>Ga0207968_100644_pt1 | contig 12212 bp, 14 predicted proteins | sample LakWasMet21_HOW5_2_FD_183867 | JGI IMG/M metagenome (GOLD analysis project Ga0207968, IMG submission 183867) | Freshwater sediment methanotrophic microbial communities from Lake Washington under simulated oxygen tension - Sediment Metagenome... | ecosystem: Environmental > Aquatic > Freshwater >...
TACCATTTACGTATGGTTAAAAAATTGCGGACTTTATCAATTGGGAAGTACGAATTAATGATGCCCATTAAAATGGTTATAAACACTAACAGGATAAAAATCTTTATTGTATCAAATACAAAAAAGTTTAAAGCATCGCCAATTTTAGAGCCATGCATTAAACCAAAGACTGAATAGATTAACCAATCTACTATGTGTTGCAACCAATCAAACATAGTTTATTTATTTTAGCAACAATTGGGTTTATTACAATCGCAATTACCCGAATCATTTGTGTTAACTTTTTCTTTTTCTGATGTTGGAGTACAACATGATTGTGAACTGTCGCTTGTTGTATCGCAACATCCCATATTTTGAGTATTTCCTAAAACAGATGAAGTATCACCTTTGATTGGAAATCCTTTTGTTGCCCATCGGATCATACCATGCTCCATGTTTACCACATTGGTATAACCATGATTCACTAAAAATCCTGCTGCTCTTAAACTTCTTCCACCACTACGACACACCATTACCACTTCTTTATCTTTTGGTATTTCATTAAAGCGCTCTTCAAATTCGCTCAATGGAATGTTAATGATGTTTGGCACATCATACGCTAATTCTGCCACTTCATCTTTTTCACGCACATCAACTAATAATGCACCATTTTTTACCCATCCTTGAGTGGTTGTTGGGCATATTTCTTTTACTAAGGTTTGCTTTTCCATCGTTATAATTTTAAGCGGTTAATAATTGTTTTATTTCGTTGATGTCGGCAACTCTGCCTTTTACTTTAATTACATCGTCAACCATTAATACAGGTGTTGTAAGTACGTTGTATTTCATCATCTCTTCTATGTCTTCTATTTTTGTTACATCTGCTTCAATGCCCAATTGCTTTATTGCTTCTAATACATTATTGTAGGTGGTCTTACATTTTGCACAGCCCGGTCCTAATACTTTTACTTGCTTTTTCATAATGTGTTTTATGTTTTGTTTCTATTAGTGAATTTACTTATGTTCGTATTTCGTAAGATAACGAATATCGAAGTCAAATTTTTTTAGTCAAAAAATCCTATCATCAACCCTTTTGCTAAGTTCCAGTTCTCTTTATTAATACAGTATTTTGTTTTTGGTGGATCAATTTCACCCTGGATAAGTCCTGCTTCTCTTAATACCTTTAAATGCTGTGACAAGGTACTATTGGCTATGGGCAACACTTCTGCCATATCTCCATGAAAACAACAACTTTGTTTTGAAAGCTGTTGAAGTATGGCTACCCTTACCGGATGCCCAAGCGCATTACTGAACTTAGCTATTAGCTCTTGTTTATCGGTGTATTTTTTTGTTTCAGTTGGCATGTGCTTTTATTTCTATTCGTAAATATACGAACAATAGTAATTGACTCGAAAATTTCAATCAAAATTTTTGTTAATGCGAAAATGATACTATTAATGCATCAAACGAATCAAATAAAAAATAACTATTTACTCTTTATGTGAATTACAGGAGTCCTTCCCATTTACTGATTCATTAAAATTTTATTACTTGAAAAGCAATATGGTTAACAAATCAATTCCATAGGGCGCTATGTAATCTTAAAGTAAGCAAACGGATATTAGTATTAAACACTTCCCAGTCACTCAAAGACATATGTAATACCAAAAGAATCACTAATTTTTATTAGTAATAAAGACTAAAACAAAATTATGACAATAATCATAGATTTGAACAAATAAATACTCGACTAAGCCTCGTTTATCTATAAAAAATTAACTGACATTTATCATCAATTTTTCAGGCGTTATCATCTGTTTTTTTGAAAACAGATTGTGTTTTAATTCAAAATATGTCCATTTTAATTAGATTAACTAAATTTTCTACCGAAACCATTCAAAAATAAAAACTCTTCGATCCATATTGACAGCTCAATGACGTGGATTTTTAAAAAGATATAACATTGAAATAGTCATAGTAAAATGATTGAATTTCAATACATGATTAAAATCATACGAACTGATAAATATTATGATTAATCTCAAGAAACAAGGATAACGTACTTTTTATGATTCTAGTCATATAAATTGCACATTTAGTACAAGACCTTTACATGAAAATTAACATTAATTTATAATCTTATGAAAACATTGACAATCCTTGCATCGATTATGATGACAGCAATTTTCACTTCTTGCGGAGGAGGTGAAGATAAAACCAAAGAAACAAAAACTGCTGAAGAATCAACTCAAAGTACGGTAGCCGATCCAAACGCTTATGATCCCAAAAGAGGTGAAGGAAAATACACTGCTGAATCATTGGCTTTAACAGACAAATTAGATGAAGCACAAGCAAAAACGGGAGAAGATGTCTCAAGTGTAAAATGTACGTCTTGCCACAAAATGAGTGATGAAAAGCTAGTTGGACCGGGCTGGTCAGGAGTTACAAAAAGAAGAACAGGAGAATGGATCATGAATTTTATTACAAATCCGGATCCTATGCTAGAGAAAGATCCTGAAGCACAAGCTATGTTAGAATTATGTTTGGTTAGAATGCCAAATCAAAGTTTAACTGACGGTGATGCAAGAGCAATTTTAGAATATATGAGAAAAAACGATGGCTTAAAATAACTAATTAAAAAAAGAAATATGAAAAATCTAATCAAAATAGCTGCACTAACCGGATTGGTTGCTACTACCGCCCTACAATCATGCAAGCCTAAAGATACAGGGAATGCTGTTAGTGGTGATGCCGCAAGTAAAGCTTATGTTGCTCCTGGTAAATACGATGAAATGTATAACTTTGTGAGTGGTGGTTTTAGTGGGCAAATGAGTGTTTACGGATTGCCTTCGGGTCGTTTATTACGTGTCATTCCGGTCTTTTCAGTAGATCCTGAAAAAGGATGGGGGTATAGTGAAGAAACTAAGCCAATGTTAAATACATCTCACGGAATGGTACCTTGGGATGATTTACACCACGTTCAACTTTCTAAAACAAATGGTGAATATGATGGTAAATGGGTTTTCGGGAATGCTAATAACACCCCTCGTGTAGCACGTATTGATTTAACAACTTTCCGTACACAAGAAATCATTGAATTACCAAACAGTGGTGGTAATCACTCTTCTCCTTTTATTACTGAAAATACTGAGTATGTTGTTGCAGGTACCCGTTTTAGTGTACCACCGGATGATGTAAATGGCGATGTGGCTATTGATACCTACAAAGAAAACTTTAAAGGAACATTAAGTTTTATTAGCGTAGGCAAAGAAGATGGCAAAATGGACATCGCATTCCAAATCCAATGTCCGGGAGTTAACTTTGATTTAAGCCGCGCAGGTAAAGGTGTTTCTAACGGTTGGTTTTTCTTTTCTTGTTATAATACAGAGCAGGCAAACACTTTGTTAGAGGTAAACGCTTCTCAGAGGGACAAAGATTTTGTAATGGCTGTGAACTGGAAAAAAGCTGAAGAGTATTTAAAAGCAGGAAAAGGCAGAAAACAAGCAGTAAGATATGCTCATAATACATATAGTGAAAAAACACATAGTGCAACTTCTGAAATTAAAACTGAAGTGATTGTTTTAGATTCAAAAGAGTTAAAAGATATTTGTTTTTTCATCCCTTGTCCTAAATCTCCTCATGGATGCGACGTTTCTCCAACCGGTGAATACATTGTTGCTAGTGGTAAATTAGCTTCTGTAATTCCTGTATTTAGTTATGATAAAATGATAAAAGCAATTGCCGCAAAAAGTTTTGATGGTGAATTTGAAGGCATTCCTGTTATTAAATACGAATCTGCATTATATGGTGAAGTAAAAAAACCAGGATTAGGGCCTTTGCATACAGAATTTGATGCTAATGGAAACGCATACACTTCTATGTTTGTGTCTTCTGAAGTTGTTAAATGGAATATCAAAGATCTAAAAGTAATAGATAGACAACCTACATATTATTCAATTGGCCACTTATGTGTAGCTGGTGGTGATACAAAAAACCCAACAGGTAAATATTTAATTGCTTATAATAAAATTACAAAAGATCGTTATTTACCTACTGGCCCTGAGTTATCTCAAAGTGCTCAATTATTTGACATCAGTGGTGAAAAAATGAAATTAATTTTAGACTTCCCGACGATTGGGGAACCACATTACGCTCAAGCTGTTTTAGCAAGTGTTATTAAAGACAAATCTCTAAAATTATTTAAGATCGAAGAAAATATGCATCCCTATGCTGCAAAAGGAGAAAAGGAAACTAAAGTAGTGAGAGAAGGAAATAAAGTGCATGTATATATGACTGCAATTCGTTCACACTTAACTCCTGATAACATTGAAGGAATTAGAATGGGAGACGAAGTATATTTCCACGTAACAAACATTGAGCAAGATTGGGATGTTCCTCATGGATTTGCAATTAAAGGTGCTGACAATGCAGAGTTATTAGTTATGCCGGGTGAAACTCAAACTTTAAAATGGACTCCAACAAAAGTAGGTATTGCTCCATTTTATTGCACAGATTTTTGTAGTGCATTACATCAGGAAATGACCGGGTATTTACGAGTATCTCCTGCTGGAAGTAATGTGCCAATTAAATTTGGAACAGGGGTTACAAAACTCGAAGTATCTGCTTCTAAATAATAAACACGCCTATCATTAAGGGGGCAGGCGAATTAATTCTCTGCTCCCTTTTTATTTCAACTAAAATAATTTGTTATGAATACAACTGAAAAAAATATTGGAACATTTTCTAAAGGGCTACTCTTGATTGCAGGTGTGTTACTAGGCGTCTCATTATTTAACCCAATTTGGAGAATTGAATTGGATGCTCCTCAATATCCGGAAGGGTTAGCCTTAACAATTCATGCTAATAAAATTGGTGGCGAAGTAGAAATTATAAATGGATTAAATCATTACATCGGAATGAAAACATTGCATGCGGATGAATTTATTGAATTTACCGTATTACCTTACATCATAAGCTTTTATGCACTAGCCTGTGTTCTTGTTATTTTTATTGGAAAAAGGAAAGCGCTCTATTTTTTATTCGGTGCATTCATACTATTTGGAATTATAGCAATGTTTGATTTTTGGAGATGGGAATATGACTACGGGCACAATCTGGATCCAAATGCCGCCATCATTGTTCCCGGTATGGCTTACCAACCACCACTTATAGGCTTTAAACAGTTATTGAATTTTGGCGCCTATTCAATTCCTGATATTGGTGGCTGGTTATTTATTTCCAGTGGCTTGTTAATGGCAATAGCTGTTTTTATAGAAATTAAACATTCTAAAAAAATTAAATCACAAAACATAGCACTTTCTATACTGTTTCTGTTATTATTTACTTTTACAGCATGTGACGTAACAAAACCAGAACCGATAAAATTAAATTCTGATAATTGCGATAATTGTGGAATGACAATTTCAAATCCAAAATTTGCCGCAGAATTATTTACTCAAAAAGGAAGAGCTTATAAGTTTGATGATATTTCATGTATGATCGATTATAAAAATGATCATAAGGATAAAACCACGGGTGCCAATTTTTATATTGCTGATTTCATAGGAGACAATCACTTAATACCTACAGAAACAGCTGTTTACATCAAAGGCGAAAATGTGAAAAGTCCAATGGGTGGAAACATTGCCGCATTTGCAAATAAAGAAAGTTCGAATACATATGCCACTGATCTCATGGCAGAATACACAAGTTGGAATAATATAAATAAATAGTGAAAACAACTTTACTCATATTCCTTTTTTGTTCAATTTCCTTTTTCGCTCTTGCAAAAAAATACGAAGTTGGCAAGAATAAACCTTTCAAAACAATCAAGTCTGCTTTAGCTCAAATTCAAAATGGAGACTCCGTTATTGTTCATGAAGGTATTTATAAAGAAGGAAACATAATCCTTGATAAAGAAGTAACATTAATAGGAAAGAATTTTCCTGTTTTAGACGGCCAAAAAAAATATGAAATATTATCCATAAAGGCTTCTAATACTATAGTTTATGGATTTAAAGTGCGGCGCTCTGGTTTTGCAACATTAGAAGATCCAGGAGGAATTAAAGTTTATAATGCCAGAAATGTTATTATCAGAGATAATATATTAGATGATAATTTTTTTGCTATTTATTTACAACATTGTACAAACTGTATTGTCAAAAATAATCGCATTACCGCTTACGGTATTGAAGAACAACAAATAGGAAATGGCATACATTGTTGGAAAAATGATAGTTTACAAATTATAGGTAATACTATTTCAGGACATAGAGACGGCATCTATTTTGAGTTTGTAACTAATTCCATCATATGGCGAAACATTTCAAAAGCAAATATTCGTTATGGATTACATTTTATGTTTTCAAATAACGATTCATATATATCAAACGTATTTAAAAATAATGGTGCTGGTGTAGCAGTTATGTTTACAAACAAAGTAAAAATGTTTAATAATACTTTTAGTGAAAACTGGGGAGATGCTGCCTATGGCTTATTTTTAAAGGAAATATCAGATAGTTACATTTTTGGAAACAAATTCACTAAAAACACCGAAGGAATTCATATGGAAGGAACGAGCAGAATTAAAGTAGAAAAAAATATTTTTGAAGCAAATGGCTGGGGAATGAAAATTCAGGCAAGTTGTATGGAAAATGAAGTAGTATCAAATAATTTTATAGGAAATACGTTTGACATTAGCACTAATGGCACGCTTGTATTAAACACTTTTAATGGAAACTATTGGGATAAGTACGAAGGATATGATTTAGATAAAAATAAAATAGGAGATGTTCCTTACCATCCACTGAGTTTGTTTTCTGTGATCGTAGAAAACAATCCGCCGGCTATGTTATTATTTAGGAGTTTTATGATAACACTACTTGACAAATCCGAAAAAATAATACCAAGTTTAACTCCGGATAATTTTATTGATAATACACCATTAATGCATTCTTTAAAATTATGATTGAAATAAATAATTTATCAAAACGCTTTGGTAAACTCAAAGTATTGAACAACGTCAATTTATCTTGTAAAAAAGGTGAATGTATTGCGCTTATCGGACCTAATGGTTGCGGTAAAACCACCTTGATCAAAAGTATTTTAGGAATGGTTATTCCTTCTGAAGGAACAATAAAATTTAAAGAAGAATATATTTCGAAAACTTATGAGTATCGTAAGTATATAGGTTACATGCCCCAAATTGGCAGATACCCTGATAATATGACGATTGGACAAATTTTAGAAATGATCAAAGAAATTAGAAGATCAGACGTTCAATTAGATGAAGATCTATTACATCAATTCAAACTGAAAGACATATTTAATAAACGGATGAGTACACTCTCAGGGGGAACAACACAAAAGGTAAGTGCTACGTTAGCATTTTTATTTAATCCGGATGTATTGATATTAGATGAACCAACTGCGGGATTAGACCCATTAGCCTCTGAAATATTAAAAGAAAAAATAATTGCCGAGAAACAAAAAGGTAAATTAATATTAATTACATCGCATTTATTAAGTGAATTAGATGATCTGATCACACAAATTATTTTTATGCAAGATGGTGTTGTTCAATTTCATAAAACTATTGAAGATCTTAAATCTTCAACGGGGGAAGAAAAAATATCAAAAGCAATAGCAAACATTTTAAAAGCTAAGAACAATGAATAGGATTATTAAGTTTATTGTTTTGGATATACTTAAAAACAAGATTGTTTTAGTATACACCATAATTTTATCTATATTATCATGGAGTGTGTTTAGTTTAGAAGATAATAGTACCAAAGGTTTATTAACTCTATTAAACGTCATTCTATTAACTGTTCCATTAGTATCGGTTGTTTTTTCAACTATATACATATATAATAGCTCTGAATTCATCGAACTATTATTAAGCCAACCTATTAAACGAAGTAAAATCTGGTGGAGTTTGTTTTTTGGACTAACCTTATCTTTATTACTATCATTTTTTATTGGTACAGGAATTCCTATTTTATTTTACGCTCCGTCAGATGTTGGGCTAATGATGTTAATGGTTGGATTCTTTATTACTACCGTTTTTGTTTCAATAGCATTTTTAAGCTCAATAATTACAAGAGACAAAGCCAAAGGCATTGGTATTGCTATTATGCTTTGGCTATTTTTTGCGCTTCTATTGGATGGATTGATCCTGTTCTTATTATTTCAATTATCGGAGTATCCAATTGAAAAAATGATGGTTGGAGTTACGGCGTTTAATCCAATTGATCTGGCTAGAATTTTAATATTATTACATTTAGATGTTTCTGCGATGATGGGATATACCGGCGCAATTTTTAAAGATTTTTTTGGTACATCCCTCGGGATCTTTGTAGCCTTTTTCATACTGTTTCTCTGGATCATCATTCCATTTTGGATCTCTCTCATAAAATTTAAAAGAAAAGATTTATAAAATGCGCTATGACTAAATATAATAATAACATAAATGAGTTTTATGATTTGATAAAACAATCGAAAATGAGTTTGTTTCAAGTTTCACTCGCCTATCAGAAAGCGACTAACGAAAATATGTTTTGTTCGATCACTGATACTGCTGGTATTATACTATACGTTAACGAAAAATTTTGTGAAATTTCACAGTATTCAAAAGAAGAACTAATAGGAGAATCTCACAATATTGTTAATGCCAAGCATCATTCACCTGACTTTTTTAACCAATTGTGGGAAACCATTCAAGGTGGTAATGTGTGGCACGGAGAAGTGAAAAATAGAGCTAAGGATGGCTCATACTACTGGTTAGACTCTGTTATTATTCCAATAAAAAATGATCGTGGTGAGATCATTCATTTTTTTTCATTAAGGACTTTAATAAATGAAAAAAAACAGAAGGAAGAAGAAATTGACATGCATTTAAAAGTTTTACATGAAATTCTATTTATGATCTCACACAAAGTCAGACAGCCGATTGCTCACATTATTGGCTTAGCAAACCTACTGGAAAATTGTGCTGATTCAATGAAATTAAACGAAATGGTCTCATACATAAAAGAGTCTTCCCTTATTCTTGATGATTTTACAAAAGAGTTAACCTCATATATTAATGAAGCTTCAATCACTGAACAAAATAAACTCGAAAAAACATGAAAAAGGATATCTCAAATAAAAAAGACATAGAGAAATTAGTCAATCTGTTTTACGAAAAGGTAAAAAAAGACACTGTAATAGCTCATTATTTCAAAGGTGACTTTAACTGGGCAAACCATTTACAAATCATGTATAAATTTTGGGAAAATGTATTATTCTATACCGGAAACTATAGTGGGAATCCTATGGAGAAACATTTCGAGATTCACGCAAAATGCCCATTAACTATGAAACATTTTCATCAATGGACCAAACTTTTTAATGAAACTGTAGATGAATTGTTTTATGGGGAAAAAGCAGATTCTATTAAATTAAAGGCATCTAATATTGCAACAGTTATGCAAATAAAAATCCTTAAAGGATAATAGTTCTCTCTTACCTTTTTTATTTGATGAAATGAAAGAGATAACAACTCTAGGTTATTCCTAATTCTTTTTTACCTGCCGGGGTTAAAAAATCTCTTGACCATTTGGGTTCCCAAACCATATTAATCACAATCTCAAATTCAGGAAAGTGTCTTTTTAAACAGCTTTCAACACTATTGATGATAACATCACCCATTGGACAATTTTTAGTAGAAAGGGTTAGATTAATGGTGATCTTGCCTTCCTCATCATAATTAACTTTGTAAACCAATCCCATATCAATAATATTGATTTCCAATTCAGGATCGATTACTTCTTTTAAAAAATGTAAAATCTCGATTTCACGTTTTTCTTTGTCTGTATATAAATTCATTAAAAATTTAATAAATGGTTAAAATAACGGTGTGCTATTGCTTTTATGTAAAACGATCTTAAAAACATTAATATTATATAAAATAGCAGTCATCATTAAAAATATAGCGCCAAGCTTAATAGTCAAGTAATTAGACATTAAAATTCCACACAGTATTGTTACAAAACTTATAATAAATAAATATAACTGAACAATTGCCGCTTTCTCTGAATATAGATCTTTTGGCAAGGGGGTTTTTTCCTTTCCACTAATTTCCTCATACTTTTTCAACCATACAATAAATGCCAAATTTTTGAAAGTTTGCCCCAAGACAAGAAGTGTTATAAAACCAAATAATAAACTAAATACTATTGCAGAAATAATTTGAAGCTCAAGCTTATTGTCAGCAATAACTTTAAATTTTAAAATGCTCCACAGTATTATTGGAATAGCAATAAATAAAAATGAGATATAGGTGTGTTTTAAATTTATATCTAATTTTTTTCTTGCTCTTGTTTTAAATGCATTTGATATAAAGTATAAGTAACAAATAATTCCTAATAATATGATTATAATATAGCCTACTGCTCTATCCTCCCCGTTAAAAAATAATGCATCAATTATAAATCCTAATAAACCTAAATTAACTAAATAATAACAATAACTTAAATAGTTAGTATTTAACTTTCCTGATAATAAGAACATTGGAATTAATTTTGACGATACTCCAATGATCAAACACAAAAACCATCCTATTAAACCAATATGAGCATGAATCTTTAAGTAACACAAATGTTCTTTTGGTAAAAAAACGTATTGAAAATTAAAAGCTAATAACGCTCCTATAAAAGCTGTAAGCCAAAACCAAAATATAGAGGCTTGTATGAAATCCATCTCAATATTATTTTCTTTGGATTGCCTAACTGTTAATAGGATATTAATAAGAAATAATGTGGTTCCAAAAAATAACAAACTAGCCGCCGTCTGAATCAAGAATCCTGTATCAAACGTCCAAAAAGAAAAAGCCAATAAAAGAGTTCCGGTTGACATGCATAAATATGAAATTAATGACATGAAGGGACTGAATATTTTTTTGTTTGATATTACCGGCACTAGTTGATACAACGACCCGATAATAATGAAACTGATCCATCCTAATGTTGTAATATGTGTTATTGCAAGAATTTTTGGATGAAAATAGTGTCCTATGAATGCTTCACTTGAAAATATCAGTAAAATAGCTATAGCCAAAAAGAATAGAGCTGCTGAAATATAATGAGCAATAATAATAGAATACGTAAAACTATCTTTTAAAGAAGGCTTAAGCATCACTTAAATATTAATAGTTTAATATCATTTGTTGATATGATTTGTATCCGCCATTGATAGCCTCTTTCTGCTAATTCAGGGAATAAAAATTTCGGGGCCTTCTTATGGTGTACAAACAATATATGATCATCCGGCAATATAGATAGTTCATTTAAAATTAAAGCCATTGGCAAAGGCATTTCTAAAAGTTTTACATCTATTTCTTTAATGTTATTACCAAATGATTTTAAAATGCTAGTTATTTCATCTGAACTACTACTATTACCAATTTCTTTATTATCATGTGTATACGTGCCCTCTTTTATAAAATAAGTATACACTAATTGTTTTTCGATAACAACGGTATTATGTAAGTACCCTTTTTTGGATAAAATTGAAATAAGAGGTGTTGGTTCAAATGTATTAATGATTTTTAACACAGAATCATTTGCAAGACCTGCCAATGCATCCATAATAATATTAAATGGATCTTTTCCATCCTTTAATATATCTCTGACATCAAGGTCTACAATCTTTTTTTCATCCAAATCTTTAAAGTGATAAGAAAGGGGTTCAGCTTCCTTTTTATGATTCTCTTTAGTCTCATTGAGTTCAAATCCAAGTGGGATCAACTTATTATAAAACACCTCTATAGTAGAGCCACCTATCTTTGCCGCTTGTTTTATACTAACTCTTGAAGCTAATATTTTTCTTAAAATAGGGTTTTTTAGTTTATCAAAGTTATTTGATATCGACACAATCGCATCTATAGATTTAGGATTATAACTTATTAAAGCGGATATTTTAGTGTTTTCGTTGATATACATACTTCTTAAAATTAAAACAGACCCTTTGTACAGGGTCTGTTTAGTTAAATTATTAATTCTGATTTTCTAGTTCTATGCTTTTAGGAAAGAGAATATTATTTTCCAAATGGATATGTTGATGTAAATCATCTTCAAATTCTTTCAGTTTTAAAAATGAAACTTTGTAGGTAGCGCAACTGTCCTCCGGTGGAGTGTAATCGTTTGATAACTCTCTAATTGCTCTAAAAATATCTCCCACGGCATCATGTTCAT
>Ga0207968_100645_pt1 | contig 12176 bp, 8 predicted proteins | sample LakWasMet21_HOW5_2_FD_183867 | JGI IMG/M metagenome (GOLD analysis project Ga0207968, IMG submission 183867) | Freshwater sediment methanotrophic microbial communities from Lake Washington under simulated oxygen tension - Sediment Metagenome... | ecosystem: Environmental > Aquatic > Freshwater >...
GATCGTTCCGACATCGCGCCAGTAGAAGTTCTCATTCTGGGCACCCACGCAGCTATCGGTAAAGCGGTGCGCCTGCACTTTATATTTTTTGATGATATAAGGAATAATGTCGCCGCCAAAATCGTGCGTTGATTTTGAGTCGCCCGCATCGCGGATCAGCTGTTCGTAGAGGAATTTAGCATTGAATACGTAAATACCCATGCTGGCAAAAGCTTTGGTAGGGTCATCCGGCATCGGTTTAGGGTTGGCCGGTTTCTCCGCAAACTCCACTACCCTGTCCGTTTCATTCACGGCCAGCACGCCAAAACCTTTGGCATCTTCAAGCGGCACATTGATGCACGCGACTGTCATATCCGCATTGTTTTTAACATGCGTTGCCAGCATTTTGCCGTAGTCCATCTTATAGATATGGTCACCGGCCAGAATCAGGATATATTCTGCACCGCCCTCGCGCAGCAGGTCTATGTTCTGGTAAACCGCATCTGCAGTCCCCCGGTACCAATCCTCAGAGATACGCTGCTGTGCCGGAATAATATTCACATACTCATTAAACTCGCCGCGCAAGAAGCCCCAGCCACGCTGGATATGCTGAATCAGGCTTTGCGCTTTGTATTGCGTAGCCACGTTAATACGGCGGATGCCGGAGTTGACACAATTAGATAAAGGGAAATCGATGATGCGGAATTTGCCGCCAAACTGCACTGCAGGCTTCGCTCGCCAGTCGGTAAGGCTCTTTAAGCGGCTACCGCGTCCACCCGCAAGAATAATCGCGACAGTGTTTTTGGTTAAGGTACTAATAAAACGATCTGAATGTTGGTCTATTTGCCGATTTGTCGACATGATGCCCTCCTGAAGTTTGTATAGTTACTTTATTTGCGCCGGCTGGGCCAACCGGCTAATTTTTACTTCCGACTGCGATTGATTACATTATAATCAGCTTAAAGCACTATAATCTAGCTTAAATAGTTAAATTTTCACAAATAAAAGCTAAATTAACCTCAAATAAATTAGGGGATATCCATCTTGGTAAATTCCAAAACATCCAAAGCAAATTCTCACGCACGCCAGCTCATTTTACATGCCAGCCACCATGACCCTTTCAGCTATCTTGGGCAGCATGTAAGTCATGATGACAGCGGCAACGGATTTGTTTACCGCGCATTTATTCCAAGTGCCGGAGAGGTGTTTATCAAGAATGGCGCAACCTGGGATAAGCTCGAAAAAACACATAAGGACGGGTTGTTCGAACTCAGTTACAAAACCGCACTGCCTACCCCGTGCCAGCTTAAAGTGCAGTCTGCTGACCATAGCTATGAAATTTATGACCCTTACACATTCAACAGCAGCCTCACACAGGATGAGCTTTACCTGTTTGCTGAAGGCCGCCTGAAACAGGCTTATAAAACCTTAGGCGCGCAATGTATTTCGCAGGACAAGGTGCCTGGCGTGCGGTTTGCAGTATGGGCACCCAATGCCGAGCGTGTCAGCGTGATCGGCAACTTCAATAACTGGGATGGCCGCATACATTCAATGCGCGCTCATGGCTCCAGCGGTGTCTGGGATATTTTCATTCCCGGCCTCACCACAAGCGATACATATAAATTCGAGATCCGCAATCGCCATAGCGGCGCCATTCTAGTCAAGACAGACCCTTACGGCTTTGAGTACGAGCAGCGCCCGGGCACTGCCGCTAAAATCAGCACCAGCCATCACCAGTGGCAGGACAAGGAATGGTTAGTTGCACGCAAGAAACGTGACTGGCTGCATACACCGTTCAACTGCTACGAAGTGCATCTGGGCTCATGGCAGCGTAATGCAAAAGGCCATTTCCTGACTTATCGTGAACTTGCAAAATCACTGGTGCCGCACGTAGCCAGCATGGGCTACACACATGTTGAATTGCTGCCGATCACGGAACACCCGCTGAATGAATCATGGGGCTACCAGACCACGGGCTACTTCGGCGTTACCAACCGGTTCGGCTCACCGGATGACTTGCGCTTTTTGATTGATGCGTTTCACCAGGCCAATATTGGCGTTATTCTCGACTGGGTGCCGGGGCACTTCCCGAAAGATGACTGGGCACTGGCTAGGTTTGACGGTACGGCACTCTACGAGCATGAAGACCCGCGCCTCGGTGAACACCAGGATTGGGGAACCTATATCTTCAATTACGGCCGTAACGAAGTACGTAACTTCCTGATTGCCAACGCTTACTTCTGGCTCAACGAATTCCATATTGACGGTTTACGTGTAGATGCCGTGGCATCAATGCTTTACCTTGATTACTCACGCAAAGCCGGCGAATGGCTGCCAAACAAATTTGGCGGACGTGAAAACCTGGATGTAATCGATTTCCTGAAGCAGCTCAACGTCATGGTCGGCGAAGACTTCCCCGGTGCGCTGACGATTGCCGAAGAATCCACCGCATGGCCAATGGTGTCACGCCCGGTCTACCTTGGCGGATTAGGCTTCAGCATGAAATGGAATATGGGCTGGATGAACGACACGCTGAGCTATATAGAAAACGACCCGGTACACAGACGTTACTATCATGACAAACTGACTTTTGGCCAGCTTTATGCGTACTCGGAGAACTTTGTACTGCCGTTCTCCCATGATGAAGTCGTGCACGGCAAAAAATCGCTGCTGGACAAAATGCCCGGTGACACCTGGCAAAAGTTTGCCAACCTGCGCCTGCTGACAACCTACCAGATGACTTCACCCGGTAAAAAACTCAACTTCATGGGCAATGAATTCGGGCAAGGCCGTGAATGGAATGTAAACAGCAGCCTGGACTGGCACCTGCTTGGCGACAGCTATGCCGGACACCAGTGGCATCAGGGCATTCAGACACTGAATACTGATCTGAACCACCTGTATAAAGACCTGAAATCACTGCATACGCTGGATTTTGAAGTGCAGGGTTTTGAATGGATAGACTGTCACGATACAGAACAATCAATTATCAGTTATCTAAGGCGCGGATTAGACAATAGTTTTGTTATAATAGTACTTAACTTTACGCCTGTTTTAAGAAATGACTACCGTATCGGTGTTCCGCAAGCTGGGAATTACCAGGAAATTTTCAACAGCGATGCTGGCTGTTATGGCGGTAGCAACCAAGGCAACGGCGGCGGATTAAGCACTGAGAATGTAGCATGGATGCACCATAACCAATCGCTTGTAATAACCCTGCCGCCACTGGCTGGAATCGTACTACAAATTAAATAACTCATTGAATAAAAAAACTTTAAAGACATAAATGGCTACACTTCACAAACTCCCGGTATGGCAGAAACTTAATCAGCATCAACAAAACATCGCCTCAGCACATATGCGCGATTTATTTGCACAGGATGCTCAACGTTTTAATAAATTCAGCCTCAAATTCGCTGATATCCTGCTCGATTACTCCAAACATCGCATCACCGATGAAACATTGCCAATGCTGTTTCAGCTGGCACGTGAAGCGAAAATTGAAGACTGGCGCGACAAAATGTTTGCCGGTGAAAAAATCAACATCACAGAAGATCGCGCTGTACTGCACACAGCTTTGCGTAACCGTGCCAATACGCCAGTACTGGTAGACGGTCATGATGTGATGCCCGACGTGAACGCAGTATTAGCGCAAATGCGTGAATTTTCAAATAAAGTACGTAACGGTAGCTGGACTGGTTATACCGGCAAACGCATTACCGACATCGTCAACATCGGCATCGGCGGCTCTGACCTGGGCCCGGTGATGGTATGTGATGCACTGAAGCCATATGCCAGCCCTGATCTGAACGTGCATTTCGTATCCAACATTGATGGCGCACATTTAATGCGTGCGCTCAATGTATGCAATCCGGAAACCACGCTTTTCATTGTTGCTTCAAAAACATTCACGACTCAGGAAACCATGACCAATGCACGCTCAGCGCGCACCTGGTTCCTGAAATCAGCACAAGATGATGCCCACGTTGCCAAGCACTTTGTTGCGCTTTCAACCAATGCAAAAGCCGTGCAGGATTTCGGTATCGACACAGCCAACATGTTCACTTTCTGGGACTGGGTAGGCGGCCGTTATTCATTATGGTCGGCGATTGGCTTATCCATTGCGCTATATGTAGGCATGGACAACTTTGAAGAACTGCTGACCGGTGCTTTTGAGATGGATCAGCATTTCAGAACCGCGCCGCTTGAGCAGAATATGCCGGTAATCATGGCGCTGATTGGCGTATGGTATAACAATTTCTTCCATATCGATTCACAGGCCATCCTGCCTTACGATCAAGGCCTGGCTCGCTTCCCCGCTTACCTGCAGCAGGCAGATATGGAAAGCAACGGCAAGTTCATCTGCCGCGATGGTACCCGTGTGCCATACAAAACCGGCCCGGTTGTCTGGGGTGAGGCTGGCACTAACGGTCAGCATGCATTTTATCAACTGATTCACCAAGGCACGCAGATCGTGCCTGCTGACTTCTTAATGCCTGTGCATAGCCAATATAAAGTCGGTGATAACGGTAACACTCACCACAAGATACTGCTGGCCAACTTCCTCGCGCAAACGCAATCGCTGATGTTGGGAAAAACGACAGAGCAGGCACGTGCAGAGCTCGAGAAGCAAGGCTTATCAGGTGAAGCGCTGGAACAATTGTTACCGCACAAAACATTTGAAGGCAATCGCCCTACTACATCCATCCTGTTTGACAAATTAACGCCGAACACACTGGGTAAGTTGATTGCACTATACGAACACAAAATCTTCGTGCAAGGCATTATCTGGGATATCAACAGCTATGACCAATGGGGTGTGGAATACGGCAAGCAGATTGCTCAGCTGATATTGCCGCAACTGATTAGTGATGAAGTCGTCACTAATTACGACAGCTCTACCAATGGGTTGATTAACTACACCAAATCAATACTCTAGTGTACCTCTCAACGCACTAGCATCTGAAATTCACCAGGGTCATATATGACGAAATGCCGATTGAATGTTTTTTTAACTTTAATCGGCATTTCTATCAGCTTTCCCGCCCTGGCCACCAATGGCATTAACCTGATTGGCTTCGGCGCAGAGTCCACGCTGATGGGCGGTGCCGACACGGCGGTGGCGCGAGACACCAGCGCGCTGAATACCAACCCCGCAGGCCTGGCACAAATCTCAGCACGTACATTTGATGGGTTTGGCTCTTTGCTACGCACAACTGACCTGGCACATGAAGATACCTTGAATAATCAGCATGCAGACAATCGCTATACTCTGTTAGCAGGCGGCGGTTATGCGCAGCCGTTGCAAAATACGCCATGCAGCGTCGGCGTGGGATTCTTCACGCAGGGCGGTGCAGGCGCGGTGTTTAAACATATCAACACTGCATTTGGCACCAATGATGAAATGTCTTCATTGTTCGGCATTGCTAAAGTCACCCCCGGATTCGGCTGTCAGGTCACTGATAAGCTCTCGATCGGTGCCAGCCTGAGCCTGATATATGCAACCATCGAACAAAATTTCTTTTATGACACGTCCAATCCTGTATTTGCAGGCTTTAAGAATGAAGGTGCCAGCGCGCTGAGATTTGGCTTAAAACTAGGCGCGCAATACAAACTAAATGACGCATGGACGATAGGTGCGAGCTATACCGAAAAGACCGAACTGCCACTCACCGATGGCACAGCCAAGTTTAACTTTACAGGTGCAGGCTTAGGCATCGTTAAATATAACAATTTCAGTGTTAAAGGCTTCGCATTGCCACGCGAGGTTGCAATCGGTGCGGCATTCAAACCGAATGACAACTGGCTGCTGTCTGCAAAAGTAAACTGGATCAACTGGTCTGATGCCATCAACGACGTCACCACATCCGCAGCCGACCCTGATAATGCACTTGCACCGCAATCAATTTCAATAGTCAGCCCGCAGAACTGGCATAACCAGATTGTTTACGCTCTGGGTGCTGCCTACACTTATGATGACTTAACCACGTTATATGCTGGCTACAACTACGGAAAAAACCCAATGCCAGAAAAGAATTCCAATCCATTATTGGCGGCAATTCTGGAAAGCCACGTCACACTAGGTTTCTCAAGAAAACTTAACGACACCTGGAAACTCACCAGCGGTATTGAATACCTGCTGCCGGTCAAAGTCACTTACGACAGCCCGCTATTCGGCAATAACGCAGAAGTACGCAATGAAGGCGCATTTTTTCACTTTATGCTGAGTAAACGCTGGTAGTACTGGCCATTAAAAAGCCCCTTGCATCGCTGCAAGAGGCTTTCACTTATCAGTCATTACAGCTTATTAATTACATCTTACCAACTAGCTGGATTTCTCACTGGCCAACAGGCTCGTATCAAAACCAAACACCTTGCCAGCCCATATAAAGACCAGCCAGGCCAATATGCCAAACGGCAGGTATCCGAAGTAACCAAGCAAAGGCATTTCTGCAAATATGTGAATGACATTCACATAAGGGATGTCATACACCCAGTAGTTCGGATTAGTCACAGGCGAGGCTGGATGTGCACTGCCAAAATTCCATACTTCCCAGAAGAATCCATTCAGTAATGTACTCAGCGCCATTAACAACATCGGGCTCCAATTGCCATTGGCTAACGCGGTAAACGGCGTCCAGATTTTGAGCGTGATCAGCAAACCGGCAAAGCCAAGGAACGGACCTATCCACATCACCCAGAATAGTGGGTAAGGATAAAACACTACAGCGAATATAAGCATAAAGCTCAAGTACAGCAGCGGCTTGCCAGGAAGGTTCAATTTAGGCCCTTGTGCATAACGCGCAACCAGCTTAGGAAAACAGTTGAGCAAGGTATACCACTCAAAAATTGCAGGCCATACCGTGGTATAGGCAATGATATACAGCCAAACAATGGTTGTATGACTTAACTCAGGCATTGTACTGTTTGGGTAGTACCAGTTACCCAACGCAAAATAATCAAAGTACTCAAAGAAAAACCAGCCGCCAAGAGATACTGCGGCGCTGATCAGCAGCGTTTTTGGGCGGTTTGCGAATAGAGAATATCCGCCAGAGAAGCGATAACTCAAGCCATCAAGCGTAAAAATAAAGCCCCACCATAATGGCGTAAAAGCATAATAAACCAGGTTGCTAAACACGGTTTCACGTGTCCACATCAGCCACCAAAAGAACAGTGTCGTCACAAGGCCCAGCCAGAACCAGATTGGCAAAGATTTTCCGGGCGGCTCCGGCTGCGGGTTGAGCTGACTGAACCCAAACCATTGTGGAAAAATCAGGAAAATAATGAAAGCGAGTTCAACAATTGCCAGCAGAATAAAAATTGTTAAATTAAACCCGGGGGGATCTGCTACAAAAAGAGGGGGAAACACTCCGAACCCTGGCGGAAGATGTGTTTCCGGATAGGCAAACCATGAGGCCAGTAAAGGTAATAAAGCCATAATAACGATAGGTACAACAAGTGCTACACGTAACGATTTATTTGACACAACTCCCCCCTTTTTAAAAGTTAATAGTGACTACTACGCTTGAAACCGGGCTTCTGTATTTTTATACACGTGCTTCTTGATTGGACTTTAACTCCGCTTGATTTTTATCAGATTGATTGGCTTTACGTAACCTTTTATTTTCATACATACGTTCATCCGCCATACGCAGAAGACTGGCGATATTACCTGCCTCATATCCGTACACAGACCCGGCACTGGCACCGGCAAACTCGAACCCATTTAACTTCATCGTGTGCAACGCATCTTCCAGGGCCTTTTCAACCCTGGGCAGATTATCGCTGTAGCTCAGCACAGCAAATTCATCGCCACCAAGGCGATAAAGCTTTAAATCATTGCCCAAAGTTTTTTGATAACATTCTCCAAAGCTACATAGCAGATCATCCCCACGCTCATGGCCGTACATGTCATTGTAGAATTTCAAGCCATCCAGATCGATAAAAGTCAGGTTGCCATACAGCGGCATATTCACAATCTCTTTAGCCAGCGCATGACGATTAGGCAGCCCGGTCAGCGCATCGGTGAGTGCGGTTTTTACACTTAACTCCAGCTCAAACAGTGCACTCTCCTTATCCCTGACCAATTGCGAGAACTGAAAGGACAGCACCAGCGCCAGTAACATCACTTCAATAGCCACGCTTACCAAACCCATATGCTCAATATAGAACGTAAACTGATCATCAATTTTGGAAAGGCTGATCGTGATCAAACCCAACACAAAAAATATACTGATTGCCACCAGATAACGCTTGGCTGTAGGGTTGTTGCGCATGCTTTTAGTAATTGCAGCCACCAGGCCATAACATAAAAACATGCCTACACCGTAGCGAGATAACTCTAACGCCCAATTGGGGTGCACGAATCCCAAGCCGATAAAGACGCACATCACGCTGAAAATGGCGATACCTGCCCGATACAAGCCGCCTTTAGATTCACTTTTAATTTCCAACAAAGTCATGACGAATATGACATAGGCCACATTTGAAAATAAAATCGGCATCGTTGCCCAATACAGTGAATGCACGGCAAATATATCGGATAGCACAAGCAGAGTGGCGCTGTTGAATAAAAAATTACCCAGGATGAAGCTTGCATACATGCCTTCTGCCAGACGATTGCGTAACGAAGCAAGCACCGCGTAATAAATACCCAAGCCGAAAAATATGCCCAGACATAGCAATGTGAGCGTATTGCCATATTTGATGGATTGCTGATAATCAGCACGAGTATCTATGTAGGGTTCTGGAATGGCCAGGAAATTGGGAGAAATAATCTCCGTCATCAGTTTGTAGCTGCCTTTGTCTAAAACGACCTCTCTACCATGCCTGAGAAAGAATGGATTAGGCGTTTTGTTTTCTATACCGCCCTGCACATCCGCGATTAACTGGTTTTGCGTATTGTAAATACGGTGCCTGAATTGCGCGATCGTGCTGGTATTCTTAAAATCAACGACAAACGGGCCAGATTCTGAAACACTAAAATCAACTTTATAAAGATAGTGACCACCCGTGCGCTTAATGTCATCAACCGCCGGCAGATTCTGCTCTGCTGAAGGATCAGCCAGGAAACGTTCTTTTGCCGTGTATGAATTGATTGTATACCAGGTACCGTTGAGGTTTTGCGGGGAAGCTTTGACAGGCGCGGCAGCTAAGCACAATAGAAGAAAAACTGAAATGAACCTGATTAATTGCATTTTCCCGAGTTTTTCGCTTTTATTAATTGTTTAGCATAATTATTATCGAACAACTATAAATCAAAATAGCTATAGTGCATAGCCCAACGCCTTGAATAATAAACTGTTTAGCCAGCCTCAGATCAGCGGGCGGCGATGGTCTGGCCAACAATTACTGACAGCGCATTCAAAGCTGAGTACAAGCACTGCTTAAATCTGGATATATTTTCATGTTAGACTAAATTTACTTTTGAATTCATTGGTCGAACTTAACTATGTACGAGCCGATAAAACATGCCCCGATAGCACCCCATAAATTCGTCATCAGAATGCTGCGCCATACTGCAGCGGCGGTTCTTTTACTTATTGTATCCATCATGATCGGGATGGGTGGCTATGAATATTTCGAACAGCTGTCATGGCGCAGTGCATTTTTAAACTCCGCAATGCTTTTAGGCGGCATGGGGCCAGTCGATGCGCCTCATACCGATGGCGGAAAACTGTTTGCAGGGATTTATGCACTTTACGCCGGCCTGGTATTTATTGTGGTTGCCGGCCTTATTCTCGCGCCGTTAGTGCATCGCATTATGCATAAATTCCATTGGGCACAAGATTAGCAAGCGGCATAGATGAATGGGGCTAGCTGTAATATGCACAGAGCCAGACATCAGTAGTTAAATAAATTCAATCACCTTAACAGTCAATTTCGGATAAGAAAACATGGCAAATCTTGATCAATACCGCGTTAACCCAAAGTCCTTTTCACTCAAGGACTTTGATCCCAGGGATAAGTCTGAACGCAGCGTCACTAAAGAAGAGGATGCGATTGAATTTGCAGCACTGGTATCGGAAATCAACAGATACCAGGATGTATTACATGCTGAAGGTAAGCACAAAGTACTGCTGGTGCTGCAGGGCATGGATACCAGCGGCAAGGATGGTACGATTCGCCATGTATTCAGCGAGTGCGACCCATTAGGTATACGCCTTGCCAACTTCAAGGCGCCAAGCAGCGAAGAGCTGGCGCATGATTATCTGTGGCGTGTGCACCAGCAAGTGCCTAAAACCGGCGAACTGGTCATTTTCAACCGCAGCCATTATGAAGATGTCATCATCGTAAAGGTACACAACTGGATCGACCACGAGGAATGCAAGCGCCGTTATGCGCAGATCAATGATTTTGAACGCCTGCTGGCAGAAACCGGCACCACCATCATTAAATGCTTTTTACATATTTCCAAAGACGAGCAAAAGAAACGCTTGCAGGAACGTCTGGACGACCCGGAAAAAACCTGGAAATTCAATCCCGGAGATCTCAAGGAGCGTGAGTTGTGGCCAGACTACACAGTGGCTTACGAGCAGGCAATCAAAGCAACATCCAGCAAACACGCGCCCTGGTACATTGTGCCGGCAGATTCCAAAACCAATCGGAATCTGCTGATATCCAGGCTGCTGCTCAAGACCTTAAAGAGTCTGGATCTGAAGTATCCTGCCGTACCGGCAGAATACAAATCCATCAAAATCGAAGATTGATTGATGCTGATTGATACAAGGGTTGATTAACGCAGCTTGACTTCACCTGAGCTGATCAATTGCCTGGCAATCACCTCACCAAGGGTGGCGCTGACACTGGCACCTATGCGTTTGGCAATACGGCTGGCCAAATCTTCCTGATAGGTAAAGTCTACAATCTCTTCCTGCTTGATGATTTCGCGTGCGACATAATCTGCACTGCCCAATGCATCAGCCAGGCCGAGCTTGATGCTTTGCTCGCCGCTCCAGAACAATCCGCTGAAAACTTCCGGTGTTTCTTTCAGGCGTGTACCACGACCCTCGCGCACCACGGTTTTAAATTGCTCGTGCACTTCATTCAGCATCGCCTGCGCCAGCTCCTGATGTTTAGGATTCACCGGTGAGAACGGATCAAGCATCGCTTTATTTTCACCAGCCGTCATCAGGCGGCGTTCAATACCAACCTTTTTCATGGCTTCGGTAAAACCGTAGCCATCCATCAGCACACCGATGGAACCAACGATACTCGCCTTATCCACATAAATCTTATCGGCTGCCGCAGCGATGTAATAACCGCCCGACGCGCAAATATCATCCACTACGGCATACACCGGAATCTCCGGATGCAGCTTTCTCTGACGCTTGATCTCATCGTTAATAATACCGGCCTGTACCGGGCTGCCGCCTGGGCTGTTGATACGTAAAATGATGCCTTTGGTACCCTTGCTGTCATAGGCTTCATGCAAGCTGTTCATCACAGCATCAGCATTCACTTCGCCACCGGCTTCAATAACCCCTGAAATATCAATCAGTGCGGTATGTGCGTCAAAAGTCTTTTTTCCATCGTGAAAAACGCCTAATGCCATCAGCATTAAAACGAATAAATATGCAAATGTCAGGCCTTTAAAAAGGGTGCTCCAGCGCCGCGCGGTTTTTTGTTCGGCCAAAGCAGAAACGGCAAGCTTCTCGATAACATCACGCTGCCACTTTCCGTCATCAGCAGGCTGAGTTTGACGGCTATCCGGCTTGGCATTTACGTCGTTACCGGCAGCCGGTTGTTGATCTTGTTCTGACATGATTCAAACTTTCTAAGTGATATCTAAAATAATATTTCGAACATTGTAATTCTAAAACCGCAGTGTTTAAGCAGCCGGTGTTATGTTGATAATGATTTGATCATTTTGTTCAACCACCTGCAAAGGTTTCAGGCTTTTACCTTTGCATGGCCCCATCACACAAAAACCATTATCCGGACGGTAATGCGCGCCATGTGTTGCACAGATTAAAAAATCCTGCTGTGCCGTAAAGAACTCGCCGGGGTTCCAGTCCAGCTCTACAGAAACATGCGCACATTGGTTTACGTAAGCATAAGGCACACCTTTAAACCTGACAACAAAACCAGTAACGTTTTGTCCCAATACCGGTAACGGAAAACGTATGCCATTGCCGCCATCCTGCAGGTCTGCACTATTTAAAACAACCACATCCTGGTCAACACTCATATAGCCT
>Ga0207968_100649_pt1 | contig 12122 bp, 14 predicted proteins | sample LakWasMet21_HOW5_2_FD_183867 | JGI IMG/M metagenome (GOLD analysis project Ga0207968, IMG submission 183867) | Freshwater sediment methanotrophic microbial communities from Lake Washington under simulated oxygen tension - Sediment Metagenome... | ecosystem: Environmental > Aquatic > Freshwater >...
GGGCGAATACCTAGGACGAATTTACATGGAAACCAAAAACAGACCGATATACATCATTCGCCAAGAGCTTTAAGATGAATGACAGAACCCGTACACAGAGCACAGGAACAATGCTCATAAAAAAACCGCCAATCGGAACTGAGTGAGTCAATTATGGATGTCAAAGAAGATCAAATATTAGGGGAGTCCGTCAGTACGCACTGGTACTATGTCTCTAAAAGCAAAGCGATTCAAAGGCTTTTAAGCTCACTCTCAGTGGGAAACGTTCTGGATGTCGGAGCCGGTTCCGGAGTATTTTCCAAATTTTTGCTGGAGAATGATCTTGCGGCATCGGCTCGCTGCGTCGATACGGCCTACCCGTTCGACGATAAATCGGAAATCCATCACAACAAGAAAATTAGTTTCGTAAAATCAGTTGATAGCATTGACGAAGCAGTGATATTAATGATTGATGTCCTAGAACATATAGAAGACGACCATGATTTTTTAAAATACTATGTCGATCGGATACCCGATGGAAGTTATGTCCTGATGTCTGTCCCGGCCTTCAATTTTCTCTGGTCAGGGCATGATATTTTTTTAGAGCACAAACGTCGATACACGCTCACCGAACTTGAGGCGTTAGCCAAGAATTCTGGCCTAAAAGTGATACAGGGACGCTATTTCTTTGGCTTGTTGTTCCCGCTGATTGTTCTGATTCGCCTTATCAATCATCTATTATTGCGGACAGGTAAATTATCCGCAAAAAGCGATTTAAAGCGATCGTCTGGATTTATCAACAAAGTCCTTATCAACATTCATACTTTTGAATTAGAAACCTTATTTCACTTTAACAGAATGGCTGGACTATCAGCACTTTGCCTCGCCAAAAAATAATGTCCTAAGTACACAATCACACTCATATAAAAACAAAATAATTGTACTTTTTGAAATACCATAAATGAAATACAACTTCATCATTTAAAATCTATTACACCGGATGAACTTGGAAAGTTTATATGATGCCCACAAAACATCAACAAAACCTAGCGATATAATAGATAAAGGGATCACGATCAAAAGCAATTAATCTTCTGTTAGGCACTTATGCCGAAGTAGGCAGCTGTATGATTAAATATTTTTTTACCAAGCAATTTTTACTATTTCTTACTGCGGGAGGGCTTTCTGCTATTTTACATTGGCTCGCGCGCGTATGCTTAAGTGTATGGTTACCCTTTGCTTGGGCAGTTTTGATTGCCTACGTTGTCGCAATAGGCATAGGATTTTTGTTAAACAGTTTTTTGGTTTTCCCAAAATCTGAAAAAGCACGACACACACAAATTCGGGACTTTGTTTTGGTAAACTTATCTTTTTTACCATTAGTTTGGTCGGCTTCGATACAAGTTAACAATTGGTTAAAAACTCATGTAATGCTGAGTCATACTGAAGAGCTTGCGCATGCCATTGCCATTCCTCTGCCAATGTTTGCCACTTTTTTGATATATAAATTTATCGCTTTTAAGGAAAGAAGCTATAACTAGAAATGAATTATTCGATCTGCACTCAACATTAGGGCACTTTTGCAGATTAGGCATGTAATGATAGAGAGTTCATCATCAATATTTCTATTAAGAACAGCAACTCATCCAAGCCACTGTAAACAAGCCATGACCACCCCGCTGAAATATATAGTGAAAAATGTTATGTTAGAAATCCCTCTCATGTTCAGAATAACAAAGACTTTTAAAATAGCTAAATTAAGCAGCAATACGATGCATTGGTACGACTTATGCTTCTTTTTTGCCTTAGCTTTAATAGTTTGCGCAACATTTTATATAGGAGCAGTCCCAACAAAAGTATTTGGGCATGACATATTTTTTCTGTTGGATAATGGATGGCGCATTATTAATGGACAATCAACTCATATCGACTTTACAAGTGCTTGGGGGCCGGTTACCTTTTTGATCACTGGTTTAGGCATGCTTCTTTCCGGAGGAACTGTTGACGGGGTTGGTTATGGGAGCGCCGTATATGGCTTGATAATTGGATTTTGGAGCTATTATCTGTGTGAAAATCGCATGATCCCAATATTGAAAATATTTTTATGTCTTTATCTCGTGTGTTTAGTTGTTGCGCCATATCCGCTTGGCATTGATTATAAAATGTCTAGCCATGCAATGGTTTACAACAGATATGGTTACGCCTTACTTGCTTTGATTATGATAGAGATATTTTATTTTAAAGAAGAATATCAAAACAATGCAACCCTATCAAAAATAGGAATATCCTCAGGATTAGCCATAGCGATTACATTTTTTCTAAAAGCGAGTTATTTTTGTGGCGGCGTTATTTTAATAGGCTATTCTATTTACTCTAAAAATTTTTCACGACCTTATCTATTCGGAATAGTAATAGGTTTTATTGTTGGCGCGACGGCTTTATTGTCATTTATTCAGTTCGACATTGCATCCCTGATTAATGATTTAAAAATGGCCGCCGAGTCCAGAGCAAACAACATTTCTTACGACATCATTATAACAAAGGTAATTAATAATATTGATATTATATTTTTTGTCACTTTGTTTATTATTTTGATGCGAATTCAATCTAAAAATACTGCACTTTGCACATCCGAATGGTCAAATTACGAAATTTTAGGCTTTGGATTTGTCGTTTTGCTTGTAGACACACTAATGATTATTAGCAATCAACAATTTAGAACCTTGCCTCTTAGCGTTGCTTTTGTGCTATTTCTAGTAAACAAAACACTACGTTCATGCCAGGTCGATAATAAAGCTAAAAATATTAATATTTTCGATCACTATTGCTTACGTGCAGTAGTACCTGGGAGTATTTTTTTTCTTGTTTTTTTTGGGTTCGATATTGCAGGTTTGAGCTATGGAGTGTTCCAAAAAAGTCAAGCATCAAACTTTAATTCTGTAGGAAAATTCAAAGAACCACGCCTAGCATCCCTTGTGCTGTTTGATAATGAGATTGAACCTAGAAGCAATGGCCTTGTATACACAGAATATGTCAATGACGGCATACACTTGCTACAAAATAATAGTAAATTCAATGAAACAATTTTAACCATGGATATGTTTAATCCTTTTTCATATTCGATGGGAAGACAACCCGCTACAGGGGGTATTGCCGCAGCCGCGTTTAATTATACGCTAAGCAAACAACACCACCCTTCTTCTGATAAATTTTTTGGCTCTGCTGATCTTGTTATGGTGCCGAAACGCCCCGTATCGCCTCCTATTTTTTACGATGGATTTTACAAAATTTATGAATCATCCATAAAGCAAAGATATAAACTTGAAGCAGAATCTAATTCTTGGCTTTTATATCGTAGAAAATGAAAATAATCATTGCCTGTCTAAACAGTTACTTGTTAAAAGTTTCGTCTTTTCCTTCATGCTTATGTGGATTATTAATAGCGAGTTGTGGATTTCTCACATATCTATTAGGCATACTACTTGGATTCTTACGAATTTTTTTTGATCCTAACGGCCATTTTTTATGGCACATCGACAGAATAATATGGTACAGCGGAATTCCGGTTGTTATTGGCTTATTCTTAGTACTGGTTGACATTTTTATATTATTACCTAAAAAGAGAATTCAAAATGGAGTGCAATGGGATCCTTTAGAAAATACCTTTCTTACTGTAGTACTCACTGCTTATAATGATGAACTTAGTATTGCATTAGCAGTAAAAGATTTTTATAGCCACCAAAGAGTTAAACACGTTATCGTTGTTGACAATAATAGCACCGACAGAACTTCGGAATTTGCTCTCCAAGCAGGTGCGCACGTAATCAGAGAGTATAAGCAAGGTTATGGGCATTGTGTCTGGCGAGCGCTAATGGAGGGTTGTCTCGTACACGATACTGATCTTATAATGCTATGCGAAGGAGATATGACTTTTCGCGCTTACGACATAGATAAGTTTCTTGCTTACTTACCACATGCCGAAATAGTAAATGGAACAAGAATTTGTGAACAACTTCGAGAGAAAAACACTCAGCTGACTACTTTTATGTACTATGGAAATTTTTTTGTGGGGAAACTTCTTGAAATAAAACACCTGAGTAAAGGAACATTTACTGATGTTGGTACAACATACAAATTATGCCGAAAGAGGACCCTTACACAGCTCTTACCATTATTGAATAAAAACATCAATCTTGAGTTTAATGCGCATTTTTTGGATACAGCATTAATGCATAAGATCAAGATAGTTGAGTGTCCAGTTACTTTTCATAATCGAGTAGGCGTTAGCAAGGGTGGCAATGTGAATGATTTTCGGGCATTGAAGGTTGGAATTAGAATGATAGCCGGAATTATATTTGGATGGAAAAAAAAATGAAAGGATATCACAGAACACGTTTAACCTATGACAAGCGTAGAGAGATGCTATGGAAAACACTTTGCGAATCATATTTTCAAAGTTTAATTTCAAAAGAAGCTTGCGTATTAGAACTAGGAGCAGGATATGGTCACTTTATAAATAATATTCAGTGTAGGCGTCGTATTGCCGTTGATACGTGGGAAGATATGCCACGATTTGTAAGTTCTGATGTAGAGTGTCATATTGAAAATGTCACGAAACTTGGATTTATTCCAGATAATTCTGTTGATTTTGTATTTGCAAGTAACTTATTCGAGCATTTGACACAGAGTGATTTTGAATTGGTTCTTGACCAGATTCACTCCAAACTAAGCCAGCATGGAACATTAAATATTCTCCAACCAAATTTTCGTTTTGCTTACCGAGAATACTTTGATGATTATAGCCATATCTCTATTTATTCAGATAGAAGCATTGTAGATTTCTTATCAGCAAATGGATTTAAGATTATTGAATGCAAACCACGTTTTCTACCTTTGACAATTAAGTCATTACTTCCCGTAATCCCTTCCTTGATTCGATTCTATCTAAAGCTGCCTTTCAAACCCATGGGAAAACAGATGTTTATTAGGGCAGTTGTTGACAGATGTCAAACCCCATAAGAGTATTTATGTCAAAATGGAGAACAGATGAGGCAAGACCGGCCCGATTAGAATTATTGAAAAACGAGAATGATCGTTAAAAAATTTCTGATTGCCGGTGACGCTTGCGGGCAGCGGTGCTTGAGAGAGCTATCGATGAAATCAGAGCGGGGTTCAACTCTCAATACAAACTAACTTTCTGCTAGTTATTTATCTTTAAAAAGAACCGACTCCCCCAATTCGCGAGATTACCAGAATGCTCACCGAAGCCAGCACAGCAACCGACAACGCACAGTCAAAAGCAAGTTTTTTTGTTCTTGTACTTCTCGCTTATTTAACTTGGATGATTACTGCCTTCTGCGGCACAGGGGACGACACTTACTGGCACATCAAAGTCGGCGAATGGATTCTGAACAATCGCCAGATTCCAACAACGGGCATTTTCTCGTATACCGCAGCCAATATGCCCTGGGTTTCCCATGAATGGCTGTCGGCCATCCTATTATATGCGGTCTTCAGCATAGCTGGATGGCCCGGACTGGTCTTTCTCGCGACCTTGGCAATAACCTTGGCAATGTGGCTATTGTTCGATTTCTTAGTTAAAAGAATCAGCATCAACATCTGCATTATTTTTGTGCTGTTCGCTTACTTTTTGCTGACGCCTCACATCATGCCCAGGCCGCACATCCTGATTTTACCCATCATGGTGTTTTGGACGGCGGAATTGATTAAAGCCAGCGAAAACCAAACGCATCCGCCCTATCCATTGGCGCTTGTGATGGTCTTTTGGTCGAACATGCACGGCAGTTTTATCATGGGCATTCCTTTTATACTCTATTTTGCTGCCGAATCCGTCTTGACCATAAAAGACGAGGCCTTACGGCTTAAAGAATTGCGGCATTGGCTGCTATTCTTTTTGCTCAGCCTGTCGGCACTGCTAATCAATCCCCATGGCATTGAGGGACTACTGCTTCCATTCAAGCTGACCGATCAAACCTATGTGATTGATCACATCGTCGAGTGGGCTTCTCCCAATTTTCATGGCTTCCAGCCGCTGGAGTTCTGGCTCTTGGGATTTATTGGATTTGCCTTATATAAAGGCTTGACCCTTCCCCCCTTCCGATTGATCTTTCTGCTGGGCCTGCTCCATCTTTCACTCAAATATATTCGTTTTGCCACCGATCTGCTACCGTTTTTATCTCCCTTGATCCTGGCAACCCCGCTCAGCAAACAGCTGAATCGGCCGGCCGATTTCGCTATCGGCTCGCTTTATCCAAAAAATATAAAACATTGGTTAGCCCTCGGCTTATATCTAACGGCTCTATCGCTCTACCTTCCCGGCAGAACGGTAGAGACCAAACAGAATGTCCACTTGGCGAAGCTGCTCACCGCCTTACAGGATGAAAAAGCTGTTTTAGGTAATGTGCTAAACAGCTATTCGCTCAGCGTATATTTAATTCACTACGATTACCCGGTGTTTATCGACTCACGCGGCGAACTGTATGGCGATGCATTTATTGAAAGACATTTTAAGACAACCTCGCTCGAAAAAGGAGCCCAGCCTCTGTTGGATATGATCAAAGAGTACAATGTCTCCTGGACAATTTTTGAAACCAACTTGCCGATCAATGCCTTTCTCGGCGAACGGCCTGAATGGCACCCCATTTACTCTGATAAATTCTTCACTATTTATTTAACCCAAAGTAAAGACATTAGCGAGGAGACAAAATTGGAGTTACAAAAAATCAAAGACAGCCTACCCAAGGATGACGAAGCCAATGACTTGCCTTTATAAGCCGCAACGGCTTTAAATTCATCGATATCCCCCTCCCCTCCGCAAGCTGACGTGGAAATGTTGGGCAACGATACTGGGGACCAGATTTTACTCGTTACCACACGGTGCGCGGGAACCAGAAAAAATGTGGTACGCTGTACGAACCCTTAGCCGATGCCTCACCCCATGCTCACTGACGAACACTACCAAAATGCAACGCAAACCTGGTTAAAAACGGTCATCATAGAACTGGCTTTGTGCCCGTTCGCCAAACGCGAACTGGATCGGGGCAGTATACGTTTCGCTGTCGTCCGCGACACGGAAGTGGAAAGCTGCCTGCTCAATTTGATCGATGAATGCGGCCGACTGGATGCCGATCCCGACATAGAAACCACCTTGCTGATCTATGCCGGTGCGTTTGCCCGCTTCGACGATTATCTGGATTACCTTGGGCTCGCCGAGGCCCTATTAGCCGAACAAGGCTATGAAGGCGTTTACCAGCTCGCCAGTTTTCATCCCGATTACTGTTTTGAGGGCGCCCCGCAGGACGACCCCGCCAATTACACGAACCGCTCGCCCTACCCTATGCTGCATCTGTTGCGGGAAAGCAGCCTCGAACAGGCACTCGCCCATTACCCACATCCTGAAAATATTCCGGAAGCCAACATTAAACTCACCCGACAATTAGGACTGACTAAAATGCAGGCCTTGTTGCAAGCGTGTTATCGGACCGGGAAATCATAGGCTCTGGAATTGCTCTTATGGCTTGAATCCAAGTCTTGATGCAAGATAGTTCCTGGCTTTGCTCAAACGGCTTAATGGCATCGGCCTTTTCTGGTTTACACGCGCCGGTCAAACATGCTTTTTATACCCGACTTTTTGATGCGTTGAGATGCCAATGCCTTTTGAATTCGGCGGCTGACTTCATTATCAGCCGTGGAAATGTTGGGCAACGAGACCAGCAGTAAGCGCTTTACGAGTGCATGGATGCAGGAGCAATTGCCGAGGCGAAGCCGTTGCCCAACTTAACATTACTTGCCGGAACTATGCGTTAAATAACTGGCGATCAAGTTGCGGTAGTCAGGAATATGGTTCGAAAAAAGCGCCCCCAGTCCTTCGACATCATTTCTCCAGTCGCGATGCAGTTCGCAGGCGACGCCAAACCACGTCATCAACTGCGCCCCGGCCGCAGACATTCTATCCCACGCCGCATTCCGGGTGATTTCGTTGAAGGTGCCCGAGGCATCGGTCACCACAAACACATCAAAACCCGCTTCAATCGCCGAGAGCGCAGGGAATGCGACGCAGACCTCGGTGACGACGCCGGCAATAATCAGCTGTTTCTTGCCGGTTGCCTTGACCGCCTTGACGAAATCCTCGTTATCCCATGCGTTGATCTGCCCAGGGCGCGCAATATACGGGGCTTCAGGGAAGGTCTCCTTTAGCTCGGCAACCAGGGGGCCGTTCGGGCCGTTTTCAAAACTGGTCGTCAGAATGGTGGGTAGCTTGAAATACTTGGCCAGGTCTGCCAATGCCAGGACGTTATTCTTGAACTTATCCGGATCGATGTCGCGGACCAGCGACAAGAGACCTGTCTGATGATCCACCAATAGAACGGCCGCATTGTCTTTATCAAGACGAGTATAAGGCTTTGCCATGATGCTTCTCCTAAATGACATATTGAAGTGAAAGTGGCCGAACGAGCAGTGGGTTAAAGACCCTCCCGTTCGGCGGGTTGAATATCTCAGTTAGAGGCAGGAATCCTGCCAAACTTGCCCGACTTGTAATCCTCTATCGCCTGCTGGATTTCGTCCTGGGTGTTCATCACGAACGGTCCGTAACCCACGACCGGTTCGTTAATCGGTTCCCCGGCGAGCACCAGCAGTTTTGCCTGATCGCTGGCTTCGAGATCCACGTAATCGCCGGCCCGGTCCAGAATAACGAGTTGAGCCTCTTCCGCAAAACGGTCGCCATTGATCCGAACGCTTCCACTCAAGACGACCAGCAAGGTATTCCACCCAGCAGGCACGTTTATCCTGGATTGGCCTGGAGTCAGCCATATGTCCAGCACGGTCATCGGCGAAAACGTGTGGGCCGGTCCGGTCGCACCGCCATAACTGCCGGCTATCACCCGCACTGTCCCTGTGCTATGAGGCAACTCGACCTCCGGAATGTCCTGATTCAGGATGGCTTGATAGTGTGGCCGAGCCATCTTGTGCTCGGCCGGCAGATTGACCCAGAGCTGAACCATTTCAAGCATGCCGCCCGCTTGGGTAAAGCTTTCGGAGTGAAACTCCTGATGCAAGATGCCGGACCCTGCAGTCATCCACTGCACATCGCCCGGCCCGATCACGCCGCCCTGTCCGGTCGAGTCCCGGTGCGCAACTTCGCCCTGATAAACGAGAGTGACGGTTTCAAAGCCCCGGTGCGGGTGGTCGCCGACACCGCGCGGCTTATCGGCTCTCTCGAATATCGCCGGCCCCGCATAATCCAGAAGAAGAAACGGACTTACCCTGGCTGTCTGGCCGGAATCATATGAAAACAACGAACGCACGGGAAAACCATCACCCACCCAGTGTCTTGAAGGCGAGCTTTGAATCGCGATGACTTTTTTCATGGCTTGCTCCTGATATATGTGATTGACGATTGCAGTATATTGATAAGACAGTGTATTGTGTAGATGGCAAAAATAGATTAAATCGTTCTATAAATTGGACAATAGAACCATGCAGGACCTGAACGACCTTTACTACTCTGTCAAAGTGGTTGACCACGGCGGCTTCGCCTCTGCCGGCCGGGCACTGGGTATCCCCAAGTCGAAGTTGAGCCGAAGGATCGCTCTATTAGAGGACCGACTGGGAGTCAGATTGATTCAGCGCTCGACCCAGCGTTTTTCGATTACCGAGATTGGACAAACTTATTACGAACATTGCAATGCGATGCTCATTGAGGCCGAGGCAGCTCAGGAATCGATCGATGTCACGCGCGCCAAACCGTGCGGAACGCTCAGAATGGCCTGCCCTCCGGCGTTGTGCACGCTCATGTCGGAAGCCTGCTTGCCGATTTTATGACCTTGAATCCCTTGGTTGCGATTCATCTTGAGGCAAGCAACCGCAGGGGCGATCCGGTCGGAAAAGGCATTGACCTGGCAATCCGGGTCCGTCAACCGCCGATAGAGAACAGCGATCTGGTCATGCGTATTTTCTCGGATCGCCGGCAATGCCTGGTTGCCAGCCCTGCCCTGATCGAAAGATACAGCTTGCCAAGCGCTCCGTCGGATCTGGCTGAACGGCCGAGTCTGTCGCATGGGACGCCTCAAGATGAACACGTTTGGATTCTGTCGGCCCCGGATAACGCACAAGTCTCATTTCGCCATAAGCCAAAGTTTATTGCGAACGACATGATTGCCCTGCGCTCTGCGGCCGTTGCGGGGATTGGGTAACTAAGCTGCCCGCCATGTTTATCCAGGAAGAACTGGCTGACGGGACGCTGGTCAAGGTGTTGCCGGAATGGGCGCCCAATCGGGAAATCATTCATGCGGTGTATCCATCGCGCAGAGGCTTGCTTCCCTCCGTGCGAGCGCTGATTGATTTTCTGTCGGAACGGTATGGAAATTTGGACGAAAAATAGGCGTAGAAAGTCCGGTCCCGCGTGCTCCTTCAATGATGAGGGAGGCAACGGTCTGACCTACATTCAAGCGGCTGAAGGCTGGTCGTATTCGACGGGCATCAAGGATCTACACTCGCGAGATTATCGGTCGGGTGCTGAGGCGCATGCCCCTTTCTGGTTCCCACGCGCCACGCCTGGAAATGCAGTAACGATGCGCCAGCGCCGCGAGACGGAACGCTGGTGCGTCCCGCCCTCGGTTACTACATGGAGCGCGGGAACCAGCAAAATGTTTATTTTTTAATTTTTTTATAGTTTTCCTCGCTTTCGCGCATCACTTTTTCACCTTCTGCAATCATTCGCCTACCTTCATCAATTTTATTTTGACCTTCGGCGACTAAAGTATTGCCGCGATCAACCAATTGCTTGCCCTGCTTCCATCTACCCCCCAAGCTGGCTATACCTTGGCTTTCGCGCAGCATTTCTTCTCCGGAAAGGATGGTCGCCGGAGCTGGTTCAGGATTAGATGCACAGCCGCTAAGCACTAAAATTAAGCTAGCGATAGTCAGATTAGGCCGGGTAGTGAAATGATTTTTCATGATCAGTTACTCTAAATGTTATGGACTTATAAAAAGGCAGTTAATTTTACAAAAAAAGCTTTGCCTTTGCAGGTTCGATTGGCCGTCCCGGACGATTGGCCCTAGACCCGCATAGACCACAATTGGGAGGCGGAACGCCTTGATGGAGAGCCGGTCTGGGCGCACACAGTCAAACACAGGAAGAGCGATGCCTTGCCAGCAAAGCCAGCACGCCTCAACCACATTCAGACCCCTCCGCGGGCAGTGGGCGAAAACGATCCCGATTGTTGACTGCAGGCCTGGTTATGAGAACGCAGTCATTTTCGACCAGTAGTAGCTTTCCGTCCGGTTGATGGATCCCCAACCCCGCCTCCTCAGAACATATTGAGCGCCTGAGGGCAAATTTTTCGTCGCGTACAGAGAACAGCTCTTTTGCGGCTGTTATGGAATCAGCCTATGCCACTAGATGTGACTCATTCCATTGAAATAGTAATTTTCATGAACTTGCCATAAAATATTAAGTCTCACTTACGCGGAAAGCTAATGGATAAATCGGAGATGATTTGTCTTTAAATAAGCGAACCATTATATGCTAAAGCGTTAGTTTGCAGATAATGGATTAATTTTTTTAACAAACTAAAAATGAGGTGTATTATGAAAATTAGACAAATAATAACGGCAGTAACGCTTTTGCTGTTGGCTACGGGCAGTGCTTTCGCCAGACCCGACTTCCGCCAACACATCCAGCGCGTGGGTTCGCACTCCATCCCGCACCCGCAAAATCATGCGCGCGGCAGTTCCAACAGCAGTAAGGGTGGAGCATCCTATACAGCACCAGAAATTGATGCGGTCTCCGGAACCAGTGCGATCGCTTTGCTAACAGGCGTTTTGTTGCTAGCGGGTGAAAGAGCTAGATCTAAACGCTCTTAACATTCCTCGGCATTAAGATTGGAAGCCGGGTCAGAACGCAGTTTTCTGACCCGGTTTGTCTTTAGTAAATCATGCTCCCTGTTGTTTCGACGAAACCATTCTTCGACAAGCGCTTTAGCCCCGAACGCAACGAAGGTTCAGACCTAAGGGAATCGATGTTTCAAGCGCCTAAATTATTTTATGCACATGGCTTTAGTGAATGAATTGTGATGCAAGGTTACGTACTCGCCCCCCCGAAGAAGTTTGTGATTCGCTGG
>Ga0207968_100651_pt1 | contig 12068 bp, 9 predicted proteins | sample LakWasMet21_HOW5_2_FD_183867 | JGI IMG/M metagenome (GOLD analysis project Ga0207968, IMG submission 183867) | Freshwater sediment methanotrophic microbial communities from Lake Washington under simulated oxygen tension - Sediment Metagenome... | ecosystem: Environmental > Aquatic > Freshwater >...
TGGCTGCGGTTGCTTTAGCGGTCACTGCATCACGGATACCAAAACCAACACCAACCGGTAGCGTAGTCTGCTGACGAATTGAAGCAACACGTGCAGAAACCTCAACAATATCTAGATTTGCCGCACCAGTAACGCCTTTTAGCGACACATAATAAACAAAACCACTCGCCTGATTAACGATTAATTCCACGCGTTTTGGCTCAGTTGTTGGTGACAATAAAAACACAGGGTCAATATCACGTGCACGTAGCTCTTTAACAAAATCACCACACTCTTCCGGTGGGTAATCTACCGTAATCACACCATCAACATCAGCAGCCTTAGCTCTATCCGCAAATACAGTAGGGCCAATCGCTTCAATTGGGTTTGCATACCCCATCAGCACAATCGGGGTTGTTTGGTTAGTTTTACGAAACTCTTTCACCATATCCAGCACCGCTGTCAAACCAACCTTATGCACTAAGGCACGCTCGCTCGCACGTTGAATCACAGGGCCATCCGCCATTGGGTCGGAGAAAGGCACGCCCAATTCAATCATATCTGCACCATTTTTAACTAAAGTGTGCATTAAATTAACGGTGTGCTTAGGATGCGGATCCCCTGCTGTAATGTAAGGGATCAAGGCTGTTTTACCTTGCTGTTTCAATGTAGCAAAAGTTGTTTGAATTCGTGACATAGTGAGCTTAATGTTGTACTAGTTAGTTAATTTTAAGATCAGGATTCAGTGAGTGCCGTGTGCTAAGCAAGCTGCAATACAGCCCAGCATGTGTAATTTTTAGCAAAGTACCCTCTAAAATCCGTAACCTTAACGTTATATTTATAAAGTAATATTTGCCAGCTTAGCAACGGTATTAATATCTTTATCACCACGGCCTGACAGGTTCACCAAAACAATCTGATCTTTATCCATGGTTTTAGCCAGTTTTTGCCCATACGCTAGTGCGTGGCTAGACTCTAATGCAGGAATAATACCTTCAGTGCGGCATAGGTTGTGGAATGCAGCCATCGCTTCATCATCAGTAATCGCCACGTACTCTGCGCGCTTAATGTCTTTTAACCAAGCATGTTCAGGGCCAACACCAGGGTAATCCAAACCAGCAGAAATAGAGTGCGTCTCAATAATCTGGCCGTCAGCGTCTTGCATCAAGTAAGTACGATTACCGTGCAGAACACCTACCGGGCTATTGGCAGTAAGCGGTGCAGCATGCATGCCGGTCTCAATGCCATGACCTGCTGCTTCAACACCAATTAGTCTCACATTAGGTACGTCGATATACGGGTAGAAAATACCCATGGCGTTTGAACCGCCGCCAACACAGGCAACAACGGCATCAGGTTGACGTCCTGCCATTTCCAGCATTTGCTCTTTGGCTTCTATGCCAATCACTGCCTGGAAATCACGCACCATCATTGGGTATGGATGCGGCCCTGCCACAGTACCGATAATGTAAAAAGTATTATGTACGTTAGTCACCCAATCACGCATCGCTTCATTCAGCGCATCTTTAAGCGTTTTAGAGCCACTTTCAACCGGCACAACAGTCGCACCTAACAATTTCATTCTGAATACGTTTGGTGCTTGACGTTTAACGTCTTCGCTACCCATATATACCACGCACTCCAGACCCAAGCGCGCTGCAATAGTGGCAGTAGCAACACCATGCTGGCCAGCGCCAGTTTCCGCAATCACTCTTGGCTTGCCCATGCGTTTAGCCAACAACGCCTGACCAATCGTATTGTTAATCTTATGCGCACCGGTATGGTTTAAGTCTTCACGCTTTAAGTAAATTTGCGCGCCACCAATTTGATCAGATAAACGCTTTGCGTGATAAATCGGGCTTGGGCGACCAACAAAATGTTTTAAATCATATGCATACTCAGCCAAAAACTCAGGGTCATGACGGTATTTTTCGTACATTACACGCAGTTCTTCCAGTGCTTCCACCAAAGTCTCCGCGACAAAAGTACCACCGAACTGTCCAAAATGCCCACGTGCATCCGGCATATCATAAAGCTGCATATTCAATCTCCACTTAAACTCACTGCATTCTATTTAAGTTAAAAATAGGTTTAAATTAAAATAGGTTCTAATTACAAATAGACTTGTTGCATAAATGCAGCAATTTTTGCTGCATCTTTAATTCCTTTAGACGCTTCCACACCGCCGCTCACATCCACCGCATAAGGCTTGACTTGCTGAATCGCTGAAGCCACATTCTCTGCAGTTAAGCCACCGGCTAATACCACAGGCTTGTTTAAATCAGGCGGGATTAACCCCCAATCAAACACATGCCCCGTACCGCCAGCTACACCTTCGGTATAGGTATCTAACAACAACGCTCTGGATGCAGAATAATCTTTCGCACATTGTACCAAATTTGTGTCTGACTTAACGCGAACTGCCTTGATAAAAGGTAAGCCATAACGCGCGCACTGTTCTGATGTTTCGTCGCCATGAAACTGAAGCAGATCTAGCGGCACCTGTGTGATCACCTCTTTGACAAAACTCTCTTCAGCGTTCACAAACAAACCCACCACGCTTACAAAAGCAGGTATTTGTTTTGCGATGGCAGCAGCCTGCTCTATGGAAACTGCACGGGGGCTAGGCGCATAGAAAACCAAACCAATGGCATCAGCACCCTGCGCCACCGCAGCTAAAGCATCTTCTACTCTGGTAATACCACAGATTTTTACTCTGACTCTCAAAACCATATCCTTGAACTTGCGTGACTAAAAGCTTGCGTGCTTTATTTCCGCATAAAACAGACGTACAGCATTGTAACGCTAAACCAACAATTTCAAACCAGGCTGCATATTTTTAGGCAGCCCCCATTTTGCATCATATCCAACATCGGTTAAATACAATCCATTAGGTGAAAACGTAGGCGGCGATAAAGTGCGATCTTTATTTTGCAATAGCTCCTGCATATAGGCTGGCGGATACTTACCCTTGCCAATGTAAATTAACGCCCCCACCATATTGCGCACCTGATGCTGTAAAAAAGCATTGGCTGAGAAGTTAAACAGAAAGTATTGCCCCGCGTTTAAAACCTCAGCTTTTGATAGGGTTCTGACCGCAGTTTTTGCCTGACATTCAGACGCACGAAAAGCCGTAAAGTCATGTTCACCCACTAAATATGTAGCAGCTTCAGCCATTGCCGCATAATCTAAAGGCAAATGAAACCAACCCGCTTTATTAGCCATGATGGCTGAGGCTACAGGCGCGTTGTACAACAAATACTGATAGCTCCTGCTAAATGCAGAAAAGCGCGCATGAAAATCTTCACCTACTTCATGCGCCCACTCTACCCTAACAGTTTCAGGTAGATGCGCATTAACGCCCCGCACCCAAGCGGATAAAGGGCGCTTGGCGTCAGTTTCAAAATGTACCACTTGACCCAGGCCGTGCACACCTGTATCTGTTCTACCAGCAGCATGCACCCTCACAACATGCTGGGCGACATTTTGCAGCGCAGACTCTAACGCATCCTGCACCCCGCAAGCAGACGGCTGGCTCTGCCAGCCGCAAAACAGCGAGCCATCATAAGACACTCCCAAGGCTACTTTCACACAAACCTCATTGCAATCATTACCATTAAAATAAACAACATCAGCACCATAGCAACTTTATCTGCCCAATTAAAAGATTTCTGCTCAAATATCACAACATCCTTAGTTGGCATCGCCTCTAATTCTCGGTGAATATCATCAAGATGATGAAAACTAAAACTGGCTTTAGCTTTGCCTGCAAACTCATCAACATAGTTAAGTGTAAGCAGCAAACGCACTGAAAACCGCTCAACATCTAAACCTAAATAACGCAATGGCTTTAGCAACATATGCAAGGCCATCATCAACTCAGCCCTAGACGAAGTGGCAAGCAACATAGCGAGTGCAGCCAACGCAATGACCAACCTTGAGATTTGTAACAAGCCTAGCTCCAAGCCTTCAAAGCTTGGCGCGATACTTAGCGGGAGTTGAGGAACTAACTCTCCTGGTGTGCCAAAAGCATAAATCAGAAAGATTGAGAAAAAAAACCAGCGCATACGCCGCAATGTAGCCAGAACCCCCCTGTACTGCAGCTTTAGCGCCATCACACAAAGCACAAGCAGTAGTGCGATTAAGCGCGGAGTATCCATAACCCCAGCAAGTAACAGCAGCAAAAAGAACAATAATAACTTAACGAAGGGATGCATATTCAATAAATGTTAGTCAGGACATTTTCCGGCAATCAATTCGAGTCAAAAACATCAATTCAAATCTTTTTACTGCAGCTTTATGTATAGCCCCAGTGAACAAAAAGGCCGAGCATTTGCTCGGCCTTTTTGTACTAGCAATAATTATAAGCCAACAAGCAACTGCTCAGCACGTAATTTTTGCTGAGGCCCGCCCTCTTTCAACACTTCTTCCAGCAATTCGCGCGCTCCCTCTTTATCGTCCATATCAATATAAGCCGCTACTAAATCTAGCTTAATATCAACATCCTGATTCTCAGAAGCACCAGCTGCAGGAGCTGATAAGGTCAAATTATCATCAGGACTTTCAGACAACAACTGCGCATCATCACCTAAATCTAAACTAATGGCTGAAAAATCAAAATCATTTGAGGCAAGCTCATTCGCGGCCTCTTTAACATCAACTGCCGCAGGCGCATCTAATTCACTATCTAATGAGAAATCAAAGCTGATATCTTCAACTAAAGGCTCAGGGCTAGCACCATTGACAACTGAGCTCTCAGGTTGCAACAGGCTACTGAAATCAACGTCGCCAGTTTTATCCAAATCTAATGATGTATTGAATGAAACATCCATCGGCGTATCAGGTATCTCAATAGCCACAGGCTCTTCGATTGCAAAATCAAACCCAGCACTATCAGCCGCGCTTGGCGCAGTTGTTAACGCTAAATCATCACTGGATACAACATCACTTGAAAATTCAATATTCGGCGCTGTATCTAAGAATGACGGCACTTCAAAAGAAGATGCATCACTTGATGAAGCTTCCAGATCAGCACTTACTGACTCTGCGATAGTAAATGCAGGGCTATCATCCGACCTCATCGTAAATTCTAATATGTTTTCATCCGTACTCGCCGCCGCATCATTGATCTCTGCAACAACAAGTTCCTCAGCAGGGCTAGACTCTGCCACTTTGGCTGGCTCAGGCTCAACAACACCTAAATCAAACTCAAGACTATTATCAGCCTCTTGAACCGAAGCAAAACTTTCCATCACAGCAGAGTTCGGGCTTAGCTCACTATCTAATGTTTCAAATGTAAGAGCATCAGCCACTGGCACATCAGCTTTATATTCAGCAGCAGTGCTAGACACATCATCTAAAGAGAAGTCCAAACCAATATCTTGTGATGAGAACAACTCACTCTCTGCAACAGCACTATTTTCACTAAGCGCAGCAGAGGCAACAGCTGCGCTTGCAGCCGCAACGCCTGCAACGACAGCCGCTGGTGCAGCAACACCAGATAGTTTATACAGTGGGTTATCAGGCTCCAGCTTGCTACCCATTTCGGCAACTTTTGCCCAAGTCGGGTCGTCTGCACCTAATGTGGTATACAACTCACCGGCCACGGCCTCAAACGCAGAAACATCTTTACGGCCAGCATACATCTCCAGCAGCTTCAAATGCAGTTCATAACGTTTAGGCTCTTTAACGATTGCGTCTTTGAGTATTTCCTCAGCTTGCGCATCGCGACCGTAGGCCATATAGACTTCAGCCTCTGCGATCGGGTCAACATCATTCGTATCAATCATGCTGCCATCAGCACTTTGCGCGAAATCAGTTAAAAAGGAGGTATCAGACGTGCTTGAATTACCAGTTGTATTACCAAATACGGTATTTGCACGCAAACCACCAGAAGTCAGAATGCCGCGCTCGAAACTATCCAGCTCTCTTCTACGTTTGTTACGCAGAAATAACCAGCCAGCACCTAGCACAACCAAGGCTGATGTTCCGCCTAATAACTTAATATCAAGCCCTTCAATCAGACTTTCAAAGAAAGATGGCTCTGGCGCAGGAGCAACCACAGGTGGCGGCGCTTTAACTGCAGGTTTTGCTGGCGGCTGTTTGGCAGGTTCAACTTTAGCAGCAGGCTCAGTAGCCACTGGCTTAGCCGCAACTGGCTCAGGTGTAGCTTCTGCATTTTTTTGCAATTCAGTCATGGTCTGATTTTTCAGCGCCAATAACTTTTGCATATCTTCAATTTGTTTTTCTAGTGCAGCAGCACGCGACAATGACTCTTTTAGTGAGTTTTCGCGCGCAGTTGCTTCTTCCTGTAATGCTGCAACTTTTGCTTCAGCTTCTGCGGCACCACTGGCTTTTTGACCATTAACAGCATTTTTGTCACCAGCTGAAAGCTTGACGACATCTTGCACACCAGGCTTAACAGCTGCGGACTTATCCTCTGCTGAAGCAATTTTGCCTGATGCTGATTGTTTTGGCTCGCTCTCTTCTGAGGCCGCTGCAGTTTTCACATTACCAGCAAGAGAGTTACGGTACGCGTTCCAATTAGAAGCATGTACTTTTAAGGCTTGTTTCGCTTGTTTTGTGTCTATCGCTGTGAGCGTTTCAACAGAAGGTGCTTTAATGATTTGCCCAACTTTAAGCTGGTTCATATTGGCATTAGCAAAGGCAGACTTATTATTTTCAAACAAGCCTAGCAGCATTTGATCTAGGCTGACTCCCTCAACCTGCATTTTCTGCGCTATCGCAGCCAAGGTATCACCGCGTTTGGTGGTTAGCTCGCCAACGCCAGCTTCTTTTGGGCTAACTTCTTCCGGCTTGGCTGCACTGGCATTTCTCTTTTGTGATTTTTTAGCACTGCTTGCTACGGGCTTTGTTGTAGTTGTATCTCTAGATACGCTGCCAGCATTAGGCTTAACCACTGGTGCGAAATCAGAAGCGGCATTTGTTGCCTGCTTGTATTCAGGTGGATCAAGTAGAACTGTGTACTCACGTAACAAGCGGCCTGAAGCCCAGTCCACTTGAATCAGCATATCTAGATACGGGTCATTAATGGGCGTGTTGGAGCGAATTCTTAAGATTGGTGCGCCGAGGTCACTTTTAGCTACATCAACCCTGATATTGCTGTGAATGCCTAAACGTGTAATCCCCTGCACGTTATAAGCTTCTTCTGAGGCGATGGCCGCAGTCAAGGTAGAAAGCTCTTCTGGTGTGACAGATAAAAGCTCAACCTCTGCTTTTAATGGCTCACCCAGACCTGAATTAACATTTAGCTTCCCCAAGCCTGCTGTATAGCCAACGATTGGCATAAACGCCATGCAGACCGCTAACGAAATTTGCTTTATTTTTGATTTACGCACATCGCTACCTTTAAACGTACTAAATATTTGCAATATGAAAATAACATCAAATAGTTAGGTATGCAAGCTCATAATGCACATTATATTTAGCCATAATCTGGCAGCGATATTTCGTCAGGTATTTTTACAATCCAGATTTGCTCTGGATTGATTTATTTTTCTATTAAAATCAGCAACATACGACGCAATGGTTCAGCAGCACCCCATAGCAATTGGTCACCTACGGTAAACGCTGATAGATAATCATTACCCATATTTAGCTTGCGTAATCTACCCACTGGGGTGATTAGCGTACCAGTTACCGCTGCTGGCGTTAACTCGCGCATGCTTACTTCACGCTCGTTAGGAATCACTTTTGCCCACTGATTAGCCTCTGCCAACATTTGGCTGATTTCATCCAATGGCACGTCTTTTTTAAGCTTAATGGTTAGCGCTTGGCTATGGCAGCGCATTGCACCAATACGCACACACAAGCCATCAATCAGCACCGGGTTAGCTTCGCGACCTAGAATTTTATTAGTCTCTACGCCACCTTTCCACTCTTCTTTACTTTGACCATTACCTAAGTCTTTATCAATCCAAGGGATTAAACTACCAGCTAAAGGCACGCCAAACTGTGCAGTAGGAAAACGTTCATCACGCAATGTACCGGCAACTTCTCTATCGATATCTAAAATGGCAGAAGCTGGGTCTTTTAAAAAGCCACTTGCTACACGGTGCGCTTCACCCATTTGATTCAGCAGCTCACGCATATTCTGCGCACCAGCACCAGAAGCGGCTTGATACGTCATAGAAGTTGCCCACTCGACTAAATCTGCTTTAAATAAGCCATTTAGCGCCATCAGCATCAATGAAACTGTACAGTTACCGCCCACCCAGTTTTTAGTACCTTGTGCATAAGCATCTTGGATAACATTCATGTTAACGGGATCCAGCACGATTACCGCATCTTTTTCCATGCGTAGTGTAGATGCCGCATCTATCCAGTGGCCATTCCAGCCAGCTGCACGCAACTGCGGAAACACTTCAGTGGTGTAGTCACCGCCTTGGCAAGACACGATTGCATCCATTGCTTTTAGCGCGTTAATATCTTTAGCGTCCAGTAATGCTGGTGTATCCTTACCTACATTCGGGCCTTTGCCACCCACTTGTGAGGTTGTGAAAAATTGCGGCTCAATGAGTGCAAAGTCATTTTCTTCTAACATGCGTTGCATCAAAACAGACCCAACCATGCCACGCCAGCCTACAAAACCTACTTTAAGCATTTTATTTTCCACTTTTAATAATTAACTGTTGCTGAAGAATCAGCAGGTTATCAAATAATAAACCCTAATTACTGCGAACGCTAAGCCAACTAAACCTGCAGATTAAAGCGCTGCAACTACCGCATCACCCATTGCATTACAGCCCACTTTGTTTGAACCTTCAGTCCAAATATCAGCAGTTCTGTAACCTTGTGCCAGTGCTTTTTTCACTGCATTTTCTACGCGCTGCGCATTTGCCTCATCGTTAAACGTGTAGCGCAGCATCATTGCAACTGAAAGTATCGTCGCCAATGGGTTGGCAATATCTTTGCCTGCAATATCAGGTGCTGAACCGTGGCTAGGTTCGTACATACCTTTGTTATTTTCATCTAAAGAAGCAGACGGCAACATACCGATAGAACCTGTAAGCATAGAAGCTTCGTCTGATAGGATGTCGCCAAAAATGTTACCAGTTACCATCACGTCAAACTGTTTAGGTGCGCGAATCAATTGCATCGCTGCGTTATCTACGTACATATGGCTTAGCTCAACTTCAGGATACTCTGCTGACAACTCAATCATCACCTGACGCCATAACTCTGTCGTTTCCAGCACGTTAGCTTTATCTACAGAACAGACCTTCTTATTACGCTTCATCGCAATATCAAACGCAACGCGGCCAATGCGACGAATCTCTGATTCGTTATAACGCATGGTGTTAATGCCCTCGCGCTCGCCATTTTCCAAGGTACTGATACCACGTGGTTGACCGAAATAAATATCACCTGTCAGTTCACGAATAATCATTAAGTCCAAACCAGAAACCACTTCTGGTTTCAAAGTAGAGGCACCTGCCAACTCCGGATACAGCAAAGCTGGGCGTAGGTTTGCGAATAAATTCAACTCTTTACGGATACGCAATAAACCGCGCTCTGGACGCAAATGACGCTCCAATTTGTCGTATTTCCAATCACCAACAGCACCTAACAACACCGCATCAGCCTCTTTAGCTAATTTTAGTGTTGCATCAGGCAATGGATCACCAGCTGCTTCGTAACCGGCACCACCAATTGGTGCTTCAGTCATGCTGATATCTAAATCAAGCGCCTTTAAAACTTTAACGGCTTGTGCAACGATTTCTGGACCAATACCATCGCCTGGCAATACTGCTATTTTCATGAAAAGACTTTCTTAAACTTAATGTTAACTATACTAAATTTGAATTAAACCGATTGGGTTTGAATTAAAGAGCTGCATGCACTGCAACTTTAGCTACAGACAATCTCTATACCCAACAATCCTGACTACTAACCCCCGCCTTAATTAAAAAGCCAAGGTTGAGATTGCTGATGCTTAAGTTCAAACGCTTTAATTTTATCCTGATGCTGCATGGTTAAACCAATATCATCCAGGCCGTTTAACAAGCAATGCTTACGGAAAGCATCTACTTCAAACGCATATGATTCACCGCTAGGCGTTGTAATGGTTTGCGCTTCTAAATTCACATCAAGCTTGTAACCTTGATTGGCAACCACCTGATTAAATAGCACATCGATAATATCTGCACTTAACACAATGGGTAACATGCCATTTTTGAAGCAGTTATTAAAGAAAATATCGGCAAAGCTTGAAGCGATAATGACTTTAAAACCGTAGTCTTCCAACGCCCACGGCGCGTGCTCTCGACTAGAGCCACAGCCAAAGTTCTCACGCGTCAATAACACGCTAGCACCCTGATAGCGCGCTTGATTCAGCACAAAATCAGGATTCAATGGACGCTTGCTATTGTCCATACCTGGCTCACCTTGGTCTAAATAACGCCATTCATCAAATGCGTTTGGACCAAAACCGCTACGTTTGATCGATTTCAAAAACTGCTTAGGAATAATCGCATCCGTATCCACGTTAGCGCGGTCTAGCGGTGCTACCAATCCATTCAATTGCGTAAAAGCTTGCATGATATTTTCTTAAATTTTAGTTAATAATCTGGTCAACTGTTGAACGTGCTATTTACAAAAAATAGCGACCGCAGTTAACCAGGTATTGCTTAATTTGCTAATTCTTTGAGCTTGCTAATGCTTAGTTAGCTGACTTCTGGATAGCTTCGCCGCCTTTTTCCAGATCTTTACCAATACCGGCTACGGTATTACAAGCTGACAACACGGCTGCGATCATGACAAGAAACAAGAACTTTTTCATTTATATATCCTTTTAAAATTTAACTTAAATCTCTTACGTCAACAAAGTGACCAGCAACCGCTGCTGCCGCTGCCATTTCAGGGCTGACCAAATGCGTACGACCGCCCTGCCCTTGACGCCCCTCAAAATTACGATTGCTTGTTGATGCGCAGCGCTCACCTGGTGCTAAACGATCAGCATTCATAGCTAAACACATTGAACAACCTGGCTCGCGCCATTCAAAACCAGCTTCAGTAAAAATCTTATCTAAGCCTTCTTGCTCAGCCTGCGCCTTTACCAAGCCAGAACCAGGTACCACTAATGCCAATTTCACATTAGGTGCAATATGTTTACCTTTAGCAATTGCCGCAGCTGCGCGTAAATCTTCAATACGTGAGTTTGTGCAAGAGCCGATAAACACTTTATCAATGCTAATTTGATTAATTGGCGTGTTAGGCGTTAACCCCATGTAAGCGTAAGCACGCTCCCAATCACCGCGTTGCACGTCATTTTTAGCCAAGTCTAGACTTGGCACTTTACCATCTACCCCCACCACCATCTCTGGTGATGTACCCCATGTTACCTGAGGCTGAATATCTTTGGCATCCAAAGTAACTGTTGCATCAAACTGCGCGCCTTCGTCACTGTGTAAAGTGTTCCAGTACGCCACCGCAGCATCCCATTGCTCAGCTTTAGGTGCGAATGGGCGACCTTTTACATAGTTGATTGTGTTGTCATCTACTGCCACCATACCAGCACGAGCACCCGCCTCAATCGCCATATTGCATAAAGTCATGCGACCTTCCATGCTCATATTGCGAATCACAGACCCTGCAAACTCAATTGCATAGCCATTACCACCCGCAGTACCGGTTTTTCCAATGATAGCCAGCGCCACGTCCTTAGCCGTTACGCCTTTAGCTAACGTGCCATTCACCACCACGTGCATGGTTTTAGATTTTTTCTGGACCAAACATTGGGTCGCCATCACGTGCTCAACTTCAGAGGTGCCAATACCGTGCGCCAATGCACCAAACGCACCATGCGTGCTGGTATGAGAGTCACCGCACACCACGGTCATGCCCGGTAAAGTCGCGCCTTGTTCAGGCCCAACCACATGCACAATCCCTTGACGAGAATCCATGAATGGGAAGTAAGCTTTTGCACCAAACTCGCGAATGTTGTCGCTCAAAGTTTCTATCTGCAAACGCGCTACCGGGTCTGCAATACCAGCCAAGCCTTTATCCCAGCCATTGGTTGGCGTGTTGTGATCTGCCGTTGCTACGATAGAAGAAATGCGCCAAGGCTT
>Ga0207968_100652_pt1 | contig 12051 bp, 11 predicted proteins | sample LakWasMet21_HOW5_2_FD_183867 | JGI IMG/M metagenome (GOLD analysis project Ga0207968, IMG submission 183867) | Freshwater sediment methanotrophic microbial communities from Lake Washington under simulated oxygen tension - Sediment Metagenome... | ecosystem: Environmental > Aquatic > Freshwater >...
AATGATTTTGTACACAATAGTTCAGGCACAATAAAAAAAGCCCGACAGGTCGGGCTTTTTATCAAACTGCTTTTTTACTGAGCAGCTTATTCCAGGTTAGCGTGAATTGCGCGCATGCCTTCTTCAGTCAAACCTTTAGCAAAAACCAGGTCAGCAATCGCCGCTTCCAGGAACAACAGTGTTGAAAGCTCAAACTGGCTGCCCATTGGCATGCCGTTAGTTAATGGGAAGCTATTGTCGTTACCGATTTGAACAACCAGGTCAGCAACATCTGCCATTGCAGAAGATTTCTTCATAGAAACCACAACCAGCTTAGCACCCACTGATTTTGCTTTTTTAACGAATGGTAATAATGTTTCTGTACCGCCTGAACCGGAAACCAGAATCAGCAAGTCACCAGCCTTGATTGCCGGAGTAACCACTTCACCAATCATGCTAACGTTGTAGCCGGCGTGTACTAAACGCATAGCAAAGAAACGTGATACAAGCAGAGAACGACCAGCACCGCCAATAAATGTACGGCCAGCTTCTTCAACCATTTTCAGCAAAGTAGCTGCTTTGCTGTTATCTGTTTCTGACAAAATAGTAGTTAGTCTACCCAAAATCAATTCTTGACTGCTCATGATGTGTCCTTCTCTTATATTTAGTTTAACTTTTTAAATCAAAAAATCTTATAAAAAAAATCCCGACCCATTACTGAGTCAGGATTTTTTATTCGTTCATTTCAATAATGACTTATTGAAAAGAGGTTGAATTAACCGTGAACGATAGCTGTGATTTCTGCAGCAGCAGCAGCTGGATCAGCAGCGCCGTAGATAGCAGCACCAGCAACAACGATAGTTGCACCAGCGTCAACAACTTGTTTAGCTGTAGCAGCTTTAACGCCACCAGCAACTGAGATTTCAACGCCTAAGTTCAAACCAGCAACTAAAGCCAAGTCAGCGAATGGTGTTTGACCAGCAGCTTGTTGGTCTAAACCAGTGTGAACGCCAATGATGTGTGCGCCAGCAGCAGCAACTGCTTTAGTAACAGCAGCTTTGTCAGCAACGTTGATCAAGTCAACTTGTGCTTTTTTGCCGTATTTGTTAGCAACATCGATTACGCCTTTGATTGTACCGATATCAGAAATACCTAATACAGTAACGATGTCAGCACCGGCTTTGAAGAATGGCTCAGCTTCGTAGAAACCAGCGTCAGCTGTTTTCAAGTCAACCAAGATTTTGTTGTTTGGGAATTTAGCGCGCAAAACTTCAAGCAATTTGATACCGTTGTGCTTGATGCATGGTGTGCCGATTTCCAAGATGTCCACGTGTGGAGCAACTGTAGTTGCCAAAGCAACTGTTGCGTCGAAATCTAATGAATCTAATGCCATTTGGGTTAATGCCATGGTGTATCTCCGTTTATTAATATTAAGATATTGCTAATTTGAAGTGCTATCTTCTTGTGAAAAATAGCACTCTAAAAAAACTGGACACTTATAGTAAATGCCTAGCCAATTTATGTCAATTATTAATGCGGTTTACGCATTAATAATTTTTTTCTACAAGCGGTGATTTGCTTATAGTTTTGCGCTTAATGCTGCTTCCAATTTATTTTGGTCAACAACGAAACCGCGAATACCTTCAGCCAATTTCTCAGTAGCCATTGCATCTTCGTTCAATGCAAAACGGAACTCAGCTTCAGTCAATCTAGCAGGGGCTGCTGTTTTAGCGCCGCCGTCAACCAGCAAGCGTGTCAGTTCGCCTTGTGTAGCTTCCAGCTCTTGCAACAAGTTTGGAGCGATAGTCAAACGATCGCAACCTGCCAAAGCAGTTACTTCACCGATGTTACGGAATGAAGCGCCCATTACAACAGTTTTGTAACCGTGTTCTTTGTAGTATGCGTAGATTTTACGTACAGACAATACGCCTGGATCTGTTTCTGATGTGTATGTTTCGCCAGTTTTAGCTTTGTACCAGTCAAGGATACGGCCAACGAATGGTGAAATCAGGAATACGCCAGCTTCAGCACATGCACGTGCCTGACCGAAACCGAACAGCAATGTCAGGTTACAGTTGATACCTTCTTTTTCAAGAATCTCACCCGCTTTGATGCCTTCCCAAGTTGAAGCCAGTTTGATCAGAACGCGGCTCTTGTCTACACCGGCTTCTGCATACAATTGAATGATTTTACGGCCTTTAGCCACCATTGCATCTACATTGAATGACAGACGTGCATCCACTTCAGTTGAGATACGGCCTGGAACTTCTTTAACAATTTCCATACCGATCAACACAGCCAGCTTGTCAGCAGCGTTGTCGATTTGTTGTTCTTTAGAACCACCTTGTGCTTTTGCGTAAGCAATCGCAGTCTCGATCAATGGAGCGTATTGTGGCAATTGGCTTGCTTTTAACAATAATGATGGGTTAGTTGTCGCGTCGTATGGTTTAACCGCTTTAATCGCTTCAACATCACCTGTATCTGCCACGATTGTGGTCATAGTTTTTAATTGCTCTAATAAAGTAGCCATTACATGCCTCCTAAAAATTATTCGAATACAACAGTCTTACACAAAATCAAGTGCAAGATTATATCTTAAAAATTATATGGTGTCCTCAAATGTGCTTTGCAATTTGACTCTTCTATCATAAGCAACCGGAAGGTTATTTTTTCTGCGTTCAAGCGGCAGTGTAATCATAAATTCCGCACCCTGCGTGTGAACATTGGCGGCTGACACCGTTCCGCGGTGCTTCCTGACAGTGACGCCGACAAAGTACAGACCCAGGCCGCTGCCGCCCTGATTCTGGTGCTCACCTTCGGCGCGGGTAAAGCGCCTGAACAGTTTATGAATATTATCTTCAGGAATACCGGGCCCCTGATCGGTCACTTTCAGACGCATCATTGCATCATCTTTATCAATCACCACTCTGATTATCGAGCGCTCCGGGGAATAATTTACCGCATTCTGCAGAATATTGGACACAGCCCTGAACAAGAGTCCGAAATCCCCTCTGACCCAGACGTTGCCTTCCGGATGACTCATTTCCAGAGCAATGTTTTTGGTTTCCAGCAGCTCATAGGCATCATCAACGGCCTGCTGTGTCAAACTCACCATATCCAGCACATGGAACTTGTTCACATCAGACATTTCCGCACGCGATGCCTGCAGAAAACCTTCGGCCATGGTATGCGCACGCGTCAGCAGATGCCCCATGCGCGCGCTGTATTTATTGTGCTCAAACTTATCAAGGAGCAGCATGGCAGCCCCCAATGGGGTGCGAATATCATGCGAGATGAATATCAGCGTATCGCTTCTGGATTTATGCATATCCCGCAAGTGCTTGGCAGTTAGTGCCAGCTTACGTATACGGGCCTGCTGAGGATCTTCGCCGCTATACGACTGCTCGGATTCCTGCTCCATACCCAGCTTTGCAAGCTCATCCTGCAGATTCTGCAGCGCATGATCCAACGCCGCCTGCGCTGAGTTAAGCCTGGCACAGCTCCAGATCGGGTAAGCCAACAGTATTGCCAGAACCGAACCGGTTGGCGGTATCCATATTTTGAATAGATATGCCACAGCAAATACCAGTACGACAACAGCGACAATATAGATGCAGATGCTGAGTAAAGTATAAACGGGGGACAATCTGGAAAACCATAAAAACGGCAGCACAGCGAACAGAACAGTCAGCAGGCAGATCAACGCGAGCGGCGCACGCCGCACTGATGCATCATCCATGATCACAGATAATATATGCGCGTTTAACTCAGCGCTTAGTGCGAGCAGGCACGCAACCAGCGCAAGACCTGCCATGATCAGAATACGGTCTTTAAATTGCATGGGAATTATATAATCACGATACTTAACGCTGGCGGCAAACAGGTCAGGCGATCAACGCAGGCATCAATCAACTGCTGCGCTCAAGCCTGTAGCCCTGCTGGTAAATGGAAGTCAATTTCCATCCGTATTCAGGCGTCAGCTTCAGTTTTGTACGCAAATGACTGACATGCACATCAACCTTGCGTGTTTCAATATCCGGCGATGCACCCCATACCACCTGCATCAGATGCGACCTTGATAACAGCACGCCTTCATTTTTCATAAAATACAGCGCCAGATCAAATTCTTTATCGGTAAGCTTGAAATCCTCACCATCCATACTTGCCAGGCGCAATTTGGTATCAAACTTCAGCGGGCCGAATTCAAGACATGGGTCGCTGTTTGGCTGCGGGTTTACACGCCTTAATAAAGCATTGACTCGCGCCAGCAGTATTGCGCGGCTTGCCGGCTTCACCACATAATCATCAGCGCCGGCCTCTATCACACGCACAATATCCTGCTCTTCAGAGTGACCGGTAAGAAATATCAGCGGAGGGAGCTTGTTGGCGCGCAGCTTGATGCTGACCATGACATCCGGGCCTTCCATGTCAGGCAGGCCCCAGTCAAATATACAAAGGTCATAATGTTCGTGCGGATACCTGCGCACAAAATCCAGGCCGGACTTAAAGTGATCAACCTCAAAGCCGGCTTCCCCCAACCACTCGATCACAATCTCGGCATAGGCTAAATCATCATCTAACAAAGCTATTTTCATTTTTATAGTTTTAACTTTCGCATTAGTTCTTAATTCTAAAGCCTTACTTGCAAAACACATGCGTCTATTTGAATTCAGGGTATTGATCATTCAATACCTGCCATAGACATGACACCATCATGAAATTACCAGTATTAGCAGCCCTTCCACCCATCTATGTTTCAATTGTTTTCCCAAACAATCGACGATAATTACCTAGACTCCGAACTGCGGGCTGAAATTTTAATCGCAACAAGTTGAATTCATTGTAATGTACAAAGAAAGCAAAAACAATCTCGGCCCGTCACCATCACCGGATGGTGACGTTATAAAACCACTTGATATGCGATAATTCCACCCATACGCCAATCCATCCCAAGAGTACCACTAAACATGCAACATCAACCTCTAATTGCAATCGCGACCGCAAGCGGTATTGGATTTGGAACCAGCGGCGTGCGCGGTCTTGTTGCAAATATGACTGATGAGCTATGTTATGCATACACATCCGCCTTCCTGCAAACAGTCGCTGCCAAACAAGGCAAAATCGTCATCGGCCACGACCTGCGGCCAAGCAGCCCACACATCGCCGCAGCATGCGCGGCGGCAGTTCTCGATGCAGGGCTGGATTATATATACGCAGGCGCCTTACCCACGCCGGCATTGGCCTATTATGCAAACCGGATTGGCGCACCCGCCCTGATTGTAACCGGTAGCCACATTCCGTTTGATCGGAACGGCATCAAGTTCTACAGCGCCAGTGGCGAGATTTCGAAAGCACAGGAGCAGGAAATACTGCAGAAATCAGTCACTGTTCCACAATCAATTGCAATACCTGAGCTGCCTCTGGCAGATAATGCGGCACACTCGGCTTACGTTAAGCGCTATACAGATTTTTTTGGCTCCGGCATTCTTGCCGGCATGCGTATTGCGCTATATGAACATAGCAGTGTTGCACGTGACGTGCTGCGCGAAATACTGGAAACATTAGGCGCAGAGGTGCTTTCGCTTGGCCGCAGCGATTCATTTGTACCGATTGATACGGAAGCCGTACGCCCTGAAGACGTAGCGCAAGCCGACCAATGGGCTCAGGAGCATGCTTTTGATGCAATTGTCACAGCAGATGGCGACGCAGATCGCCCGCTAATCGGTGACGAACGTGGCCAGTGGCTGCGTGGAGATATTGTCGGCATTCTGTGCGCCCGTTTTTTGCAGGCAACACATGTTGTAGCGCCGGTCAGCTGCAACACAGCCCTGGAACACAGCAAGTTTTTTGAATCGACTGTGCGCACACGAATCGGCTCACCTTATGTAATTGCAGGCATGGAAGCTGCCATCAGCAAATCTGGCAGCCTGGTAGTAGGTTATGAGGCAAACGGCGGATTTTTGCTGGGTGGTGACCTGAAAACGCAAAACGGGCAACTGCTGGCTTTAGCTACACGTGATGCAGTATTGCCCATATTATGCATACTCTGCGCCATGCAGAAACGCAGCTGCAAACTCTCAGAATTAACACAGCAACTGCCCGCCCGCTTTACAGCGAGCGACAGGCTACAGCAGTTTCCTATAGAACTCAGTCAGGCATTGATAGCTCGCCTGCAGGCAGACCTGACAGAAGCTGAAAAGATACTGGCTCCGGATTCTGGCAATATTGTATACACCGACCTAACAGACGGGTTACGCCATACTTTTGCCAATGGTGATATTGTACATCTGCGCCCGTCAGGAAACGCACCTGAACTCCGCTGCTACACTGAGGCTGACTCTGCAATTCGCGCCCAGCAACTTTGCAGCGCATGCCTGCAGCGCTTGTCGTCAAGCTAAGCCGGGGCAAAACTCAAAGCGGGTAAACGCCAAATCAGCGCTGTCGCTGCCCCTGCCCCTGCTCAGGCCTACCCTGACCACCATCTCGATAGGTACGATTAGCAGGCATGCCCGGCAAATCTGCACGGCCGCCCTGAGCCCTTCCCTGTTGCGGCATAGGCTCATTTCGCCATGAGCGCTGACCGGCTTCTGCAGGTGCTGACTGTGAACGTTCCTGCGGAATTACCCTTATCGGCGCAGGTGCCGGGAAACTGTTCTCACGGTCGATGCGAGATGGCTCCGCTCTTGGTACGGGCATCACGCGTGAAGGTTCACGTACTGCCGGCTCCATCCGCTGCTGGCGTGCATCAGGAATGTTAATTTGTGCCGGCACTGCTGGTGCTGCTGGCGTACGCCACCTTGATGACTCATTGATTTCCCGCGGCTCAATACGATTCTGCCTTGGTTCAGGGCTGCTAACTACAGCTGGCTCGCGCGCAGATGGAGATTCCGCTGCAGGTGCAGGCTGGCGCTTCCAATCCTCATAACGTGACGGTAATGGCGGACGTGTGCGCTCTGACCCGAATTGCGTACCAGGCTCGGGGCGACGCATATCAGTGTCGGTAGACCTCGGTGACGGCACATAACGATCTGCAGTAGCCTCGGGAGTTCGGGTTTCTGGCTGCCACGGCAGTTTTGATTCCTGAGGGCGCTTGGTAGCCACGACCGGCCTAGAGGTTATCTGCTCAGGCGGACGCATCGACCTTGGCGCATCCGCCACCAGATTCCCGGCGCCAGGTTTTATCGGCAGCGCACCGCGGATAGGTGTCAGCTCCCGTGACTGCACAGGCAATCGTTTTGAAGTATCGCGCACATGGTGCCGGCCAAAGCTATCGGAAGGCGTGGCGATAACAGCATTTTTAATCCGGCTGTTGCTGTAGTTAATATGATTGATATTAATCACCGTTTTTTGATGTACATGCACATTGTTTACGATGCGCGGCCCACCCCAGCCACCCCACCAGGGGCTGCCTACAAAACCTCGGCGACCCCACCATGGAACGCAAGGCTCACCCCAGCTGAGGGCGACCCAACCATATCCCGGACTGCCAAACGATACGCCGAAGAAAGCCACCAGAGCCGGTGCATACACTGGTCGCACCGTCATCACCGGGCCAGGCGCCCATGCCCAGTAACCGGAATAGTTCACCCAGCGCCCATAGTGGAAAGGCACCCAGCCCCATGGCGCATCATCAATCCAGGTCCACTGATAGTATGGATCCCAGACCCAGCGTCCGGTACTGTATGGCGCCCAATCCACAGAAATGGAATCAGGCACCCACACCGGTCCGTATTCATTGGTTTGTCGCCAGTTACCGTAATAATCAAGATCACGCGCGCCTGCAACACCTGGCGTAATGTAACGGTCGCTATACGCATCGATCAGGTCATTGCTGCGATCATCATTCCAGCGATCCCATGCGTTAGGCTCCGGCGCTACATAAGTTTCCGCCCGCCCTGCTTCACTCACAACGATTTCTTCGGAAGGCAGAATGATCAGTGCCTGCCCTTTGGATTGGGTCATTGTCGCCGCGCCACCGCGCCGGGTGATGAAATGCACCTCACCATTCACATCGACCCGGTAGTAGCCGCTGCGGTCTATGGTAAACACGGCATTCGGCGTATCTATTTCAATGCTGTATCCCGGTACCGGCAAAGTACGAATATCGAGCGAGACGCGGCCGCTGGTCACTTTGATCTGCAGGAAATCCGGCGTCTGGTTCACCACTGTCATCTCGGTTTCGTCATCAGCGCGGATAAATGTGCTGCCCTCGCCCTGCAGTTCAAACACTGCATTGGAATTGGTATAAAGTGCATCGCCGCTGATAATCGGCGTATTGATACGTGCCTCGACCCAGTCTTCGGCACCGGAGCGCCAGAAAGACACGCTGCCGGTGGTATAGCTTAAGCGCAAAGGGTTAACCGCAGAGCGCTGGTCATCTGCAAGGGCAAATACAGTCTGGCTGGATAGCGCAAAGAGCAGGCAGATGACGAACATGGTTCTGAACCTGGATAGCATCAGCATGCCCGACACCTGTTTAAATAAAGACATAACATATTTACCTCACCAAAAAATACAGGGATGGTCACATCTGGTAAACGCACCGAAAAAGTTACAGTTGACAGCTGCCAGGACACAGCAGGCAACCCGGCGTCTTTCACTGTGCATCCTGCTCGACATGCCTTACGGCCAATCGCCACATCACGTTAATCGAAAGCATCAATGGCATGCAAAACCATAACAGGCACTGTGATTTGTTCAGGTAAGAATTAAGACCACTACCGGAAACATCTGTTCAACCTGGCAGTACCGGCTCATGAGTTTTTTATGACGTTACTTACCAGTGATGTTGCCTGTATAAATTTAATGCACCATATTTAATGCTCGATATTTAATGTGCCATTTGTGCCATAGACACAGATTTATGTGACAATCAGCATAATTGGTAAAGTAAGTATATCCAGCTGATTGACTAGCCTGACCAAATTATCTTTCTTCGGGATTTAAGGCGCCACATGAAACATCCATTCTTTGAAAATCTAGGTGAACATTACCCGCTTCAGCTTGAAGAAAGCTTCGATCGCATTCTAAGCAAGATAGAAACACTGTGGGACAAACCTGAGATCGATGATTATTTCAGTGAACTGATTATAGACCGGCGCGGCGGGCGCAAAGGGTTCTCGGAAGGTGTGATGCGAGACATCATGTTCCTGCGCGAATACCGCGAATCAGAGCGGCTCCGTCACGCTGAACGCGAGGTGGATGCCATGCGCGAACTGGAACGCCGTGGGGTGAACCTTGATAAAAAGGGCTTTATAGATGCAATCAATCAAGGAAACGTAGAACTGGTAGACCTGTTTGTACGTGCCAACTTCAACATCCATAGCGAAGATGACCAGGGAACCCCCGCTGTCATTATCGCGCTGAAAAAAGGCTATACCATCATCGGGCGCCTGCTGATCACTGCCGGCGCCGACATCAACGCCAGAGACCGCATAGGCATGACACCCCTGCTGCTGACCTGCGGAAAATTCAGTAGCGGCAACAAAGAGCTTGCTGAACTGCTCATCAACAAAGGCGCTAACGTCAATGTGCGCGACCTGGTTGGCTTTACCCCGCTGATACTTTCTGTGACCGGCGGTGTATCCGGCGTAGCCGAATTACTGATTGAAAAAGGTGCAAATCTGCTCGCAGCCACTAAAACCGGGAAGAATGCGCTGTCTATCGCAGAAATGACTGGCAATACGAAGATTGCCGAGTTGATTCGCCGCAAAATACAGGAACAGCGCAAGTAACACTCTGCCATCCCTGAGCGGGATAGCTACCGGGTTTTAAACCCGGTTCTTTCAAGCTGCATTGGGTCTTATATTCAAGCCCTATGAATGCTTGGCTATCCAGGCCATCAGCCGATGAAAATTCCCGACTTCCATTGCATTTGTCAGTGGATAATCTACGCCGCCAAAAACCGTAGAGACCAGGATTTTCGGGTTATCAACCAAAGCCAAAGACTGCATCTCGGCTTCTGTAGAGCCGCGGTGAATCAACCTCAGATCAATAATCACAACATCACCGGGATTAACATGTACATGGGTAATGCTGTCCGGGTTCTGCGGAATGACACATTGATCATCCTCCAGCGATATTCTGCGGGCGTGGGATCCTGGAACCGTAGCCAGTGTCCTGCCCTCCTGCAGGTAGAGCAGCGCTTTATAAACACCGCCGCCGCGCGGGCCCCAGCACACCTCTTCATTCAAGTAAGAACTGAATTTCCCCCTTAATAAATCACAGTGCCATTCTTGTGACCTATTAATCGTGATATCGCTCAAACCTATCGTCACTGCATCCATGCCATCCAGCACATCGCTGATAAAACCACGAATATCAGGGTTGCCTGCCAGCATGCAATGCAGGTTCTCAAGTTGCGGATGGCGGTGAAAGCCGGCTAAGTGCCGTGACGAAACGGTAGGCCTGGTGTTCTTCAATAAATGCATATTATCCAGCACCGTTTTTCTGGCGAATGCGATCTGCTCATGGTTGAACAGATTGGGTAATACCGTAAAACCCTCTTTTTTCAGACTTTCCAATTTACCCATATTCAGCAGCATCTCAATGCTTGCATCGCACAAAAATAGCCTTCACAGCAAAAACTCATCATATTTCCCACCCCATTTAATCCCTAATTAAGCACACAGGCTGCCATACATAAAGCTTTCAAGCGCCAAGACTTTCGATCACATCTGATTCATCATTACTTTAGCCCGATTACCGGCTTGATGATTTTCATCAGAGAATCAATGGCACTTTTTTCTCCCCAGACTTGCCTTTTATTCCAGATATCAGCATAACTGTTTGCACCGCTGACTCCGTAGTCGGAAATCTGGCCGCCTTCTTTTTTATTTCTGAATGCGATTAAATCGCCATTGGGGAGTATTTTATATATATTTTTATTTCCAGCGCGATTAGGCGTTAACTCCCTGGAATCCCCAAACATTATATCTTTGTAATTGTTAACTTCAGCCAGCGCCCTGCCAAAAAGATAAGGGCCGGTGACATCCAGGCATGAGTCTCCGTAATAATTCATGGCAGCGTGATTAACTATCATATCAATTGCACATTTAAGCTCTTTTCTGCCTGGCTCTGCATATATGACCGCATTGCTGACCGCCCAGGATGGATGGCCGGCAATATCCCGGAATACCGCCATGCCAGCAGTTTCGTCAGGCTGGATTGGAGTGATGTGCAGATGTGACAAGTCAGAATAAAGACCGCCATGGATATAGAGCAGGCAGTACCTTGCCAAATCAGCTTTGAATGCGTAAGGCGTCAGCTTGTGATACGTTTTCAGCACATCGGCATCAAAATGCTCGGCTAAGAACTTTCTTAAATCCGAATCCTGATACAGATAGTAATCAGCTTCCGGGTAATTGTTCTTGAATGACTCAACGTTCATTCTGAACCCGGCGGACCACGCCTCTGTACGGACTGGTTCAGCTGTAATCGCTATCTGGAATAATTTCTGGATTTTTTTCATAACATGCATGCTGCCTGTATTCCTAACGTATTTAGCTTATCACTTAATCGGCAGTATCAGGTAGTTCAGCATCATTGCAGCCATGAATTGGCTTCAGTCAGAATGACCGCTTAATTATTTTGTGATGTGGCAGGCATTCATGCAAAAATAACTAAAAATAAAATTTCCAAGGGATACAGACATGTTTATTGATTGGTTTAATACAAAAGAAGTGACGCTTCTTGCCATAATACTTGCCGACAAAATCGAGCACCACAAAAAAGCTTCACCGCCAAAAACAGAACGGGTGTATTCGCCTAAAGGGCTGCACCGCTTCAGGTAAGCTACTTAGGCTATCTGGGCACGATGGGTGCAGATTACATGGATTATTTAATTGCAGACGCAACGATGGTTCCGACGGAACATCAAAAGGATTACACCGAGAAAATCATCTATTTACCCAGCTACCAGTCTAATGACAGCAAACGCCGTATTGCAGATAAAGCATTTACCCGTGAAGAATTGGGATTGCCCCCTGCAGGCTTTGTATTCTGCTGCTTTAACAACAATTATAAAATCACGCCCGGTACATTTGACAGCTGGATGCGAATACTGCAGCAAGT
>Ga0207968_100660_pt1 | contig 11978 bp, 10 predicted proteins | sample LakWasMet21_HOW5_2_FD_183867 | JGI IMG/M metagenome (GOLD analysis project Ga0207968, IMG submission 183867) | Freshwater sediment methanotrophic microbial communities from Lake Washington under simulated oxygen tension - Sediment Metagenome... | ecosystem: Environmental > Aquatic > Freshwater >...
TTGACGACCTGACCGGCACCGTGCTGGCAGGTCACCACCAGCCGTTGTCCGTTTGGGTGTTGTGTCTGTACTTCATGGGTTTGAATCTGTCCAACGCCCAGATTGCCCAAGAATTGGATCTGAACAAGGATGATTTACAGTTCATGACCGAGCACCTGCGCACCGGGATCGATAAAAAAAAGCCCCGATAAGCTTATCGGGTAAGGTCGAATGCGATGAAGTTTACCTCGTCGCCGGGCATAAAGGCCAACCCGGCAAGGTTGTCGAAGCGGGGCGCAAACCGCGCCGCCGCCGGCTGAAAGGCTCCCGGGGGCGCGGCACGCTCGCCACGGAGAAGCCGCCCGTATTAGGCATCCTCCAACGCAGCGGCGAGGTCGCTATCCGGTTGCTCGACAATGTCCGGCAGACCACGATCAAACCCTTGATCTTACATAGCGTGGCTCCGGGTACGTTGATATACACCGATGAATACAGCATTTATGATCGCCTAGAAGCCTGGGGCTACCAACACAAGACGGTCAACCATTCAGCCGGGGAGTACGCTCGCGACGAGGATGGCGACGGCTTTTGCGAGGTCCATTCGAACACCATCGAGGGCTTCTGGTCGCTACTGCGCTCCTGGCGGCGTCCGCATCGCGGTATTTCTCAAGCCAAATTGCCGCTCTATTTGAGCTTTTTTGAGTTTGTCCATAACGCCAAAAAACGCGGCAAGAAACTTCTGTCTTCGTTACTCTCTGTTTTGGTTAAAAAGACCCAGAAAGCCATATAGAGCCTTAAATTATTGAATTTTAGCTTGCTTTTTCGCACGGAAAAGCGCAACAGCCGAGTCAAACGTGCAGACGCGATGAAATAAAGCTATTGGCAAAAGCAGTTTGAGCGGCTACGGATCAAACAAAACGGAAAGTTTCTTTTGCCGCGCGTCTAATCCGACACGGTCCTGCCGGGGCGTGGCGATATAGCCGTGAGTGACGCCGCCGGCATCTGTGTACTGCCCGATGATCACGCCGCGATCGTTGATCCCGTCACACTCTGAGTCGGGCGCGCCGGGAAAGTCTAGGGGGGTAAATTCGCCGTCGTGCAAAAGGTAGCCATGGATGTGATCGAGCTGGTCCGAATAGGGCCCGACCACATCGCCATGATTGTTGACCCCATTCGCTTGTGTGCCGAAGGAGCCCGCTGCGTGCGGAAAGTCTATGGTGCTAAAGTGTCTGCGGTTGAGCACGAAGCCATGGGCTGGCGGCGCATCGTTGGTGAAATACAGGCCGGTGACGACGCCGCGATCATTGATCGCCACCGCCGTAGTCCCAAGACCGGCACTTTTGTCGACGCCTGGCACGTCTATGTCGTGAAACCTGCCCTTACGCAAGACGAAGCCGTGCGCGAAGCCGTCTGGGTCGGCGTACGCGCCCACCACCGCACCCAAGTCATTGATGCGGAATACGGCAGTGCCGAGCCCATCCCCGAACTCGAAGTTAATCCCTTTGAGCTGCGCTGCGTCCGGCACATCAATAGACGTGAAGCGGTCGTCATGCAGCAGATAGCCGTGCTGGAAGCCCGTTGAGTCGAAGTATGTGCCGACAATGTCACCATTGTCGCTAACCTGACTCGCATTTGAGCTTATGGCGCCGGGGAAGTCGATGGTAATGAAGCTCTGGCCTCCTGCTCGCCGTAGGAAACCGTGCGCACGTCCGTCCGCCCCGTCTCTTACCCCGACGATGTCACCGTGATTGTTGATACCAAGAATGCCGGTGAAGAACACGGACCCGGGCGCATCAACGGGCACGAAGCGGAACTCCCTCTCCGCACGCGCTCCCCCGCTGGCGAACAGTAGCGCTAGCGTGAGCCCCATCGTCCAGGATACAGGGCGTTTGCTCCAAATTAACTCGTTCGTTTGCATCTTCACTTTTTCCCCTTTCATAATGATTGTGATGAGGCTGAGTGACACCAACGTCAGCACTTCCCATCCGGAAGTGGCTTGAAGCAGCGCTAGTTCTTTATAACCCAAACCATCACTCATGTCACTTCCTTGCCATAAATGGGGGCAATGTCTGGCATGCAACCAAAAGGTGCGCGGTGCGCACCCTATGCGGCTTTTTTAACCGCGTGTTAGGGAAGGCAAACGGTGCCTTTATAGCTGGCGGCCCCAGTATCGCCAACGACGTTTCCGCTGATACGCAGTGAGCCCGTAGCGCCTGCGAAGTCGCCCGTGCCTCCGGTGATGACTTGAGTATCGGTCAGATCGCCATCCCCGACAGTTCTAAAGGAAGCAGCGCTCTTCACGGTGAGGGTGCCCTGATTTCTTCCTAGCTTGGCATCGGCGATGGTGATGTCGCCGGTGACGAAAACGACACCAGTGGCCGGGGTATCGTCCGTGGGGATGATTTTAGCGGCGATAAAGCTTGCATCGCCTCTAAGTTGACCGGACAGTTTCTCATCGGCGCAGAGGCCAACCGGCGAAGTACACTCTGACGCGGGCAGAACGGTTTCTTCGATGCTGCCCCGTACAGACCTGCACTCGGCGGCGCTGGCTGTCGGCATCCCGATAGCTCCCGAAAGAATCACTAGGGTCAATGTGGCGGCGGATGGACGGATTGAGAAGCGTGGCATGATAAACTCTCCTTTCTTGCTAGTTATTTTGAAAACATGATGGATAATGGTCTGACAATAATTACTTAACGACCCATTTTAATGGGCCGTCTTAATCAACGCACAACATTGCGTCATCCATTTCCCTAATAGGTTGTAAAGCTCCAAAACTTGCCGGCTTGAGAGACTGTGAAATGCCGGGTTGCCTGCCAGGGCGATTGCATGAACAGTGTTTGCTAATATAGATTAGCCACAAAAATCTCTTTTTATGCCGTCCATTGCCTTAAGCGAAGATTATTCTGCGTAAAATTTGTACAAAATACAGGTTAATCTTGCAGAAATTTATGTTCTCTCGTCCAGGGTATATTAGCGAATTCTGTTCATGCAATCGCCCTGGGTTGCCTGCGGCGAACTTATATTACATGCTGGTTCGCTTATTTTTCTCTCGATTCAATACTTCTTCTCCCCGCACGGATGCCACTCTTTACCTTGAGCGAGTTGAGTTGCGCAGCTTTGATAAAAATAGGCAGTGCTTCCGGCGACGGGGTAGTCGCGCTTGATGATTGGCTGCGGTTGTTCAGTACTTTGTTGCTGTCATGGTTCATTGCTTTTCTCTCACTATTTGTTTTTGGTAAGATTATTTTGGAAACGATCGCAATCGCTTCACGAGTTGATGAGTGCATCCTTCGCGCCGACCTATAAACCCCTCTAAATTCCATGAGCTTGAGTGTCATTTGCGCGCGTCTAATCGGAATTTCGTTCCTTACAAACTCACTTCCTATTCCATTGAGCTTCATTGTAGACATGCTCTTACCGTTAGTCAGTCAAGTAATTCACTGTTAAAACGTAAATTTTTCACTTTTGACAAATCCATAAAGATTATGGCTGAGATGAACCGTCAACAGAACCTAGAGCCATGTCTGACCCATGCGTAAAAAAAAAGAGCACCCGGCATACGCCGGATGCTCCTTTGATATTACCGATTTGGCGACCTTAAACTATGGCGTGGTAGAATCGTAGATTGGCCCCTCTCCGACCGGAACCGCATGCTGGCCCTGATCATGAGGCACGCCCACGCTCACTACACCATTGCACGATGCGGGAGGCACAGCATTATTGACATGCCCGAACAGTTCAACGCGCACCGACCATGCCTGTCGTAGGCTTTTGCGCGATAGCCCACGGCTTTTGACGTTTTTGAAATATCAGGGCGTGCCGGTGACAAACAATGCCGCGGAGCGAAATTTTGCGTCCGTATGTGATTTGGCAAAAAATCAGCTTTTTCACGCAATCGCACCGCGGCAATCAGTATCGGCCAATGATGCTTTCCTTGATTGCGACGTGTCAGAGGCCAGATCAATGTCTATCAGACCCGGCGTACTATTTGTCGGCAAGGCTCGAGGACAGGGGACATCACCTTTCGGCTGCCATTCCCGGCTCTGCCTTGTTTGCCTTCGGCTTCGGGGGCGTGAACGGTTACACTAAATGTTGCCACTGAAACATAATATTGCAACATTCTGTTGCAATATCTAAAGATTAAGTTATTAGATGCCATTTAATCAATTGAAACAAATCAACAAAATCAATTGGCATTTATATTGCTTTAATTCCATCCGAGAAATGCGCTCTTTGTAATAAAGACAATTAACCTTTGGCACATGCCGTTATGCTGAGCTGCCGTTTCTTTTTAAGAAGAGAGAATTATCAACTAAAAATCAGTCTCTCTTGCTTTTTTTGTTAATTACTATTGCACAAATTTTTCGTGTCTGATGTGGTTACTTTTTATTGATCTCATCAAGATTTTAACTTAATTTTATAAGAGGTATGTCATGAACAAAAAAATTGTAGCGCTGGCTGTTTCTTCTGCGCTGGGCGTATCCAGTGCATGGGCGGGCATTCAAGTTGAATATGATCACGCTTATACGCATGACGCCGCGTATTGTCACGATTGGGACCATGACTATGAGGTTTCTTGGGGTTTAGATTCTGCAGCGGTAGCAGGGGCTTTTGCGAAAACCAAGGTTTGGGTTAAAGGCCATGCAAAACTTAAGTTTGAGCATGAAGGTAATGCCGGTGCGATCAAGGCAATTAGCCTGAAATCAGCAATGACGGGCGGCAATTGGGCAGTGACCAAAGCCGATGCGGGCGCTTTTGCTTTTTCCGATGCCCAATTAAACCAATCTCTCGGAAATTGCACTTCTGGGTCTTTACATACCGGCATTTGCGCTAGTGAGTCAGGAACAGGAGTCGCGGGGGGCTTATCCGGTGCCGAGGCTGAAGCGCTGTCCTTACTCAATACATTTAACTATGTAAACGTCACGGGCCCTAATCTCCAGACTTTTGATAGTGGGTTGTACGTAGGTTCGCTTTATGTAAACGAAACCGAAGCTTTTGCGGGTGAGTTTGCAGCTGCTTTTGCAGATGTGTATGTTACAATTTGTCTATTGGGTTCATGTTCAACCCCCAGCGACCATGATAAAGCCTTTGCTTTCGGTCTGGCTGCCGGCAGAGCAATCGCTCTCTCCGGTTTCCACTTCTCTACCATCGCTCACGTTAAGAGAACGCCGGGGCCAACACCATATTGGTATGACGTGGATACTGACGCGAATGCGTGGAGCTTATGTGATGCAGATGCCTGGGCCAAAGCCAAAGCCCATTAATCAAATACATCCCGGTATTTTGTTTCGCGGATTCATTTAACAATTTTAAGTGGAGCTACATTATCCCCGCCAGCATCTTGTTGGCGGGGTATTGCCTTTTGATATTTGGATATAAAAGGGGGCAGACACGATTTATGGCGTAGTGCCAACGTATGGTATCGCTGAAGTTACAAAAATTTTAAGCGCCACTATCGCAAACTTTGGTTGCAGTTACAACCCCGAGCATTAGTCAAATTATCTGTATTTGCTCAGACCCAAGCGCTGCATATGCCGCCATAGGGTAGTGCGGTGCATACCCAAGGCGGTGGCAACGCGGCCGATATGCCAACAATGCTGTTCCAGATGTTCACGCAAGTTATCGGCATCCAGGTTGTCTGCCCGGCTGGGCGATGTGGAGGGTATCATGGAATTCGAATAACTCCGTGCTGATCTTCTGTCGCCTTTTCTTCTTTCTCCGCAGACCGAGGAGGTCGAAGAATCTACACATTGTCCCAGATCTTTTATATCGATGATGTCGTCCTGGCTATAAACAAAAGCATGTTCGATGACATTTTTTAGCTCCCGCACATTCCCTGGCCAGGGACGACCAATCAATTCATTCATCGCACCAGAGGTGATGCCTTTGATGTTTCTGGAAAAATTTTGGTTGAAGTATTGAATGAAATAGTGGGTGAGCTCAGGAATGTCCTCGCGGCGCTCCCGCAGGGACGGTAGTGTTAAGGTCACGGTATTGAGGCGATGAAAAAGATCGGCACGGAAACGGCCCGATGCGATTTCGGCGGCAAGATCTTTGTTGGTTGCCGTAATGATCCTTACATCGAGTGGGTGCGTCATGTTGCAACCCACCTTCTCGATGCACTTTTGTTCCAGCACCCGCAGCAGACTCACCTGGATCGCCGGGGTAATGTCGCCGATTTCATCCAAGAACAAGGTACCGCCCTGCGCAGCCTCAAAACGCCCTACCCGATCCTTGACGGCCCCGGTAAAAGCGCCTTTGACATGCCCGAACAGTTCACTTTCCAACAGTTGTTCAGGAAAGGCTGCACAATTCGTCTGTACGAATCGGGCATTCCCGCGCGCACTCAATCGGTGGATCGCTTCGGCTACCAGCTCCTTACCGGTACCCGTTTCGCCGTAAATAAGCACCGTCGTATCGGTCCGAGCAAGGCATTCGATCTTCTGATACACCTGCCGCATGACCGGAGAGCATCCTACCAGATTGCACAAAGAGGGGATTTGTTTGTTTACTTTGAAAATATGGGACTTAACCATATTCATTATCTCCACATAGCTCTGTTGCTTTGTAATATGGTCTGTAAGGTGCGAAAGTCTTCAATGGAAAATGTCAAAATATTTCTCACCTAAGCTGAATAATTCAATGTTATTCTTCGTATCATTTGGCATAGCAATTATCTTTACTAAACAATCCCTTGCCATGGGAAAAAGCATAAAAATAGTGTTTTAACCTCTACGTAACAAAATTACTATTCGTATTGATACGTATATCGCCTTCGCTTGATGCCAAATGGCCGCGTGGAAGCGCCAACCGGTGGCGGTGATCAGGTTATGCGGCGAGAATGTGCGAGGGAACACGAGATGCAGGAGCCATCGCCAGGGAAGAAGCTTTGGAAACAGGGCAAAGCGAAGGGCCGAAGGAACCTAGCTTCGACGACAGGACTTTCAATATAAGCATGTGGTCATTTGAAACAGAAAGGAGCGGCAACTGCGACCACTTCCTGACTGGTAGTGATTGGAAACACCTAGGGGATGCGGGACAATGCCAAGATCGCAAGTGGCAAGCTAAGGATTGCCGCGTCTCAACATAAGATGAGTCGATAACCATTAACAACCCAGTGGCGAAAGCCAGCGGGGAGTCGCTATTTTTGCGAAAGCTTGTTTTGGGCATCCCAGCCCAAGCAAGCTGCAAAAATTACGCGACCGCTATTGCCTGCGGCGCCCCAGCCGTCCTGCTCCCGGCGTTGACTACCCGACAAGGGGTAGTCAACTGCGTGCGCAATGACTCGACGCGATTTCGGATGCCCTTGCAATTTCACTACGCAAACAGCGCTTCGTGAAATCGCCCGGGCCTATCGCTTCTGGGGACTACTCGAATCCCTTCTCGCAGCGTGGGTCCCAACCGCCGGATGCGGAAAACTGCATGTCCGGTGGATTACCTGCGGCGAATTTACCTTACAGATTAAGAGGATTCGCGGTGTTTGCTTTTGAAGGCCGTCATCCAATCCGTGCGGTGATAATGTTCAGCGCAGGTCGAAGACACTCGGCGTTTGATCAAGCTCCTCGCATGGCATAATTGACGTCGCCCGCCGGCAATGTCCAAATCGTGTGCGGATGGTCGGGCAGTAAAACTCAAGCATCGATGGTGAAGGGAGGCGCGATCGCACCTTGTTTGATGGCATCGCGCAATCCCGCGCGTACCGGCGCATCGCAAAGAATCGGGCGACGACGATAGGTAACCACCGTGAAAAAATAAGTCGCACCCGGAATATCGGCGCGCCGATAACGTGACATAACAAAATGCAGTCGTCAGACAGATTTTGATTATAACAAAAGCCATTAATGTAGCGCGGGCAGCGCTTTTCTACCCACCCTTTAGCATCGCAAACCCGTTCCGCGTGGGCACGAAAAGCACGCGCCCACCCGGCTTGGCGTGCGATGCTTTCTTGGGTTGGTCTTTGGGGCGTGACGGGAAACAACCCCAGCCGATAATATCGTATAGCCAGGCGCTTAACAAGAACCCGCAGGAGCGGGTAACGGGCTTTCTCGTTCGCATACGCGGCCTGCCCACAGCGCGCAGGAAGAGGCGGAAGCCGAAAACCCATTTGACCGCTATCTGCCGGCCACCGGGATTCATACCCGTTGCGGCAAACGAGCCACCCATAAATCCCGCCGGATGACATCGGCTAACATTCGATCCGTGACGGGCAAATCCGCAAAAAAAAGCCCCGCCGCAAGCAAATCGCGGCAGGGCCGGGGTTTTCGGCCGGAGAGCCTTGCGACGCTCCGGCCGAACAGCACGTTTAACGCGGATAGCCGTAGGGCTGCTGCTGCTGAGGATAACCTTGCTGTTGCGGGTAGCCTTGTTGCGGATAACCCTGTTGCTGCGGATAACCTTGCTGCTGCGGATAACCTTGCTGCTGCGGATAGCCCTGTTGCTGCGGATAACCTTGCTGCTGCGGATAACCCTGCTGCTGTGGATAACCCTGCTGCTGTGGATAACCCTGCTGCTGTGGATAGCCCTGCTGCTGTGGATAACCCTGCTGCTGTGGATAGCCCTGTTGCTGGGGGTTACCCTGCTGTTGCGGATAACCTTGCTGCTGAGGACTGCCCGGCTGCGCTCCGGCAGTGTTGTTCGCGACGATCGCCAGTTCGACACGGCGGTTTTGCGCACGGTTTTCCTCGCTGGTATTCGGGACTTTCGGCGTGGTTTCGCCCATGCCCTGCTGCTTCAGGCGCGCGTAATTGACCCCGTGTTGCCCCAGATAACTGGACACACTGGCGGCGCGCTTTTCGGACAAGCGCTGATTATAGCTGTCCGAGCCGAGATCATCGGTATGACCGGTAATCGTAATGGTCGAATCCGGATATTGATTCAGGATGCTGGACACCGAGTTCAGCGCCGTTTGCGCCTGCGGCGTCAAGTTGGCCGAATCGAAAGCAAACGTGATGCTGCTCGGCATGTTCAGGTTCAGGGTATTTTCGGCCGTTCTTTGCACCTCGATACCGGTACCTTGCAAGGACTGCTCCATTTCCTTTTGCTGATGATCCATATAAGCCCCCACCGCCGCGCCCACCACGCCACCGGCCAAAGCACCCCAACCCGCGTTTTTCAAGTCGTTGCCGCCGAATGCGGTGCCGATCGCGGCGCCGGACGCAGCGCCTATGCCGCCGCCCATCGCAGCCTTGCTGAGTGAGGACTGCCCGGTATAGGGGTCGGTGACGCATGCGGTCAGCAATACGGAACTGATCGCGGTGATTAAAAGCGTATTTCTCATGTTTTCCTCGGTCTTGAGTTGAAATGAAACGACCATTTTATGAAGCCGAAAACCGCAGTTAGAAAAGTAATAACTGCCCCGTCTGGCCGAAATTTTCAAAAAAATTTTGCGCCCTTATAGTAACAGAATCCAAACACCCCCAGAACAGTAGCCCGCGGCCTCATTGTGACCGTGTTCACAGGGACCAGAAATTAACCGCCCGATCCTCCGGATTTCGTCAGCAATTTCTTCCCGCAATGATGCGGGTTCCCACCATCAATGGGAAACCCGTCTCGCCAAGCTCAAGCTTGGGAATGAGGAATGGGCGTTATTTTTGACCCATTCCCTAACAACGCGTCGCGCCAGATCGACACTCAAGATCGCCTATTCGGATCAAGCCGACGGGTTTTAATCATGGAGTCGCCGACGTTGGCTAACCAGCGGTTGACCTATTGACTGCGCGGGGGAGGCATTATCGATAGGGATTGTAATAACCGTTCTGTTGACGATCCTTATGATCCTTATAAGCACCCGCCGCGGCGCCGACAGCGCCACCAGCCAAAGCCCCGTAACCGACGTTCTTCCAGTCATTGCCACCGAATGCGGCGCCCATCGCCGCGCCAGCGGCCGCGCCCAAGCCGGCGCCTTTCGCGGTGTTGCTGAGCGAGGATTGACCGGTATAGGGGTCGGTCGCGCATGCAGTCAGCAATACAGAGCTGATCGCGGTGATTAAAAGCGTATTTCTCATGTTTTCCTCGGTCTTGTGTTGAAATGAAGCAACCATCTAAATGAAGCCGAAAACCGCAATTAGAAAAGTAATAACTGCCCGGTCTGGCCGAAATTTTCAAAAAAATTTTAATTTATTATAGCAACACAATCTAAACGGACACTGAACAGCCGCCCGCATCCCATGTGTTCCATCCCGACCGCGCGCCGGACCGTCTACGGCGGCGGGCAATCAAACCAGCGGCTTGCCGCGCGCAAGCCTCGGCAACTCGCCCGCGATGCCCATCGCGCCGCGCATGACCAGATTCTTGGCCGGCAAGATCCGTTCGGCCAGCCCCAGGCCGAGATTGCGCAAAAACTTGACCGGCAACAGATCGTTACTGAATACCCGGTAAAACGCATCCATCACCGTCATCATCTTCAGGTTTTCGTTCCTGCGCATCTTTTCATAACGTTTCAAAACGGTTATGCCGGCGATGTCCTCGCCTTTCCGATGCGCATCGAGCAGCACTTCGGCGAGCGCCGCCGCATCGAGAAAACCGATATTGACGCCCTGCCCGGCCAAAGGATTGATCATGTGCGCGGCATCGCCGACCAGCGCGACGCCGGGCTTCACATAGTCCTGCGCATGCTGGCGCTTCAACGGAAAACTCGCCCGGCCCAGCACCTTGTTGAGCTTGCCGAGACAATCCGGAAACGCCTGTTGCAGTTCATTCAATAAGTCGTCATCAGCCAATGCTTTCAGGCGGCTAACCTGATCGGGCGAGTTGTACCAGACGATCGAACCGTAATGCCCGGTCAGCGGCAAAAACGCCTGCGGCCCGCTCGGCACGAAGCGTTGCCAGGTGATGTCCTGCTGGCCGTAGGCGGTTTCGACATTGATCACCAGGGCATGCTGTTTATAGTCCCAGCCGGTCACGCCGAGGCCGACCGCCTGCCGGACCCTGGACTGGCCGCCGTCGGCCGCGACCAGCACGCGTGCCGACAAGCGCCGCCCGTCCGCGAGTTCGAGTTCGCTCGCCGTGCCCGGTTCGTAATGGATCTTGCTCACGTTGACCCGGCAGATGACCTCGACATTCACGAATGCCTGTAGGCGCTCCAACAATGCCAGCTGGGTCACCCGGTTTTCGACGATATACCCCAATTCGCGCTCGCCGATGTCGTCGCTGCAAAACTCGGTGTCGCCGGCCGTTTCCCAGACCCGCATGCGCCGAAACGGGCAAAGCCGGCGGTTTTCGATGCCGGCCCAGGCGCCGACCGCGGCCAGGATGTTTTTGGAGGCGATGCTGAGCGCGGAAACGCGCAGGTCATGCGGCTGCTCCGGCGCAAAGGGTTCGGGCGGAGCGCTTTCGATCACCGCGACCTTCAGCGCGCTGCCGCCCAAGCCGCAACCGAGCGCCGCGCCGACCATGCCGCCGCCGACGATCACCACATCAAAATCTTCTTTCATAACGAGAGTTTCTAACCATCATAATAATTGCGTTAACCGCTGCCGCGCAGCGCGCGGGAACGATCCCTTTGTGCTTGCGTCCGACTTTACAGCGGCATTAAGCCATTGTCCAACAAATATTTTATGCCGACGTGATAGACCTTTTTCTCCGCTCGACAAGCGCTCGATTCGGTGATATACACAAGCAAGCCGGCATGGCCGCGCCACGGCCGTTTTGCCGGCCCGTTCCGCGGTGAATCCGTATCGAATCAATGACAAATGGAGACAAATCTGTTAGTATTGGCAGGTTTCGCTGATGAATTCACCAGCAAAGAAAATGTCATAACGACTCAATGCGCCGGTTTTTTACCCGGCTCACGCTATCGTGCATTGAAAAACAAACGATCAATGATTGCCGCCGGCGCGGCATGATTAGGACGGGCCGAACCATGAACAACAATTCCCGAATGAACAACCAGCAACCCTTGCTCTATGATGCCGATTTATCGCAGGACAGCTGCGGCGTGGGTTTCATTACCCATAAGCAAAGCATACAGACGCATGACATTTTAGTCAAAACCCACG
>Ga0207968_100661_pt1 | contig 11974 bp, 8 predicted proteins | sample LakWasMet21_HOW5_2_FD_183867 | JGI IMG/M metagenome (GOLD analysis project Ga0207968, IMG submission 183867) | Freshwater sediment methanotrophic microbial communities from Lake Washington under simulated oxygen tension - Sediment Metagenome... | ecosystem: Environmental > Aquatic > Freshwater >...
CTGATTTTAAAATAGCATCGTTATCTAAAGGCTTAATTGTATGAATATTGATGATCTCAGCTGAAATTCCCATTTCTGCTAATTTTTCCCCGGCTTCAATCGCTTTCCATGTTAAGTGACCTGTTGCAATGATCGTTACATCAGTTCCTTCGTTTAACATGACAGCTTTACCGATCTCAAATTTTTGATCAGCCGTTGTAAAGTTAGGAACCGTAGGACGACCGAAACGTAAGTAAACAGGGCCATGATAATCAGCAATAGCAATAGTTGCCGCTTTAGTTTGGTTATAATCGCAAGGATTAATAACACACATGTGTGGTAGCATTTTCATTAAACCAACATCTTCTAAAATTTGGTGAGTAGCACCATCTTCGCCTAATGTTAAGCCTGCATGTGAAGCACAAATTTTTACATTTTTACCTGAGTAAGCTACACTTTGACGAATTTGATCATATACACGACCTGTACTAAAGTTAGCAAAAGTACCAGTGAAAGGAATTTTACCACCAATTGTTAAACCAGCTGCAATACCGATCATGTTAGCTTCGGCAATTCCTACCTGGAAAAAACGCTCCGGATGATCTTTTTGAAAAGCATCCATTTTTAATGAACCGGTTAAGTCAGCACAAAGTGCCACAACGTTAGGGTTAGTTTTTCCAAGTTCTGATAAGCCTGCTCCAAAGCCTGAACGAGTATCTTTTTTTTCAGTGTATGTATATTTTTTCATAGTGATTGTTTCTTGCATAAAAATTAATTTAGATTAACATTACTTGTAACACCAGATGAAATGGTGAATTTTTTTTCTACTGTTTTAATAGTTTCTTTAATGTTTTCATATCTAAATTCCAGTTTGTAATTACCGGGTTGAAGATAAATAATTTCGTTTTGTAAAGTGGTATTTAAATTACAAACCCAACTAACTTTTTTTCCATCGTCCACAAAAATACTTCCGTAACCTGTTCCTCCTTTAGTAATGTAGGCATTGCCAGATGTAGGTACTTTAATGGTATTAGTGGTACTTTGTTTAATTTCTACATCAAATAGTTTAATACGAGGCAGAGTTAGTATTTCAATATCATATTTTCCTACAATGTATTTATCTGTTTTTCCGAAATCCTGAATATTGAGGGTAGTCATTTCATCTTTTTTTCTGACAACGCAAGTAGGAAAGTATTTACTTAAAGTTCCATCTAATTCTAATTTTAAATAGCCTTGTGGTGCATCAACCGGAATGGTATTATGTTTTCCTTGTTGAATAGTAATGTTCTTTTTTTCAATGGGTGGAATTGTATGCACTACCAGATCATAAGTCTTGAATGGGTTTAATACCAAGGTATCAGGATTACCACGATGATTGATTGTATGCAGGTAATTGTATTTTATTTGTTTAGTAGTAGCGTCGTAAAAGGTCATATTTACATCCGTTTCAGTTGGTTTTTTATCAGTATCTAAAAGATCGACCTGAACCGTTGTTTGAGAGATGGCTTCTGTTAAAACTAAATTCAATACGTCTTTAAAATTAGCTTCATTACTCACATCATAAAATTTACCCATACAACCAAACACATCGGCAAATTTCACATCTAAACCAACTCCAATAACAAATGGCCTCAAAAAGATTCCCTTTTTTTGTAATTCTGCCGATACTTTGCATGGTTGTCCTTCGCATTCTTCAATACCATCTGTAATTAAAATAATAATGTTTCGGCAATTGCTGCAAGGTGTAAAATCTGCCGCACTTTCCCCTAAAGAGTAGGCGATAGGCGTAGTCCCTAATGGCTCCAATTTCTGAATACGTTGCTTTATTAATGGAGCAGATTTAGAAGCGGGAGCAAACGGAATCTCTAATTTAGTGTCCTTGCAATTTCTGGTTGGTTTAATAAATGTTTGGTGTCCGTAACAACGAAGGGCAAGATCTAAATTAGGTAGTCCTTTCAAACTGTCTAAAAATTCGCCCATTATTTTTTTAGCCACTTCAATTTTGATGTTGCTATTCCACGGAGCATACATGCTATAGGAATCGTCAAAGATGAAAAGGATACGGTTGGTAGGTTGGGAAAATGTTGAATGTTGAATTATAAATGTTAAATGAATAATTAAAATAAATTTTATAAAAATATTTCTCTTCAACACATTCATTTAAAATTCAACATTTAAAATTTATAATTTCTAATAATCAGATTCATTTCCAACCAACTGATCAAGCGCTTTTTGTAATTGCTCGTCGTTAGGTGCAGAACCGTGCCATTTGTGAGTTCCCATCATAAAGTCAACACCGGCACCCATTTCTGTTTTCATAATGTTTACGATAGGTTTGCCTTTACCAATAAATGTTTTAGCTTTATCTAATCCTGCGATAACAGCTGCCATGTCATTTCCTTTTTCAGTTTCAACAACTTGCCATCCAAACGCTTCAAATTTTGCTTTTAAATTTCCTAATGGTAATACATTTTCTACGTCACCATCAATTTGGCGTCCGTTATAATCTATAGTAGCAATGTAATTATCTACTTTGTTACCGGCAGCATAAATAGCAGCTTCCCAAATTTGCCCTTCCTGTAATTCTCCATCACCGTGTAAGCTATAAACGATCGATTTATCGTTATTTAATTTTTTGGATAAAGCAGCACCAATAGCTACGCTCATACCTTGACCTAAAGATCCGCTGGCAATACGCACTCCCGGTAAGCCTTCGTGAGTAGTTGGATGACCTTGTAAACGTGAGTTTAGTTTACGGAATGTTTTTAGTTCTGCAACCGGAAAATAACCGCAACGAGCTAAAACACTATAAAATACGGGGGAAATATGTCCATTACTCAAAAAGAACAAATCTTCACCAATCCCATCCATTGTAAAATTCTTTGGATTATGATTCATTACTTGGTTATACAAAGCTACCAGGTATTCGGTACAGCCTAAAGAACCGCCCGGATGCCCTGAACTAACAGCATGGACCATACGTACAATGTCTCTGCGAACCTGAGAAGATAATTTTTCTAATTGAGCTAAATCTGCCATAAAAATTGAATTTTCCGCAAAAATACCATTTGCATATCCTATATAACCCTAATGTTGATAATAATTACAGGATGTTAAAAACTAAAAAATCAGACTGTTTTTTTAAACAAAAATTAGCACAATTGTTAAAAAATGCACCATTTTGCTACAATTAATAGCAAATGGGAGCCTCCGAATTTACTATATTCGCACCTTAAAAACTTAGAAGTTAGTATAGAGATATGAGATTAGAGATAAATTCATTCTCAAATCTCATACCTCACTTCTCAAATCTTAATTAAAAAATGGCTTTAAAATGTGGAATTGTAGGGTTGCCTAATGTGGGGAAATCAACTCTTTTTAATTGTTTAAGTAATGCAAAGGCACAAGCGGCAAACTTTCCGTTTTGTACCATCGAACCAAATGTAGGTGTAATTACTGTTCCGGATGAACGACTAAATAAATTAGCAGAATTAGTGAAACCTCAGGCTATACAGCCAACTACAGTTGAAATTGTAGATATTGCGGGTTTAGTAAAAGGGGCAAGTAAAGGCGAAGGTTTAGGAAATAAGTTTCTTGCGAACATTCGTGAGTGTAATGCTATTTTACATGTATTACGTTGTTTTGATGATGATAATGTGGTTCATGTGGATGGAAATGTGAATCCGGTTCGTGATAAAGAAATTATTGATACGGAATTACAATTAAAAGATTTAGAAGCTGTTGACGCTAAACTGAAAAAATTTGAAAAAGCGGCTAAAACCGGTAATGATAAAGATGCGGTTAAAACATATAGTGTTTGCTCAAAGCTAAAAGAAACGTTAGAAAGTGGGAAATCAGCTCGTGCGTGTCATTTAGAAGAAAGCGAATTGCCATTTATTGAAGACCTACATTTATTAACCATTAAACCGGTAATGTACGTGTGTAACGTAGATGAAGCATCAGCTATAAATGGTAATAAACATGTGGACGCCGTAAAAGAAGCTGTAAAAGATGAACAAGCTGAAATTTTAGTAATTACTGCCCAAATGGAAAGTGAAATTTCTGCTTTAGAAACCTATGAAGAAAAACAAATGTTTTTAGCTGATATGGGCTTGGATGAACCGGGTGTAAACAAATTAATTAAGAAAGCATATCACTTACTAAATCTTCAGACGTATTTTACAGCGGGTGTTAAAGAAGTTCGTGCCTGGACAATTGACAAAGGTTTTAAAGCACCACAAGCTGCAGGGGTTATTCATACCGATTTTGAAAAAGGATTTATCAGAGCTGAGGTGATGAGTTATAACGATTTTGTAACTCTTGGTTCGGAAGCTGCTTGTAAAGATGCCGGTAAATTACGTGTAGAAGGAAAAGAATATGTAGTAGCTGATGGAGATGTCATGCATTTTAGATTCAATGTGTAATGATTAAAAAAATCTTGTCAGTTCGAGCGTAGTCGAGAACAAAAGATTTTTTAGAAGAACGCTTCTCGACTACGCTCGAAGTGACAGGACTAAAAACTTAAAACAGGAAACAAGAAATAACAACATGAACAATCACGAGATAGACTATAAATTATTTGGCGAAGAAATGCAATGTGTGGAAGTGGAGTTAGATCCACAAGAAGCAGTTATTGCAGAGCCGGGAAGTTTTATGATGATGACTGATGGTATCCAAATGCAAACATTGTTTGGGGATGGGAATCAAACAGGCTTTATGAGTAAACTATTCACTGCGGGTAAGCGATTACTAACCGGCGAAAATTTATTCATGACGGTTTATACCAATAACTCACAACAAAAACGTCAGGTAACTTTTGCGGCTCCTTATGCCGGTAAAATTATTCCGATGAATTTGGCACAATTAGGAAATAAGATCATCTGCCAAAAAAATAGTTTTTTATGCGCAGCTAATGGAGTTTCTATCGGTATTGAATTTCAAAAGAAATTAGGAACCGGCTTATTTGGTGGTGAAGGATTTATCATGCAAAAGCTGGAAGGTGACGGGATGGCTTTTGTACACAGCGGAGGACATGTAATTGAAAAGCAATTACAAACCGGAGAAATTTTAAAAGTGGATACCGGTTGTATAGTAGCATTTACAAGCGATGTGAATTATGATATTCAATTTGTAGGTGGAATTAAAAATACATTATTTGGTGGCGAAGGTGTTTTTTATGCCTTGTTACGCGGACCAGGAAAGGTATGGATCCAAACTTTACCAATTAGCCGTTTAGCAGGAAGAATTTTATCTTACGGTTCGGGTGGAAGAAAAGAAGAAGGAAGTATTTTAGGTGGATTAGGAAATATGTTTGATGGAGATTAGAATTTAAAATTGATTAATGAAGTGGTTTAGTGTCATAATAATGTTTTTTTGTTTTTCAATTACCTTAGCACAAGGTAATTTGAAAGCACCTGCATTTTTGGATCCTAAAATTGACACTGTAGCTTTTATTAATTGTAGCCAGGAAACGCTTGATACTGTTATTTCCTACATAAGAAAGAATCCGAAATTTGTTATTGATAATAATATTTCTTGTAGTGTTTATGTTGCTTTCAATATTGAAAAAAATTTCGAATTCACTATTCCTACAAATGATATAATTGTAAATCTAGTTTTCAGAAATAAGCAATCAAAAAAATATGAAAAAGAGATAAAAAAATACTATGAAGAAGAAGCTTTAAGTGTTTTAACTAATTTATATGGAATTTTTATACCAAATAGAATAAATGGCGAATATTATTCAACAAAATTTTATCTAAATATAGATTTTACTAAGGGTGAAGAAAAATCGCAATTAGATCAGAAAGAGACTAAAAAATTTAAAGGCGATGAACTTTCGTCTCAGAGTATTTTAAAAAATAAAAGATTGAAAGAAAAAGGATTGGAAATGTTAAAGAATAAAGAACCTCTGATAGCATTTATTTACTTTAGAACAGCATTTCCCAGTAGTAAGGATAATGAATTATTGGTTTTAAACGGCAATATATGTGAGGCATTGGGAGACTCCGAAAACGCATGTGAACATTGGAAAATTGCAGCGAAATTCGGGAATAAATTAGCCGAAGATTTAGTAAAAAAATGTAATAATTAAGAGATGGCAAAAGAGATAGCAAGTTATAACGAAGACAGTATTAAATCCCTTGATTGGAAAGAGCATATTCGTATGCGTCCTGGGATGTACATTGGTAAGCTTGGAGATGGTTCAGCCTTTGATGACGGTATTTATGTATTGATCAAAGAGGTAATGGATAACTCTATTGATGAGTTTATGATGGGCGCCGGTAAACGTATTGATGTTGCCGTTAAAGAAGGAGTGATCTCTGTACGAGATTTTGGTCGTGGTATTCCTTTAGGAAAATTAGTAGAAGTTGTTTCTAAAATCAATACCGGTGGTAAATACGATAGTGATGCCTTTAAAAAATCGATTGGTTTAAATGGTGTTGGTACAAAAGCGGTTAATGCTTTATCTATCAATTTTAAAGTAACTGCTTTTAGAGATGGTCAGTCAAAAACGGCAGAATTCTCTTGCGGTAATTTAGTAAAAGAATCAAAGCTTGAAAAAACAACTGAAGCAAATGGTACTTATGTAGAGTTCAGACCGGATGATACCATCTTTAAAAAATACCATTACGTACACGAGTATATTGATAAGATGTTATGGAACTATGCGTTCTTAAATACAGGCCTAACATTATACTTTAACGGACAGGTTTATAAATCAGATAATGGTTTAAAAGATCTATTAGAAAAAAATATTACCGGCGAAATCATTTATCCTATCATTCATTTAAAAGGTGATGATATTGAATTAGCCATGACACATAGTAATGAACATTATTCGGAAGAATATTACAGTTACGTTAATGGTCAGTATACAACACAAGGAGGAACACATCAGGCAGCATTCAGAGAAGCGGTTGTGAAAACCATCCGTGAGTTCTATAAAAAAGATTTTGATCCGGCAGATGTTCGTAAATCTATTATTGCAGCTGTTTCAGTGCGTGTGCAAGAACCAGTGTTCGAATCTCAAACCAAAACAAAATTAGGTTCTCAGGAAGTTGCTCCCGGTGGACAAACCATGCGTTCATTTGTTGGTGATTTTATCAAACAACAATTAGATAATTACTTGCACAAAAATCCAGAAACGGCTAGAGCTATTGAAGCTAAGATTGTTGCGAATGAGCGTGAGCGTAAAGAATTATCAGGTATTCAAAAACTAGCGCGTGAGCGTGCTAAAAAATCGAACTTACATAATAAAAAACTACGGGATTGTAGAGTACATTTAGATGACGCGAAAAATCCTCGTGCACACGAAACAACTTTATTTATTTGTGAGGGTGACTCGGCAAGTGGTTCTATCACTAAAACACGCGATGTAAATACACAAGCGGTATTTAGCTTAAAAGGTAAGCCGTTAAACTCTTTTGGATTAGGTAAAAAGATCGTTTATGAAAACGAAGAGTTTAACTTATTGCAAGCTGCTTTAAATATTGAAGATAGTTTAGCTGATTTAAGATACAACAACGTAGTAATTGCAACTGATGCCGATGTGGATGGAATGCATATCCGTTTATTGTTGTTAACGTTTTTCTTACAGTTTTTTCCTGATCTAGTAAAAAACGGACACGTTTATATTTTGCAAACACCATTGTTCCGGGTGCGTAACAAAAAAGAAACCGCTTATTGTTATAGCGATGAAGAGCGTAAAGCAGCTATTGCTAAATTAGGACCTAAACCTGAGATCACGCGATTTAAGGGATTAGGTGAAATTTCGCCGGATGAGTTCAAACACTTTATCGGAAAAGACATTCGTTTAGAGCCGGTGTTGTTAGATCAACAAGCATCTATCCAACAATTGTTAAGTTACTACATGGGTAAAAATACAGATGATAGACAGAAGTTTATTATTAATAACCTGCGCGTTGAGGTTGATGCAGAAGAAGAGTTGTTGAAAGCATAATTGAATTTAGAGAAGTTTAAAGCATAAAGATTTAGAAAGTGGAAGAAAATACAAATAACGAACACAACGAATTAAGTACAGTAAAACATGTGTCCGGCATGTTTAAGACCTGGTTTATTGATTATGCCTCGTATGTAATTTTAGAGCGTGCAGTGCCTGCCATGGAAGATGGTTTGAAGCCTGTACAGCGTCGTATTTTACATAGTATGTGGGAGTTGGAAGATGGACGTTACAATAAAGTAGCCAACTTAATTGGTAACACTATGAAATACCATCCGCATGGTGATGCCAGTATTGGCGATGCTTTGGTAGCTATCGGACAAAAAGATTTATTAATTGATTGCCAGGGAAACTGGGGAAATATTTTAACAGGAGATAGCGCTGCTGCTCCTCGTTACATCGAAGCGCGTTTATCAAAATTAGGACAAGAAATTATTTTCAATCCTAAAACAACTAATTGGGGAATGAGTTACGATGGTCGTAATAAAGAACCTATTACATTACCGGTTAAATTTCCATTAGTATTAGCACACGGTGTAGAAGGTATTGCGGTTGGTTTAGCAACTAAAATATTACCACATAACTTTAATGAATTAATTGATGCGTCTATCCAGATTTTACGTGGACGTAAAGCTGTTATCTACCCTGATTTTATAACTGGAGGTATTGCTGATTTCAGCGACTATAAAGATGGGTTACGTGGTGGTAAAATTAAGATCAGAGCACGTGTTAAAGAATTAAATTCTAAAACATTAATTATTTCTGAAATTCCTTTTGGAACAACAACAGGCTCTTTAATTGATTCTATTTTAGCAGCAAACGATAAAGGAAAGATCAAGGTTAAAAAAGTAGAAGATAACACCTCTGAAAATGTTGAGATCTTAATTCACTTACAACCTGGTATTTCTCCTGATAAAACAATTGATGCGTTATATGCATTCACAAATTGTGAATTAAGTATTTCACCAAACGCTTGTATCATCGAAGATCAAAAGCCTCGTTTTGTTGGGGTTAGTGAGATCTTAAAAATATCTACTCACCAAACGTTGGCCTTATTAAAACGTGAGTTAGAAATTGAATTGAGTGAGCTACAAGAAAAATGGCATTTCTCTTCATTAGAAAAACTATTCATTAAAGAAGAAATGTATATCGACTTTAAGAAATATTCTAACAGAGAAACGTTATACGAATATTTATATGAGCGTTTTAAACCTCACAGAAAGAAATTACTTAGAGATATTACGGATGAAGATCTTCAACGTTTAACTCAAATCCCAATGATCCGTATCACCCGTTTTGATTCGATCAAAGCTGAGGAGCATATGAAAGAATTAGATGCTAAAATTGAAACTGTAAAAGGTCATTTAGCAAATTTAGTTGATTATGCAGTTGAGTATTTTAAAAACTTAAAGAAAAAATACGGAGCAGGCAGAGAACGTAAAACAGAAACTAAAGAGTTAGAAACTATTGTTGCTACAGAAGTGATTATGGCTAACGAAAAGTTATACGTGAATCGTGCGGAAGGTTTTGCAGGTAAGAGTTTAAAGAAAGATGAGTTTGTATGTGATTGTTCTGATCTGGACGATATCATTGCCTTTACTAAAGATGGTAAAATGAAAGTGTTTAAAGTGTCGGATAAAGTATTTATCGGTAAAGACATTATCTACATTGCTATCTTTAAGAAAAACGATGAGCGTACCACGTACAACATGATCTATAGCGATGGACCAAAAGGTATTACATTCATTAAACGTTTTAATGTAACAGGTGTTACTCGTGAAAAAGAATATGATCTGACAAAAGGTACTGCAAATTCACATGTACATTGGTTTACGATCAATCCTAACGGAGAAGCGGAAAAAGTACAAGTGATATTGAAACCTGTAAGTGGTTTACGTAAATTTGAGATCGATGTTGATTTTGCTGAGATCCCTGTAAAAGGAAGGTCTTCAACAGGAAACATTGTAACGAAGTACGGCGTTAAAAAAGTATTATTAAAAACCAAAGGTGCTTCAACATTAGCTGCTGAAGATTATTGGTTTAATGATGCTGTACACCGTTTAAATAAAGAAAGCAAAGGAACTTACTTAGGTAAATTTGCAGGAGATGATAAGATCTTAACCGTTACAAGTAAGGGTTTCTATAAATTATATACTTACGACGTTTTAAATCATTTTGATGATGATATTATCTTAATTGAAAAATATTATCCTGAGTTGGTTTTATCTTGCGTGTATTATGATGGGGAAAGTAAATCGTATATTACTAAACGTTTTGTACCCGAAAATACAACGACTAAAACATTGATCGTTACGGAGCACGAAGAATCAAGAATTGAATTGATTACTTCTCAGATCCAACCAATTGTTGATGTAAAATTTGGTAAACAAAAAGACAAAGAAATTCCTGATGAAGCAGTTAATTTAGTGGAGTTTGCTCCATTAGTGAACATGAAGGCTAAAGGAAAAAAATTAACGTCTTACAAGGTAAAAGAAATGAACTTGCGTTTATCTGAAGAGATCATTTTAGATGATTATGATGAAACAGATGAACAAATAGGAGATAATGGTATGTCGCCAATGGAATTACACCGTAGAGCCATGGAAAAATTAAATGGTGATAATATGAGAGGTAAAGACGGACAAATTAATTTTGATTTTTAATGTCGCATCGAGCTTGTTGAGATGCTAGTGAAGTGTTCTCGACAAGCTCGAACTGACAATACCAATGATACTATACAACCTTGGCATACACGCATTCAGACTTGGATTAATTATAGCATCGCTATTTAAGCCAAAAGCAAAGCTTTGGGTTGAAGGAAGAAAGAACTGGAAACAAAATCTACGATCCAAAGTAGATGAATTGAATTTGAAAGGAGCGACCTGGTTACATGCCGCTTCTTTAGGCGAGTTTGAGCAGGGTAGGCCGGTTATTGAAAAGATCAAAAAGGAATATCCTGATCAGAAGATTGTCTTGACTTTCTTTTCGCCTTCAGGATATGAGATCCAAAAAAATTATCCCTTAGCTGACTTGGTTATTTATTTACCAATTGATACATCAAGTAACGCAAAGCAATTTTTATCTATCCTAAATCCTAAGTTGGCCATATTTGTGAAATATGAATTTTGGCTGAACTATTTATTTCAACTAAAAAAACAATCTATTCCCACGTATCTGATTTCTACAGTTATTAAAAGACATCAATCGTTTTTTAAATGGTATGGTGGAGATTTTAGAAAAGCCCTTAAAACGTATAATACTATTTATACACAGGATGTTTATTCGTTACGTTTACTGAAATTATTAAAAGTAACATCTGGCGTGTTGGCCGGAGATACTCGTTTTGATAGAGTGTTGCAGATCTGTTCGTCGCCAAAAAAACTAAATGAGATAGAGCAATTTTCGAAAGATGCATTTGTGGTAATTGCAGGAAGTTCGTGGCAAAAGGATGAAGAACATTTAATAGAGGCCTATGTTCGTTTAAAAGCTACTCACCCGCATTTAAAACTGATCATCGCTCCGCACGAGATCGATAAAAAAAATATTGATCGTTTATGTAATTTATTATTTAAGTATAAATTAAGTTTTCATTTATTTTCTGATAACCCACCTGAGTATATCGATTCAATTTTGGTAATTAATGCTATTGGATTTTTGTCTTCTGTATATCAATATGGCACTGTTGCTTTAATTGGCGGTGGTTTTAATGATGGTATACACAATGTATTGGAGCCAACAGTTTATGGCTTACCGGTTATATTTGGCCCCAATTATCATAAGTTCAATGAAGCTCATCAGATCATTGATCTCAAAGCAGGTTTTGTATTTAACGATGCTGATGAATTGACTAATCAATTAACTGTTTTCTTGGACGATCAATCAGAGTTATCTACCGCTTCAAGATTAGCGCAAAATTATGTACGTAAAAATTCAGGTGCCACCAACAAAATTGTTGATGGACTGAAAGAGTATTTGATAAAATAATTTATTTCTTTGGAGCTGTAAATACAGGTCTGAATCCAATTAGAGGAG
>Ga0207968_100664_pt1 | contig 11905 bp, 11 predicted proteins | sample LakWasMet21_HOW5_2_FD_183867 | JGI IMG/M metagenome (GOLD analysis project Ga0207968, IMG submission 183867) | Freshwater sediment methanotrophic microbial communities from Lake Washington under simulated oxygen tension - Sediment Metagenome... | ecosystem: Environmental > Aquatic > Freshwater >...
ATAAATTTTTGGGTCAAAACATTATTCTGCCCGCATTAAAACTTGCAAAAGAAAGACAATGGATTACAGCATTTGAAGAGTCAATTCTCCATGTGACTTTGGTATATGGTGTCGCTAAAGCTGCTGACTTTAAAGTAGTTACAAAAGAATTAACCGATGCGCAGCGTACTTATCAAATTAAAAAAATGGTAGAGCGAAAACTGTTAATCCCTATAGAGCATGGGGCGCGTCAGTATACAATTGGTTTCCGCAATAATTATTTGATGCGCGGCGTTGTTCAAACGCTTATCAGTGAAGGTTTTGTGCCTGCCACGTTGAATAGTCAACATTAGTAATCCATTTAATTGAATATTTGAGGGGAAGTGATGTCACGTTATACGGAAGTGTTTAATACCCATGCTTATAAAACTAAATTCCGGAATTTGATTAATTTAGTACAGGATTTAAAGCTAGGTGATTTATCCCAAACGAATAATGTGAACGAGATATTGCGACTCAAAAAGGTCGTAACATATATTGAAGAAACACTTAAATCCATAGATCCAGAACTTGTTCCATTAAACATTTGGGAGCCTTTTGCGCAGAACGCTAGTGCTGCTTACAATGAGGTTGCTAATTATGCGTCTAATAACGATATTGGACATATTCGAAATGCGAACTCTTACGTCGATAATCTGTTAAATCTCATTCGCCCCTATATGATAATTAAAGGGAAAACTAAAACTCTTTATGAAAATGTTTTTGCGAAAACTAAAGAGGATCTTGAGTCTTATCTTGGGGAATTTAAAGAGCGCGCAGATCTTATTGTCGAGCAGATAAACGGACAATTACAACAGTCCAACACTAATGCAAAAAACATTGCATCTATTGAGTCTGAAGTCGAAGGAGTAAAAGAGAAGCTGATTGGAGATGATAGTAACGATGGGTTATTTGATGTGATCACATCAGCTCATAGCGATGTATTACAAAAGACATCTGAAATCGAACAGTTTCATGAGAAGCTGTTAGTGGATAAGGGTAAACAATTATCAATTGACACTCAAATCTCACAAGCTGTCGAAGAGGTTGTTGCTAACAAAGATAATATTGAAGAAATTAATGAGTCAGTAGTTGACGAGGTCAAATATTTACGTGAGTTCTACATCAAGATCTTTGGTAAGCTGAACGACAATGATGAGCGTGTCGGCGGTTTGTCTAATGAAATTACTGATCGCTTAGCTGTTTTGCGAGCACTAGAATCATCAAACAAGCTTCGCTATGAAGAGCTTCTTAAGCAAATTGAGAGTCTATTACCTGGTGCAACAAGCGCTGGGCTAGCGCGAGCGTACATGCAAATGAAAAGAAGTTATGAGCAACCGATCATTTGGTTTACCCGGTTTTTCTATGTTGCCATAGTACTACTTGTGATTTCATCGATGATATCGATATTTGACTTATCTCATGATCCTCAAGGCTGGCATTTTGGAATACAGCGTTTTGATACATGGGATGCTGCGATTAAAGGGTTGATAAATAAATTACCCTTGTATGGATCGCTTATCTGGTTTGCTTATTATGTATCTAAGCGTAGAAGCGAAGCGCAACGACTACAACAAGAATATGCTCACAAAGAGGCTCTTGCAAAATCATACGCTAGTTATAAAAAGCAGATTGATGCCCTCGACACTGGAGATACGGAGTTACAAAAAGACTTCATTGCAAAAATGATCGATGCAATCGCTTACAACGCATCCGCAACTCTAGATGGAAATCATGGCGACAAACATCCATTCCAGGAGCTTGTAGATAAAGTAGGAAAGAAACTAGAAGACATGAAGCCTAGTGAGATTCTTGATTTTTTCAAAAAACCAGGAGCTAATTAAATCATTGTAGTTAAAGAGGTTTAAAGTTCCTATTCTTCAGGTACTTTGACTGATGAGAGGTACAAATTCGGTACAGTGCTCAGTTTTTTTATGTTAATAAAAATTACGCTAAATTACTGATTTTAAATTAATATTGGTTACGCTTAGTTAATATTGATTTTCTATATTTATCAATAGTTTAATGCGTTAGCGACCGACTCATAATCCGTTGGTGCTGTGTTCGACTCACAGGGGGGCCACCATCTATAGAAGACCCAAGGTTAGCGCCTTGGGTCTTTTCTTTTGATGTTGTTGCAAAGCTATTCGTTGGGTAATTGCAGCAGGCTGCATGCGTAAGCAGTTAACTTTCTTTTAAATTTCTCGATTCGAAAAGCGAGTTAAAAATTTAAGGTGCTAAATAACTATCAAGGGTTATTTCTTTTTCGTTTTGATTTGGTTGCCGATTACACCGCCAACTGCTGCGCCGCCGACCGTGCCTAGAGCGCTGCCACCTGTAAGCACTGCACCGCCCACTGCGCCTATGCCAGCCCCTATTGCGGTGTTTTTGTCCCGTGTAGACATGTTACTGCAGGCGCTCATGCCCAGAAGTGCAATGGCCAGCAATGAGTACATAACGGTATTTTTCATGGTTTTCATTTTGATACCCCACTTTCTGTTGGTTTTACTTAACGGCAGGCGTGTTGAGTTATGCTCTAACCTAAGTTGGAGGGAGATATATTAGTTTAGTTTCCGCAGGTGCAGCTCAGCGTAAGGTTTGTTTCGGTCGACCAAAAGTAAAAGGACTCAGATAAATCCGAGTCCTTTTTTCTTTTTGAGACCAAGTGCGGCTACTTTTATAAAACGACTTGCGCTCCGAGCTCAACAACTCTATTGGGAGGAATTTTAAAGTAACTTGCAGCACTGCCAGCATTTCGGAACATGGTGACAAAAAGTTTTTCTCTCCAGAGTGCCATTTCTGAACCAACTTTTGGAATTAATGTTTCTCTCCCTAAGAAAAACGATGTTTCCATTAACTCTAGCGGGAGACCGTGTGATGCACAGCTTTCAAGCGCTTTTGGCAGATAGGGTTGATCCATGAAGCCAAATTTAACTTTAACGCGATAAAAGTTGTTGTTAAGCTGCTCCACCATTACTCTTTGATTTTCTTCAACGTATGGGAAGTCTAAAGTTTCTACGGTTAGAATTACTACTCTTTCATGCAAGCTTTTGTAATGTTTTAAGCTGTGCAGTAACGCATGCGGGGTCATTTCTGCGTTTGGTGTCATGAAAATGGCAGTGCCTGCAATGGGATTGAAACTTAATGAAGACGTATTTTCTATAAACTGCGTTAATGGCATGGCCTCAGTAGATATCCGTTTATAAAGCAACTGCCTGCCCTGTTTCCAAGTGAGCATTAGGGTAAAGACACCTAAGCCTAGTAGTAATGGGAACCAGCCACCCTCATGGACTTTAACCAAGTTTGCAGAAAAGTACACGAAATCAACAGCAAGAAAAGCACCGGCTACTGCAATGCTTGGTGCCCAACCCCAGCCCCATGATTTTCGTACCACCACAAATGCTAGCAAGGTTGTAATGACCATCGTACCGGTAACCGCAATGCCGTAAGCTGCAGCCAGCTTGGATGAAGAGCCAAAGCCTACCACCAGCACCGCAACTGCAATCAACAGTGCATAGTTCATGCTCGGCAGGTAAATCTGCCCGATTTCTTTTCCGGATGTATGCTGCACTTCCATACGTGGCGCATAACCTAACTGGATTGCTTGTTGGGTGATAGAGAAAGTACCGGAAATAACAGCTTGGGAGGCAATCACGGTGGCTATGGTTGCTAATATCACCATTGGTAATAATGCCCAACTGGGGGCTAGTAGGTAGAATGGATTGGCAATTGCTTCGGGATGAGATAGCAGTAAGGCGCCTTGCCCGTAGTAGTTAAGCACTAAACCAGGAAGTACCAAGCTAAACCAAGCTATTTGAACCGGTTTACGACCAAAGTGCCCCATGTCCGCATATAGTGCTTCGGCACCTGTTAACGCTAGAACAGAAGCTCCCAGTGAGAAGAAACCAAGCACCGGATCAGTGATGAAGTACCGTAGTGCATAAATTGGATTCAATGCAGCCAATACTTGTGGGCTATTTGCAATATTGATTAAGCCTAAGATTCCGAGACAGCTGAACCACAATACCATGATGGGGCCAAATAACTTTCCGATCTTGGATGTCCCATATTTTTGCATGACAAACAAAGCAATTAACACGCTAAGTGCTATTGGCAAGATATAGGGTTTAAATGCCGGCGTGACGATTTCTAGGCCTTCTACTGCTGAAAGTACAGAAATCGCTGGTGTTATCACGCTATCCCCATAAAACAGTGCAGCACCAAATAGCCCGAAAAGCATCAAAAGCTTAGCATAGGGACGGTCGGCCGCACCGCGCAACACTAGCGCCATCAATGCCATGATGCCGCCTTCACCACGATTATCAGCGCGCATCACAAAAACTACATATTTGAGTGTGACTACAATAATGAGTGACCAAAAAATTAAAGACAATATGCCCAGTATATTGTCTGGCGTAATGGGAACAGGATGATGGGCTCCAGCAAAAATTTCCTTGATTGTATATAGCGGGCTAGTGCCTATGTCTCCATAAACAACGCCCAGTGCAGCTAAAGCCAGTACTGACTTGCTGCTTTTAATGTGTTCCGACATTATTAACTCCTATGGTTCAAAACGATATCCGATACCAGTCTCGGTCAGTAGGTAAACTGGTTGGGTTGGGTCAGCTTCAAGCTTCTGGCGCAGATGGCTCATGTAAATTCGCAAGTAGTGAGCGCTCTCGGTATGGTTGGGTCCCCATACCTCCTGCATCAGCCGGCGATGACTCATGATTTTTCCTGTGTTTGATAACAGAACGCCGAGCAAGCGATATTCGATTTGTGTGAGGTGCACCACATTGCCGCTTCTACTAACTGTGTGTTTGGAAAAATCCACCTCTACATCCCCAAAATTAAACTTGGGGGAGCTGTCTGCGCCACTTAGTCGACGCCTGGTAACGGCACGTACGCGAGCAAGCAGTTCGCCGATGCCAAATGGCTTGGTGAGGTAATCATCTGCGCCCTCATCCAATGCGATAATTTTTTCATGTTCGTCGCTACGTGCGGATAAAATGAGTATGGGTACTGTAGACCAGTTGCGAAAGTCACGGATCACATCTACGCCATCCATATCCGGTAGCCCTAAGTCCACCAGCAGTAAGTCTGGTTTGCGTGAGCCAGCTTCAATCAGGCCGCGTTGTCCAGTTTCGGTATCAAATACTTTCCAGCCCTCCCGCTCCAGAGACTCTTTTACAAACAGTCTAATTTGGGGGTCGTCCTCAATCAGAATCACCGTGTTGGCTGTGCTCATGGTGAGTCACCAATTTCTGAATCCAAGGTTGGCGGGTTGCCCAGCGGCAAGCATAAGGTGACACATGCGCCGCCATCTGGGTGGTTAACCGCTTTTATCGTGCCGCCATGCGCATCAATAATGGCTCGGCAGATAGCCAAGCCTAAGCCAACTCCGGGGATGCTTGACTCAGCATGGTCGCGTGTAAACATTTGAAACAGCGCTTCGGTTTGGTCTGTAGAAAAGCCAGAACCATGGTCGCGCACTTCAATACATGCGTAATCTCCGTCAACAAATCCTTGTATCTCAATAGGCTGACCTTTTGGGGAATACTTGGCTGCATTTTCTATCAGATTACAAATTACTCGCTCTAACAGTACATCATCAAACGCAACAAGCGGTAGTGATGGTGACAGTGTTACCTTAATCGAGTGTTCGGTCAGTGATGGTTTTAATAATTTAATGGCTGAGCCGATCACTTCCTCGTATAGGCGCCAATCTTTTTGCAGATTAATCTTGCCTGCATGTAGCCGAGCCATATCAAGCAGCTTATCCACTAAGTTACAAATTGCTTGCGCTTGATTGCGAATAGCAGCGATAGCATTGCGCATCGATGTATGGACTGGATCGGTATTAACTGCAAGTGCGTCAATCATGCCGATGAGGCCGGTTAGCGGCGTGCGTAGATCATGCGAAAGGGCGGATAAAACAGAGCTGCGTAACCGTTCGCTAGTGGCTTCAATTTGCACCTTTTGAGCAATGTCGACATAGTGCAATCGTTCAATCGCAATGGCGACCAGATTAGCAACGGCTTGGAGCTGAACTTTATCAATATCTTCCAACGTATCAATAGCCATCATGACTACTACACCGCGCACGCCATTGGGGGATATCAGTGGGAATACCAGCGTAGATTGGCCGCTGTCAGATATCTGGTTTGATTCCATTAATCTACCCTGTTGAATCGCCATGTCAGCCAGAATGTTTAATGGAGTATTCTCGGAAATAGATTGAAGCGACCCATTGCCATCAAGCAAGTGTACTGTTGCTATGCATTTAGAGCCTGATAAATAACGCAGTAATGCCTCTGAGACCTGATTCTGATTGATGATACCTGCCAGCTCACGCGCTAACTCATATAAACGATGTGTATGTTGCTCGCGTTCAATAGCGGCTTCTTTTTGCTTGCCAAGTATTGCCGTTAAATGCGCAGTTGCAAGACCTACCCCTAGCATTACAGCAAACGTTACTAAGTACTGCACATCATTAATGGCAAATGACATTTGTGGCGGGACAAAGAAAAAATCAAACAATGCCACAGCTAAAAATGCCGACATCACTGCAGGGCCGCGCCCCAATTTAAGTGCAATGAGAAATACCACAAGCAGAAACAGCATGACAATGTTCGCCGAATCCAAAATATGGAGGAGCGATGAAGCAAGCGCTGCGGTCACCACGCAAACCACAGCAGCAATTAGATAATTGCGATTTTTGTTCTTATTGTTAAGGTTGCTAGACATGTTAATTAAAATTACCTTTTAATTACTGCATTGAAAGTTTTATAAAGAATGCACTAATTTATGTAAAAAAAGTGTAAATTTTTTTTGAAAATATCGTGCCTGCAATCGGGATGTTTTTACCGTACATTATTTAAATATTGCTGCTTTAATTTACTAAGTAGAAAAAAGTTTTGCTACGATGGATGTAATTCATTACTACACAGTAGAAGTGCGGTAGGTCACCATTGAAACGCTAGCGATTGAAGCGTTTAACAGCGATATGGCTTTAACATTGGCGGTACACTGGCCGCTATTTAAGCAGTTTGTTATTCGAAAGGATTAGTATGCAAAACAAGGCAATTATTCTTCAGGCGGGTGGCGGTTACGATAAGGTGACGGTTGGCACGCGTGATGCTAAAGATCCCAAAGCAGGTGAAATCACTGTGCGCCTGCATGCTAACTCGCTCAACTATCACGACTTTGCTGTAGTGAGTGGTATGTGGGGTCCGGTGGAGCCTAGGATTCCCATGGCCGATGGCGCAGGCGTAGTGACTGCGGTGGGTGAGGGTGTGACAGAGTTTGCAGTGGGTGACTATGTAGTGAGTACATTTTTCCCCACTTGGCTAGAAGGGGCGCCACTAGTAGAGGGCTTTGCTACGGTACCGGGTGATGGAGTGGATGGCTACGCACGCGAAATGGTTACCGCTTCGACCAATGCTTTTACTAAAGCGCCAAAAGGCTGGAGCCATGTAGAGGCTTCCACGCTCACTACGGCAGGGCTTACCGCATGGCGTGCATTAATGTCAGATGATTCTTTAAAGCCAGGGGATACCGTACTGGTGCAGGGCACCGGGGGTGTTTCCATCTTCGCGCTACAATTTGCGAAAATGGCAGGTGCCACCGTGATTGCAACATCATCCAGTGATGAAAAGTTAGAAAAACTTAAGCTACTTGGCGCAGACCATTTAATCAATTATCGAAAGACCGCTAATTGGGGTGAGCTTGCACGCGAAATTAGTGGTGGACGAGGCGTCGATCATATTGTGGAAGTGGGTGGCCCGGCTACTCTAGATCAGTCTATGGCGGCGGCGCGTGTTGGTGCACACATTTCAGTGATCGGCATTTTGACAGGGGTGGGTGGCGAGGTTTCTATTGTGACGGCGCTCATTAAGCAGCTACGTTTACAGGGGCTTATCGTGGGCAATCGCACGCAGCAGCAGGACATGATTAAAGCGATTGATGCAAACAAAATGCACCCGATGATTGATAGGGTGTTTCCTCTGGAAAGCATAGTTGAGGCTTTTCAATATCAGGAGACTAATAAGCATTTCGGTAAAATCTGTTTGGAAATGTAAAGCGTCATTTAATTAAGTGATATTTATTTAAGTAGAGTTTAGTAATGCGCAGGTTTGTAGATTAACTGATTGATTATTAATTAAATTATGTGGAATGTGTTGCATGAAACAGATTCTGGTATATTCCGATTCACTCTCATGGGGCATCATTCCCATGACTAGAAAGCGTTTTGACTTTAATCAGCGCTGGCCAGGGGTCATGGAAAATCAGCTTCTAAGTTTAGGTAAAGACGTGCGCGTGATTGAGGATTGCCTTAACGGTAGGCGCACTGTTTATGAGGATGCAATTAAACCCGGCCGTAATGGTTTGATTGGTTTGGCGCAGAGAATAGAAGTTAATTCGCCGCTGGCGCTGGTGATTGTAATGCTGGGAACAAATGATTTTCAGTTCAATCATGATCACAACGCATCTGATGCGGTATTTGGCATGCGAGCGTTGATTAATGAGATTCGCAGTGCGCCTATAGAGCCGGGCATGCCTGTTCCTGAAATACTGGTGGTAGCTGCACCGCCAATTAGTGAAGCTAAGGGCGATATTGCCGCGAAATTTAAGGGTGCCGAGAAAAAGTGCATAGGCCTAGCGGATGCTTACCAAGCATTGTGTGAAGAGGTGCAATGCCACTTTTTTGATGCAGGATTGGTGACCGCTGCCAGTAAGGTTGATGGTGTACATCTTGATTTAGAGCAGCACGAGGTACTTGGTAAAGCACTATCAAGCTATGTTGCTGATTTTGTTTAAGTATTGGTAGTTTTCTGTATCCATATAATGCCGTAAATAGCGATTTTTGCAGGCAGTCATTTATTAGGTGGTCAATAAGGGGTTGTGCCAATGAAGGAAACCTTAAAGCCCGGTATTAAATATGAACATAAGTTTTTGGTCCCTCTATCAAAAACGGTGCCAGCACTTTATCCGGAGTCCGAAGAGTTTGCTGTTATGCCCGAGGTGTTTGCAACTGGCTTTCTCGTAGGTTTGCTGGAATGGGCATGTATTAAGGCGATTAACCCCCACATAGACTGGCCCAAAGAGCAGACAGTTGGTACGCATATTGATGTTAGCCACCAAGCGGCAAGCCCTCCCGGTTGTGAGGTGACGGTAGCTGTTGAGTTGCTTGCTATAGATGGCAGGAAGCTAGTGTTTAGTGCTGAGGCGCATGATGGGGTGGATTTAATTTCCAAAGGGCGTCATGAGCGCTTCATTATTAACAAGCAAAAATTTGATATAAAAATAAGTGAAAAAGCCAAGCTGATTTAGGTATTTCGACCATATTGGCAGGCTTTAAAAGTGATGAAAGCGCATTGGCGCAGCGGTAAGCGAAAATGTGAGCCTGTTACATCACTCAGGTTGCCATAAAGTAACGGTTTTTTGTATAGTTACTTAAATGGTTATAGAATCATCAGTAATAGCGGTGGAATATAAACCCAATCAATGCATACGGTAGACTAATTTTATGATTGCAGCGCCTATACCTGAAAATGAAGACAAACGCTTGCAAGCGCTGAGGGCGCTGTTAATTCTGGATACACCTCCTGAAGAGCGATTTAACAGAATAACGGCATTCGCCGCTTTTGAGTTTGATGTGCCTATCGTGTTAATTTCGTTGGTAGAAGATGATAGGCAGTGGTGTAAGTCTGCTTTTGGGATTGATTTTTGCGGCTCATCTCGAGATATTTCTTTTTGCGGTCACGCCATTTTGCAAGATCAGATTATGGTGGTTGAGGATGCAATACAAGATGTGCGTTTTCATGATAATCCATTCGTAACCGGAGAGCCGCATATTCGTTTTTATGCAGGTGCACAGTTAGTGCTCCCCACAGGTGAGGCGGTAGGGTCTTTTTGCTTGATAGACAGAAAGCCCAGAACGCTGGATGAAAGTGACCTCAATATTTTGTCTACTTTAAGGCAGATGGTAGTCACCGAGCTGGTAGCAAGAAACGATAAGTCCATAGACCATTAATGGGTGAAGCCTATGTCACTGCATGCTTACAAAAACTCTAAATTACCGTTAGTGTTGTTGTACGATTCTGAATATATGATCAGAAGTGTCTTTGCCTTGTTGGCGAATCAAACGGCTAAAGCGAGTGTGATGGAAACCGCACATTTGCCTACCGCCAATAACTTGTGTCAGACCAATGCTTTTGAGTTAATTATTATCGGCATGGGGCAAGAGTCTGAAGAAAGGCACTTTATTGAGCTGATCAGAAACGGTATGACTTTGTCAGATAAAAATGTGCCAATTGTTGTGATGACAAGCGCAATTACTGAAGGGTTACTGTACGAACTGAAGTCTCTCAATGTGACAGATGTCTTATTAAAGCCTACCCGTGTTAAATCTATTCATGATGTATTTTTGCGCAATATCAATTAACGATTTTGAGCCTGGCTTGTAAACTTAGGCAGAACTCTCTTATTGAAAAATAGTCTTACCTGTTGAGGAGATAGCTAGAGGTAAGTGATTGAATTTAGTCGATAGCTACCTAAATGCTCCTTGGCGTAATACCGGCTGTAGCTAACGATAATTAATGGTAAATCTTTCAATATGCTTACTGATAGCAGATTAAGTGAGAGGTTTATCATGAACACAATGAAAATCAACAAGGTGTTTGTCGGCGAAGCCTTGTATGGTGAGGGTAATGAGGTTGCCCATGTCGACTTAATCATCGGTCCACGCGGTAGCCCGGCTGAAACAGCATTTTGTAATACACTTACTAATCAAAAACGTGGTGTGAATGGTTTATTAGCAGTACTTGCGCCTAATATGATGGCAAAACCAGCCACTGTGATGTTTAATAAGGTTGATATCAAAAATGCTAAACAGGCGGTTCAGATGTTTGGTCCAGCCCAGTGCGGGGTTGCGCAGGCCGTAGCTGATAGTGTGAAAGAAGGTTTGATTCCGATTGGTGAAGCAAATGACTTGTTCATTTGTGTTGGTGTTTTTATTCATTGGGATGCAGCCGATGACAATAAAATCCAAGACTGGAATTACGAGGCAACTAAGCTCGCATTGAAACGTGCAATTAACGAGCTGCCTTTGCCTGAAGAAGTAGTAATGCAAGATGGTGTGGTACACCATCCATTAGCAGCGCATGATTACCAAAAACCCGCTTTTGATCTCAGACGGCGTGCCTAAGTTGGCTAGTTGTTCTGTATGCGGTGAGGTGAGTTGACTGTAGTTATCGCGGGTGAGTTTCTCGCTTGCGTGGTGTGGGTTGATAGCAGCCTTGAGTGCTGAAGGCCGTGGTTGATGTGGGTTTGTTAGACGCGATATCATGAGTGATGATATGCGCCGTGTTTTGGCTACCGAGAGGTGGCTATTTTTTTGTAAATGAAACCTATGGTTAATGATTCAAATCATCTAGATACTAAGTTATGTTCCCGCTGTGCCCATTATTTCATTACATATAAGCCAAACTTTCCTTATGGCTGCCGGGCGCTAAACTTTCAAAGTAGGCGTGTGCCATGTAGTGAGGTATTTGAGGCATCTGGCACAAATTGCTTAATGTTTACGAAAAAGCCAGCGCCATAAGCGTGTCTATTTGCTAGTCATACTGAGAGAGTATGATAAATCCTAAATATTTGACGTGACAAAGCATGGCGATACGTTAAATCAATGTTGGAGCGGGTGTATTTTTCCAGCCATTCGTTACATTGGTTTTACAGAAAGTCAGCTATTCATGCTTTCGGGTGATTGCTGAACTGCATTGCCGCGCGGATACTTGTTTGCAGGAGTTGTTGGGTGGATGTAGTATGCAGTGTGCGCCTTTTGTTTCTTGAACTGTGTGTTCGCTGTATTAATTGCTCGTCACTA
>Ga0207968_100665_pt1 | contig 11901 bp, 10 predicted proteins | sample LakWasMet21_HOW5_2_FD_183867 | JGI IMG/M metagenome (GOLD analysis project Ga0207968, IMG submission 183867) | Freshwater sediment methanotrophic microbial communities from Lake Washington under simulated oxygen tension - Sediment Metagenome... | ecosystem: Environmental > Aquatic > Freshwater >...
CCTTAAAGTTATTATAGGTAGTTATTGTTTCAACATTGAACAAAAAGTCTGTGTCTTCTTGCTCATCCTTATTGTATATTTTGTTTTTTGCTTCAATGAATTTAGAAAGTGCATAAGGGGTCTCCACCATAGGAGCAATAATATACTCCACACCTATTTGCTTACTTTCCATTAGGTCTCGTATTGCCTCACAGCCACCAATTTTTAAACCTACTTTTAAATCAGCTCTTCTGGCAATTTCAATTAGTCGCAGCAACTCATCGGTACGCGTGCCCTCAGCTTCAAACTCGGCTTTAACTGACAATGCTCCATACTCTGATTTTAAGTTTTTCAGAATGGCTAACATTTTCTTTTCACGTTGATTCATATTTTTTCTCTTAGAATTACTTATTTTTATAGATATTTTCCAAACGAAACCATTTCTTCTTCCGTAAGTGGTGGTGTCATTAAATGTAATGGGTTAGAAATCATTGATCCATTCTCGGCTACCTTACTTGTAATTTTAGGAAAGTAGGTTTGCTCGGGATCTATTGAAACGATAAAAGCTGCGAGCCCATTACTCTCAAATGCTTGCTTAAACCCTGTACTATCAGAGTATTCTTTATTCAAACGCATTACTGGTACATCCCAAGCGATGAATAGTTTTTCCCAATTAGGAAGACCTAGGCCTGTATCTATGTCACAGCCAACATAGTGTCCACCAAAGTAACTCCGCTGAGTTGCTCTTATTGATGCATATCCTGAGTCATCGAAGATAAAGATCTTAAGATTTAACTTATTAATTCTCGCAGTACCAATCTCTTGTATGTTTTGTGCGAACCCACCATCACCTTCAACCAAAATCACACGCTTATCGGGATGCGCAACAGCTGAGCCTATTGCTCCAGATAAACCATACCCCATAGAGGCAAGGCCCTTATCCGTGATAATTATCTGCTCACTTTTTTGTTGAAAGGTTTGCATCATGACAGTAAATGCACCACCGCTACTACAAGGAATAATGACATCATCTTGTGCGCATAACTTTGAAAGTTGGTGCGCAAAAACAAATGGCGATATGTAAGCATCATTTGTTTTGTTGACTGTTTCAATTGAAGGTATTGATTCTCTAATTTTACGTGCATAGCTTAACCAATCAGAGTGATCTCCAAGTGATTCTGAAGCTAATCGACCCAGAAAGTTATTAGCATCACCTAGTAACGGCATGGCAACATTTGGATGTCCTTTATCAAGCTCGGCTTGGTCTATCTCAACCTGAACAATTTCACCATTAGGGATAAACTGTTGCCAATTAAATCCTGTTTGTTGCATGCCTAGCCTTGTACCAAGTGCAATCAGCAAATCCGACTGTTGTATTACCAAATTAGCGCTGCGCTGTCCCCATGTGTTTGGTCGGCCCACATAATTAGCTTGATCTGAAGGTATGCGATCAGCAGCATTCCATGTGGTTGCAATTGGAATAGACAATGCCGCAAGAGGTGCACTTAACTTTTTAACCGTTTCACGAGTTACTCCGCCACCGAGGAGTATTGTTGGGCGTTTAGCTTGTCGTATTTTAGTAATGAGCGCTGAAAAATCCACTTCATTTACAACTGGATAATTAATTGCAGTATTAATAAGATTGGCAGGGTTAGCAAAGTTTACTTCACGTGCTTGTACGTCTATTGGTATTTCAAGAAAAACAGGGCCCTTTCTGCATACTTCAGGATGATTGACAATATTTACAAAACTTGCAAAGTCAATCACCTCGTCTATCAGTTCAGCACGAACAGTAATAGGCTTTACAATTGACACACCGTCTATTTCCTGTATACCTCGTTGACGTAAGTTTCCTCTCGAAAGGTCCGGTGTTTTTACCTGTCCACCGATAATTAATAACTCACGACTCTCTAGATACGCTCCAGCAATAGCTGTCACAGCATTAGTTAGACCAGGACCTGCTGTTACTAAAGCGATAGCTTTTTTGCCTGCACTAGACTCGTTGAAATATTCAGTTGCAATACCTGCTGCTACTTCATGTATCACAGGGATGCACTCTAACTTGCGGCTGAAACTTTCTAGCAAATGCATAATATTGCCACCACCCACATAAAAACAATGTGTATAACCTAGCTCGGATAACCAATCAGCAATTTGATCACTATACTTCATATAACCCTTTGATAACCTCGAATGAATGGATAAGCAGTCGTTCAAACTCATCACTTTTATTCACAAATTTACGTTCTAGATAACCCTCATCATTTGGAATAATGATGACATATTCACTATTTGTGTGCTTTTTGTCTGACTGAAATTTTTTGAACATAATCTCAGCAGAAATTACATTTATATTACTTGCTAAACCCTCAACTCCTGAGAGCAAAACTGACAAGTAACTTTCTAACTTTCTAACTCTCGAGCTGTTTTTAACATTTGGGACTAATTGACTAGAGAGGTAAATGGCTATTTGCATTCCTACACCAACTGCAACACCATGTGTTATTGAAAAGTTCCCAGCGGCTTCAATAGCATGACCAAAAGTATGTCCAAAATTCAACAACAACCTTACACCAGTATCAAACTCGTCTTCCTCGATAAACTCTTTTTTTGTTAATAGGCTCAGTGCAATGGCTTTAGCTAAATCACTTTCATGAATTAATCCTTCATGACTTGTTAATTTTAAATACTCATCAAATTTATTGCCACGGTCTGCAAAACATATTTTAACCGCCTCACACAATCCAGAAATCAATTCAGCACGCTGCAACGTGCCACAAAAACTTGTATCTACCACAATGTCCTCTGGTGGGTAGAAGTTACCAGCAATATTTTTATATTGACCAACGTTAATTGATGATTTGCCACCAATGCATGAGTCGACCATTCCCAGCAAGGTTGTTGGATAGTAAGACCAACTGATACCTCTCATAAAAACAGATGCAGTAAAAGTTGCAATATCTTGGATAATTCCACCACCAATTGCAATTAAATGACTATTTCTATTCGCACCCAAAGAACGAAGATTCTCTATAGCGTAAGCTATAGTGTTAAAGCTCTTAGACTCCTCAATAGCCGGTATGGCGATTAGATTTTCTGATTGGAGGTATGGATATAATTCGAGTACAAGGCTATCAACCAAAATAAATTTTTGATTTGGCTTATAAACACCACTCTCAAGCATATTGCTCATCACCTCAACTTGATAGCTTTTTATACTTGAGTTTACTTCAAATGAGACGGACATCTGAATACCCTAAATCTACTTTAATAAACTGCCCAGTAACACCCGTGTTTTCTGGAGAGCAGAGAAAATATGCGGCATTTGCAACATCATCCAAATTGGCCAATCGTCCAAATTGAGTAGAGTTCACAACGACATCCATCTGCTCTTTTGTTAAATTCTTATGAGTCATTGGTGTATCTAATGCCCCAGGCAAAACCGCATTAATCAAGTGTCCATCAATCCCTATATCATTAGCGATTGAAAGAACCAACCCTTGAATTGCTGCTTTGCTAACTCCATAAGATAACTTCTTTTGACGAGAAAGATTCTGCCAAATCGAGCTAATCACGCATAGCTTGGCAGGTTTCTGCAGCAAGTTATTATCAAGAAGAATACTTAACGACTTTAATATATAAATTACGTTAGCTTCATAAACATCTCGGTGCAACTGCTCATCAAAGTGATAAATACTATCGTTACAGTTTTGTCCTTGTGCCCAGCAAACCGCATCAAAAGTCTCATAATGCCTAAGACTCTCTAGCGGTACAGGAGCGTCCTTGCCCAATAGATTCCAGGATATCGAAGCGCTACTAGATGGTTGCCCCCTAGTCACACCAATGACATCCCAAGAATGACTAGCAAACTTACCCGCAATCGCTGAACCTATAGATCCACTCGCGCCGAACAGCAGCAGTTTTCTCTTATTTTTTATCATTAATCGAAATTAACACCAAGAAATGATTCAATTTTATCGACTGTAAAATCAAGCATCTCTTTCGTTAATCCCGGGTAAACACCGATCCAGAAGCTATCATTCATCACAAGGTCCGTATTCGTGAGCTCTCCACTCACTCTAAAGTTGCGTCCAGCCATATAAGGCTGACGAGTTAAGTTACCCGCAAATAGCAGGCGCGTTCCAACTTTATGTTGATCAAGATATGAAAGTAGATCAACACGACGAACATTAGCACCAGGGCGAATTGTCATCAAGAAACCAAACCATGATGGGTCGCTATTAGGTGTCGCTTCTGGCATAATCAAAAACTCTTCACATGACCTCAGCCTATCTCTGAGATAGTTAAAATTATCTTTGCGCGCCTGCACAAAACTATCTAATTTATCCATCTGAGCCAAACCACAAGCTGCCTGCATATCCGTAATTTTCAGGTTATAACCTAGGTGTGAGTATGTGTACTTATGGTCATATCCCTCAGGCAAGTCACCCAACTTCCAACAAAAACGTTTACCACATGTATTATCTTTACCTGGCGCACAATAACAATCTCGACCCCAGTCACGGAAAGACTCTACGATTAATTTCAACTCTGCACTATTGGTAAATACAGCACCACCTTCACCCATGGTAATGTGATGTGCTGGGTAAAAGCTCAAAGTACCAATATCACCAAATGTGCCTGTTAACTGACCATTGTAACGAGAACCTAAAGCATCGCAGTTATCCTCAATCAACCATAGGTTATGCTTTTTACAAATATCCATAACAGCTTTAATGTTGAAAGGATTTCCTAATGAGTGCGCAAGCATAATCGCTTTTGTTTTTGGGCTAATTGCTGCTTCAATTTTATCCACATCAATATTATGTGTAGCCAAATCAATATCAACGAATACCGGCACAGCCCCAAATTGAAGAATGGGGTTAACTGTAGTTGGAAAACCAGCAGCAACACCAATAACTTCGTCACCAGGTTTAATTGCACGCTCTTTAAGCCTAGGAGACGTTAGCGCTGAGAATGCTAGCAAGTTTGCAGAGGAGCCTGAGTTGGTGGTTAACAAAAACTTAACGCCAAGATAGTTTGCAAGACGCTTTTCAAAAGCCTCATTGAAACGGCCAGTTGTTAACCAACCATCCAACGATGCCTCCACCATAGCTTTAAGCTCATTAGCATCTAGTACTTTACCTGACGGTGGAATTACTGTAGCCCCTGGCACAAAAGCTTTTGTGGCGTATTTAATTGTAGCGTACTCATCTACGAGTGCTGCAATCTGGTTACGAATTTGTTCTGATTTATCCAAAATATTATCCTCTGTTTTCTAATTTTAATTTGCTAAGGCACTAGACTGATATTGCGCAATTTCTTTCAACGTGTAAGCCCTCATATCAACCCCATCCAAGTGCGCCTTGTGCCAAGCACATATCTTCTCAATCGTCTGATTAGCGTCCCATTGTGGCTTCCAACCGAGCTGCATTCTTGCTTTACTGCAATCTAGTTTCAAAAAGTGCGCCTCATGCAAGTTTAATGCGTTTGTATCAATCTTAAAACTTGCACTATCACCCCAGCCTTGAACCAACTTACCAACAATCCACTCAACCGTTCTAGCATCACTTTCCATAGGCCCAAAATTCCAAGACTGTGCAAAGTACCCGCCATGACTAAATAACTTTTCGGCAAGAATAAGATACCCACTAAGAGGCTCTAAAACATGCTGCCATGGTCTAATTGCATAAGGGCTTCTGATTACAACGGTTTCCCCCGCAACAATAGATCGCATAAAGTCTGGGATTAGCCGATCGCCAGCCCAGTCTCCACCCCCAATTACATTTCCAGCACGTGCCGTCGCCACCGCAACCCCGTGTTGCGAGTAACTTTCAGGATTAAAAAACGAGGATCGATAGGCCGCAGTTACTAATTCCGCGCAACCTTTACTATTGCTATAGGGATCATATCCGCCCATAGGTTCATTCTCACGGTAACCCCAAGCCCACTCATTATTCTCGTAACACTTATCGCTAGTAACGTTAACTACTGCTTTTACAGATTTTGCATGACGAACAGCCTCAAGCAAATGCACAGACCCCATTACATTCGTAGCATAAGTCTCAACGGGGTTAGAATAGGAGTAACGCACAAGCGGCTGAGCCGCCATGTGAATAACAATCTCCGGATCAGCACTAAGCATCGCTCGCTGAAGAGCGTCCATATCACGAACATCTCCTACGATTGACTTCATATTAGCCGCTACATTTGCTACTTCAAATAAACTTGGGGTAGTTGGCGGTGCTAATGCAAAACCAGTAACCTCAGCACCTAAAGACTGTAGCCATAGAGATAACCAACTCCCCTTAAAGCCAGTATGTCCAGTCAGAAAAACTCGCTTACCAACCCAAAAACTATGACTCATTACCATACCTTCCAAGGCGCATTTCCAGACGACCACAACTCCTCAAGGTGAGTTTTATCCCTCAACGTGTCCATTGGCTGCCAAAACCCAGCGTGAGGAAAAACCGTTAAATCGCCCATATTAGCCAATCTTTCCAGAGGCTCTCTTTCCCAAACAGTACTATCACCCTCAATAAACTCAAGGACATCTCGAGAAAGCACAAAAAAACCACCATTGATCATTGCCCCGTCACCTTTAGGCTTCTCTTTAAAACCAACCACTCGATCACCGTCAATGTCTAGAGCACCAAACCTACCAGGGGGCAATGCCGCAGTTACTGTAGCTTTAGCCCCATGCTCTTTATGGAAGCTCAGCAACTCCGTTATATTTACATCACTTACCCCATCTCCATAAGTCATACAGAAAATCTCTTCATCAGCGAGGTAAGGAGCAACGCGCTTCAGCCTACCACCCGTCATAGTTTCGTCACCTGTATCGACCAGTGTCACACGCCAAGGCTCTGCTTTGCCATGATGAACTTGCATAGAGTTATTAGACATATCAAAAGTAACGTCTGACATGTGAAGAAAGTAGTTAGCAAAGTACTCCTTTATTACATAACCTTTATAGCCACAACATATAACAAAATCATTCACACCATAGTAAGAATACATTTTCATGATATGCCAAAGAATTGGACGACCGCCAATTTCTATCATTGGTTTAGGTTTTAGGTGTGTTTCCTCAGAAATGCGAGTACCTAAGCCACCCGCCAATATCACTGCCTTCAATTTTCGCCCTTTCATGGCAACCGATTACTGGGCAGCATTATACAGCCAAGTTTAAGGATATCAATGTCACCAGAACCTGAGATTAAGAACTTTTATTGCATTTGAAATGAAACCCAGACCCGCAAAACACTTAACCACTCAGTTATATGGCTCTGCCGAATTTGAGTACCGATTGAATCGTTACTCAAACTTAAGCAATATAACTCAGAAGCAATAAGCCCTGCCCGCTTTAGGCGTATGATTACATACAAAAATGCTCGGGCTTTACTTTATGCTTTAGTAAACCCCACCCGTAAACTTCTTAATATCTCGTAACTGCCTTTTGGTTGGCCGCCCTGCACCCCTATCTCGCTGGGCGAAATCATGCTCTCCCGTGAGTTTTGCATTTTCGCGTTTGGCAATGCTTTCAGTAGTTTCGTTATATAGCAACGCTGCTTCTGGTGCCCCTCTGCGCACGTTGGATAATGCTTGCACATTGACTTCAATTTCAAAGTCTCGGTTACGTATGTGAATCACTTGGCCAATGTGTACTTCTTTGGCTGGCTTCACGCGATCCCCATTCACATGGACTTTGCCTGTGTCGATAGCCGTTGTGGCAAGGCTGCGTGTTTTAAAAAAACGCGCGGCCCATAGCCATTTATCTAGTCTGCATTTATCTTCTGCTTCACTTGCCATTTTCAATCAACTTAATGCATGCCTAAGCGGGCCGTTTAGGAGAGTTAGTTTCTAGAATTGTTTTAAAGTCTTTAAGCACCACTTCTGCCATGACATTCACAGATTGCAGTTGATGCCCGGTTAGGTAGAGAATGCCGTCAGCGACATTATTCATGGTAGCAATATGAAATTGGCCTTGCTCAACAGCTTGAATCAATTCATCACTGAGCACGAGATGTCGCATATTACGCTCAGGCATCAATACGCCTTGTTTGCCATCCAAACCTATTTCCTTGCAAACCCTGAAGTAGCCTTCAATTTTTTCATTTAAGCCACCTACAGGTAGCACTTCACCGTGTTGATTTAATGCGCCGGTCACCGCTATGCCTTGTTTAATTGGCACTTGTGCAAGTGATGACAACAACGCGAATAGCTCTGCGCAGGAGGCTGAGTCACCATCTACGCCGCTGTACTCTTGCTCAAACACCAGTGAGGCCGTGAGGTTAAGTGGGTTTAAATGCGCAAAATTAGCATGCAGCCAACTTTGTAAAATCATCACGCCTTTATCATGCGTAGGTCCGCTCATTTTCACTTCACGGTCTATGGTGAGTACGCCTCGACTACCTGGGTAGCAGTTTGCAGAGATGCGCACTGGTGAGCCAAAACTTGCCTCAGACAAATCAATATGCGTTAGGCCGTTAATCTGACCAATGCATTCCCCATGCACACTGATAATGAGCTCTTTATCTACGATAGAGTCGCGCATATGCGCCTCGATATAGCTGTGGCGTGCATATTTGCGCGCAATGGCTGATTTAACATCTTCAACCGTCACAAGTTCAGCGCCTCGCAGGCTAGCCGCTGCTGCACTCTCTAAAAGCAACTTCTCAAGTACTGCAAACTTGGTGCTTAGTCTAGTTTGGTCTTCAATCAAGCGATGCATAGCCTGCAACAATGCCGCGACAGCTTCTGCTGTTACATGGCGGCAGTGATGCTGCTGGCACTTATGCGCGATAAAAGACGCATATGCGGCATAATTTTCAGGGCTGGCTTTAACCTGGTCGGCAAACTCTATCTTGATGGGGAAGTAATCAAAGAAATCAGGCTTAACGCCCAGTAACTCGTAATAATCTTCACGTGTGGCAATCAACACGATTTTCACTGATACCGGTATTGCAGCCTGCGCACTAATGAGGCTGCTGCCTTGATTACTACTACTGCTTAAATCTTCAATCTGCAAAGTGCCATTACGTAAGAAACGGTGTAGTTTTTCAAGGATATGTGAGCCATTTTGCTCATCGGCAAGAATGTCGCGTAAATGCAGTAGCAATGTGCCGCCATCCGCACGCATTAGATTACCTGCGCGTAAACGCATAAAGTCTGGAATATTGCTGGCCTCGCTGGCGCCCTCTATCCCGCCAAACAACGATTGCAAGCTAGGGTCGTTATCGTAAAGCACAGACGCATGCTGTGTGGCGTGGTGCTCAACTAGCACGTTGGCACGGTAGCGGCCAAAGAAGCTTTCAGACATCAGCGCCTCAAGGTTGCTTTCCCCATCTGGGCTTGTTGTAGGCTGCCATGTTTCCAGTGTTTCTAATATATCTTTTTGCAGCGTACTAAAATAATGCACTGGTATTTTGTCTGGCTCGATTAGCGTTAGGCTAGCTTTCACCGTGTTTAACTGCTCTTCGATAAATGCCTGCAATGGCGCGATGGAGTTTTGCTGTACTTTAGCATCTAACAAGCTGGCAATATCTTTGGCAAAAGCACGCACAAAGCTATCCAGCGCTTGTTTTAGTTGCGTGCCTGCGCCAGCAGGCAACTTAATGAACAAAGGCTTACCGTTTGCTTCAAACTGATACAACGCGACTAAATCACTGGCAGTTGGCCATTTTTTTGCAGCCTCGTGCATTACGCTTAACATTAATGTGGTTCGGCCTGAGCCTGGCTCACCTAAAGCCAGTAAATTAAAACCAGTCTGCTGAATGCTTAACCCAAACTCAGCGGCTTTTTTAGCCTCGGCTTGCGCCACCCACGCTTGATATTGGGCGCTATCGTGCGCCTCAACAATAAGCTCAGATGTATCAGCAAAGGTAAATTGCTCCAATGCCACATTAATGGTTAGCGCTTGAGGTGTTAATATTTTTTGCATATTATTTTTCTATACTCCAGCGATCACGCGCCGTATCGTCTGTTGATTTTGCCTCTACCCAGTGCTCACCCGTTGAGTTTGCTTCTTTTTTCCAGAATGGCGCTTCTGTTTTAAGATAATCCATCATAAACTCACAGGCAGAGAACGCATCACCACGATGCGCACTCGTCACAATTACCAGCACAATTTGATCACTAGGCTGCAACGTACCAACACGATGCACAATCAAGGCATCCATGATATTCCAGCGACTTTTTGCCTGCTGAATAATAGCCGCAAGCGACTTTTCCGTCATGCCGGGATAATGCTCAAGCGTGAGCTGTGAAACCGTATCGCCATCATTTAAGTCGCGCACCAAGCCAACAAAACTGACCACTGCGCCAATATCTTTGCGTGCTTGGCGTAACTGACTGATCTCAGCGCCGATATCAAAATCTGCTGTTTGCACTCTTACTGTCATAGTTTTACCGCATTAGTGTAAAGCAAACGCATTAACCACCCGTTACTGGCGGGAAGAACGCCACTTCATCACCATCATTAATAACCGCTTTGTCGTCAACAAGCTCATGGTTAATGGCCGCGCGTACCTTCAGTTTACCCATGAGCATTTGCCCCCAAACGTCACCACGTTTAGCGAGCACTGATTTCAATTTCAATATCGTCAGCGCATCGTCTGGCAGCTCTAAGTCTTCTGTAGAGTATTTAAGCGTTTCTTTCAATCTTGCAAAATAAAATAATTTAATTTTCATTGGGTTACTTAACTTAGTTAATCTGTTTTATCATCAATAACATCTAGCAAATCTGGTGTGCTTTTCGTTAATTCTACACGTTCAATTTGCGCAAATCTCTGCGAAATCTTTTGGCTAGAAATGTGCACGTCCTGTGCATTTTCATGCGCTTGACGAATATTGTCTGCCAGCTTTTTCATACGCAGGTCAAAACGGCCAAAATCTTTACTGAGCTTGCCCAGTTCTTCTTTAATTACGTGTACTTGCTTACGTGTTTCTACATCTTTTAACACCGCTCTGGCCGTATTCAACACCGCCATCAAGGTGGTTGGTGACACCACCCAAACACGTTTATTCATTGCATACTCAATTACATCAGCATGATAAGCATGCAGTTCGGCAAACACTGCTTCTGCCGGAATAAACATAACGGCACCATCGGAGGTCACATTGGAAATAATGTACTTGGTCGCAATGTCATCCACATGTTTTTTAACATCCAATTTAAACTGTTTTTCGGCAAGCAGTTTTTCAGCTTCACTAAGCTTGTTATCCAGCATGCGATGGTAATTCTCCAGCGGGAATTTACTATCTACTGCCACCACGCCTGTTGGCTCAGGTAAAAACAATGCACAGTCGGCACGCGTGCCGTTTTCAAACGTGTGCTGCATAGCAAAAGAGTTGACGGGCAATACATTGCGCACCAAGGCTTCTAATTGCACTTCACCAAAAGCACCGCGTGAGCGCTTATCACCTAGCAATTCCTGCAAGCTAACCACATTGGTGGTTAAGCCATCAATTTTCTTTTGCGCTTCATCAATGGTAGCCAAACGCGCCATCACATCCATAAAGGTTTGGTTGGTCTTTTTAAACCCTTCATCCAAACGCTCAGAAACCTTACCGCCGATTAGCTCTAATCGACCATCCACCGACTTAGTTAACGCCTCAATACTTGCCGTAAGTTGCAAGGTGGCATTGCGCATGGTTGACTGAATCAACTCCTGCTCTGCTTTGCCCTGCTCGGCTAATGTGGTGTGCAGTTTTTCCAGCACAGTTTCGCGGGTTTGAGAGAGACTATTATTTTGCGCTAATTGCAAAGCCTGCATCGCATCTCGCGTTGCTTGCAGCTCAGTTGCCACGCTGGCGCGCAAGCGCTCGCTGGTTTCATTCGTGGCGCTGCTTAACCTGTCGCCAAGTTTGTTGAGGCCGTCGTTAAAATCCAGCAGCATGGCACGATGCTTTTCTTCAAGC
>Ga0207968_100666_pt1 | contig 11895 bp, 10 predicted proteins | sample LakWasMet21_HOW5_2_FD_183867 | JGI IMG/M metagenome (GOLD analysis project Ga0207968, IMG submission 183867) | Freshwater sediment methanotrophic microbial communities from Lake Washington under simulated oxygen tension - Sediment Metagenome... | ecosystem: Environmental > Aquatic > Freshwater >...
ACACAATATACTTTGGAAGATTGGAATGTATCTAACGTATATGAAATTTACCCTCACTGGCGCCATCGCTATGCCCCTAGCGTCACTGAAAATCGCGAGCACTTATTTGGCTTGATGCTACCAAGCGCCTTGCCCGTTACGCTAGCACCAAATGAACATTTGCAATATGAATGGGTCGATTGGCGTGAGGCTGCAAAACGGGTGTTTTCATGGACAAACGTAGATGCATTAAAAAGATTAGGTGAACGACATCAATTAACGTTATAAAATATACGCTTTAGCGTGCGCACTTTTAAAAAATACTATGTCTACTGCAACCATACCAGCCGCCCCGATTAAATTCGAGAAATTTCAAGCGACAGATGACGCTGACTGCCAGCGCCGTATCATTGCCGCCAAAGAGAAATTAGGCAAACGCCTTGTTATTTTAGGCCACCATTACCAGCACGAGAGCGTGTATCGCCATGCCGATTACACTGGTGACTCACTTAAACTGTCACGCTACACTGAAAACTTGGACGCTGAATACATCGTATTTTTAGGCGTGCATTTCATGGCTGAAGTAGCCGATATTTTAAGCCGCCCAGAGCAAATTGCGATTTTGCCTGACCTTGCCGCTGGCTGCTCGATGGCAGACATGGCCAACCTTGCCAAAGTTGAACGCAGCTACCGTGAGTTGAATAAAGTACTTAACTTTGACGAGCAAATCACGCCGATTACCTACATTAACTCTGCTGCTGACCTTAAAGCATTTTGCGGTGAGCATGGCGGTATCGTCTGCACCAGCACCAACGCACCTAAGATTCTGGAATGGGGATTTGCACAGCGCGAAAAAGTATTGTTCTTCCCTGACCAAAACTTAGGGCGCTGGAGCGGTTACAAAATGGGCATTCCACTTGAGCAAATGCCAGTGTGGGACCCTGACCAACCGCTAGGCGGCTTAACCGTAGAACAAATCAAAAATGCAAAAATTTTGCTGTGGAAAGGGCATTGCGCTGTACACCAGATGTTCCGTCTGCAGAACATAGAGAAATTCCGTGCCGAGCATCCGGATGGATTTGTGATTTCACATCCGGAAGCACCGTTTGAAGTTTGCCAGCACTCTGACTACGTAGGCTCTACTGAATACATCTTAAAAACCATCAGCGACGCACCTGCCAACACTAAATGGTTAGTAGGTACTGAACTTAACCTGGTAAACCGCCTTGCCGAACAAATGAAGGCTGAAGGCAAACTGGTACAGTTTATGAGTCATGTGGTGTGCGAATGCTCTACGATGGCACGCATAGACCCGCAGCACTTGGCTTGGGTGCTAGAGAATTTGGTAGAAGGTAAGGTTGTGAACCAGATTAAAGTGCCAGCACACGAGGCTAAACTAGCGAAATTAACGTTAGACCGAATGCTAGCGGCCTCTTAAGCCCGCATGCTCTTGTATACAAGCACCCTAGCGTAGCAATTTGCATTAAGAGGTATTTAAAAATTGACTTGTCCATTATGCGGCCCTACACCCCATGAAATCTTATGGCTGGATGATTTCTGCCGTGTGGTGCTGCTTAATGATGAAGATTACCCGGCGTATTGCCGTGTAGAGCTGTTAGCTCACGTTAAAGAAATGTCTGATTTAGCGCCGCAAGACCGCGCACGCGTGATGAAAGTAGTATTTGCGGTAGAAACTGCATTAAGAACAGCGCTGAACCCGGACAAAATTAATTTAGCCAGCCTAGGCAATAAAACCCCGCACATCCATTGGCATGTGATTCCACGCTTTGAGCATGATAAACACTTCCCCAACTCGCATTGGGGACAAGCGGTACGTGAAAGCCACACCTCGCTGCTAAATACGCAAACCAAACAGACGCTGGCTGACAATATGGGTTCACTGATCGAGTGCGCACTTGGCTCTAGTTAAATTGCAAACAAATTAACGCGTTTCAGCAACTTACCAATTTCCTTAGCTTAGACTAGTAAGCGCTCTACTACTTTGCCATTGATTAAGTGGCTTTCAATAATTTCATCAATATCATCGTTATCTACAAAGGTGTACCACACCGCCTGCGGGTACACCACCATCACCGGCCCGTCGTTACAGCGATCTAAGCAACCAGCACGGTTAATACGCACTTTACCCGCGCCGTTCAGATTAAGTTTTTTCACGCGCGATTTCATATGGTCAAAAGCCTGTTCAGCGCCATGATCCATACAGCAGGCGGCACCGCCTTCGCGCTGGTTAAGGCAGAAAAATACGTGGTGTTCGAAATGGCTAGTCATAATTTTCTCATATCAATTCTTAAAGCAACAACGGGTTATGTACTTTCAGACCAAGCAAGACCATGAAGATTTTTAATTTCTATTAGGTATTGGAGTGCAGACCGTGCACTTAGCACAACAAGTGAAAATAACAGAAATCAAACAGACAAAGTGCCTACTCTGTAGCCAGGCTTTCTTCCTTGGTAAATGTCCATGTTCTGGTGATGCTCAGCACGTCTATCTCTTTACGTACATCATCAGGAAACCTAGCGTAGGGCGCACCTAGCTCAACAATATGCCGTGCTGCGGCATCCAGTACTTTATGTCCGGAACTGCGGTTGACTTCTATAGATTCAATGCTGCCATCAGCTTTAATAGAAACTGTCATTTGCAGTTGACCATACAGTTTTAGGTTTTTTGCAGCCTCCGGATAGTTAAGATTACCAATCTTCTCTACTTTTTGGCGCCAGGCTTCTACATATAGCGCATAGCGATACTCCTGCGCGCGGCCACCGACAAATTTGCGTTTAGGTCGTTTTTGATACTCGTCTTGCTGCTTGGCAATCAAGGCTTCCAAGCGGTCCATTTCCAGCGCGGCGGCAGTTATATCTTGAATATTGACCTTCTTACTCAAATTCTCTTGAGGTGCGGTCTCGGCCTCGGTAGCGCTCACCTTTTGCACCGGTTGAGATTCGACCTTATGCGTGGCTTCTAACTGGGTCATTAATGCCTGCGCTTGCTTTTCCAGCGCAGCAACATTTTTCTTCGACTGCTTCTCTTCTGCTGGCTGCTCTGCCGATTTGGCTGCTTGTTTTGCGTTGACCACGGGCTTAAGCGTCACGTCTGCCTGCTGTTGTTTGAATGCAGGCAATGCGGTTTTCATCTGACGGTCTAAGTCCGTATTGCCGCCGCGGTCTAAATTGGCTTGTGCATAAACCTCGGTATTTTGCGGTTTTGACTTGGTTTTGGTATTAACCAACATCACCTCGAGCACTGGCAACTTATCACGAAACTTTTTAAGTTCAGGTTCAAAATGTATGCTGAGAATCACCAAATGCACCAGCAAAGAGATGCTCAGCGCAATGGTCATCACACGCATTGTTTTGATTTTTACAATGAGTGATACCAATGGATTTAACGCTGTTTTTGCTGGCTGCTTGCTCAAATGTTTACACTTCTTTTAACGCGTCGAGCAATTTTTGGTGGATACCGCCAAAACCACCATTACTCATAATCAACACATGGTCCCCCGCAACCGCCACTTGCTTAATCGCAAGGATTAACTGCGTCAGGTCGTCGTGCACTTGGGTTTTATTGGCGATGGGCGCAAGTGCAGCACTCGCATCCCAGCCTAAATTAGCCTGGTAACAGAATACCAAATCAGCTTGCGCCAAACTGGCAGGCAAGGCATTTTTCATCACGCCCAGTTTCATAGTATTAGAACGTGGCTCTAATACTGCCAAGATGCGAGCTGTACCTACTTTAGCGCGCAAGCCAGCTATGGTAGTTTCAATCGCAGTTGGGTGATGGGCAAAATCATCATATACCACCACACCGCGACTCTCACCGCGCACTTCCATACGGCGTTTTACATTCTTAAATTCGGTCAACGCGGCGATACTCACCTCAACCGCCACACCTGCGTGGCGAGCAGCTGCAATGCTTGCTAACGCATTCATGCGGTTGTGCTCACCTAACAAGCCCCATGCCACGTGCCCTTGCATTTGGCCTTTGTAAATGACATCAAAGCTACCGTCACCTTGTGCGTTAATAGCTTGCCAGTCGTCATCCGTGCCAAACTTCTCTACAGGGGTCCAGCAGCCTTTATCCAGCACGCGCTGCAAGCTATCCTCTTTACCATTGGCAACCACCAAGCCTTGCTGCGGTACAGTTCTGACCAAGTGATGGAACTGCTTTTCAATCGCATTCAAATCTTCAAAAATATCGGCATGGTCAAACTCTAGATTATTCAATACCGCAGTGCGTGGGCGGTAATGCACAAACTTGGAGCGCTTATCAAAGAAGGCTGTGTCGTATTCGTCTGCCTCAATCACGAAGAATGGCGATACGCTGTTTTTATCTTGCACTGGCACTTGTGGCAAACGTGCTGACACTGAGAAGTTCTCAGGCACCCCACCAATCAGGAACCCAGGCGCCAAACCTGCATACTCCAATATCCAGGCCAACATCGAGCTGGTTGTGGTTTTACCGTGCGTACCTGCCACTGCCAGCACCCACTTACCTTGCAGCACGTTCTCTGCCAGCCATTGCGGGCCTGAAATATACGGTAGGCCTTGATTTAAAATCGCCTCCATTAAAGGGTTGCCGCGCGACACCACATTACCAATCACGTAAATATCTGGATTAAGGGCGGTTTGCGATGGGTCGAAGCCCTCAATCAACTCCACACCTTGCGCCTCTAGCTGCGTGCTCATTGGCGGATAAACATTGGCGTCACAACCTGTGACTTTATGCCCTGCGGCCTTAGCCAGCACCGCAATGCCGCCCATGAATGTACCGCAAATACCTAAAATATGAATATGCATAAAGTTATTTCAAAAAATCGATTAAAAATTGCAAGAGCTGAACAATCCCTCTTACTAAATGGTGCGCACGTCCTGCTTCGTTATTAAAGATCGGATACGCAAAGAATGCTAATAAGATTAAACCCAATACCCAACCTAATAACCTTGCAAACTTACGCCTTTTATCACTGACAGGATGTTTTTTCTCCGCAGTCATTTCCATAAAGATAAAAGGCAAAATCACAGGTAAAGCGGCAACAGTCATAACAGTTAATAGGAAAAGAAGATTTTCCATACCCACTTACGCTAAGTTCGGCGCTAACCAGCGCTCTAAATAGTCTTTAGTTAGCCCTCTGCGTTTTGCCATATCTTCCAACTGATCTGTGCCAATTTTATCCACGCTGAAATATTTACTTTCCGGATGTGCAAAATAGAAACCAGACACCGCAGCCCCTGGCGACATCGCAAATGACTCGGTCAGTGCCATGCCGATAGTCTCCGCTTGCAGCAACTTAAACATATCTGGTTTAACCGTATGATCTGGGCAAGCAGGGTAGCCCGGTGCAGGGCGGATGCCTTGGTACTGCTCCTTAATCAAGGCCTCTTTACTTACGTTTTCATTCGGCGCATAGCCCCAGAAATCCACACGCACACGCTCATGCATATATTCAGCAAACGCTTCCGCCAGCCTATCGGCCAAGGCTTTGAGCATAATGCTGCTATAGTCATCATGCGCGTCTTCAAACCTTTTCTCGTGCTTTTCAATGCCTAAGCCAGCCGTCACAGCGAACAAGCCGATGTAATCCTGCGTGCCTTTAGGTGCGATAAAATCGGCCAGACATTGGTTAGGACGCGCAATGCCATCAATCACCGGCTTTACGGTTTGCTGGCGCATCCCGTAGTAAGTGAAGGCGATATTTTCACGGGTTTCATCGGTGTAGATCTCAATATCGTCATCCCCCGCACGATTGGCCGGATGCAGAGCAACCACGCCGTTGGCGGTAAGCCAGCGACCATCGATAATTTTTTTCAGCATCACCTGCGCTTCATTAAACAACTTAGTGGCCGCATCGCCCACTACTTCATCTTTTAAGATAGCAGGATAGAAGCCTGCCAAATCCCAAGTTTGGAAGAATGGCGTCCAGTCGATGTATTGGGCAATGATGCTGAGGTCTGTATTCTTAATCTCGCGGCGGCCGATAAACTTAGGTTTCACTGGCGCATCCTCGCCTGCAAACGAAAGGTCGGCCTTATTAGCGCGCGCTTCGGCGATAGTGAGCATAGGCGTGCCTTTTTTATTGGCATGCTGCGTACGCGCTTTTTCGTAATCGGCCTGAATCTCGGCTAAATAAGCGCCGCGCGTTTCTGGCGTGAGCAGATTCTGCATCACCGTTACTGAGCGTGAAGCATCCGCCACGTAAACAATGGGGCCGTCATAATGTGGCGCAATTTTCACTGCGGTATGCGCACGTGAAGTAGTTGCACCGCCAATTAACAATGGCATTTTCTGTTCTTTAAAGTACGGGTCGCGCTGCATTTCACGCGCCACGTGCGCCATTTCTTCCAGTGAAGGGGTAATCAAACCGGACAAGCCAATAATGTCGGCATTTTCGGCTTTGGCCATGGCTAGAATCTCAGAGGCAGGCACCATCACGCCCATGTTCACTACCTCAAAGTTATTGCATTGTAGCACCACGGAAACAATGTTTTTGCCGATGTCATGCACATCGCCTTTTACCGTCGCAATCACCATTTTGCCTTTAGGCTTAGCCACAATGCCGGTACGCGCTTCATCCGCAGCCTTTTCCGCTTCAATAAACGGAATCAAGTGCGCGACGGCTTGTTTCATCACGCGCGCAGACTTCACCACTTGCGGCAGGAACATTTTGCCTTGGCCGAACAAATCGCCCACCACGTTCATACCATCCATGAGCGGGCCTTCAATCACATGAATCGGTCTGCCGCCAGCCGCTGCAACTTTTTGTCGGGCTTCTTCGGTATCTTCTACAATAAATTCGGTGATGCCATGCACCATGGCGTGGCTCAGGCGCTTTTCAACCGGCACTGGATTTTCTGGCGTACCGCGCCACTCCAGCGTCGCCGCCTCTTTTTTGCCGCCAGCCACTAGGGTGCTGGCAATCTCAATCATGCGCTCGGTAGCGGCTAATGGATTATTGGGGTCAACCACACGGTTAAGCACCACGTCTTCCACGCGCTCTTTGAGTTCAGCCGGCAGGTCGTCATACACGCCCATCATGCCGGCGTTAACGATACCCATGGTCATACCGGCCTTGATGGCATGGTATAAAAACACGGTGTGAATCGCTTCACGCGCGGGGTCATTACCCCTAAAGCTGAAGCTCACGTTGGATACGCCGCCAGAAATTTTGGCATACGGCAGATGCTGCTTAATCCAGTGCGTGGCGTTGATAAAATCAACCGCGTAGTTGTTATGCTCTTCAATGCCGGTCGCAATCGCGAAAATATTCGGGTCGAAAATGATATCTTCCGGCGGGAAATCCAGCTCTTTCACCAGCAAATCATAAGCGCGCTTACAAATTTCAATCTTACGCTCAAAGGTATCAGCCTGACCTTTTTCGTCGAACGCCATCACAATGGCAGCGGCACCGTAGCGCTTACATAACCTCGCCTGACGTATAAACTCCTCTTCGCCTTCCTTCATGGAAATCGAGTTAACGACGGCCTTACCTTGCACACACTTTAAACCTGCTTCGATCACTGACCATTTACTAGAGTCGATCATAATCGGCACGCGCGCAATATCCGGCTCTGATGCCACCAGATTCAGGAAGTGCGTCATGGCTTTAATCGCGTCCAACATGCCTTCGTCCATGTTGATGTCGATGACCTGCGCACCGTTCTCAACCTGCTGGCGCGCCACGGTCAGCGCTTCATCGTATTGCTCGTTGATAATCAAGCGTGCAAAGGCTTTGGAGCCGGTTACGTTGGTACGCTCACCTACGTTCACAAATAGCGAATCATCATCAACGACGAACGGCTCTAAACCGGATAACTTCAAGGTGCGTGGCAACGCTGGAAGCTGGCGTGGCGGCAAGTCTTTAATTTCGTTATAAATGGCATTGATATGCGCTGGTGTGGTGCCACAGCAGCCGCCGGCAATATTCAAGAAGTTGCTCTGCGCAAACTCTTTTACCAAGCTTGAGGTAACGTCCGGCGTTTCATCAAAGCCAGTGTCGCTCATTGGGTTGGGCAAGCCGGCATTGGGGTAGATACATACAAAAGTATCGGCAATCGAGGACAGCTCTTCAACATAAGGGCGCATTAAAGTAGCGCCTAATGCACAATTCAAGCCGATGGTGAGCGGCTTGGCATGGCGTACAGAATGCCAGAACGCGGTTACCGTTTGACCCGATAAAATACGGCCAGAAGCATCGGTCACCGTGCCGGAAATCATAATAGGCAGTGTATAGCCTACCTCTTCAAAAAATGCATCAATCGCGAACAATGCGGCTTTACAGTTAAGCGTATCAAAAATGGTTTCTACCATTAAGATATCTGCGCCACCTTCAACCAGTGCACGCGTTTGCTCCAAGTAAGCATTTACTAACTGATCAAAATTCACGTTACGCGCTGCAGGGTCGTTCACGTCTGGCGAAATAGAAGCCGTTTTAGGGGTAGGGCCCAATGCGCCAGCCACAAAACGCGGCTTATCTGGCGTGCTGTATTTAGCGCAAGCCGCCTTCGCTAGCTTGGCTGCCTCTACGTTCATTTCATACACCAGATGCGCCATATGGTAGTCATCTTGTGCCACTGCCGTAGCACCAAAGGTGTTGGTTTCAATGATATCCGCACCGGCAGCTAGGTACTTTTCGTGAATCTCTTGAATAATGTCAGGCTGGGTTAAGGTCAATAATTCGTTATTGCCTTTAACAAACAACTCGCGCTCACCGGCCGGTGCTTTAAAATCAACAAAGCGCTCACCACGATAGTCAGCTTCTGTCAGCTTATATTGCTGAATCATGGTTCCCATCGCACCATCTAAAATCAGGATGCGCTGCGCTAATAGCGCACGTAATTGGGTTTCTATCGGGGAGGGTGTTAATTGAGCCATGAAAATCAGTCGTTAAAATTTTCTCAATTTTATCATGCAAGTATCAGGTTGCTAAATCTAGTTCTACACTTCGCCACGCCTATATTGCACAGCCTCGGCAAGGTGCGCAGGTTTAATCTCAACCTCCCCCGCCAAATCGGCAATACTACGTGCAACTTTTAAGATACGGTGATAAGCGCGCGCGGATAAATTAAGGCGTGATATCGCAGTTTTTAATAAAGCCAAACCTGCCGCATCAAGCTGACAGTAGGTATCAATTTCTGCACTGCCAAGCGCAAAGTTCGCTTTACCTTGGCGTTGCAGTTGTATATCGCGTGCTTTTTCAACGCGGGCACGAATGGTCTCACTTGCTTCTGCATCCGCAGCTTTAGTAAGCTCATCCTCTTTTAACGCTGCTACTTCTATGTGTAAATCGATACGATCTAACAGTGGGCCGGAAATTTTTCCTTTATAACGAGTCACCTGATCTGGCGTACAACGGCACTTATTGTTGAAATGCCCTAAATATCCGCAAGGACAAGGGTTCATGGCAGCGATTAACTGAAATTGGGCTGGGAAATCAGCCTGACGTGCCGCACGCGAAATAGTGATATGGCCACTTTCTAAAGGCTCACGCAACACCTCCAGCACTTTACGATCAAACTCGGGCAGCTCATCTAAAAATAGAACACCACGATGCGCTAATGAAATTTCACCTGGGCGCGGCACACCACCACCGCCCACCAAAGCGACGCCAGAGGCAGTGTGATGGGGAGATCTAAACGGACGTCGCTTCCAATGTTCTACTTTATATTGACCATTGAGCGACTGCAGCGCAGCGGATTCGAGCGCTTCATCTTCTGCCATGCTGGGCAATATGCCGACAAAGCGGCTTGCCAGCATGCTTTTACCGGTGCCGGGCGGCCCGCTCATAATCACACTATGTCCGCCAGCCGCTGCAATCTCCAACGCGCGCTTAGGGCCAGATTGCCCTTTCACCTCACTAAAATCAGGATAAACAATGGCTTGTGTTTGGCGCTGTGCATCCAATTGCACCAATAAGGTGCGTCCGCTTAAATGTGCGCACACTTCTAGTAAGTTTTTAGCTGGATAGATGACTGCATCGTTCACCAGTGCGGCCTCTAGCGCACTTTCGGTAGGCAAAATAAAGGCGCGCCCGCTTTGATAAGACTTATAAGTCATGGCCAATGCACCACGAACCGGGCGTAACTCACCAGTTAACGCCAGCTCACCTGCGAACTCGTATTGCGATAAAGCAGCGGCTGGGATCTGGCCACTGGCGGCCAGTATGCCCAGTGCAATAGGTAAATCATAGCGCCCGCTCTCCTTGGGTAAATCCGCCGGTGCCAAATTGACCGTGATTCGCCGCGCGGGAAACTCGAACTGGGCCGTCTGCAAGGCAGCACGCACGCGGTCTTTACTCTCTTTCACCTCAGCCTCAGGCAAGCCCACTATTGTAAAGCTGGGCAAACCATTGGCCAGATGCACTTCAACCACGACCTGTGGCGCATCCATGCCGGTAAGCGCCCGACTATACAATACGGCTAAGCTCATACGGCTTACTTTCCTTCTAATTCAGCCAGTCTGGCTTCTAGTGCTTCCAGCTTTTCACGCGTATGGCGAAGCACCCCTGCCTGCACTTCAAACTCCTCTCGCGTGACAAGCTCCATTTTGGTGAATGCGCCCTTTAATAGTGCATTCAAGTTTTTCTCAACATCCGCCAAAGGTGATGTTGCCATTACCTCTTTGATTTTATTGGATATTTCGTTAATTTTATGCGTGTCTAACATATTAAATTCCTTAGTAATAAAGTCTAGTTTAGCAGATTATTTACCAGCTTCACATAAACTGCACAATCACACTGTTTAATATCATATTGATTTTAAACGTTTTTATTATTGGCACGGCAATTGCTTAATCAAAATCGTGGAATTTTTAGAAATCACTTTTTTTAACTTGGAGTTAATAGCATGCGTAAATCAATACTAACACTAGCTGTTTTAAGTACTCTCGCTTTACCTTCGTTCGCTTCAGCAGAAGAAGCTGCTGAAACAACAGCCAAAGCACCAGAATCTGCTTGGTCATTAACATCAAACGTTGGCTTTGTTTCAGACTACTACGCACGTGGTATCTCACAAAGCTGGCACAAACCTGCCCTGCAAGGCGGTATTGACGTGGCTCACTCAAGCGGCTTTTATGCTGGTGCTTGGGGCTCAAGCGTTACACCAAACACATTCCCAGACGCTACTGTAGAACTAGATGCATACGCTGGCTACAACGGTACTATCCCAGCAGTTGAAGGCTTGGGCTATACCGTAGGTGCAATTGGTTACTTCTATCCGGGCGGTAGCTGGAAAAAATACAGATCATCAAATGCAACTGACCCTAATCTAGCAATGACACCTCGCGGTGGCCGTTGGGACACTTATGAAGCTAACTTTGGCTTGTCATACAAATGGCTGAGTGCTAAAGCTTCTGTAACATTGGGCGACTGGTTTGGTGCTGAGAAGAAAACAGGTTGGGATGGCGGTACAAGCGGTACTACTTATCTTGAATTGAATGCTGCTTACCCATTACCATGGGAAGGCCTAACGTTGGTTGCCCACGTTGGTCATCTAAATGTAGCAGGTAAACTAGATTTGAACTTTACACCTGATGGCGGCAGTAACTTCCCAAGTCGGTCTCTTTCAAATGAAACCAACCCTGACTACACCGATTGGAAAATTGGTTTAAGCAAAGCATTTAAAGTGGCTAACTCAGAAGGCTGGAATGCTGGCGTGTACTGGGTAGAGTCAAACAATGATGATTACTGGGGCTCAAAAGGTTACGGTGGTACAAGCTTTAACGGCAAAGGTAACTCAACCACAGCGCAAAGTAAAAATCTAAATGACGGACGCTTGATCTTAACTGTAGGTCGCACGTTCTAATTTTTTCAGTAGAATAACGGGCGTAGCGCCCGTTATTGTTCTTAACAACTAAAGGAGACATACATGAAATTTGTATCCGCAATTATCAAGCCGTTTAAGCTTG
>Ga0207968_100667_pt1 | contig 11895 bp, 11 predicted proteins | sample LakWasMet21_HOW5_2_FD_183867 | JGI IMG/M metagenome (GOLD analysis project Ga0207968, IMG submission 183867) | Freshwater sediment methanotrophic microbial communities from Lake Washington under simulated oxygen tension - Sediment Metagenome... | ecosystem: Environmental > Aquatic > Freshwater >...
TCGCAAACAGCATGCTCGATAAAACGCCGGTATCGATAGGGCTACTCGCGACTAAAATTCGAGCAGCTCCCGACTCCGGTTCGCTGCTTCCCTGAATTTCAGCGTTGGTACGCTACTCGGCTCGAGTTTGACTAATTGGAGTCATTTCCATACCATGCAGAACAGCTAAAAACAACGCTCTCGCAAGAAATAGCAGCTCGAGAATCAAATTTTAAGAGTTAGTTTACGAGGTTAATCTATGAATACAGTAGAAAAAATTTATCAAGGTGTGCAAAGTTTTCCGGAGCCATTGGCTTTAGAAGTTTTGCATTTTGTCGAGTTTTTAAAATTTAAAAATCAATCATCAACAATCCAGGAATTGGATCAAAAAATCCAGCAGGGAATTGATCAAGCCAATAGTGGCTTAGGGTTAACAATAGACGATGGTTACGCTGCTAAATTAAACCAAAGGGTTCAACAGCGTCTTCAGATAGCGGATGAATGAATACCAAATAATAATCACGCCGCAAGCTGATGAGGAATTAGAAGATATTGCTTATTTCATAGCCTTGGATAATCCACTTGCGAGCAAAAGATTCGTAACAAAATTGGTGGCTGCATTTAACAAGGTGCTAAAAAGTTTTCCTGAAAGCGGTTTGGTTTATAAAGATGATATTAGGCAGTTTTCATACAAAGGATATACGGCGTTTTACAGGGTAAATAGTTTGAAAAAGCAGGTTGATATTTTGCATATTGTTAAATTAACCAAGCCTTTATCTGTGCGGAATATTGAGTTTTAAGCGCTATTTTTCTCTCTGTAGAAAGTCCGTATATTGAGTTACCCCAGCATCAGAAGATGAGGCAAAAAACGAAACCCATCTCGATGAAATCAATTTAACCTGTTCCCATTGATCCAACAAATGCATATAAAGATAAATAATCGCAGCGTTTATGCCCCGATCAGATACGAAGCAACTAGACCTTACTCAATACCATTCGGCAAGCTATTCATTTCAAACTTCCGGCAAGGCGAACAACAGCACACACTGTTTCTAAACAAATTAATTGATCTATTACGAGTTGCCGTTAATAAATTAGGCCATGTTGATGGGCCAGGACCAGTACAAAGCGAAATTGTGAACGTTCAGGTTTTTGGACATTTTCAAGCGAATGGAAAAATAATTTTCGATGTTGCCAAACCTCTCACACAAAGTTTGCTACTGACAGACACTGAAGAGATACCGTGTTGTGAATTAATTTTTCCAACAGATAGCTTCTACTTGCATTTTGGCTCTGGAACTGGATTATTAGATGACGGCTTGGAGATTCAAGGTGCGTTTGTGACATTGTTACCCAAGTTGCTTTTAGTTGACTTAGTACCTTGCACTTTCGGACAAGCTGGATTTTTCTCTCAACCTTTGGGGGAACCGCTGATAGGCATATCTGTGGATATTTCAGATGGAACAAAGACGGTTGCTCAAGCCTTAATTGACACAATAAACGAAGTTCTATTAAAAAATGCTCAAGTATTTGCCGAAATGGATAAATTAGAAGCAGAGCTAACGGAACAATATGGCGAAGTTGTGAAAGTTCCTGCGCCTGTTGAGCAACTTGCTGGAAAAGGACCTTTGTTGAAAAAAGGCTTAAGCTTAGTTGTAAATACATTGTTCTATCTATCTGCTGAGCCAGATGACTCAATCGAATCTTGGGGACAAGACACTCCGTCAGAAGCACTTTCATCTCTGGCGGTTGTGGAAAAGCAAGGAACAAAAAAGACTATAGAAAATACTTTGATAAAGGCTGGCTACGTCAAAGTCCGATATGTTGGAGGACGCTTTGCTGCTTCGCAGGAAGCTCGTGAAATTGGAGAATCTGTTTCAACAGGTCGAGTATTAATAACTCATATAAGGCGCGGGCATTTTAGAAGGCAGGCTTACGGACAAGAGCGCGCTTTACGAAAAACTATTTTTGTAGCTCCCGTAGTGGTGAACGCTAGAAATGGGGAAGAAATTCCCGGCCGTATTTACGACGTCACCCCAGTAAAGCCTCAGTAATGGGTATGGTGGGCAACACTTTTCTGCCCACCGATTATGCTGCCTCAAATCCCCAATGAGTCTAACTCATCCAATAATCGCAATGCCCGCTTTGAATTGCCGTTCAATTGGGCAACCAGAAAACGTTGTTTCGCATCTTCTTCCGCTAATAATTGAGAGGATAGTTCGAACATCAATTTGTTCAGGCTGATGCCACGAGCTTTGGCAATGTTCCTGAGTTTTTTAGCCATGTCGTCAGGCAAACGGATAGATAAAGTTGTCATGATCCTAAACTACCTTGGCTTTTTCCGATTCCCATGTTTATTCTGCGGCCCGCCAACCGTTTTGTTTTTAGCAAAGCCCGTGTACTTGGTCTTAAAAGCCTGAGTCAGGTAGGATGGGCACGTTTTTTTGTGCCCACGCGTGAATTCTTAAAGAGTTTTCCTGACAGTGGTTTGGCATATAAAGACGATATTAGGCAGCTTTCAGATAAAGGATATATGGCTTTTTATCGGGTAAATAGTTTAAAAATGCAGGCTGATATTTTGCATATCTAAATTATTATTTCTTCAATCCTGAAAAGGTTCGCGCAAGGTTGCTAACTGCATTGGTGCGTCTTCGCCGACGGCTATAGCTGCGCCTTCCGACCAAAGCACCGCATATTGCCCCAATCGCCGCTTACGCTCCAAGGTGTTGGCAACAGCTTGACGCAGACAGTCGAGCATAACTTGTGTTTCCGGGCTTGGAGTTAGGGACGATTGATCATTCATGACTGAGCCTCTTGTTGTAAAAGCTGAAAGAATTCGTGATTAAACACTAGCCGCTGCTCAGCGTTTTGCTGGAATACCAGTTCAGGCACTCTATCTTTGTTCAAGAAACAGAATGTCTGGTCGACCAGCGGGGAAAACAGATGGAATAGATTGTATAGGCTGCGAGGAAAGCGTCGAGCAATATCGGCTGCGGGAATATCATGTCCTCCGTGCGCGACTCGTTCCGCCACACGTAAACGTGACATTTCCTCATTAGGTAAAGCTAGGTAGATCAACTCTACCCGCCATCCACCGGCTTGCAATCGACGTATCAGCTTAAGGTAGCTTCGTCCAGCGAGTGTGGTTTCAAAAGCAAAATCTTGCCCCGCTGCAATGTGCCCATCGATCTCATTCAAAAACAAACGACTGGCCGCCAACAACTGCTGCTCAGGAGCTAATGGTGACAATCCAGCTGCAATCAGATCAGCATTGATAAAATGACGACAAAGGGCGACCTTCGGTAGGTATTCCAATGCAAAAGTGGTTTTACCTGCACCGTTAGGTCCAGCGATTATCCAGCAGGTTGGCATCAGATTATCTCCATTTGCATTATTTCCAGTCGATTAGGTGGGCAGACTTTTTTGCCTACCGATTCCAATACCAAAAGTATCGATTATGCTTGATTGGGCAGAAAAACTCTGAACGATCCTACCTAGGTTTTTTCCGATTCCCATGTTTATTCTGCTGCCCGCCAACTGTTTTATTTTTAGCAAACCCAGTGTATTTAGTCTTAAAAGCTTGAGTCTTCTCTGCCGGATCAATCGTACCTTTAGGCTGAAAAGTCGGCACTAAATGCTGTTTGCCGTTGCCGATCAAGTCGCTGCGACCCATGTCTTTAAGGGCTTCACGTAACAACGGCCAGTTTTTTGGATCGTGATAACGCAAGAAGGCTTTGTGCAGACGGCGCTGTTTAAAGCTTTTGGGGATGCTGATGTCTTCGGCGGTGCGACTGACTTTGTGCAGGGTGTCTTTGCCGGAGTGGTACATGGCGGTGGCGATGGACATTGGCGAGGGCAAGAATGCCTGCACCTGGTCGGCCCTGAAACCGTTACGTTTTAACCATAAGGCCAGATTGAGCATGTCTTCATCTTTGGTGCCGGGATGGGCTGCGATAAAGTAAGGGATTAGGTATTGTTCCTTGCCTGCTTCTTTGGAGTATTTGTCGAACATCTCTTTAAAGCGGTCGTAGGTGCCGATGCCCGGCTTCATCATTTTCGATAACGGGCCTTGTTCGGTGTGTTCCGGGGCGATTTTAAGGTAGCCGCCGACATGGTGGGTGACCAGTTCTTTGACATATTCGGGCGATTCGACGGCTAAGTCGTAACGCAGGCCGGAGGCGATAAAAATCTTTTTGATGCCGGGCAAGGCTCGGGCGCGGCGGTAGAGCTTGATCAACGAGCTGTGGTCGGTGTCCAAATTGGGGCAAATGCCGGGAAACACGCAAGACGGCTTACGGCAGGCGGTTTCGATGGCTTTATCTTTGCAAGCCAGACGATACATGTTGGCGGTTGGGCCGCCCAAGTCGGAAATGTGGCCGGTAAAAGCGGGCGACGTATCGCGAATGGCTTCAATTTCTTTGATAATGGAATCTTCCGAGCGGCTTTGGATAATGCGGCCTTCGTGCTCGGTGATTGAACAAAAGCTACAGCCGCCGAAACAGCCGCGCATGATGTTGACCGAATGCTGAATCATCTCAAACGCCGGCACGTTGGCATTGCCGTAAGTTTTGTGCGGCACGCGCGAGTATGGTAAATCAAAAACGCCATCCATTTCTTTCATGGTCAACGGAATCGGCGGAGGATTTACCCACAGTTGCCGGTTGCCGTGTTGTTGAATCAACGGGCGGGCATTGCCAGGATTGGTTTCGCCGTGCATGACCCGCGAGGCGTGGGCGTAGAGTATGGAATCGTCTTTGACGGCTTCATAAGCAGGCAACCGAATCACTGTTTGCGCGCGTTGATCGCGGATTAATTGTTTATCAAAACGAATGACTTTTTCGTCAGGGTTGCTGTCGTCCGGCTTTTTATCGCAAGCCGGTTCCATTTGATAGGGGTCTTGCGGCGGCATTGGTGTACCGGGAATATCAATGTCGGTGGAGTCTTTAACCAACCAGCCTTCCGGGATTTGCTTAACAAAATGCACGGTGCCGCGTATGCCTTTCAATTCGGAAATCGCTTCGCCATTAGCTAAACGATGGGCGATTTCCACCACTTGCCGCTCGGCATTGCCGTATACCAACAAATCGGCTTTAGAATCCAGCAATACCGATTTACGCACTTGGTCGGACCAATAATCGTAATGAGCAATGCGCCGCAAACTGGCTTCTATACCGCCGATGATGATCGGTACATCCTTGAAGGCTTCACGGCAACGATGCGAATAGACATTGACGGCGCGATCAGGACGTTTGCCGGCTTCGCCGTTCGGGGTGTAAGCGTCGTTGGAGCGGATTTTTTTATCGGACGTGTAGCGGTTGACCATGGAATCCATGTTGCCACCGGTGACGCCGAAAAACAGATTCGGACGACCCAGTTTTTTGAAATCGCCGGCGCTGGTCCAATCCGGTTGCGAGATAATGCCGACCCGAAAGCCTTGCGCTTCCAACACCCGGCCGATCAAGGCCATACCAAAACTTGGGTGATCGATATAGGCATCGCCGGTGACTAAAATGACATCGCAACTGTCCCAACCCAGCGCGTCCATTTCGGCACGGGTCATCGGCAAAGCGGGGGCGACGCCAAAGCGCTGCGCCCAGTATTTACGGTAACTGAAAAGGTTGGGGGGCGTGGTGGAAGCTAAAGACATTAGGATTTAATTGTATTGTTGATAATGCTGGTATTGTGTTTTACCAAGTCTCTTAAAAAGAGGGGAAACTCAATCCGATACTGTTGTTCAAGGGCGGCGGCGCGAAGTCGCAATGCTTTTAAGGAGTAAACCGGGGTTTTGGAATTAAATGCCAAGCCAATAATGTTGCCTCGGTCCAATACCGGAAGAAACAAAATCTTCCAATCGAAAATCCGCCCCAACCATAATGCAACCTGTTGAAATTCAGGGTTATTCGTGCCGCCCCACAAGTTAATGACCATCATACCATCGGTTTTCATTATCGCCTTGCAAGCATCGAAAAAAGCTTCATTGCGGATTGATTCAGCCATGCCGACATCGTCGAAGGCATCAATAAACAACAAACTAAAGCGTTCCGCATGGCTATCGCTGCGTTGCCGGATAAAGCGCGCGCCATCATCGACGATAATTTTTAGACGGGGATCAAACGGTACATCGAAATGACTGCGCGCGACTTTGACGACATCGCGCCGATATTCGACGACTTTTAACTTGCAATCAGGAAAATTCTGCAACAAATGCCGGGTTAAAGAGCCGCCGCCCAACCCAACCACCAATGCCTCGTCATCTAACGACTCTTTAAATAATAGCCAGCTGGTCATAGCGCGAACATAAGGCAGTTGCAGTTGATCCGGATCAGCCAACTTTATGGTGCTTTGCCGAGGCAACGACCCAAAATGCAGCGAGCGAAGGCCATCGACTTCGACAACCTCTAAAATGCCTTCATCATCGTGGCTTTGATAAACCACGCGACCATCGTATTTGTACATAAGTAATGCTGTTAGTGAATGAATGTATTGATCATTATACTGAATCAACGCGGGTGGCTTTAGATGGTATTGAGGTGATAACTCTGAATGAGCATGAATTCGGGCGAAATTAGCCTTTAATATTAACGCCGCCGGTTAATTGTTCCGGTGCAAAATCATCAACACTTATGGCAATTATCCGGGCTTGTTCGGCCTGGTTGATTAGCTCGGCTTCAGCCGCTGTGATGATGTCTTTTGATAATGCCTCCTGCACTAAATCTTTCAGCATTCCTTTGCTAAGCTGAACTTGCTTTTGGGCGTTGCGCAGTTTTGCTTCGATGGGTGCGGCCTGCAATACCGCTTTGAAGGCAGTTTCAATACGGCCGGTGGAATCATTGGGATCGTTATTAATGTAGATACCAGCAGTCAAACGATCACGGGCTGGATTGTCGGTGAGCAATAAGTGCGCTAATTGCCCTACCAGCCGGTCTTGCGGCGGCGCATAGGGTTTGCCAAGCGGAAACAGCGCGGCACGTAACAACACTACCGGAATTCTGGACGGCAATAACCAAAACACCGCCAATAACGATTGCTGCGCGCGATGAAGGCTATGTTGGCAGGCCCAATGCAGCAAAGGCAAATCATCGACTTGCGCGCCGTGGTTTTCAAAGTGTTTGAGTGCGCAGGAACATAAATACAAATAACTCAGTACATCAGCAAAACGCCCGGAAATGCGTTCTTTACGTTTGAGATTACCGCCCAATGTCAGCAACGCAAAATCAGCAACTAGCGCAAAACCAGTACTAAGACGAGTTAATTGTCGATAATAACGGCGAGTATGTTGGTCTCCCGGCGTTTTTGCCAGCGCCGCACCACCGAAACCGAACCACAGGCCGCGCAGCAGGTTGTTCAAGAAAAATCTGATATGCCGCCAAAGAATCGCATCAAATTGCGCCAAGTCTGCTTCATTTAAAGCGGCCATTTCACTTTGAATGAAAGGATGACAACGCACCGCGCCCTGGCCGAAAATCATCATGGTGCGCGTCAGTATATTCGCGCCTTCCACGGTAATCCCGACCGGAATCACCTGATACAGTCGACCGATATAATTAGACGGCCCCAGACAAATCCCGGAGCCAGCTTGTATATCCATGCCGTCGTTAACGATCCGGCGCATGCCCTCGGTCAATTGGTATTTCAAAATCGCGGAAATTACCGCCGGTTTCTCTCCATCATCCAGCGCGGCACAAGTCACTTGGCGCGCCGCATCCATTAAATAAGTTGTCCCGGCCATGCGCGCCAGCACTTCTTCAATGCCTTCGAAGGCACCGATCGGCGCATTGAACTGAGTGCGGATACGCGCATAAGCACCGCTGTTGCGGCAGACAAATTTAGCCGCACCGACACTGAGCGCAGGCAATGAAATCGCCCGTCCGGTCGCAAGGCTCTGCATCAACATGGTCCAGCCTTTACCAACCTGCGCCGCGCCGCCGATGATCCAGTCGATCGGAACAAACACATCTTTGCCCCAATTCGGACCATTCTGAAAGCCTGAATCCAAAGGAAAATGCCGTTTGCCGATGGCGATACCCGGCGTGTTGGTGGGAATTAACGCCAATGTAATGCCGATGTCTTCCTGTTCGCCGAGCAAATGCTCGGGGTCATACAATTTAAACGCCAAGCCCAGCACAGTAGCCACCGGCCCTAGCGTGATGTAACGTTTTTCCCAATTGAGGCGAATGCCCAGCAACTCCTTGCCTGCAAATGTGCCGTAGCACACCACGCCGGTATCAGGCATGGCCCCGGCATCGCTGCCTGCATGCGGGCCGGTCAGCGCGAACGCCGGTATTTCCAAACCCTCAGCCAGACGTGGCAGGTAGTGGTCTTTTTGCTGTTCGGTACCGTAAGCCAACAGCAGTTTGGCCGGCCCCAAGGAATTGGGCACCATCACCGTCACCGCAGCGGTAGTGCTGCGGCTGGCGATTTTCATCACCACTTGAGAATGGGCGAATTCGGAAAACTCCAGGCCGCCGTAATGTTTGGGGATGATAATGCCGCAAAACTTGTGCTGCTTGATATACGTCCAAACTTCCGGCGGCAAATCCCGGCGATTATGGGTGATGTCCCAGTCGTTCAACATGCTGCACAAAATCTCGACCGGACCATCGATATAGGCTTGTTCTTGCTCGCTTAAACAAGCAGCGGGCAGATTGTTGAGTTTGCGCCAATCGGGTTTACCGGTGAACAATTCAGTATCCCACCAAGGTTTACCGGCCTCCAGAGCCTCACGCTCGGTTTGCGACATCGGCGGCAACAGTCGACGCATTTTGTTGAACAGCGGACGAGTTAAGACATTGCGCCGGATTGACGGCACGCTGAAAGCGATGATTCCGAGTACAGCAGTGATCAGGATGGCTTCAAACATTGGGTTCTCCTAAGAGATCGCGTAGGAGCGAGCCATGCCCGCGAATTAAAATAAACGCGGGCATGGCCCGCTCCTACAATTTTTATTTAATTCCTTAATGGCTTGCCGGTCTTCAGCATGTGCTCCAGTCTTGCCAAGGTTCCGGGTTGTTGCACCAGCGTTAAAAACACTTTCAATTCCAAATCCAGCAAATCTTGTTCAGTCAAAGTCTGTGAAATATCGGTATCGCCGCCGGTTAAAACGTAAGCCAGTTGCCGGGAAATTTCCACATCGTAGGCACTGGCTTTACCGGCTAATAACAAATTGCGCGCAGCAATGTCCAACGTCGCCCGTGCCGATGCGCCGGGTAGAACATACATGGCGGGCTCAGGCGGCTTGTAACCGCTCACCAATACCAACGCGCGGGCTTTAGCGTCGGCCAATAGGCGGTTTTTATTCATGGTGATACCGTCGTTCTTGGACAGGAACAACAATTCCCTGGCTTCCTGCGCTGACTTTGAAACCTTGGCAAGGCCGATGGTTTCAAAGGTTTGGGCAATAAACGGCATCGGACCGCCAGGGCGTTTTGGGAAGGCTTGCCAGCGCCGCAGCAGTTCTTTGCAACCGCCCCAACCCGGCACCAAACCCACGCCTACTTCCACTAAGCCCATGTAGAGTTCGGCATGCGCTTGGATCGCATCGCAATGCAGCAGAATTTCACAGCCGCCGCCTAATGCCAAGCCGGAAGGCGCGCCGACTACGGGAAATGGCGCATATTTGAGTAATTGGTAGCTTTGCTGACCGAGTTTGACGATAGCTTTAACCGTCTCCCAATCTTGTTGAAGGATGGCGGGCACCAACAAAGTCAAGTTGGCTCCGGCGGAAAAATGCTCGGCTTCGTTGTAAATCACCAGTCCTTTGAAGCCTTGCTTGATGATGCCGATGCTTTGCTGGATCAGCCCCAAACTGTCGGTATCCAGCGTATTCATTTTGCTGTGAAACTCCAGGCAGGCGATGCCGTCGCCAATGTCCCAAAGGCTGGCTGAAGCGTTGGTCAGCAACGGTGGACCGTGCCGTTTAATATCGCTCAGCAGCAATACGCCTTCCGGGCGTTGCACTGGAAGATAACCGGCGGACTTGCCTCTAAACTGCAGCTTTGCGTTTGCCACTCGATATAAACTTTGCCTGGCCGCCAATAGTTCGGGAATTGGGCGTTGTTCCTGCGCCAATTGTTCGGCAAACCAGTCGACGCCGAAACCATCCAGCAGTTCAAACGGGCCGTAGCGCCAGTTATAGCCCAGGCGCATTGCGGTATCGACGGCAACGATGTCGGCGGCAATTTCGGGAATTAACCCGGCGGTGTAACTCAAGGTAGCGGACAACACTCGCCAAACATAGCGACTGAGCGCATCGTTGCCGGTTAAAAACGCCCGCAAAGCGTCGGGTTGATGCGATACGCCTTTGATGTCGAATTTCTCGCTGGGCCGGTATTCCCCGCTTTGCAAATCGATGGCTTGTTTAACTTTATGACCAGCGTCCGGTTGCAACCGATAGAAACCGCCCTGTCCTTTTCTGCCGGTCAGGCCTTTGCCAATCATGGTTTGCAGCAAAGATGGGACTTCAGCGATTTTATTTAACCGATCGGTTGGCGGCAATGTGTGTGTAAAGCTGTCCAGAATGTGCGGCATCAAATCCAAGCCGACCAGATCCAATAAACCGAACACGCCGGTTTTTGGAATGCCGAACAAGGTCATCGCGGCATCGCATTGTTCCACAGTCAGTTTCATCGAGATGGCTTCGTGCAAAGCCGTTTGTATCCAGAACGTGCCGATGCGGTTGGCGATAAAACCCGGCGTGTCGTTACAAAGTACGCAACCTTTGCCCAGTTGGACATCGGCAAAAGTGCTGACGGTTTTAAGTAGCTCTGCATCCAATTCCGGCGATACGACCAGCTCTAACAGCCGCATGTAACGCGGCGGATTAAAAAAATGCGTAATCATAAAACGTCGCTTGAAACTGTCCGGCTGATTGCGGGTCAACAAGGTCAATGGCAAAGTGGAAGTATTCGAGGAAATCAGCGTGCTGGGTCGGCAAACCGCTTCGATTTTTTTATAAAGCGCCTGCTTGATTACCAAGTCTTCAATCACCGCTTCAATCACCCAGTCCGCTTTTGCGAGCCGTGTTAGATCATCTTCAATATTGCCGGGCGTCAGCAATTGGGCATTTTTGGGATGCATGAAGGGTTGCGGTTCGGTTTTCAACAATTTAGCGATAGCGCCTTCTGCGATTGCGTTGCGGTTATTGCCTTGTTTGGGAACCACATCCAGCAAATCGACCGGAATACCGGCATTAGCAAGATGAGCGGCGATGCCGGCACCCATAACACCCGCGCCGATGACAGCGACTCTTTCAATATTCATGAAATGGCCTCCAGAATGGTAGCGATACCCTGTCCGCCGCCGATACATTGCGTCGCGAGCGCATATTGCTTGTTTTCTCGTTGTAGCAGGCTGGCCGCTTTGCCGGTAATACGCGCACCGGTTGCGCCTAAGGGATGACCCAAAGCTATCGCGCCGCCATCGAGATTGAGTTTTTCCGGGTCTATGGGTAATTCTTTCAACACAGCCAGAGCTTGAACAGCAAACGCTTCATTCAGTTCGACAATGTCAATATCAGCCAACGATAACCCGGCTCGCTGCAAAGCTTTTTGTGTTGCTGCAACCGGCCCAATGCCCATGATTTCCGGCAAACAACCAGAAACCGCAATGGATTTGATGCGTGCCAATTTATTAAGGCCATGCTCATCTGCGTAAGCTTCGCTGCAAACCAACACTGCAGCAGCGCCGTCGGTCAACGGCGAAGAAGTCCCCGCCGTCACGCTGCCGTTTAGCAAAAAGGCGGATTTAAGTTCTGCCAAGCCGTCGGCCGTAGAATCTGGACGCAAACAACCGTCCTGTCTAACAGTCTCGCCTTTGCCGTTTACGATTGGGATAATTTCATCGACCAATAAGCCTTGCTGTTGGGCAGCATAGGTTTTGTGTTGGCTGGCTAATGCAAAGGCTTCCTGATCAAGGCGG
>Ga0207968_100685_pt1 | contig 11708 bp, 9 predicted proteins | sample LakWasMet21_HOW5_2_FD_183867 | JGI IMG/M metagenome (GOLD analysis project Ga0207968, IMG submission 183867) | Freshwater sediment methanotrophic microbial communities from Lake Washington under simulated oxygen tension - Sediment Metagenome... | ecosystem: Environmental > Aquatic > Freshwater >...
ACTTCATGCGCTAATAAATCATCATCAGCCTGCTCAAAATTAATGCCGCGCACTTTTAATACATCCGCCATGCTGGACTCCAGCTCAGCGCGTAGCTCCAGTATTTCTACCAATCTACGCATTTCTTTTGCAGAGGCAATACGCATGGTGTCAGAGCTGGAAGACTCGTAGCTCTCTACCACTTGGCGTAATGTGAGCAAGCGGTCATACAGCGGTGTGGCGGTCAGTGGCGGTGTTAAATGGTCTATCATCACCGCAAGCGCACGGCGTTTAGCCTGCGTGCCTTCACCTACGCCATCTACGATGTACGGGTACAGCCCGGGCAGGTCCCCTGCAATAATGCGTGAGTAATCCTCTGCCGATAAACCTACGGCTTTGCCCGGTAAGAATTCATAAGTTGAATGCCGGCCTAAATGCACCAGCACATCGGCTTTAAAGTTATCTTTAAGCCAGTGATAAAAACCTAAATACTGATGCGGCGGCGGTATGGTGGTGTTGGCGTGTAGCAATTCTTCATCCACTTCCCAGCCACGTGGTGGCTGTGGTCCGACAAACACATTGCCAAACTGTATGCCCGGGAACATCATCTTTTTGTTAACAACCATGACCTTGCCCGGCGTTGGTCCCCAGCCACGCAAGCCCTCAATATTTAAGTTAGCAATACGTGTTTTTAATGCATCGAGTACTGCACAAGGGCTATGCTGGCTTAAGCAAACTTCGTAACCGTCATTGAGCTCGGTCAGTAATTTAATTGCTTCACTGCGCTGCGGGTGATCAACTCCCTCAACCAAGTGGCGTAGTTCGCGCATAGATTTAGTCAGGCGGCTATGTGCAATGGTTAACTCCCCAGCTGATTGCGCTGCCACAATTTCAGCATGCAGGCGCCCTAGCGGGCCTTGCACCATTTCACCTTTTACGACGGCTGGTAAAGTATTAAACCACTGCGTATAACTAGCGTTGTCCATGGTGGCTACCTTGGGCAACATGGTGTGCAGCTCTTCATTGTTTTCAGGCAGGTTGACGCCTTTATCCTGCATTAAATCCAGCAAGGCCTCGTGTGTGGCAGGTAGTTCGCCGGTTTGATAGCCAGCCGCTTGCATGCTGTGCAAAATATCAAATAACGACTGCGGCACATCTAAATTGTCCGCGCCAATGTTATGGCGCCCGGGTGGATGGTTGTAGTAAATAATCGCTACGCGTTTCTCGGCATTGGCTTTGCGTTGCAAGGTATGCCAGTTCGTCACCCGGCTTACCAATGATTTGATTTCTGTGGGTAACAGCTCCAGCAGGCGTAGCTCCACACCGGTGAGCTTATCAATAGTCGGCGCGCCCGTCGCGGCCACCACCATCGGCTGGCTGCTGCCTTGTACTTCAGGCATGGCGACGCGATATTGAATCGAGTTGGTAGGCAGGCCATCTTCAGACAACTGCCAGGCAGTGGCACTACGGTCGGTGAGTCTGATTGCTTTAAATACTGGCACGTCTAACTTTTTGATTAGCGTGGTGACAGACTCACGACCCTCTGCCGCTCCCACCACAAAGTCTTGCAATACCACTAGGCCAGCTAATTTGGCCGGGGCTAACATGGCGGGCAGTTTTTCTATGGCTTGCTTGGAAGCGTCACCCCACTTAGCCATGACTGCTACGCAATTGATGCCTTGTTGTTGGGTTTGCGCGCAAATCGCGTCTGCAACCTGAGGGTCGCTGGTGCTTAAATCTAGCACCGCTAATGTAGCCTTGCTGTTTTGCTTAGGCTGCGATGGAAACGTTACTTGATCGCTTGCCAGCTCTTTACCGTTAACGCGTAGGCGAATAGGTGGCATGGGTTTGGCTATAGGCAACAGCGCATTATTTTTTGCAGGCTGTGCGCTAAGCAAGTACGTCATAAATGCGGCCAAGTTTTCCTGACCGCCAGCTTGCCAAACGTCGCTTAGTGCCAGCCACTTTGACGCAGCAGCGTGTTTTTGTGCAGACGCTAAAAGCGCATCTGGCGTTTTTTCCTGTGTTTGGGTCAGTGCTTTTGCTTCAGAAAAATCACTGACCTCACTTTTGTTAAAGCGGCTTCTAAGTGAGAGTGCGCTATCGCCATTAAATGCCATGAAGGTAGCCGGCTGCATTTTGGCAGAGTCAGATTTTAGTGCATCAAGCGCTCTTTGCAGCTGTGCAGATGATTCTGCGTATTGCGCTACGGCAAACACCGCATCTGCCTCTTGTAGCCAGCGCTTTAATGTACGGCTGTCTGCCGCCATCATTTGTGATTGTGAGCGTAATATGATCTTGTCACCCGGACGTTGGGCAAGCGTGTTCTTTGCTGCCTCAGCGGCAGCGGGGGCGGTTCTGTCAGTGACAATGCCAAGTAATGTTGCACTGTGTGCCGTGCTTGTCAGCAGGCTCAATAGCAAAATGCTGATACTGATTAATCTAGGTTTGATTAAAGGCATTTGGCTTACCTTGCCATAAAACGTGGTGTAAGTAGCTGTGCGGCTAAGTTGGGGTTAGAGGCAAAGTAGAAGTGCAGAAAGCTCGCGATAATAGAGCCATGCTGATAAATGTTTTCAACTTTACCAAAGCGCGTCTTAGCGGTGGCGATAGGCGGCAGTTCTGTTGTAAAACTACCGTAGTGAAAAGTGTGTGCGCCCATCTCGTCGTTCAGTAACGTTACTTTTAATGAACCTAGTCCCTGTAAGCGGTCTTCTATTTTGCTCACGCCTGATAGCAAGTCAAAACAAGGTTCATCATTTAAACAGGTGGATAAGGCCATCATGCCGCCGCATTCGGCCAGTATCGGTTTGTTCGCATCAAAGGCTGCCTGCAAGGCGTTTTTCATGGCTAAATTGGTACTGATTTTGTTTAGGTGCAGCTCTGGATAGCCGCCGGGCAGCCAGTAGGCGTCGGCTTCTGGCAATATATGGTCATCTAATGGCGAGAAAAACCGCAGCGATGCTCCCATGTCTTGCAAACAGTCTAAGTTGGCCTGATAAATAAAGCAGAATGCTTCATCCCTTGCGATGGCAATTGTCTTGCCAGCAAGTAGTTTAGGCGGCGGCAGGGTGCTTGGTGCACTAAATGTGACGGTAGGCGGGCGCGGTAAATCTTGCGAAAGCGCACTGGCGGCCTCCTCGATTTTTTGCTCCAAATCGCTGATTTCGCCTGCGCGGAATAAGCCGAGATGTCGCTCCGGTAAGCTCAGTGCTGCGTTCTTTTGTAATGCGCCAAACCAGTTGAGTTGGGGTGGTAGTGAGTCGTGCAACAGTTTTCCATGCCCCACGCTGCCTGTTTTATTGGCGAGTACGCCGGCCGGTATGAGGTCAGGCTTGTGCGACAAGAGGCCATTGGCTAAGGCACCAAAGGTTTGCGCCATGCCGCCTGCATCAATGGTAAGCAGTACCGGTAAATTAAAGCGTACGGCAATATCTGCGCTGGAGGGGGAGCCATCATACAGGCCCATCACGCCTTCAACGATAATCAAATCAGCATCTTGTGCTGCGCGGTAAAGTTGCGCTTCGGCATCGCTCTCGCCACACATTGTAAAATCTAGGTTGTATACAGGGCGTCCCGTTGCTACTTCTAAAATCATCGGGTCTAAAAAGTCAGGGCCGCACTTAAATGCTTGTACACGTAGCCCTTGGTTGCGCCATGCGCGTGCCAGCGCAGCGGTGATAAAGGTTTTTCCCTGCCCAGACGCTGGGGCGGAAATGAGTAGGGCGTTGCAAGTGGTCATAGCTTTGGGTTACAGGTCAATGCCTGGCTGGGCCTTGATGCCAGCGCGCCATGCATGTTTAATATCCATAATTTCACTCACGGTGTCTGCCAGCTCGGTGAGTGCGGCTGGTGCACCGCGGCCGGTTACCACCACATGCTGCATGGCGGGCCTGGCGGCAATGTCAGCCAGTATTGGTGTGAGGTCAAGGTAACCATATTTCATGGTGTAGGTGAGCTCATCTAGAATCACCAGTTGAATGCTAGGGTCGCGCAACATGCGCTGCGCAATTGCCCATCCGGCTTGTGCAGTTTGGGTATCGCGCTCTCGGTCTTGCGTGTTCCAGGTAAAGCCTTCGCCCAGTACATGCCATTCTACGTTGGCCTGACCGCGAAAAAAGGCTTCTTCGCCTGTATCGCTGCGCCCTTTGATAAATTGCGCAACGCCCACCTTCATGCCGTAGCCTAAAGCGCGTGCCATCATGCCGAATGCAGAAGAGCTTTTACCTTTGCCATTACCGGTCAATACCAGCAACAGCCCTTTTTCCTGATTCGCTTGTTCAATCGCAGCATCAATCACTGCTTTTTTACGCACCATACGTGCTGTATGGCGCGTGCTTTTGTCATCAGAGGTCATCTACTTAAGCTTTAGCGCGGCTTAGGCCGTTTGCTAATGCAAATGTGATATGCACTACGGCAGCAACCACTAACCAGAAGCCAATATTTTCGAATTGGCGTGGTGCGTATTTAAGTAAACGCGCACCAAATTCAGCAATGGTTGGGTCAGGGTAGCGACCGCCAAAGAAATAAAAGCCACCGCTAGAGAAAAACTCGCTTAGTGCGCCAGCAAAGGTCGCGCTACCAACTAGAGGTAGAATTGCCTTGGTGCTAAAGCTATAGTGTTTAGCAAACCAGCGGCCAGCCAGCCACATTGTGCCATATGCCGGTAGTAAGAAGCCGTATGCAGGAGTCACGCAGAAGTTACTCACGCCTTGGAAGTAAACAGAGTAAAGGTCTAAACCTGTACATAAAGCCAGTAACGCCGGGAACATAAGCGCTGGGCGCAGATATAAACCAGCTAGAAAGAACACAGCCAGAGATGCGCTAGGCAGGCTGTTGATTGAAGCAAAGTGATGGCCACGCGTCACAATGATGAGTGCGGCGAGCGCAACACCTATAAGGATTTGTTGTGTTTTAGAAAGTGTAAGCATAGTGGGTGCAGCCTCCGATTGTTTCGCTTAAATGATAATAGTTAAATAAAACATGATTTTATCGTAAATGCGTTTTGCTAGGGCGAGTTTTCGCTCGCCCTAGCGATTGCTGATAGATTAAGGTTTCATGTTGTAACGCAAGCCTACGAACAAGTTGCTGCCGGCAGTGTTGAATGCTGGAGAAGTTGCGTTGTTGCCCGTGTAAGCCAATACATAGTTTTTATCCAGCACATTATTAGCGCGCGCCTCTAGCTTCCACTCTGGGTTGATGCGGTAGTTAGCAGTGAAGTTTACTAACGCATAACCTTGCATGACTTTAGTGTTGGCAGTGTTGTTGTAGCGCGTTGAAGATCCTGTCACTTCAGCACCCCATTGTAAATCACCTACCGTATGAAGTAGGTTTATAGTGCCATAGCGATTACCGCGGCGATCTAATAGTTGGTTATTCTCATTTGCTTTATTTGACTGATCAACTCGAGGTGATTGCGTTGTGAAGTTGCCAGAAAGTGTCAAACTCTCCGTGATAGACCAAGAGCCCTCAAATGTGACGCCTTTGATTTCTACTTTATTCAAGTTCTTAACGGGGTCACCATTTACGATTAGGTTCTCAATTTTGTTATCAAACACAGTCATGCTTGTGGAGAATTGGTTACCATTGTAGTGAATTGCGGCTTCGTGATTGCGTGACTCTTCAGGTTGTAAATCTGGGTTTCCTGAGTAGCCGGTTGTTATTGCTTTTGGCCAGTATAATTGGTTGAATGTTGGCGCTTTGAAAGCTTTCCCGTAGTTAGCCGTTACACGCCATTCTGGTGTAATACTGTACCCATAACCTGCGCCACCAGTTGTGAAGTTGCCAAACTGTGAGTTGTGGTCTTCACGTAGATTAGCCTGCACTGTGTGATTGCCATGATTAAGCAGATAGCTGGCTAGGTAACCATCATCGTTACGTTCTTTTTTAAAGTGATTTTTGACTGTAGCTTGGCTAGTTACCTCTTGCTCCAAGCGGTCATAAGCGAGCGTAAGTGTCCCTAGTGGTAACTTGAAGTCATTTTGCCAGGTGAGTTGCTGCTGCTCAGTACGATATTTACTTATGCCGGTAGGGTTGTAGGTTTTGCTGGCCTTCACCAAATCTGGTTTAGCATGGCTATCTGAATCATCTACCCCCATACCTAGCTTAAATGTGCTGTGCCAAAAGTCAGTAAATTGGTTTTTGCTGGTAAATGCATAGCTTTGTAGCGTTTGCTCGGTAAAGTTCTCGTAATTATTGCCATCAAACTCATTGTGCCCCTTGCTTTCAAAGAACTGCAAGCCCCAAGTGTGGCCTTTGGCAAGTTCAAGCTCAGCAAAAGCAGATGTGCTCAAATTGCGGTAGCTATCGTCATCAGAATCTTTACCCCTACGGATGCGTCTAGCTGAAAAGCTGTCAGTGTCTAGGCTGCTGACGTTCACGCCATACTTAAGCGCATTGATACCGCCATTAATACCAAACTCCGCAGTTTTTGTATTGTAAGAGCCTAGGCCAACCGCTGCGTTAATAAGCGGTTTTTCAGATAAGTTTTTGCGCGTGAAGATTTGAATCACGCCGCCAATAGCATCTGCACCGTAGAGGCTAGAGGCTGGTCCGCGCAGAATTTCAATTTTCTCGATCTGGCCTAGTGGGATATTTTCAAACGAGGTAGTGCCTTGTGTGGCTGAATTAATACGTAAACCGTCAACCAATACAACCACATGGTCGGCATTGGTGCCTCGCAAGTAAACGCTGCTTGCTGTGCCTGCGCCGCCATTGTTTAGTACTTGCACGCCAGGCTGCATACGTAAAACGTCGGTGATAGACCCAGCGCCCATGCGCTCAATTTTTTCTCGGTCAATAACGGTTACATCGCCAACAATGTTTTCGCGCAATTGAGGCGTGCGTGTGGCAGTAACTATAACTTCATTTAATTTAATGGTGTCTTCTGCAGCGTGTACGGCAGGATGAAACGCCAAGCCGATAAGGCCCGCGATGATACTCTTGTTCATTTGAATTTCCTTTTGCGACATGCGTCCCCGCATGTGACTGATAACTAAGGAAATACAGAGGAGCTAAAACATCGAAACGAAAAAGATATACAACACAAGTATGCACTTGTGCGTTACGTTTTGATAAACCGTCACCCCGCGGTATTTCCAACTAATTGTTGCGAGGCCGGTCTCCGGGCTTGTGAATGTTATGTTTGCACCTTCCCAAGCGTGGACTATGAAAATAGTGTGGCTCAGTGGTTTATTGCAAACAATATGATTAAAAATCATACTCACTTACCGTTGCGGGGGCAGCATAGGGATTGTGTTACGCTCAGAATAGCGGATTAACGCACCTATTTCCCAGTTTCACCTTGTTTATTAAGAACAAACAAGGCACCTTTCAACAGCGACAATTATAACGTTTAAAGATTCAATGAGGCGAACTATCTGGGATAAATTTCTTAGCAATGTGTTGTAATACTTTTAAAAATCACTGTTAGCTATTGACTACAATCATTTTTTTCAATTATAGTGATTGTATGGACGCAGACTTAACAGCACTAGAACAAAAACTGTTGCAATTAATTGCACGGTATAGCGAGTTGCGCGACGAGAACGCGCGTCTACGTGTTGATCTGGGCGCTATGGAATCTGATACCGCATTGCTAAAAGCCAATATGGCTAAAGCCAGTGAGCGTATCGAAGCGTTAATGCAAAGCCTGCCTTAATTTTCAATAAACTATTATTTTTGAGTAAAAGCTAATGAGTGAAATTAAAGGCGTTGATGTCAATATCATGGGGCGTGACTTTACCGTGTCATGCACAGATGAAGAGCGTCCAGGTTTGCTTAATGCCGTTAATTTTTTAGATAAAAAAATGCGTGATATTCGCGATAGCGGCAAGGTAATTGGCGTTGAGCGTATCGCGATTATGACAGCGCTTAACTTATCCTATGAGCTGCTGAATAGTAAAAGTGGCGACGTAAATATTGGCGATATTAAGCGCAGAATCTCTATGATGGAAGATCAGATAGATCAGGCTTGTGAGCCTAAGTAAACTTTCATATCGGTAAAATATTTAAGTAGGTGAGCGTTTCTTGATGGTGTTTTCTTGTAAGTAGAGTAAAATCAATTCAATCGTTTTATGATTAAAAATAAAACGTCAGGTTATACAGTTTGTTCTCTGCGGCGTGGTTTAGGCTAATAATTCCTTGAACTAGTTTATAGCATCGGTTTTAGTCATTCGAGTTGTTGTGTGAGCGCTCTATAGATAGTTCTTTAAGAACCTCTTGGCGAGTGTACCTAATGCGCTCTAGGCTGTTACCACTTGAGCCTTTTTGGTTCAGGATGCTGGCTTAGGCTACGTCCGTGGAGAACTCCTTAATTGAGTACAGGCAATATTTCTATTGCCTGTCTCTATCTTAATGCGTGATATTTTAGGTCCGCTAAACTCACAATTTCCAAGCACTTTTCGTGGCAGCTTTCTAGTATCACTGGCGGTGCAAACCCTGCTTCTGATGCTTCCAGCCAGCGGCTTGCGCATAGGCACCAACGGTCGCCCGCACGTAATCCTTCAAAGCCGTATTCTGGGCGCGGTGTGCTTAAGTCATTCCCTCTTGAGATGGAGAACGCCAAGAACTCTTCAGTCATTTGTGCGCAAACTGTGTGGCTGCCAAGGTCTTCAGCGCCAGTTTCGCAGCAACCTGAACGGGTGAATCCGGTGACCGGGTCTAAACTACAAGTTTGCAGTGCGGTGCCAAGTACGTTTTTTTGTTGTGGTTTTGTCATGTTGGAGTTGGTTCATTTTGATTGGATATAGATTATCATAGACGCTCATTTTTGACAGGAAAACGTAATGCGATATTGGTTAATGAAGTCCGAGCCATCCGATGTTTCAATTGATGACCTAGCAGGCTTTGAGAATCAAACGGTAGATTGGTACGGCGTGCGTAACTATCAAGCGCGTAACTTTATGCGTGACCAGATGCAAGTTGGTGATGGCGTGCTGTTTTATCACTCAAATTGTGATGAGCCTGGTATCGCCGGTATTGCCGAGGTCGCTACGCTGGCTTACCCTGATCGCCTGCAGTTTATTGAAGGGCACAAGTATTACGACCCGAAAGCGACGCTTGAGACCCCACGCTGGTTTAATGTGGATGTGAAGCTGGTGCGTAAGACGCGCTTGTTGAGCTTAAAGGAAATGCGCGAAACACCAGCGCTGGAAAACCTGCGTATTCTGCAGCGTGGTAACCGCTTATCGATTACACCGGTTGACCCTAGGGATTGGGCTTTTATCCTAGAGCAGTTGAAATAAAAAAGCGCCTATCACGGATAGGCGCTTGATAGAAACGGGCCAGCGTTATTAACTGGCTCGCTAGCTGGTTACTTAGTTTCTAGTTTTGTATCCAGGCTACCCATAGATTTTGGATAGGTCACGATACCCCAAGGCATGTCCTTCACCTCGATTTGTTTCGTCACCTCCAGTTTCTGCGCATCAATCACGAATACCGCATCTGATTTACCGCAAGCCAATAGCACCTGTTTGTCATCCGGGGTGAACGTGAAGTGCCAGCAACGGTTGCCGGTTGGGATGTCTTTGATTTTTTCGTAAGTTTTAGCGTCAAACACTTGTAGTGCTTTTTGCTTGTTGGTCGCTACAAAAATGTGCTCACCTTTTTTGTCATAAGAAATGCCATACGGGGTTTCGCCAGTATCAACGGTACGGACAAAGTTAAAGTCTTTATCCAGCACCATGATTTTGTTGCCATATTCCAGTGTTGCCAAGTAGGTATTGCCATCTGGTGATACTTTGATGCCGCGTGGGCGGTCGCCATATTCGTGGGTATGAATAGTTTTGATCAGGCTGCCGTCTGCAATGTTATGTACGGTCACTGTGTTGTCAGCTTCATTGGTGATAACTAAGTTTTTACCATCAGCAGAGAATTCAATACCTTCAGTTTCTGGGCCGCCAGTGATTTCACGTACTTTTTCACCTTTAGTTAAATCAACAACAGCGATTTTAGCTGGGATTTTCTCTTCATCATCGTCATCTTCTTCCTCTGCCGGTTTTTGGCCTGGTTTTGGTGGTGGGCCGCCAACTGCGCTTGGCTCAGATGAAATAAACGCGTAGTTACCGCTAATGCGTACAAACTCCGGATTCTTACCCACAGGGATTTGTTGTAACACTGCACCTGTCGCGGTATCAATGATGGAAATGCTTGCGTTCTCGCGAGTGGCGACAATCAGTTTTTTACCGTCATCAGTAACGCCTAAGCCGCGTGGCGATGCTGCTTTAACATCAAATTCTTTAACGACTTGCATGGTTGCCAAGTCAATTACGCTTACACCTGCATCTTGGCGCGTTACATATGCAAAACCGGTAGCATTGGTTTTATCTGCCGCTTGGGTTTGATCGGCTGGTCCTTTGCTGCAACCGTTAATGCCTGCTACGAGCGCTAGTAAAATTAAACTAATACGTGTTTTACTAAATGCTGGGGTAAATTTCATACACTCTCTCCAAATTGATTTCTGATGATGCCATGCTGATATTGTTATTTAAGTATTAACCTTGCTATGTAAGCAAGAACTGTACTAAAAGTAGAGCTGATTAAAAACAAAAGCTTACATGCTAAGAGGTGTTGGGTTGGTTAGTATCAGCCAATTGGCATGGTTGATACTAACCAATGTTGATGTGATCAACCTGAGTAGCCGTAGTGTTACTGTGTCATTAACCTAAAAATAATTTATACGCTGGATTATTGGTTTCTTCCCAGTGCGGGTATCCTAAGTTATTTAAGAAATCAGAAAACTCACTTAGTTCATTAGGTGGCACTTGCATGCCTGCTAATACGCGACCAAAGTCTGCACCGTGATTACGGTAATGAAACAAGCTAATGTTCCAATCGTGGCCCATGGTGTCTAAAAACTTCATGAGTGCGCCTGGTTTTTCAGGGAACTCAAATCTGAATACCACTTCGTTCTCAGCCTGCGGCGCATGGCCGCCTACCAAGTGCCGCAAATGTAGCTTAGCCACTTCATTTTCTGATAAATCTAGCGCAGGCAAACCTTGGGCTGCCAAATCTTTCACCAGTTGTGCAGACTCCGTTGGGTCGTTAACGGCCACCCCTACAAAAATGTGCGCTTCTGTAGGGTCGGAATAGCGGTAATTAAACTCAGTAATATTGCGGTTGCCAAGTAAATGACAAAAGGCTTTAAACGCACCTGGTTTTTCTGGAATGGTCACAGCCAGTACTGCTTCACGCTTTTCACCTAGCTCTGCACGCTCTGCGATAAAGCGCAGGCGGTCAAAGTTCATATTGGCGCCAGAGGCAATGCTAATGAGTGTCTTGCCTTCTAGCTTTTCGCGTGTGGCGTAGGCTTTTAGCCCGGCCGTAGCCAGTGCGCCAGCTGGTTCTAAAATGCTGCGCGTGTCTTCAAATACATCTTTGATTGCTGCACAAATCGCATCGTTATCTACAATGATCATTTCATCAACGTATTGCTGGCATAGCGCAAAGGTATGTTCACCTACTTGTTTGACGGCTGCGCCATCTGCAAATAAGCCCACTTGCTCCAGCATCACGCGCTGGCCTTGCTGCAATGACTCAGTCATGGCTTCAGCATCGCGCGCTTCCACACCGATGATTTTAATTTCCGGCCTAACTGCTTTTACATAGGCGGCAATGCCCGCTAATAAGCCACCGCCGCCAACGCAGCAGAAAATTGCTTCAATTGGTTCCGGATGCGCTTCTAAAATTTCCATCGCAATCGTGCCCTGGCCCGCAATTACATCGGGGTC
>Ga0207968_100686_pt1 | contig 11686 bp, 13 predicted proteins | sample LakWasMet21_HOW5_2_FD_183867 | JGI IMG/M metagenome (GOLD analysis project Ga0207968, IMG submission 183867) | Freshwater sediment methanotrophic microbial communities from Lake Washington under simulated oxygen tension - Sediment Metagenome... | ecosystem: Environmental > Aquatic > Freshwater >...
GCATCGAAGTTTCTCTTTGAGTTCTTTTGATAGCCCTGACAGCGCCTCTTCACACACCAGATAACGCCATAGACGAGGTATATTATCTACCGAGTCTTGACAGCTATCGAAAGCGAGGTATTGGCACGGCCCTTGTCCGGCATGTCATCAACGTTGCACGAGATGCCGGCTTTGCTGATTTGTATCTTTTTACTCCCAGTCAGGAAAATTTCTACCAAACGCTCGGGTGGGCGACGATTTCAAAAGCGCTGTATCGCGGTGAGCATGTCACGGTCATGCGCTATCGGTTGCAAGGTTAGCGAGTCGTTCAACCGGTTAGCCGCTTGAGGAGCGATTAGCCTCAAGGTGAAAGGTAAAGCAATGTAGAAGTCTAAAGTGGCACCCAATGTCCAGACAAAAATCAGCAGTATTCTCGGTTTCACCTTCCGGAAATTACCTTCGGGTTCGGGAGAATTATGCCCACGCCGGCCCAAAGAGTCCCGAGAGTTCCCTGAGATTTTTCTGTAATTTGCCCGAACCGCCGCAACGGGGAAGCGTAGAAGCGAGCAGGGAAGTGATTTTTTTGAAGTTATGCCAACAACGTATCATAATGCTGCGACTTATAACCTATTACACACGGAGACTGATATGCCGCCTTGGCTTATCTTTGTCATCCTGCTTGTTCTCGTCGCCATGTCATCCAAAGATAAGGGGATTTTGCAGGCAAAACAGAATGCGGCGGACGGCTACAGAAACTCAACCGGTGCGCAACAAGCATTCAAGGAGCGCTTGGACCAGTGCGGGGACCGCTGCAAAGACATCAAGAATGACTACAAGAAATCCATCGCTAACGAATGAATACGCCAATGCGCTGGATGCTGTTGCTGATTGCAAGCGTTTTGACCGGGTGTTCGCTTTATGGGCCGCAACCGGGCCTCGAAGACGGCGTTGGTTTTGATCAGGCCGCACCCTCGCCGCCAGCGTTTTACCCGGAAAGCACCAGCATCAATGAGAAGGCCGAAGACTGGGTGGCCTGTAGCGTTCAACCGGCAGGCAGCCTGATTCGTTCGGTACGAAAACACGCATTGACCAGTTATTGGAAAACCGCCTGTTCGTATGGCGACGGCTGCGGCTGCATCGACGGTCTGGCAAGCGGGAGCGGATTCGCGCGCTGGTGCGACTCCGCGACGCCGTGCACGCCGGAGGATGACACGTTTTACGGCGCGGCCACCGGCCTCTTGAATCATGGCCGTTTTGCCGCTTATCAGGGCAAAATCCTGGTGACGCTGAACACGAAGCGCGGCCTTTTCGACGGCGCGATCAACAGCGACGGCAGCTATGCCGCCGGCGTGTTGACGCAATTGAGCAGTGGCGAAAAATTTATCGGTTTACTGACGGGCGAGGAAGGCCGCTATCAGAGCGGCGCCTTGTACAAGGATGGCAAGGTGATCGTCGCCGATCGCTTCGATGGCGCGAAACCTTTGGGCAGAGTGCTGACGGCCGATGCGGACGGCAACTTCGTGGAGAGCCAATGTGACGCCGACGGTTGCCGCCTCATCAACCAAAGCCAAAACAGCCTGCTTAAGGATTTGTTTAATCTCGTGGCCGAAAACAAGGTACAGGACGTTACCTTGCGCCGGGTTTTGTCACTGATCGGCCAGGGCGCGATCCTGACGCATCCGGCAGTCCGCGCGTTTGAAGCATTGAGCATGGCGTCGGATATCGTCGAACTGGTGCAGAAGCATAATCCGAAAGCCGACTAGGCTGGCTGCGTGTCGATCAGCGCGTGTTTTTGCCGGTGCGCAGTAACGCGCTCAATCGGGCGAAAGACGTTGCGTGTTCCGCCTCATGAACGCAATACCGGCCTCGGCCTGTCGCTCAATCCTCCGTGGACAGCCCGATCAACAAGCGGATAAATTCCATCACTTTCTCATTGAAGACATCGTTGTGATCCGCGATGATGTCTTCATCGACCCTAACATTCAGATAGGGATTTTGGGCATTGGTCTTGTTCAGGTGCGTCAGCACGGTGGAGCCGTATTGCGTGGAGCCGCCCGGCGTTTGCGTGCTCCAAATGTTTTTCATGTTATCCATGTTTGCAACCGGCAGATTCTTTTCCTTGCCTAAAGGCTTCAAGGTATGGCTGATCAATGGCAGGTAATGGCCTACCGTATTGCGGTCGGCTTCGCCTTCATCCAGTTCGAGCGTATGTTTGCAGTCGTTGCGCACGATGTCGTGGTGGGTTTCGAAAACGGTCGAGAATACGCGACCCAACGGAAACAGGGTGCCGGTGGCATCGTCCGCTTCCGAGGTCAGGATCGCCAGACGCGGCACCTGTTCCGGAAAGTAGCTGCAACGCGCCTGGGCCAGGTCGTAAAAGGGCGCATAACGCAGCGCTTCGAACGCCGGATTCAATAACACGACCAGATCGCCGAAGCCTTTGGCGGTATCGTTGAAACCCTTGCCTTCCCGGCTGTCGACGAAGCGGCTGGCCAGAATTTGCGAAGTCGCGCTGTACACGACCGCGCCACCGAAACTGTGGCCGATCACGACCAGACGGCTTTTGATCGGCGGCACCATCGAATTACGCACATTCGCGATTTCCTCGAGTTTGACCAGGAGTTCGCTAACGCCGAGGTAACCGACATCCTGCGCGGTGCTTTTGCGGTCCCAGAAGGTCAGATAATTGAACGGCGGCACATCGATCGATTCGCCGCGCCAGCCGACATAGACGCCGGCGATTTTGCGGGCAGGGCGGCCCAGTGTCTGGCTGCGTTGGCTCTCGTCCGCGCTGAGTTTGGCGAGATTGCCCTTGAAGCTTTCGATATTCGGATCGCCGGGGCGGGCGTTGTGGTGCCAGCCGTGCACGAACACGGTCAACAGGATGCTTTCTTCGGCGGCTTTTTGGTAGAGCGCATCGAGCAGGGCCTGCATCTGCTTGCGGTCGCGCATCTGGCCCTGATCGTCGATTTCGACGAAGCCCAGCGTGTATTCGTTGTTCTGGCCCTTGTTGTACTGATGCAAGGAATTTTGCTCGCAGGCATTGTCCGGCGACACGGTACATGGTGCATAATTGCTTCGGTATATCTCGTTCGAGGCGCAGCCGGTCAGCAAGGCGGCACACAGCAGAACCCGCAAGGGCGTCGTCGTTGGCAGACTCATGATCATCTCCGATGGATGGAAAAAGGATTTCGCCGAAGCACAGCACAGGAGTCTAACAAGCATTATGATCCTGGTCAATGCTCGTCCAGCAGTGCCTTGACCGCCTCGGCCAACAAGCCGTCGAGCGCGATACCAGAAGCCGGATGATCGATGCTGTCGGTGCTCCACAACCCCTGGATGCCGGCGGCGCTGATCACGCGCTCGGCGTCCCCGCAAAACAGCGCATGAGTCACGACCGCATGAATCTCGGCCGCGCCTTTGGCGTGTAACAATTCCGCCGCCTTCGCCAAGGTGCGTCCGGTGCTGGCGATGTCGTCGACGATCACGACCGATTGCTGGCGGTAGTCGGCTTCCGGCAATGTCAACGTGACCTCGGTGTCGCCGTGCCTGACTTTTTCCGCGACCTGAAAGGCGAAGCCGGTCATCTCGGCGAGCGTCGCGACCCATTGTCTCGATTCGCTGTCAGGACCGAGCAACAGCGCGCGATCGAACTTTTGGCGCAGGAATTCCGCGATCGGGGTCGTCGCATTCAGACTGATCGCATGCTTTAACGGTATCGCCTGTTGCAGCGAACTGATCCGGTGCAGATGCGGATCGACCGTGATCACGTCGTCGAACAGGTCGGCCAACAGTTGGCCGATGTGGCGTTGGCTGACCGCGACGCCCGGCCGGTTCGCAAAGTCCTGACGCATGTAGCAGAGATAGGGCGCGATCAACGTCAACCGTGTTACGCCAAGTTCCCTGGCGGTTCTGGCGCTGAGTAATAATTCGATCAGCTTGCCGTTCGGTTGATTCAGACTGCGGCAAAACAAGACGTGCGCGGGCAAATTGGGGGGCAGGGCGATGAAACTTTCGCCGTCCGGAAAATGATGCACCTCGACTTCGGCGAGCGGCAGACCGAGGCGCGTTGCCAGGCGCCGCGCCTGCGGCAGGTAGTCGGGAAAGCCCAGTATCAGCATCGTTCTAAAAGGCCATCAGCGGCTTGAGTAAGTCGACACTCTCGCCCAAGGTGTAGCCGTTGTTTTGCGTAGCCAGGTCTTGCGCGAATTTGAAGTCGGCCGGAAATTCGGCATGAATGCGGTACAACACATCGCCTTGCTTGACCGCGTTGCCCAATTTCTTGAGCAGATCGACGCCGGCCCGTTTCATCATTGGCGCGCCGGCCATGCGCGCGATTTTGGCCATCTGCAAATTGTCGATCTCGGTCACGATGCCGTCAGTTTGCGCTAACACGTCATGAAAAAGCGAACCTGGCGTTAAATCGACTGGTTTTGAGCCCTGTGCCTGGATAATCTCGTTCATTTTCGCGCAGGCCCGGCCCGATTCAAGAATATCGCGCGCAATCGCATAACCCTGGCCGCCGCGTACGTCGGGGTCGAATTCGATGATGCGGCCGGCCAAATGCAAGGCTTTTTGACGCAAATCATCCGGTGCACCAGGATCATTTTGCAGCACCAGCATCACATCGCGCGCTTCCAGCACCGGACCGATCCCGCGACCGATCGGCTGACGCCCGTCGGTAATCATCACCTCCAGATGCAGGTTCAACCGGTCGCCGACGAATTCGAACAGCTTGCGCAGCGCCAGCGCCTGCCGCATTTGCCGGACTTTTGCTGAGGGGCCGACCGGGATATCGATCAACAGATGTGTCGAGCCGGCCGCCAGCTTCTTGGACAAGATCGAGGCAACCAATTGACTCTGCGAATCGATACTGAGCGGCCGCTCAACCGCGATCAGCATGTCGTCGACCGGCGCGAGCCGGGCGGTGCCACCCCAGGCCAGACAGCCGCGTACGCGGCGCACGATGTCATGCAATTGCTCGGGGCTTAAATTGACCTCGGACAGCATCTCCATCGTATCGGAGGTGCCGGCCGGCGAGGTGATCGCCCGGCTCGATGTTTTCGGTATCAGCATACCGTGCGCGGCGACGATCGGCACGACCAGCATCGAGGTGCGATTGCCGGGAATGCCGCCGATGCAGTGTTTGTCGGCCACCAGGGGCTCGTCCCAGTCGATCCGGTCGCCGGATTGCAGCATCGCGCGGGTCAGGTAGAGCAGTTCGTCGCGGTCGAGGCTGTTTTGTCCGGTCGACACCAGAAAGGCCGCAATCTCCATCTTCGAATAACGGCTTTCGACGATGTCATTGCAGATGCCATTGAAATCGGCCTGATCGAGCCGCTCGCCGTTGATCTTGCGGCGTACCGCATCCATCGATTTGGGCGGCTCGGCATGATTGACCGTGACCAGGCAGCCTTCTTTACAGCTGAATTGCTCAAAAGCCTGTTCGGACAAGCCGAGTTCGCCGGGCTGCACGATCGAGGCGTCATCGACCACGTTCAGCACCGCCAATACCTTGGTGCCGTTCAAACTGACCTGAATCTTGGACAACGCCTGGAAACCCTCCGCGCGGTATATGCCGCACTCGCGGTGCATATAGGCGACGTTTTCATGGTAGGTATCGATCGCGATACGGCGAAGTTGCAGCGTGTCGGTGCTCATGGCGGTTAGGCTCGTGATAACCTCTCGATAATGCGGTCAAACCGGCGCAATGTCAACTGGCCGGCTTTACAGGCAAGCCATCGGATGGCATAGTAAACCTTTGGCCGGCAGACTCAAGGCGCCGAGGGCAGGGGACAGCAACTCCGCTGCGGACGAGAGTTTGCGGCAGACAGTGGATCACCGCATTATTATGAGCAAATGCAGCTGGGCGCTGAGCAGCCCGCAAATGGAACAATATCACGACGCCGAATGGGGCGTGCCGGTGCACGACGACCGCCTGTTGTTTGAATTTTTGGTGCTGGAAGGCGCTCAGGCCGGCCTGAGCTGGTCGACGATATTAAACAAGCGCGAACATTATCGGCAGGCGTTCGATCATTTCGACCCCGACACCGTGGCCCGCTACGACGAGCGGAAGATAGACGAACTGCTGCAAAATCCGGGCATCATCCGTAACCGCCTGAAAGTTCAGGCCGTGGTGATCAACGCCAGGGCCTTTCTGGACGTGCAGGACGCCTTCGGCAGCTTCGATGCGTATATCTGGCGCTTTGTCGACGGCATGCCGGTTTGCAATCACTGGCAGCAGCATCAGCAATTACCGGCCTCGACGCGCGTCTCCGAAATCCTCAGCCGCGACCTGAAGAAACGCGGTTTCAAGTTTGTCGGCAGCACGATTTGTTATGCGCACATGCAGGCGACCGGCATGGTCAACGATCATACGGTCGATTGTTTCCGGCATGCCGAAATCATCAATCACTATCCATTGCCAAAGGAGGAGTAAATCGCCATGCGTTTTTTACACACGATGATTCGGGTTCGCGATCTAGACGAAGCGCTCGATTTTTATTGCAACAAGTTGGGCTTGGTCGAAGGCAGGCGCATGGACAGCGAGTCCGGCCGCTTTACTCTAGTCTATCTCCATGCGCCCAAGGACGCCAAACAGTCCCACGACATGCAGTCCCCGGAAATCGAACTGACCTTCAACTGGGACCCGGAAGTCTATACCGGTGGCCGCAACTTCGGCCATCTGGCCTTTGAGGTCGACAACATTTACGCAACCTGCCAGAAACTGATGGATGCCGGCATCTTGATCAACCGGCCGCCGCGCGACGGCCACATGGCGTTCATTCGTTCGCCGGACCAGATTTCGATCGAATTGTTACAGAAAGGCGGTACGCTGCCCCCCAAGGAACCGTGGGTTTCGATGGTGAATAGCGGAAGCTGGTAAACCCGACAGGTCAATGATGAAAGCATCCAATGACGAAACCGATTTTTACACATGGACTCAACAAACAGGCCGCGTTGTTGAAATTAGGCCGTTTTTCAGAAATTGACATGGAACAATTAATTCAGAAAGATTTTTATCCGGATTGAACTGATGTTCTTTCAATCGCAGCCAAGGCGATTAATAGTTGTAAGTGCTTAGCAAGAAGTTAGCAGGTATTTCATGATGTTTGACTGGTGTCTGTGCTGGAGCTGGGAAAACCAAATGCATACGAACTTTTTGTAAGGCGCTTAGTGTTCGCCGTGAAACGTGGGCTTGGAATTGACATGAAACCATTGCTGACAGACTTGTTGAAGCAATAAGAGCTACCCATGGTTCGCTACTTGATGTCTCCGCTGGAAAACCGCGTTGGTCTTGGTCCAAATAATCAAGAAGAACCAGACAACCTATTTAAAGCATCCCAAGCTCATGCCGAGACTTCGCATAATGTATATTATGTTAAATTTTATAATACTCCTGCCTCCTCAGCAAGAAAAATCGTTCATTTAACTAAAGTTGTAAACAGCAAAAAATAACGTCTTATCAACTCTACTAATGTGTCGCTTGATCAAGCACCGTAGGTCAAACGACACGGTTTTTGTAGGTCAAATGACTAGAGACTTTTTTTGCGGGTGAAATATAAAAATCATCAAAAACGTGTCGTTTGAGCTACGTCTGTAAAAAAATACCGAACCATTCTGATATAGCGCGTTGAGCAAGTTAATTCCACATCGCTAATCCAACTCAGGCCTTTATCCCCCCCCCCGAAACGCATTGCTAATACCGCACATGTTGAATTCTCCGGCGATTGGTTTCCAAGGTTAAGTTGTTAATGACCATGAAATCAACCTCACAAAGATCATTCCTCTTTGCCCTTTGTCTCCGTAAATCTATTGTACCTATTGCATACGGTAGCTTTTCTCTGAAAGGTATTCTACACGCGCTAAATATGCATTTTATTCTTTAATGCACAATAAGTTTGCAAGGATGCCTTCTTTGCTGTATAAATTGCATCAAATAGAAAAATGCAAATAAATGAACATCAGCCACATCGTTACCTTGACCGCCGGACATCCTTTTCGAGAAGGCATTAAACATGCCGACGATGGCGATGCGGCAGTTGTGCAGATGAAAGATGTGGACGCGGAAAAAGGCTTGGATTGCACTAATCTTTATCGCGTTCAATTAACGGGACGTAAGCATCCCGATTACCTCCGCCACAATGATATTTTGTTCGTCGGTCGTGGCTACCGGATTTTTGCGGTTCTGGTTGATCAAGGCTTGGAAAGCACCGTTGCCGGTTCTCACTTCTTTATTCTGCGGGTAAAACCCAATAGACAGGATGTAAGACCGGACTATTTGACCTGGTATATCAACCATAAACAGGCGCAACGCTATTTTTCTCAGCATGTCGCGGGGACTGCCTTGCCCCATGTAAACCGCACGGTGCTAGAGAATTTGCCGGTTGTTGTACCTCCCATAGATGTACAAGAAAGCATCGTTAAAGCACACAATTGCAGGCTTAAGGAAAAAGCCTTGTTAGAGCAGCTAATCGAAAAGAAAAAACAGTTTTTAGACCAGCTATTGGATCAAACATTGGAACAGTATCAAGAGGACAACGCATGACCACCAAAATCAATCAGGACGAAATTAACAGCATCCTCTGGAAGGCTTGCGACACCTTCAGGGGCGTGGTCGATGCGTCGGAATATAAAAACTATATTTTGGTGATGCTGTTCGTCAAATACATCTCCGATGTCTGGCAGGAACACTACGAAAACCTCAAGGTAAAATTCGGCGACGACGAAGAGATGATCTTGCGTCGCATGCAGCGCGAACGCTTTGTGTTGCCTAAGGGCTGTAGCTTTCTTGATCTTTATAACCAACGCAACGAAGCCAATATCGGCGAAATCATTAACATCGCCCTGGAGCATGTTGAAGAAAACAATAAACAAAAGCTCTCCGGCGTATTCCGCAATATTGATTTCAATTCCGAAGCTAACCTGGGTCAAACCAAGGACCGCAACGCCCGCTTGAAACATCTATTAGAAGACTTTCACGATACAAGGCTGGATTTGCGCCCTTCCCGCGTCGGCAATCTGGACGTGATCGGCAACGCCTATGAATATCTGATTGCCAAATTCGCCGCCGGTGCCGGTAAAAAAGCTGGCGAGTTCTATACCCCTGCCGAAGTGTCGGAACTGATTGCCGAGTTGGTCAATCCGCAGGCAGGCGAGCGGATTGCCGACCCCGCCTGTGGCTCCGGTTCGTTGCTGATTAAATGCGGCAACCAGCTGTTGAAAAACGGCGTCAAAGACTTTGCCCTGTACGGTCAGGAAATCACCGGCGCAACCTGGGCATTGGCGAAAATGAATATGTTCCTGCATGGCATGGACAATGCCCGCATCGAATGGGGCGATACCATCCGCAGCCCGAAACTGATCGAAGACGACACCACCATGAAATTTGAAGTAGTGGTCGCCAATCCGCCGTTCTCGTTGGATAAATGGGGTTACGAGGAAGCGGGCAATGATTCTTACAAACGCTTCCATCGTGGACTGCCGCCGCAATCCAAGGGCGACTATGCCTTTATCTCGCACATGATCGAAACCACCACCCAAGACTCCGGCCGGGCCGGCGTGGTGGTACCGCATGGCGTGCTGTTCCGGGGTTCCAGCGAAGGCAAAATCCGCCAGCAACTCATCGAGGAAAACCTGCTGGATGCTGTGATCGGCTTGCCCGCCAACCTGTTCTACGGCACCGGCATTCCAGCAGCGGTGTTGGTGTTCAAGCGCAACAAGACCGATACCAATGTCCTGTTCATCGACGCCAGCCGCGAATATCAGAACGACAAAAACCAGAACCGGCTCCGGCAAACCGACATCGACAAGATCGTGGCGGCCTATCAAGCACGGGAAAGCGTTGATAAATACGCCTACCTCGCCAGTTTTGACGAGATCAAGGATAACGATTTCAACCTGAACATTCCGCGCTACGTCGATACTTTCGAGGAAGAAGCCGAGATTGACATCGATGCGGTGCAGGCGGAAATCAGCCAGTTGGAAACCGAGCTAGAAAGCGTGAAATTGGAAATGACAGGTTATTTGCTGAAGTTGGGTTATAAAGGCGGAACGTTTTATCATGCTAATCAAGCGCGAGCAATTTGACTACACACAATGGCAAACCAAACTATGGAAAAACGAAACCGTTACATCCTTGTCGGAAAAAGCACAAAAAGCGTGGGAACTAAACTAAAGAGGTGAACATGATGAAAACGATCAGTCTGGAAGTTGAAGAAAGTATCTACCAAAACATTGTTGGTTTTCTGCGGCTACTGCCAAGTAATAGCGTACATGTCTTAGAAGATGACAGTGACACGCTGAGCGCCGACGAACGGATTGCCGTAGCGAATAGTCACGCCCGTTTACAAGCGGGTGATGACAGTGAATTCGAAGACTGGGATAGCGTAAAGGCCGATTTTCAATGACGCAATACCGCTTGAAAATCCATAAGCACGTTAAAAAATTTCTGCTCTCGCTCAGTCCCGAGTGGCGAAACCGATTTCACGACAAACTGGAAATACTGCGCCAAAATCCGCGCGATTCAAAGCAACTCGACATCAACCCCATGCAAGGTGCGGGCGATCAACTCTATCGACTGCGGATTGGCCAATACCGATTGATTTATCAAATCGTTGACCAGGAATTGGTGATTTTTCTGATGACTGCCGGCAGCCGAGGGGATATTTATAAATGAAGGAACTTGATTATGGCCAAATCTGAAGAAACCATTTTCAACCTGCCGCAATATCGCGACCGTAGGGTTGTGCTGCGGAAAAATCCGACTGAACCTGAAAAGCGCTTTTGGCAAGCCGTTCGTGGCAAGCAACTGGGTGTTAAACTCCGTCGTCAGCATGGTATAGGTCATTATATCGTCGATTTTTATTGCCCTGAGTGGGCGTTGGTGGTGGAACTGGACGGCGATAGTCATTTCAACGCGGATGCCCAAGCGAACGATGTTAAGCGGGATGCTTATTTACGCGGATTAGGATTGCGGGTTTTACGCTTTACCAACTTGGAAATCATGCAGAACTTGGACGGGGTGCTGCTAAGAGTTATGGAGAGCAACCCCACCCCAGCCCTCCCCTTATCAGGGGAGGGAGTTAAGGCGTCCGCGAAAGAAATGGAAAACCGTGATAGAGCCAACTCATCCTCCTGCGAAGGGAAACGACTGGAGGGAGACAACTCCTCCCCCTGCCAAGGGGGAGGCCGGGAAGGGGTTGCTCAAAGCAACACGGAGGTGGGCGATGCTCGTATCAACCCCACCCCGACCCTCCCCTTATCAGGGGAGGGAGTTAAGGCGTCCGCGAAAGAAATGGAAAACCGTGATGGAGCCAATTCATCCTCCTGCGAAGGGAAACGACTGGAGGGAGACAACTCCTCCCCCTGTGAAGGGGGAGGTCGGGAGGGGGTTGCTCAAAGCAACACGGAGGTGGGCGATGCACGTGCCAACCCCACCCCAGCCCTCCCCTTATCAGGGGAGGGAGCGAATTCCTCGCACTGTCAAGCGGAAAACCGGAAGCAGCCCACCACTTTCCCCAGGGAAGGACAAGAGCGGGAGGGTCTTAACTCCTCCCCCTGTAAAGGGGGAGGCCGGGAGCAATGCCGTTAAGTTAAGCCTCACCGGTACTGCCGTCTGGGTTTGGGTGTGATGCGGTTTTTGGGCCTGGGCGCTTTTCGATCGGGACGTTTGCGCTCCAGCGTTCGGGCATAGAGAGCGATCAAA
>Ga0207968_100689_pt1:2500-5000 | contig 11625 bp, 2 predicted proteins | sample LakWasMet21_HOW5_2_FD_183867 | JGI IMG/M metagenome (GOLD analysis project Ga0207968, IMG submission 183867) | Freshwater sediment methanotrophic microbial communities from Lake Washington under simulated oxygen tension - Sediment Metagenome... | ecosystem: Environmental > Aquatic >...
GTAAGCGAATAAGAACACGTTCTCAAGCAGAAAAAGCGAAAATGTCAGCTGACTGATAACTTCCAGACTTATTGGGGTTATATGGTCAAGTGAATAAGCGCATACGGTGGATGCCTTGGCAGTAAGAGGCGATGAAGGACGTTGTAGCATGCGATAAGCCGCGGGGAGTTTGCAAACATACCCTGATCCGCGGATTTCCGAATGGGGAAACCCACTTGAGATAACTCAAGTATCCTGCACTGAATACATAGGTGCTGGAAGCAAACCCGGAGAACTGAAACATCTAAGTACCCGGAGGAAAAGAAATCAACCGAGATTCCCTTAGTAGCGGCGAGCGAACGGGGATTAGCCCTTAAGTGATTACATCGTTAGTGGAACGGTCTGGAAAGTCCGGCGATACAGGGTGATAGCCCCGTACACGAAAACCTGTAAGCATGAAATCGAGTAGGACGGGGCACGTGAAACCTTGTCTGAATATGGGGGGACCATCCTCCAAGGCTAAATACTCCTTACTGACCGATAGTGAACTAGTACCGTGAGGGAAAGGCGAAAAGAACCGGGGAGACCGGAGTGAAATAGATCCTGAAACCGTATGCGTACAAGCAGTGGGAGCCGACTTTGTTCGGTGACTGCGTACCTTTTGTATAATGGGTCAGCGACTTAATCTCAGTGGCAAGCTTAACCGAATAGGGGAGGCGTAGCGAAAGCGAGTCTGAACAGGGCGTTCAGTCGCTGGGATTAGACCCGAAACCGGGCGATCTATCCATGACCAGGTTGAAGGTGTGGTAACACACACTGGAGGACCGAACCCACTCCCGTTGAAAAGGTAGGGGATGAGTTGTGGATCGGAGTGAAAGGCTAATCAAGCTCGGAGATAGCTGGTTCTCCTCGAAAGCTATTTAGGTAGCGCCTCGTGTATAACTGCTGGGGGTAGAGCACTGTTTCGGCTAGGGGGTCATCCCGACTTACCAACCCGATGCAAACTCCGAATACCAGCAAGTTCGAGCACGGGAGACACACGGCGGGTGATAAGGTCCGTCGTGAAAAGGGAAACAGCCCAGACCGTCAGCTAAGGTCCCAAAATCTATGCTCAGTGGGAAACGATGTGGGAAGGCACAGACAGCCAGGAGGTTGGCTTAGAAGCAGCCATCCTTTAAAGAAAGCGTAATAGCTCACTGGTCGAGTCGGCCTGCGCGGAAGATTTACCGGGGCTAAGCATAGTACCGAAGCTACGGATCATACGTAAGTATGGTGGTAGAGGAGCGTTCTGTACGCCTGCGAAGGTCAATTGAGAAGTTGGCTGGAGGTATCAGAAGTGCGAATGCTGACATGAGTAACGATAATAAGGGTGAAAAACCCTTACGCCGAAAACCCAAGGTTTCCTGCGCAACGCTAATCGACGCAGGGTTAGTCGGTACCTAAGGCGAGGCCGAAAGGCGTAGTCGATGGAAAACAGGTTAATATTCCTGTACCGGTCGTAACTGCGATGGGGTGACGGAGAAGGCTAGGTCGGCTGCCTGTTGGAATAGGCAGTGCAAGCCAGTAGGGAGAACGCTTAGGCAAATCCGGGCGTTCAATCCTGAGAGGTAATGATGAGCTTGCTCTACGGAGCGGCGAAGCGATTGATGCCATGCTTCCAAGAAAAACCTCTAAGCTTCAGGTTACGAGTGGCCGTACTCTAAACCGACACAGGTGGGTGGGATGAGAATTCTAAGGCGCTTGAGAGAACTCGGGTGAAGGAACTAGGCAAAATGGTACCGTAACTTCGGGATAAGGTACGCCTTTGTTAGGTGAAGTGACTTGCTCATGGAGCCGAGAAAGGCAGCATAAAATTGGTGGCTGCGACTGTTTAGCAAAAACATAGCACTCTGCAAACTCGAAAGAGGAAGTATAGGGTGTGACGCCTGCCCGGTGCTGGAAGGTTAATTGATGGGGTCAGCGCAAGCGAAGCTCTTGATCGAAGCCCCAGTAAACGGCGGCCGTAACTATAACGGTCCTAAGGTAGCGAAATTCCTTGTCGGGTAAGTTCCGACCTGCACGAATGGCGTAACGATGGCCACACTGTCTCCACCCGAGACTCAGTGAAATTGAAATAGCTGTGAAGATGCAGTTTACCCGCGGTTAGACGGAAAGACCCCGTGAACCTTTACTATAGCTTGACACTGGACTTTGAATCGACTTGTGTAGGATAGGTGGGAGGCTTCGAAGCAGGAACGCCAGTTTCTGTGGAGCCAACCTTGAAATACCACCCTGGTTTATTTGAAGTTCTAACCTAGGTCCGTAATCCGGATTGGGGACAGTGTCTGGTGGGTAGTTTGACTGGGGCGGTCTCCTCCCAAAGAGTAACGGAGGAGCACGAAGGTACCCTCAGCATGGTCGGAAATCATGCGCTGAGTGCAATGGCATAAGGGTGCTTGACTGCGAGACGGACAGGTCGAGCAGGTACGAAAGTAGGTCATAGTGATCCGGTGGTTCTGTATGGAAGGGCCATCGCTCAACG
>Ga0207968_100689_pt1:10000-11625 | contig 11625 bp, 2 predicted proteins | sample LakWasMet21_HOW5_2_FD_183867 | JGI IMG/M metagenome (GOLD analysis project Ga0207968, IMG submission 183867) | Freshwater sediment methanotrophic microbial communities from Lake Washington under simulated oxygen tension - Sediment Metagenome... | ecosystem: Environmental > Aquatic >...
AGCTTCAGGTTACGAGTGGCCGTACTCTAAACCGACACAGGTGGGTGGGATGAGAATTCTAAGGCGCTTGAGAGAACTCGGGTGAAGGAACTAGGCAAAATGGTACCGTAACTTCGGGATAAGGTACGCCTTTGTTAGGTGAAGTGACTTGCTCATGGAGCCGAGAAAGGCAGCATAAAATTGGTGGCTGCGACTGTTTAGCAAAAACATAGCACTCTGCAAACTCGAAAGAGGAAGTATAGGGTGTGACGCCTGCCCGGTGCTGGAAGGTTAATTGATGGGGTCAGCGCAAGCGAAGCTCTTGATCGAAGCCCCAGTAAACGGCGGCCGTAACTATAACGGTCCTAAGGTAGCGAAATTCCTTGTCGGGTAAGTTCCGACCTGCACGAATGGCGTAACGATGGCCACACTGTCTCCACCCGAGACTCAGTGAAATTGAAATAGCTGTGAAGATGCAGTTTACCCGCGGTTAGACGGAAAGACCCCGTGAACCTTTACTATAGCTTGACACTGGACTTTGAATCGACTTGTGTAGGATAGGTGGGAGGCTTCGAAGCAGGAACGCCAGTTTCTGTGGAGCCAACCTTGAAATACCACCCTGGTTTATTTGAAGTTCTAACCTAGGTCCGTAATCCGGATTGGGGACAGTGTCTGGTGGGTAGTTTGACTGGGGCGGTCTCCTCCCAAAGAGTAACGGAGGAGCACGAAGGTACCCTCAGCATGGTCGGAAATCATGCGCTGAGTGCAATGGCATAAGGGTGCTTGACTGCGAGACGGACAGGTCGAGCAGGTACGAAAGTAGGTCATAGTGATCCGGTGGTTCTGTATGGAAGGGCCATCGCTCAACGGATAAAAGGTACTCCGGGGATAACAGGCTGATACCGCCCAAGAGTTCATATCGACGGCGGTGTTTGGCACCTCGATGTCGGCTCATCACATCCTGGGGCTGAAGCAGGTCCCAAGGGTATGGCTGTTCGCCATTTAAAGTGGTACGCGAGCTGGGTTCAGAACGTCGTGAGACAGTTCGGTCCCTATCTGCCGTGGGCGTTTGAGATTTGAGGGAAGCTGCTCCTAGTACGAGAGGACCGGAGTGGACGAACCGCTGGTGTTCCGGTTGTCATGCCAATGGCATTGCCGGGTAGCTACGTTCGGACAGGATAACCGCTGAAAGCATCTAAGCGGGAAGCCCCTCCCAAGATGAGATCTCACTGGGACTTCAAGTCCCCTGAAGGGCCGTCGGAGACTACGACGTTGATAGGCACGGTGTGGAAGTCCAGTAATGGGCGTAGCTAACGTGTACTAATTGCCCGTGAGGCTTGACCATATAACACCCAATCGGTTTGGGTGGCTGTAGAAGAAAACTACAGTGCAGCTGACGCTTTACTGCAAGAGAACCGAAGGTTACAGATTTCCAAGGCACGGCGACAGCCCTGCCGAAGGTTGACAATCATCGTCAACCGCACCAGTTTGCTTGGTGACCATAGCGAGCGTGAACCACCCGATCCCATCCCGAACTCGGAAGTGAAACCGCTTAGCGCCGATGATAGTGTGGCAGGTTGCCATGCGAAAGTAGGGAATTGCCAAGCTCTTAATCCGAAAACCCAAGCCACACGGCTTGGGTTTTT
>Ga0207968_100690_pt1 | contig 11623 bp, 6 predicted proteins | sample LakWasMet21_HOW5_2_FD_183867 | JGI IMG/M metagenome (GOLD analysis project Ga0207968, IMG submission 183867) | Freshwater sediment methanotrophic microbial communities from Lake Washington under simulated oxygen tension - Sediment Metagenome... | ecosystem: Environmental > Aquatic > Freshwater >...
GGGTCTCGCAAATTTCGGCGGAACAAAATCATGAGGCAATAAAAAAGGCCTTAGGTATTTCTACCTAAGGCCTTATTTTATCTGGAGCTGGTGATGGGACTCGAACCCGCGACCGGCTGATTACAAACCAAGTATAATATTTGTAAATTATTTTTAATCAATCACTTAAAGCGCTTGCCTTTACTAAACCGTAGTTGATTTATCAATAATCGATTGTCTATGTGATCAGTAAAATGACACAAATTTGGCACATAAACGTGAACCTCATCTATTAATTATCAAAGCAAAATAGATGCGCTATTAGAAACAAGGAAATATATAAATTTTTATATTAGTTATCAGATATAGAAGATACTGATTTCTCAATAATATTAAATGGAAATTGATGAACCTCACCATCTATGTAGATGTTAAACGAATAACTTCCTTTCCCATTAACTAGAAATGGATTAGCCACAATCACAAAAGATTTGCTCGTACCCTTTGCAATGGACATCGTACCAAAATCAAATCTTTCACCATGCGGATTTCCAGTAGGATCAAATATCTGTCCATATATTTCATGATCCCCAGCAGGGACATCACTAATATTTATAAGAAAAGCTAACCGATCAATCAACCCTGACTGTAATGATCCATCAGTATCTGAAACCAATGGATTTTCAATAACTATTGTATGATCTGGAAATAAACCTAATACAGTTTGTTTGCCACTTACTTCAGATCTTATTTCATCTGCTACTAGAAAATTAATTTTCATATTTTTAATTCAACATGGGCCTTTTCTGAGCGTCAAATGATGCGCCTTGAATCGACGTAAAATTTTGATGCTGCTGTATCTGCTGAGTTCGACTAGTTCCAATTGTTTCTAGTGTTGTCCCAAACAGGGAGTGACCACCTATCTTTACTACTAAAACTGTTAATTCTTCTTTATTTGAAGATATAACTTTAAAATTAGGCTGTTTATAGACGTTTTGCAAAAAATCAATAGCTGGTTGCCCAACTACATTTGTTAATCGTAATAGACGATCCATTGCAAAACTCTGCAATACTTCACCAGATTCATATTTATTAAAAGCATTGTAACCTCCACCAAACAAAGCTGCAGCCTCTCGCTGACTTAGAGAAAATTTTTCACGTATTTCAGCAATTTTGTCGCCAGACAGTAAACCCTGTTCTTTGCGGATTTTATCGCGCATTACAGCATAAGATGCACGGATAATCGACTCATTGTGTGCGCGTTGCCCACCTGACTCCCATTTATACCCGCAACTTTCACATTTTGACTCTTCAAGATTTTCAACATCTAACTCCATGTTTCGAAAATCAACTGTGTCACTGTACACGATGACTTTAAAGTTCTGGTTGCCACATTTAGGACAAGAATTTTTTATACTCATATTTGTTAATCCGATGTTCCTGATGTGTGAAGGGTGACAACCCCAGCCTGTTGCCCATCTGGAGTAGTCATAATGGCGATTTTTAATGACAATGACACTGTCGCACGAAAGAGGTTCCCACAACTGGTTCCCGTCTCCTCATCCCAATGAACTTCATATTGATCTGCATCCACAAAGTCTTCCCCTGGAAACTCATTAATTTTGCAATTAGGTGCAACCTTCTGAAAATCATTTTGAGTCATGCGGCAAAGCATCTTCGCAAGATCCTCATCTGTCCATCCAAGCTTATCTAGTGTTCTTTCTGCTCTGCGAGTATTGAGATAGCACCATTTTGAAGAAGCAACAAGTGATTGGAAGTCTTTTAGAGAATAGAGTGCCATAAATTTTAGAACAAGTCACCATAATGGTGATTTTTTTGTGAGTTTAGTCTTGTAGAGTAGCGGTTTCTACTTACAATTAAGGACCGCAGACTCAATACATTTGACGCCTTCTTTATTCTCTACCGTTTACTCCATAACGTCAAATTGACACCCATAAGCAGCCATCCACAGGCCGTACCGCCGGGGCTGCGTTAGCAAAGCCCCAGAGGCGGTGCGGCCTGTGGGTGGGTGCGGGCTTGGGTAGTCGAAAGCCACTTCGTAAACTACTTTTAAAATCATTCAACTTTTTATGATTCTTATCTCCTGAAATGCTGCCCAAGCCAAGCAAACATCACGCCATTCGTTACATTCAAAATCTCCTTCCCGAATACGGGGAAATGCTTTCCGAAATCGAAAAGAACAGCGGCTGGATTAAACCCAGGCCAAAGCTTGAACGAGCCTTAAAAAACCTGAAAATCAGCGATTATGCCAAGTTCTACACCATAGAAAACATCATGATCAAGTCTTTCATGCTCGCCTTTTTTGACCCGGCAAAGATCAAAGAACTTGACCAAGAGCTTAGTGAGGCAAACGATCAGGAACGAACGGCGTTTTTAGATGAGTGGATCGAAACCCTAGAGCGAGCTGACGACGATAATTGGCTTGGCTTCAAACTCCCAGAGACACCAGAAGAAGAGGCAGAAGCTTTGAAATTATGGGAGACGCTCAATGAAGGAGAACAGGCAGAAGCCAGCAAACGTATGGCCTGTTTCTTGGTTTTCTTCATGGTCAACTTCCATAATTACATTTCCATTATGGTACATGGCCGGAAAATCACACAACTGATTGCCGAAGCCTTGCAAGGCAATGACGAGTCCTTTGTCCTGGCCGTTCAAATCGATCCTTCGGTCATGCAAGCCATTCCCTATTTTCATGAGCGAGAAATCCACTCCCGCTCGGAAGGAAATATAAACTTCTTAGACAAGCTCGCTTACCGGCGAAGAATCCCCCCTCTTCAGGGCAAAATTCGCTTCCGCCTGCTGTATTTGTTATTCGCGATACTGGAGAGCATGAACTTACTTGATGACCTTAGCGGCAATGAAATTCTCGATATTTGCGATGCTGCGGGCCTAGACCGCTGGCAAAACAGGATTGAGGATGTGAACTATCTCTATAAACGGCTGAGGGAATACCGCCGTTTTCAACAGCACAAACCGATTAATGAGTCAATGCACTGAAATTCTTTTTCGGTGCAGGGCGACATCTATTTCGCCCTAATAAACTCACCCACGTTGCAGAAAGGAGTGGCCTTTTTGCTTTCTACCTTAACGTGATGGTGATTTTATGCACAAAGAAGAAGCTTGGGATTCTCACGGAAACATTGAACCGCAGGCTCAACCTGCGGTAAGCGGAGCCGCCGCTGAGACGCGGATTTGCGGCGGCGAGCCGCAAACCGCACGAAGCGAAGGCGACGCGAATTCTCGGGATAACCTAGACGCAGGTGCGCCGCCGAGTAACACAGCACCTGTAAATTGCATTTTAACCAATGAGGAACAGAATAAACTGGATTTTATCCCCCTCCGTAATGGGATTGACAGTTTATATCTGTCCTATCCGGGCCGGTTGGCTTCGTCGTGGGAACAGCGCCTGGAAGGATTGAAGCGAGCCGCACAATCGACTGAACCCGGCGAACGCTCAAACGCGCAAGTCCGAATCGGCGATCATCTGTTCGAGGTCAAGGATAAAGGCAAAGGTCGTTTTGCCTATGTGCTGATCGATAATTGCTTTCATATCCAGCTTTCCAGCGGTCAATCGACGGTGCTGCCGTTGGCCTATGTGCAACTTTCGAGTGAGCTATTAACCGCGATTTCGGTACGCGAAGCCGAAGCAAAGCTGCGTTTTATTATCAATTCCTTCGGCCTGGTCGAGGGTCCCGCGCAAATCAGCCGGGTCGATCTGTTCGTCGATTTCGTCTCACCCTTGGCGATGGATAGCTGGAAACCCGATGCCTGGGTCACGCGGGCGCATAAAATCTGGAGCCATTACGAAAAACGCCAGTTCTCCGGCTGGAGTATTGGCCTCGGTGGTGTACTGGGCTCACGGCTCTATGACAAAACTCTGGAACTGCTGAAAAGTAAAAAGGACTATCTGAAGCCGCTGTGGTCTGCGGCGGGCTGGCAGGAAGGGCAAAAAGTCTGGCGTCTGGAATTCGAGTTCAAACGCGACGCATTGAAAGAACTCAAGGTGACGACCTTGGACGATCTCTTGCCTGCCTTGGCGGGACTCTGGGCTTATGCGACCACCTCTTGGCTGCGTCTCACGATTCCGAACCCGGACGACCAGACGCAAACCCGCTGGCCGAATCATCCCTTATGGGAAGCTCTCTCTGAGGTTTCCTGGTCGGATGCTTTCCCCTCTCCCCTGGTCCGGTTGCGCAAAGAACGCCTTCCTTCCGATGAATCCTTGTTCATCAATGGTCTCGGAGGCCTGACTTCTTTCATGGCGAAGTATGGCATCACCGACCTCGGCGAAGGTTTCGGCGAATTCCTGGCCCACGCCGACCGGTTCCATAAAAGCTATCAGCGCAAATCCGGCAAGGACTTTAAAGGCTATGTGCTGGACAAGGTCAGCGACAAAGCCCGTAAATACAACACCCTCGAAAATGAATCCGCCGAAAAGCGTCGAGCGGAACAAGAACGGATCAGGAGCGAAGCCGATGAATACCGACACGCCAAAGACGGGGAATAATCGCCATGTTACGCTTGACCTTCAAGAAGCCGCCGATTTTCTGCACATGTCGCCTGCCGTGCTGCGCCAAAAGGCCAAGCTTGGACATATCAAGGGAGCCAAGCCGGGAAAATGCTGGGTCTTTCTGGCGGATGATCTTGCGGAATATTTGCGCTCGTTATATCTTGATACCGGGCAAGCGCCGCTAAGTGGACAACCGAAGGAGATTAATCGATGTCACTTTATAAACGCGGCAAAATCTGGTGGACACGTTTCACCACACCCAACGGCGAGCGCGTACGCGAGTCGACTGGGACTGAAGACCGAAAGCAAGCCCAGGAGTATCACGACCGGCTGAAAGCGAAATACTGGGAAGTGCAGAAGCTGGGCGAGAAACCGGAGCGCAGTTGGCAAGACGCCGTGCTGCGCTGGCTGGATGAAACCAGCCATAAGGCCACTCAGCATGATGACATTCATCATCTGCGCTGGCTCGATCCGCACCTAGGAAGCCTGACACTGAACAGCATCACCCGTGACAAGATTGACGCCTTGATTGCCAAACGTAAAAGCGAAGGCGTCAGCAATGCCACGGTAAACCGGATGCTGGCGGTTGTGCGGGCTATCCTCCGGCGAGCGGCTTTGGATTGGGAATGGCTGGACAAAATCCCCAAAATCAAGCTGCTGCCGGAACCCAAGCGCCGTATTCGTTGGATTACGCAGGACGAAGCGCAACGGCTGATCGAGGAGCTGCCGGAACATTTGGCGGAAATGGTGCGTTTTTCCCTGGCAACGGGGTTGAGACAAGCCAACGTCACCCACCTGGACTGGTCGCAAGTCGATCTGGAACGGCGGGTGGCTTGGATACATGCGGATCAGGCTAAAGCCAGAAAAGCGATCTCGGTGCCGTTGAACGCAGAAGCTGTGCTTGTGCTTAGGCGGCAACTGGGAAAACATCAACAGCGGGTTTTTACCTATCACGGCAAACCTGTCATCGATGTGAATACCAAAGCCTGGCGGCACGCTTTGAAACGGGTGGGGATCGAGGACTTCCGCTGGCATGACCTTCGCCATACCTGGGCCTCCTGGCATGTGCAGAACGGCACGCCGCTGCATGTGCTTCAGGAACTGGGGGCTTGGGAATCGGTGGAAATGGTACGGCGCTATGCGCACCTGGGACAAAATCATCTGGCTGAATATGCCGAGAGCCTGTGCCGGTTGAAAACCGTCACTGACACAATCTTGGCACAAACCGGATGATCGGGCAATAAAAAAGGGCTTAGATTTGCATCTAAACCCTTGATTTATCTGGAGCTGGTGATGGGACTCGAACCCGCGACCGGCTGATTACAAACCAAGTATAATATTTGTAAATTATTTTTAATCAATCACTTAAAGCGCTTGCCTTTACTAAACCGTAGTTGATTTATCAATAATCGATTGTCTATGTGATCAGTAAAATGACACAAATTTGGCACATAAACGTGAACCTCATCTATTAATTATCAAAGCAAAATAGATGCGCTATTAGAAACAAGGAAATATATAAATTTTTATATTAGTTATCAGATATAGAAGATACTGATTTCTCAATAATATTAAATGGAAATTGATGAACCTCACCATCTATGTAGATGTTAAACGAATAACTTCCTTTCCCATTAACTAGAAATGGATTAGCCACAATCACAAAAGATTTGCTCGTACCCTTTGCAATGGACATCGTACCAAAATCAAATCTTTCACCATGCGGATTTCCAGTAGGATCAAATATCTGTCCATATATTTCATGATCCCCAGCAGGGACATCACTAATATTTATAAGAAAAGCTAACCGATCAATCAACCCTGACTGTAATGATCCATCAGTATCTGAAACCAATGGATTTTCAATAACTATTGTATGATCTGGAAATAAACCTAATACAGTTTGTTTGCCACTTACTTCAGATCTTATTTCATCTGCTACTAGAAAATTAATTTTCATATTTTTAATTCAACATGGGCCTTTTCTGAGCGTCAAATGATGCGCCTTGAATCGACGTAAAATTTTGATGCTGCTGTATCTGCTGAGTTCGACTAGTTCCAATTGTTTCTAGTGTTGTCCCAAACAGGGAGTGACCACCTATCTTTACTACTAAAACTGTTAATTCTTCTTTATTTGAAGATATAACTTTAAAATTAGGCTGTTTATAGACGTTTTGCAAAAAATCAATAGCTGGTTGCCCAACTACATTTGTTAATCGTAATAGACGATCCATTGCAAAACTCTGCAATACTTCACCAGATTCATATTTATTAAAAGCATTGTAACCTCCACCAAACAAAGCTGCAGCCTCTCGCTGACTTAGAGAAAATTTTTCACGTATTTCAGCAATTTTGTCGCCAGACAGTAAACCCTGTTCTTTGCGGATTTTATCGCGCATTACAGCATAAGATGCACGGATAATCGACTCATTGTGTGCGCGTTGCCCACCTGACTCCCATTTATACCCGCAACTTTCACATTTTGACTCTTCAAGATTTTCAACATCTAACTCCATGTTTCGAAAATCAACTGTGTCACTGTACACGATGACTTTAAAGTTCTGGTTGCCACATTTAGGACAAGAATTTTTTATACTCATATTTGTTAATCCGATGTTCCTGATGTGTGAAGGGTGACAACCCCAGCCTGTTGCCCATCTGGAGTAGTCATAATGGCGATTTTTAATGACAATGACACTGTCGCACGAAAGAGGTTCCCACAACTGGTTCCCGTCTCCTCATCCCAATGAACTTCATATTGATCTGCATCCACAAAGTCTTCCCCTGGAAACTCATTAATTTTGCAATTAGGTGCAACCTTCTGAAAATCATTTTGAGTCATGCGGCAAAGCATCTTCGCAAGATCCTCATCTGTCCATCCAAGCTTATCTAGTGTTCTTTCTGCTCTGCGAGTATTGAGATAGCACCATTTTGAAGAAGCAACAAGTGATTGGAAGTCTTTTAGAGAATAGAGTGCCATAAATTTTAGAACAAGTCACCATAATGGTGATTTTTTTGTGAGTTTAGTCTTGTAGAGTAGCGGTTTCTACTTACAATTAAGGACCGCAGACTCAATACATTTGACGCCTTCTTTATTCTCTACCGTTTACTCCATAACGTCAAATTGACACCCATAAGCAGCCATCCACAGGCCGTACCGCCGGGGCTGCGTTAGCAAAGCCCCAGAGGCGGTGCGGCCTGTGGGTGGGTGCGGGCTTGGGTAGTCGAAAGCCACTTCGTAAACTACTTTTAAAATCATTCAACTTTTTATGATTCTTATCTCCTGAAATGCTGCCCAAGCCAAGCAAACATCACGCCATTCGTTACATTCAAAATCTCCTTCCCGAATACGGGGAAATGCTTTCCGAAATCGAAAAGAACAGCGGCTGGATTAAACCCAGGCCAAAGCTTGAACGAGCCTTAAAAAACCTGAAAATCAGCGATTATGCCAAGTTCTACACCATAGAAAACATCATGATCAAGTCTTTCATGCTCGCCTTTTTTGACCCGGCAAAGATCAAAGAACTTGACCAAGAGCTTAGTGAGGCAAACGATCAGGAACGAACGGCGTTTTTAGATGAGTGGATCGAAACCCTAGAGCGAGCTGACGACGATAATTGGCTTGGCTTCAAACTCCCAGAGACACCAGAAGAAGAGGCAGAAGCTTTGAAATTATGGGAGACGCTCAATGAAGGAGAACAGGCAGAAGCCAGCAAACGTATGGCCTGTTTCTTGGTTTTCTTCATGGTCAACTTCCATAATTACATTTCCATTATGGTACATGGCCGGAAAATCACACAACTGATTGCCGAAGCCTTGCAAGGCAATGACGAGTCCTTTGTCCTGGCCGTTCAAATCGATCCTTCGGTCATGCAAGCCATTCCCTATTTTCATGAGCGAGAAATCCACTCCCGCTCGGAAGGAAATATAAACTTCTTAGACAAGCTCGCTTACCGGCGAAGAATCCCCCCTCTTCAGGGCAAAATTCGCTTCCGCCTGCTGTATTTGTTATTCGCGATACTGGAGAGCATGAACTTACTTGATGACCTTAGCGGCAATGAAATTCTCGATATTTGCGATGCTGCGGGCCTAGACCGCTGGCAAAACAGGATTGAGGATGTGAACTATCTCTATAAACGGCTGAGGGAATACCGCCGTTTTCAACAGCACAAACCGATTAATGAGTCAATGCACTGAAATTCTTTTTCGGTGCAGGGCGACATCTATTTCGCCCTAATAAACTCACCCACGTTGCAGAAAGGAGTGGCCTTTTTGCTTTCTACCTTAACGTGATGGTGATTTTATGCACAAAGAAGAAGCTTGGGATTCTCACGGAAACATTGAACCGCAGGCTCAACCTGCGGTAAGCGGAGCCGCCGCTGAGACGCGGATTTGCGGCGGCGAGCCGCAAACCGCACGAAGCGAAGGCGACGCGAATTCTCGGGATAACCTAGACGCAGGTGCGCCGCCGAGTAACACAGCACCTGTAAATTGCATTTTAACCAATGAGGAACAGAATAAACTGGATTTTATCCCCCTCCGTAATGGGATTGACAGTTTATATCTGTCCTATCCGGGCCGGTTGGCTTCGTCGTGGGAACAGCGCCTGGAAGGATTGAAGCGAGCCGCACAATCGACTGAACCCGGCGAACGCTCAAACGCGCAAGTCCGAATCGGCGATCATCTGTTCGAGGTCAAGGATAAAGGCAAAGGTCGTTTTGCCTATGTGCTGATCGATAATTGCTTTCATATCCAGCTTTCCAGCGGTCAATCGACGGTGCTGCCGTTGGCCTATGTGCAACTTTCGAGTGAGCTATTAACCGCGATTTCGGTACGCGAAGCCGAAGCAAAGCTGCGTTTTATTATCAATTCCTTCGGCCTGGTCGAGGGTCCCGCGCAAATCAGCCGGGTCGATCTGTTCGTCGATTTCGTCTCACCCTTGGCGATGGATAGCTGGAAACCCGATGCCTGGGTCACGCGGGCGCATAAAATCTGGAGCCATTACGAAAAACGCCAGTTCTCCGGCTGGAGTATTGGCCTCGGTGGTGTACTGGGCTCACGGCTCTATGACAAAACTCTGGAACTGCTGAAAAGTAAAAAGGACTATCTGAAGCCGCTGTGGTCTGCGGCGGGCTGGCAGGAAGGGCAAAAAGTCTGGCGTCTGGAATTCGAGTTCAAACGCGACGCATTGAAAGAACTCAAGGTGACGACCTTGGACGATCTCTTGCCTGCCTTGGCGGGACTCTGGGCTTATGCGACCACCTCTTGGCTGCGTCTCACGATTCCGAACCCGGACGACCAGACGCAAACCCGCTGGCCGAATCATCCCTTATGGGAAGCTCTCTCTGAGGTTTCCTGGTCGGATGCTTTCCCCTCTCCCCTGGTCCGGTTGCGCAAAGAACGCCTTCCTTCCGATGAATCCTTGTTCATCAATGGTCTCGGAGGCCTGACTTCTTTCATGGCGAAGTATGGCATCACCGACCTCGGCGAAGGTTTCGGCGAATTCCTGGCCCACGCCGACCGGTTCCATAAAAGCTATCAGCGCAAATCCGGCAAGGACTTTAAAGGCTATGTGCTGGACAAGGTCAGCGACAAAGCCCGTAAATACAACACCCTCGAAAATGAATCCGCCGAAAAGCGTCGAGCGGAACAAGAACGGATCAGGAGCGAAGCCGATGAATACCGACACGCCAAAGACGGGGAATAATCGCCATGTTACGCTTGACCTTCAAGAAGCCGCCGATTTTCTGCACATGTCGCCTGCCGTGCTGCGCCAAAAGGCCAAGCTTGGACATATCAAGGGAGCCAAGCCGGGAAAATGCTGGGTCTTTCTGGCGGATGATCTTGCGGAATATTTGCGCTCGTTATATCTTGATACCGGGCAAGCGCCGCTAAGTGGACAACCGAAGGAGATTAATCGATGTCACTTTATAAACGCGGCAAAATCTGGTGGACACGTTTCACCACACCCAACGGCGAGCGCGTACGCGAGTCGACTGGGACTGAAGACCGAAAGCAAGCCCAGGAGTATCACGACCGGCTGAAAGCGAAATACTGGGAAGTGCAGAAGCTGGGCGAGAAACCGGAGCGCAGTTGGCAAGACGCCGTGCTGCGCTGGCTGGATGAAACCAGCCATAAGGCCACTCAGCATGATGACATTCATCATCTGCGCTGGCTCGATCCGCACCTAGGAAGCCTGACACTGAACAGCATCACCCGTGACAAGATTGACGCCTTGATTGCCAAACGTAAAAGCGAAGGCGTCAGCAATGCCACGGTAAACCGGATGCTGGCGGTTGTGCGGGCTATCCTCCGGCGAGCGGCTTTGGATTGGGAATGGCTGGACAAAATCCCCAAAATCAAGCTGCTGCCGGAACCCAAGCGCCGTATTCGTTGGATTACGCAGGACGAAGCGCAACGGCTGATCGAGGAGCTGCCGGAACATTTGGCGGAAATGGTGCGTTTTTCCCTGGCAACGGGGTTGAGACAAGCCAACGTCACCCACCTGGACTGGTCGCAAGTCGATCTGGAACGGCGGGTGGCTTGGATACATGCGGATCAGGCTAAAGCCAGAAAAGCGATCTCGGTGCCGTTGAACGCAGAAGCTGTGCTTGTGCTTAGGCGGCAACTGGGAAAACATCAACAGCGGGTTTTTACCTATCACGGCAAACCTGTCATCGATGTGAATACCAAAGCCTGGCGGCACGCTTTGAAACGGGTGGGGATCGAGGACTTCCGCTGGCATGACCTTCGCCATACCTGGGCCTCCTGGCATGTGCAGAACGGCACGCCGCTGCATGTGCTTCAGGAACTGGGGGCTTGGGAATCGGTGGAAATGGTACGGCGCTATGCGCACCTGGGACAAAATCATCTGGCTGAATATGCCGAGAGCCTGTGCCGGTTGAAAACCGTCACTGACACAATCTTGGCACAAACCGGATGATCGGGCAATAAAAAAGGGCTTAGATTTGCATCTAAACCCTTGATTTATCTGGAGCTGGTGATGGGACTCGAACCCGCGACCGGCTGATTACAAATCAGCTGCTCTACCAACTGAGCTACACCAGCTAAGAATCCGCCATTATACAGAATAATTTGATTTTGACCAGCATT
>Ga0207968_100691_pt1 | contig 11613 bp, 9 predicted proteins | sample LakWasMet21_HOW5_2_FD_183867 | JGI IMG/M metagenome (GOLD analysis project Ga0207968, IMG submission 183867) | Freshwater sediment methanotrophic microbial communities from Lake Washington under simulated oxygen tension - Sediment Metagenome... | ecosystem: Environmental > Aquatic > Freshwater >...
CAGGTCGTGTTTCTCGACGAAGATTTGCAGCGTGATGTCGCGGCCCGAAACGGTCGTGAAACGGTCTTCGATGCAGTCGAGCTGGCCCGCGACCAGCGCGAACAAATAGCAGGGTTTCTTGAACGGGTCTTTCCAGGTCACCCAATGCCGGTTGTCCGGCAAGTCGCCGTGGCCGACCTTGTTGCCGTTCGACAACAGCACCGGAAAGCGGTCCTTGTCGCCGGTGATCGTGGTCGTGAACACGGCCATCACATCGGGGCGGTCCAGGAAATAGGTGATTTTCCTGAAACCTTCGGCCTCGCACTGCGTGCACAGCATGCCGTTCGACAGGTACAGGCCTTCGAGCGCGGTATTCGCCTTCGGATCGATCCCGTTTTCGATCGTCAGCACGAAGCTGCGCTGTTGCGGTACGTTATGAACGATCAACGCATCCGGGGTTTGCAGGTAATCCTTGTCGCCCAGCTCGTTGTCTTCGTTCAGCACGATCCGGAACAGTTTCAGATTTTCGCCGGCCAGGGTCAGCGACGTATCGCTCGAACGGCTGGCCGGATTCCGGCACATCGTGAGCCTGGAAACGACGCGCGTGTTTTCTTCGTCCAGCGTAAAATTCAGATCGACGTGTTGAATCAGATAATCCGGTACGGTGTAGTCTTTTAAATAAACGGTCCTGGGATTGGCGTCGCGCATGATGGTACGTTCTAAAGTGGGAAATGCTGTGAGTGTAACGGAATCGTCGGTAAACGCAACCATTGCCGACTATAATTTGCCCCCAATGGCTTCATGGAGCGGATGGCTTATGACTTCCGTTGAAGTCAGCCCAAAATCCTGAGCGGCTGAAGACTTCCAACCTGGAGCGAAAAACGACTCAGTATTCGGAGCTTAAATAATTTTTGGGGAAAGACCTGCCAGCTTTTAAAAACTTGGCGGGTCTATGATGTTTTAGGAAAAAGCCGCTGTCTGTTTTTCGAGGAATCAACGTTTGAACACGCACCTCGCGGCTTTCGTGTGCCGGCCGGGGCAACTCGCAGCGCTGACGCACACGGAGGTCGGCGCGGGGGAAATCGGTACGTTCGTTTGAACTGATCGCGGTCGACGAGAATCGTATCCATCTCGACACATCGATCCAGGGGCCGGATGATCCCTCGTGCTGCCCGCGCATCCCGCGCGCTTTCGGGCCGCTTTTCACTTTTTATATGAGCCTATTCTACCGTTTATCTACCAACCTCAAAGCCGGTTTTAGCCTGGCGTTTTTCCGCCAATGCACGCTCGAACGCTTCATTTGCGGCCGCGACCCGTTTTTGCAACTGTTACTGCTCGACCTGCTGCTCGAAATCGGCTCCGGCTATGTACTGAATTGGCCGCGGCCGGAGTTTCAACTCTATGCGTTGCCGGTCTATACCTTCGATCTGGCCTGTTTGTTGATCGCGCTCTATTTGGCCGCCAAGGTCATCCGGCGCGAGAACGCGGTGTTGCAGATCGCCACCGTGATTTACAGTCTGGCGCCGGTGCTGGTCCTGCTGCAGACCGCGTCGCGGTATCTCAATGACCGCGAGTTTGCCGGCTGGCCGGACCTCGGGCTGTGGTTTGGGGGGGCGGCCGCCGTTTATTTGCTGGCGTTGCTCGGGCGCGCATTGTTGCTGGTCTGCGGCCGGCTGCCGGTCACCGCGATCAGCGTGGTGCTGGTGCTCTTGTCCATCGGTCCCGTCGAATGGTGGTTTGCCGATTACCGCGATTTTTGGTATCCGCCCGAAGCGCGGGATTCGGAAAACGGCGACCCTTATGCCGAGTATAAGGACCTAGACGCCGAAGCGCTGCTGTACCGGCAGCCGGCCTTGCTCGGCGAGGCGCTGAGCCGGTTGCGCTCCGAGCGCAAGCAACACGTCGATTTGTTTTATCTCGGCTTTGCGGGTTTTGCGACCGAAGACGTGTTTTCGATCGAGGTCGATTACATCAAACGCTTGTTCGATCAGCGTTTCGATACCGCCGGGCATTCTTTGAATCTGGTCAATCATCTCGACACGCTCGCGGATACGCCGCTGGCGACCGCGACCAATCTTGCCGAAGCGCTCAAACGGATCGGCGGGATCATGAACCGGGATGAGGACGTACTGTTCCTGTATCTGACCAGTCACGGCAGCAGCGACCATAAACTCGCGGTCGAATTCTGGCCGTTGCCGTTGCACGACCTGACGCCCGAGCGCTTGAAAGCGATGCTCGATCAGGCCGGCATCAAATGGCGCGTGATCGTGGTGTCGGCCTGCTATTCCGGGGGCTTTGTCGAGGCGTTGCAAGGTCCGAACACACTGGTCGCGACCGCCGCGGCCGCCGACCGGACCTCATTCGGCTGCGGCGCCGAATCGGATTTTACCTATTTCGGCGAAGCGGTGTTCAAGGAGCAATTGCAGAATCGGTTTTCGTTGATCCCGGCGTTGAAGGCCGCTGCGATTGCGATAGCAAAACGCGAAGAGCAGGAGCAACTGGAAGCCTCCAAGCCGCAGCTATCGGTCGGTTCTGCCGTGGGGCCTCAGCTTGCGATTCTCGAAAAATCACTAAAGCACTCTCAATGCCGAAGCGGGCACGGTAAAACCAAGGCGTGTTAAATGCTGGTGGATGTCGATCCAAGAAGTGATAAGATGAGCTTCCAGCTAGGTTAGCGGCTATTTTCTATTCACCCCGTATTTGTTTAGTTCGTCATATCTGGCTGATTTCAACATCCACCGAGCTCTACGTCGTGGATTTTTCTCATATGAAATTTAAGTCAGTGGGGAACCAGTCATGAATACAATCGATTATGGCGCAGTTGCCACGAACGAAGCGGACCGCACGTATCCAGGCTCACGTTATGCGGAAGTCAGGGAAGCCATTTTTGCAAATCCCTATTATTCGGTTTGGGGGGCCGAGGATGCGAAGCCTTTGCCGATTTATGACGTGACGTTCGCGAGCGCGGCGGCCGGTATTTTGCCGTTCGGATCGCCATTTAGGTTTTTGCAGTCCTCGGAGCGAACGGTCGATTCGCATGCCGATTTGCGTTGGGGCGATGACCGCAAAGGTTTTCGCCGCATCTTGCACCCGAACGGTGTTTGTCTGGCCGGCGTCTGGGAAATCACCGAGGACAACGCGTATTCCGGCTATTTCAAGAAAGGCAGCAAGGCGTTGACGATCGGTCGTTATTCGACCTGCTGCACCGAAACCCGGCGCGGTCATGTCCGCTCGCTCGCATTGGTCGGCAAACTGTATCCGACAACCGATGCCAGTCATCCCGAGCCGCTCAGAACCGCGAGTTTCATTACCCAGCAGGATTTCGGCGGCGATTTCAGCGACTACATCAACGACGCGGAACTTCGCAACGCGCCCGACACCCGTTCCTGGCGGCGTGGCGCCGGTGTCCCGGTCTTGTTGTTGACCGGCGCGGTATTGATGAAAGCTGACAGGCAGCCGACACATCGCCAGCTTTATCAGATTGCCGAATTGGGCAAAGCCCCGAACGAGAAAACGCGGACGCCGGAATTCATGCGCTTGCTTCCGGTGTCCGAGCAGCCCCGCATCGAGGGCGACCATCTCGATTTTCGCGACGAAATCCTCGGGCAGATTTACGATAAAGGCGATCCGGCGCCCCGGCGCGCGCTGAGTTTTCAGATCGACGTCTCCGATGCCGGCGTGACCCAAGGAACGCCGCTTTTCGAGCGCCGAACCATTACCGATTGGCGCACGATCGGCAGACTGACGTTTGTCGAGGCGGTCGCGTCCTACAATGGCGATTTTGTCCTGCATTTCAATCATCCGACCTGGCGCGACGACCGCAACGATCCGGCCACGGCGACGCGTGTCGGCGGGCGCAAGGTGCGTTGACCGATCTCGGCGCGCGGCGCATCTTCGATGAATGCGCGCCGTTTCAGGGGCATGCGGTGTGGTTAGGTCGGTTCGGCGTCCAAAGTGCATCCGTTCACCTTTAGAACAGAGGCGGCGGGGAGGTACTGCGTGCACAGCCGTCGAGCAGCGCGTTAAACAATGTTACAATAATAAAAATCCACTCAAAGATAACATCCGCTTTGATCCACCCAGGTTGTTTTTTCCCGTCAATTCACGTTTGCTTGCCGCTCATCCTTCATTTCATTCAGCTTATGATTGCGTTGCAGGACGCACCGAACCCTCGATGCCTTCAGATCAGAAATATTCATCAAACGCTGCGTTATACTGCATAATGGGCCCGATTACAGCTCAATCCATCTGCGTTAGTCTTTACCGAGCCAGCCGCCTCAATGTCTCAAGCTAATTTGCGCAAGGATTCCTTGCCGTATTTCGCGGACAGTGCCGCATTATTTTCGCCGATCGCCGGAAAGCCCTGGGCGGTTTTTTTGGATAGCGGTTATCCCTCTTGTGCCTTGGATCGCTACGATATTCTGGTCGCAGAACCGGTGTGCACATTGGTGACACGGGGGGGCATCACGGACATTACCCGTGACGGCCGTAGCGTCCAATCGGCGGCCGATCCGTTCGAACTGGTCAAGCAGGAACTGGGCAAAATCCAGCAGTCGAAAAACGAGTTACCGTTCAAAGGTGGCGCGATCGGCTATTTCGCTTACGACCTGGCCAGAAGGATCGAGCGCCTCGACAGCATTGCCGCCGATTTGGAGCACATCCCGGAAATGGCGGTCGGCATTTACGAGTGGGCCGTTGTCGTCGATCATCGCGAGCACAAAAGTTATCTGGCCGGCATCGAACGAGATCCAACGCATTGGCAACGCCTGCTCGAACAATTCAGCGTGTTGCCGGATGCGCGCGCGGAAGCGCCGTTCCGGGTACTCGGCGAGATCCGAACCAATATGGACAAGACCGGATATTTTCAGGCTTTCGAGCGCGTCAAGCATTACCTGGCCGAAGGCGATTGTTATCAGATCAACTTGTCGCAACGCTTTTCGGCGCCATGTACGGGCGATCCGTGGACCGCGTATCGTAAATTGCGCGAACTGAATGCCGCGCCGTTCAGCGCTTACATGAATCTGCCCGACGTGCAGGTGTTGAGCTCCTCGCCCGAATGCTTTTTACGGTTGATCAATGGCAAGGTCACCACGAAACCGATCAAGGGAACGCGGCCGCGCAAGGCGGATCCGCACGAGGATCGTCTGCAAATGGACGTTTTACGCAACAGCCCGAAAGACCGCGCCGAGAACTTGATGATCGTGGATTTGCTGCGCAACGACATCGGCAAGACCTGCAAACAGGGCTCGGTCAAGGTGCCGAAAATTTTTGCGGTCGAATCTTATGCGACCGTGCATCATCTGGTCAGCACGATCACCGGATTGCTCGCGGACGGCAAGCATGCGCTCGATTTGTTGAAACATTGTTTTCCGGGCGGTTCGATCACCGGCGCGCCGAAAATTCGTGCGATGGAAATCATCGAGGAACTCGAACCCTGCCGGCGCGGCGTGTATTGCGGCTCGATCGGCTATATCGGTTTCGACGGCAACATGGACAGCAATATCGTGATCCGGACGCTGGTGCATTCGGACGGCGAGATCCGCTTCTGGGCCGGCGGTGGCATCGTGAACGATTCGGTCGCCGAAGAGGAATATCAGGAATGTTTCGATAAGGCGGCGGCCTTGCTCGATCTGCTCAGGCAGTTTACGGTCACGCGATGATCGTGATCAAACTTGGCGGCAGTCTCGCGGCGGCCCGCACCTTGGCCAATTGTCTCGATTCGATCGAGCGGAAATTCGCGGGCAGGGCGGTGGTCGTGGTGCCGGGCGGCGGCCTGTTTGCGGATCAGGTCCGCAGCGCGCAGCGGCAATGGCGGTTTGACGACGTGGCCGCACACCGGATGGCGCTGCTGGCGATGCAGCAGATGGCGCTGCTGTTCAACGGCTTGAAACCCGATTGGACTATCGTCCCGTGCGTCGCCGATTTGCAGGACCGGCCGGCAATCCGGATTTGGTCGCCGGACCCGGACGCACTCGACCGGGCCGGCGTCGCCGCCAGTTGGGATGTGACGTCCGACAGCCTCGCGGCCTGGCTCGCGCGGCAGCTTTCGGCGGAGGAACTCATCCTGGTAAAATCCGCCGCGATCCAAGGGTGTGAAACTCTGGAGGAACTGGCCGCGCGGCAGATTGTCGACAAGGCGTTTTGCGCTTACGCGGCGGACGCGCGTTTTAACATTACCCTCATCAATCAACACACATTGAATGGCTGAACCCAACAAACCCGCGGATGGCGATCTGGTGGCTTATGCCTTGTCGTATATCCGGCGCTTATTCGTCAAACAAATCAAATCGGTCTATTACAATGCCAGGGAAACGATCGGCGGCGATCACAAACGCGCGATCGTGGTGCATCAGGTCGAACAGGCCTGCGTGAATCTGCAGGAAACGCGCAACGAATTCGAGGATGCCTTGCAGCGTTTCAAGATGCTGGTCAACGTGAACGATGCGGCGCTCGAACACCGTTATCACCAGTTGAACCGCAAATACCAGTTCTGCAAGTCGAAGTCCGACGCGGTCAGCGCGCGGATTCGGGCGATCGAGGAAGTCAGCGAGGCGCTGTTCGCCGAGTGGGAAAAGGAGCTGGACGAATACAGCAACCGCGCGCTGAAAAATCACAGCAAGCAGCAGCTCAAGCTGGCGCGGCAGAATTACGCCCGGCTTCTCAAGGCGCTGCGCATGGCCGAAGCGAAGATTCAGCCGGTGCTGTCCGCGTTCAAGGACCAGGTGCTGTATCTGAAGCATAACCTGAACGCGCAGGCGATCGCCGCGCTGCAACACGAGTTCATCGAAATCGGCATCGACATCGCGCAATTGATCCAGGCGATGGAAAAAACGATCGCGGAAGCCAGCAGTTTTGTCGCGGTATTGTCCGAGCGCAAGGCGTTGCCAAGTCCTTGACGCGATGAGCTGCGGCCCGCTATTCGGGGGGCTGACCGGAAAAATGCCTTTTCTTCTTGATGCCCTGAAGGGTGCAAAAAGAGAGGAGGGCCGTTCATGCATCGCTTCGCGATTCACGGACCAGCTAAACCGGGCCGCCGCATTTTACTCGGAACGCTTTGTCGCCGTTCGGTCTAATCTTTATGATATTGACTACAGTGGCATGATCATTGCTGCGCTTTCTGTGGAACTTCGCACTCCCGTCTCTTTTACATCATGCAGGGGCAATCATGGCGATCAGCGTCTTCGATATTTTTAAAATCGGCATCGGCCCTTCCAGCTCGCATACGGTCGGACCGATGCGGGCGGCGATGACGTTTGCGGGCAAACTGGAGCAGCAGGGTATCATCGACCGGGTGCACCGGCTTCGGGTCGAGTTGTTCGGCTCCCTCGGCGCGACCGGCAAGGGGCACGGCACCGACAAGGCGGTGCTGCTCGGGCTTGAAGGCGAGGCGCCGGATGTGATCGATACCGCGATCATTCCGCAGCGGCTGGCGGCGATCAGGGAGGCCGGCGCCATTCAATTGCTGCGGCGCTATCCGCTCCGTTTCGACGAGAAGGCCGATTTGCTGTTTCACCGCAAGGTCCTGCCTTATCATTCGAACGGCATGCGCTTTACCGTGTTCGACGCAACCGGAAGCGAACTGCTGCAAACCGATTATTACTCGGTCGGCGGCGGTTTCGTGGTGACCGGCGCGGACGCGGCGGCCGACAAACTGAGTCATGACGACACTCGCCTGCCGTTTCCGTTCACGACTGGCGCCGAGTTGTTGAAGCTGTGCGCGGCGCATGACAAGCCAATCAGCGCGTTGATGCTCAGCAATGAAAGGGTTTGGCTCGGCGAGGAGCAAATTCGGCATAACCTGCTGCACATCTGGCGGGTGATGCAGGCCTGCGTCGAACGCGGCATGCGCGCAGAAGGCGTCCTGCCGGGCGGCATGAAGGTGAAGCGCCGGGCCGCGAATCTTTATCAACAGTTGATCGGCGAGATACCCCGGCAGACGCCGGGCGTCCCGGTCGGGACGCTGGACTGGGTCAATCTGTTCGCGTTGACGGTCAGCGAGGAGAATGCCGCCGGCGGCCGGGTCGTGACCGCGCCGACCAACGGCGCGGCGGGCATCATTCCGGCGGTGCTGCATTATTACTGGCGGTTTTGCGAGGGCGCGAATGAAGACGGCGTGATCCGCTTTCTGCTGACCGCGGCCGCGATTGCTATATTATATAAGGAGAATGCATCGCTATCCGGGGCCGAAGTCGGTTGCCAGGGCGAGGTCGGCGTCGCCTGCTCGATGGCGGCCGGCGCGTTGGCGGAAGTGCTGGGCGGTACCCCGGAGCAGGCCGAAAACGCGGCCGAAATCGGCATGGAGCATAATCTGGGCCTGACCTGCGATCCGGTCGGCGGACTGGTGCAGGTGCCCTGCATTGAACGCAATGCGATGGGCGCGGTCAAAGCGATTAATGCCGCGCGGATTGCGCTGCGTGGCGACGGTACGCATTTCGTGTCGCTGGACAAGGTGATCAAGACGATGCGCGAAACCGGAGCGGATATGAAAACCAAGTATAAGGAAACCTCGCGCGGGGGGCTCGCTGTGAATTTGATTGAGTGTTGATAGTCATTTTCAATCGGTGCAAAAGCAGTCGATCAAATTAAGTATATAATTAAGATTTAATTAATTGTTTAAGCGGACAATTAAACAGAGTGTTACCTGACCCCAAAATATGACCAAGCAACCCATAGAAAACACGAATATTGACGAAGATGGTGCTATTGCCTCAAGACGTAAGTTTCTGAAGAAGCTGGCGTGTGGATCTTTGCTGGCATTGAGCGGATCCGAGGTGGCAACGGCGGCGGTTCGGCATGTGATCCATCCGCATCGGCACAGGCACGGCCATAGCCATGGGCATTCGCATGCAAAACCTATCCGCGCCCTTGAACGGCATGTGCAGTCGCGTTTTATGCAGAATACCCCGGAACCTTACTCTCTGCATGCGGCTGAACACAAAACGCTCGCCTTCGAACATACGCATACCGGCGATAAATTAAGATTAACCTATTTTGAACGCGGCCGTTATATTACGGAAGCACTGCACGAAATCAATTATCTGCTCCGCGACTTCCGTACCGATGATATTCACCCCATTGATACCGCATTATTGGATCAGTTGTTTGTTCTGAAGCAAACCCTGGGCGTGAATAAACCATTTCATATCATATCCGGTTATCGTTCTCCGCTCACCAACGCCCAGTTACGCAGACATAGCCATGGGGTTGCCGATCATAGTTTTCACATGCAAGGCCGAGCGATCGACATCAGGCTCGAAGGCGTATCCTCCAAAACGATTAGAAACGCGGCGCTGACTTTGGCGCAAGGCGGCGTGGGTTATTATCCTCGGGATAATTTTGTGCATCTGGATACGGGCGAATTTAGAACCTGGTAGAGAAGCGAAGTTTTCTTTAAATTCCGGATTGACTATGCATCATCAGTGCGAATCCAGACGCTTCTAAAATATTTCTGCGGGTGATCCTTATCTTTAATGTCCTTGCAAGGCGTTCGATCGATTCTCTCGATCGAACCATCATCGCTGAGAAGGTGTAGTTGATTATCCCGATGCGGATAATATAAAACGCTTTCAGGGCGAAAATGAGCCGGCAAGCCCGTGACTTCAATGAGTTCGGGATTTTCCTTTTCTAGCCCGGACCATTGGTATAGAGCAAATTGATCGCTGCCGTCATAGGCGCCTGCAATGATGATAAAGCAATTTTTACTTGCCCAATATTCAATGCTCCGGATGCCCAGGCCATTCAAATCCAGTTCGATGGGTTTTCCAAAAATCGCAGGGGTACGTTTTTTCTTGAGCAATTCTTGCGGATTTTTTAGAGGCAAAAGCAAGGCTTTGCCGCCAGGAATGGGATTGCGAAAACCAATGAGTAGCTCTTGATCGGGCGTTACGGCCAGCCCTTCGATGTTTAACCCGCCTTTTTCTTTAGGTGGCAGTTTTTCCGCGGCCTCAAGTGGATAAGGCTTTAACCGCTCATCCTTCAGCATGTCCTCAAATAGTTGAGTATAGGCATGCCCAACTTGTTTGAAGCGCTTCTCGCCATCGTCTGCCAATAGTTTATTGGCAAAAAATTGATGCCGTTCCGGCTTGGATTCACCCTCTTTATTTCTTCCATGAGAGCTAATCCAGTAGAGGGTTTCTCCAAGTTGAACGGCGCCTTCGATATCGACTTCCTTGTCTTTAGGGTTATTATCAAAGTAGTCGTTAATATCCTTCCCGGAAATCCCGGAAACGGGGCCTCCCGATATGTCGGAGCGATAGACTTTTAGGATATTGTCTTCGTCATTCGCCACAACAAAATGCCGTTCATCAAGGGCAATCGCCGCTGAGGCATCGCAGATTTCGTGATGTATGAGTTCTCGCTCAACACGGAAGCTGATTTTTTTCATCTATTGCACTCCTGATTTTAGGTTAACAGCCCGAATAAATCCTTCGGATCGGCAGGCTCCGGCAGCAGATCCAGTTCCTGGCCCAAGGCATGGTCCAGAGCCAGTTGATAAAGCAGGCGGAGCGCCGAATAATCTTCCAGCGCAAAGCCGACCGCATCGAATAGGGTGATCTCGTCGCTGTTTTCGCGGCCCGGTTTGCTGCCGGTCGTAAGCTCCCACAACTCGGCATGGATGCGGCCTGCACCGCATTGCTGCACTTCGCCTTCGATCAGCGATTGCGGCAGATATTCGACGACGATCTTCGCGGCTTCGAGCAGTTCCGGGGGCAATTCGGTTTTGCCGGGGCTATCGCCGCCGATCGCGTTGATATGGGTTCCGGGCGCGATGTCCTGCAAATCGAATAATTGATGCCTGCCGTAGGCGGCGGTCGCGGTAATCACGATGTCGGCTTGCCTGATCGCTTCCTGAATCGTGTCGCAAGGAGTCAGCGCAAAATTGCAGGTTTTTAGATTATGCGCGAATTTGATCATCGCCAGCGGGTCTTTGTCATAAAAGCGGATTTCTTTGAGCGGGAACAGGCGCTTGAAGCTCAGAACCTGAAATTCCGCCTGCGCGCCGGTGCCGATGATCGCGATCGTTTCGGAGTTTTTACGGGCCAGATATTTTGCCGCCAATGCGCAGGTTGCGGCGGTTCTGAATGCGGTCGGCAAGGTCATTTCGGCAAGCAGCAGGGGATAGCCGGTCAGGGCGTCGCTGAGCTGGCCGGTTGCGACGACACTGAGTTTGCCTTTGGACGGGTTGCCGGGATGGCCGGTCACATATTTGAAGGCATAGTAGCGGTCGTCGGCGCAGGGCATCAGTTCGATCACGCCATGGGCATAATGCGTGGCATGGCGGGGAGATAAGCGAAAATCAGGCCAGCGGGAAAAGTCGTGTTCGAGCGAGGTAATCAGCCGGTCTAAAAAGTCATCGATGCCGATCGCGGCGATCAGCTTTTGCATGTCTCGAAGCGTGATGACTTTCATGGGAGAGGCCCTGACTAAATGGTGACTCTGTTCGGGCTGGGACTGGCGAAGTCCAGGTATCCTGACCTTATGACAGACTCTAGGCGAGCGGGTTCACGCGAGTAGAAGAACGCTTTGCCTTCCGCACCGCAAGCGGTGCGGAAGGCATCCCCACGCGACGCGCGGGGATAGGGCTAGCGGTAGCGCGTAGGGTCCGCGATTCCCGCGGCCGTAAAACCGTTTTTG
>Ga0207968_100693_pt1 | contig 11602 bp, 5 predicted proteins | sample LakWasMet21_HOW5_2_FD_183867 | JGI IMG/M metagenome (GOLD analysis project Ga0207968, IMG submission 183867) | Freshwater sediment methanotrophic microbial communities from Lake Washington under simulated oxygen tension - Sediment Metagenome... | ecosystem: Environmental > Aquatic > Freshwater >...
AAGAATAGAAATAAACACACTAAACCCTGTAACAAACAGCATAATAATAAAGGCGGTTGTTTGATTGAATAAATGATACTCATGAAACGCAATGCCAATAGTGAAATAGAAAACAGAAATACCACCGGCTACCAAGACAGAACTAAAAGCTTTGAAGCGTTTATGCAAACGATGCGCAAAACCTAAAACAATACCGCCACATAAAATACCAATACCAACACGTGCTATCTCATTGATCCATTCTTTATCAATAGCGTATTTTACAAAAAAGGCAATACCAATTACTAAGATGGTGATCGCTACTTTGCTTAAAATATTTTCGCCGATAAATTTTTCTATATCAGGATTATTTTTTCTGAACGTATCATACCAACCTTCTTTTGGAGCTGAATGTTTAAAAAATTGTTGCGGAGGTTGGTTAACTGGTTGATTGATTTGTACTCCGCTTTGAATTACTGGTGGTACATTTTGAATGATCTGTGGTTTTTCCTTTTCAACTTCTTTAACAGGTTGTTCTTTTTTCTCTTCAATAGGAACAACCGGCTCCACTTTAGGCGGAACCACAATTGGTGTAACCGGCACAACAGGTTTCTGAAGAGTTTCGATAACCTGTTCTGTTTTTTGACTAGTTGTTTGCTGAGACTGATTAAATTGTAGGGATTTGAGGTAAGTCTCAATTGCAGAGAGCTTTGCTTCTAAGCGATTTATCTTACCATTTTTAGTTGAATTAAAGATTCCCAATAAAAGGATAACGACTAACAACAAAAATATTTCCATATAATAAGGGTTTACTTATTATAAAGATACATTTTTTTAGGAATTTTAGATATGAGAAGTGAGATATGAGAAGTGAATGGCTCTGAGACCTGTCAGATTTTAAAAACCTGACAGGTCTACCCACCTAATCCTGTAATTCTAACCAACGCATGGTTTTCTCATCTATGGTATTAGATACCTGAGTAAACTCTGCGGAGATCTTTTGAATTTCGTTTGCATCTGTTAAACCACCAGCTAAAAGCGATTCAATTTCTACTTTACGTTTTTCTAATGTTGCCAAATCAGCTTCTAACGTTTCCAGTTCTTTTTGTTCTTTATAAGAAAGTTTCTTTTTCTCCGTTAGAACGGCTGTTTCAACAGCTGCCTTAGCAGGTTCTGCAGGCGCTATGGTAACATGTTCTAATTGTTTGTGCTTTAATTCTTTTGCTAACTCTTCCGCTTCTTCTTCGCTATCATATTTCCATTGACGGTATTCACTATAGTTACCCGGGAAATCTTTCACCACACCTTCGCCTTCAAAAGCAAATACGTGATCTACTAATCGATCTAAGAAATAACGATCATGCGATACAATTAATACGCAACCTTGAAAATCCAATAAGAATTGTTCCAATGTTTGTAAAGTGATAATATCTAAATCATTGGTAGGCTCATCGAGGATCAAGAAGTTAGGATTTCGTACCAATACTGTTAGTAGGTACAAACGACGTTTCTCTCCTCCACTTAATTTACTGACGTGTCCGTACTGAACCTCAGGTGCAAAATTAAATCGCGTTAATAATGCTGAAGCACTTAATGAAGTACCATTTGCTAATGGAATAAATTCAGCAATGTCTTTTACCACTTCAATCACACGTTTATCATCCGCTACCTGAATTCCTTTTTGAGAATAGTACCCAAACACAATTGTATCACCAACAGTTACGTTACCAGAATCCGGCTGCTCAAGGCCTTGCAACATATTAATGAAAGTACTCTTACCAATACCATTTGCACCAACGATACCAATTTTTTCTCCCTTGATAAATGTATAGGAAAATGGTTCTAATATTTTTTTCTCGCCAAAGGCTTTTTTCAAATTATGAACTTCGATGATCTTACTACCAATACGCTCAACCTTTACACTTAATTCGATCTTTTTATCAACGCTTTTTTTACGGGCTTTTGCTTCAACATGTGCAAAAGCATCTACACGCGATTTGGATTTAGTTGTACGTGCACGTGGTTGTTTACGCACCCACTCCAATTCACGGCGGTATAAATTTTTTGCTTTTTCTAATTCTGAAGCTTGCATCATCATACGTTCTGCTTTTTTCTCCATATAGTAATCAAACTTTCCTTTGTATTCGTATAAGGAATGTTCATCAATTTCAATGATGCGATCACATACTTCATCTAAGAAGTAACGATCATGCGTTACTAATAAGATGCTTTTTTTATAGCTGCGTAAATATTCTTCTAACCACTCAATTACTGTAACATCCAAGTGATTGGTAGGCTCATCCATAATCAACAGATCGGGTTCATTTAAAATAACCTGGGCTAAAGCCAAACGCTTTTTTTGTCCACCACTTAATGTGCTTACTTTTTGAGTCAAGTCATTCAACCCTAAATTAGCGCATACCAACATGATCTGTGTTTCCACATTCCATGCTTCCAGGTCGTTCATTTTATTGGTTAAAACATCTAATTGATTTTCTGTTTTCTCGGTAGGATTTGCATAATGTGATTCAACTAAATGTGTATAGTCAATAGCTGTTTTTACCATTTCGCTGTCGCCTGCATAAATAGCTTGCTCGATGGTATGATTCTCATTTAAATCAGGTTCCTGGCTCAAAAATGAAATGCGTAATTCTTTACGGAAAGCAATATCACCGCTATCAGGAATTTCAATGCCTTGTAATATTTTGAATAAGGTAGATTTACCGGAACCATTTTTTGCGATTAAAGCAACTTTATCGCCGTAATTAATTCCGAAATTGATGTTTTTAAATAATACTTTATCGCCAAAACTTTTACTTAACTGATTTACTGAAAGAAGATTCATTTATTTTTTGATTTTTGAGAACACCCTTTGACTTCGCTCAGGGTGACATTTGTTTAGATTAAATTAGCTTTTTAAATTTTTTTCGAGCAGGAATCTTAATTTATCTTTATTTAAGTTTGAATTAATTTCTCCGCCCACTGTTAGTGAAACACTTCCTGTTTGTTCTGAAACAGTAATAGCGATAGCATCGGTTGTTTCGGTAATACCTACCGCAGCTCTATGACGCATTCCGAAATTAGAAGGAAAATTTTCTTTTTCGGTAACCGGCAACACGCAACGTGCCGCAATAATGCGATTGTCTTTGATGATAACAGCACCATCATGTAAAGGGCTATTTTTGTAGAAAATATTTTCCAGCATTCTATCAGTTAAAGCAGAGTCGATCAACTCACCTGTATTGACATAAAATTTCAGATCCGATTTTCTGGAAATGATCATTAAAGCTCCCGTTTTAGTATCACTCATGCTAAAGCAAGCGTTGATGATTGCATCAGCATCTAACAAATAACCTGATGATTCTGCATCTTGTTTTGTAAGATTAAAAATTCCCTTCCAATTTTTGTTTTTAATAAATTCGTTAGAACCTATATGTAATAAAAATTTCCTGATCTCTTGCTGAAACACTACCATCACAGCAATAACACCCACATTAATGAATTTACCCAGAACAGACCCCAATAACTTTAGCTCAAAAGCACGTACAATGATCCAAATTACATAAATTAAAGCCAAGCCTATTAAAATATTAACTGCAGCCGTTCCCTTTACCATTTTGTATAATTGGTAAAGCATAATAGCTACCAACAAAACATCAATAGCATCTGTGATACCAAAGGAAAGGAATAATATATAAGCCTGATTTAACACGGCGGCAAAGATACTTCAAATTATGGAAAAAAGAGTAATAAAAGGCTAAGTTTCAATAAATTATAACCACCTATTGGCTAAATTTTTATCCCAAGCACTAAAACATCGTCTACCTGATCTAATTTATCTCTCCAGTCGATAAAATTTTGATTTAAAATTCTCGCCTGTTCATCAAGCGTTGAGGCATTAATGGAAAGCAATAAATTATTGAGTGTTTTGTATTTAAATTTCTTGCCTTTATCGCCGCCAAATTGATCGGCATAACCATCAGTATATAAATACAAAGTATCTCCTTGTTTAACTTTAATGTTATGTAAATTAAAATCCGCCAGTTTTTCACCTTTACCAACAGGCATTTTATCCTTAGGCAATTCTATTAATTCGTTTTCGCGAACTAAAATTGGAGCATTATGTGCAGCCGCATAAGTAATAATATCAGATGATTCTTCAATGCAAATTAAAATGCCATCCATGCCATCTTGTTGTTCTTCCTTACTAATACTTTCTATCAAGCGTTGACGCACATAATTAAATATTTTATGTGGCTCAAAAATATTTTTTTCTTTGATGGCTTCGCTTAAAAAACCGATGTTCAATAAACTCATAAAGGCGCCAGGAACGCCATGTCCTGTACTATCACATACAGCTAAATAAAATTTATTGTCATGCTTGGTGGCCCAATAAAAATCGCCACTCACAATGTCTTTAGGTTTAAATAAAATAAAATGCGACTTCAAATTTTCCGTTAATAGTTCATCATTAGCTAATAACGCGTACTGAATGCGTTTAGCATAATTGATCGAATCCAACACTTCTTTTTGACTCTCTTCAACCATGTACTTTTGTTGCTCAACAATTTGTTTTTGTTCATGAATGATTCGGTTTTGTTTTTGGGTGATCTTAAAACGTTTGTACATAAAGATCCCGAAAATCGCAAAAGCTACTAAACCAGCTATCACGAAATAAATGATCATGTTTTTTTGTTTGGATTTAGTAGAAAAAACCAATTCCATTTTTTCATGATTTGCTTCAGCTAATAATTGTTGCTTTTCGCTTTGATATAAAAAGTACTTCGAAAGTGACTCCTTCTTATTATTATCATTCACAACGCTATCACGCATAGTATAATATAAATCTGACATTTCTAACGCTTTTTGGAATTCATGTTTTTCCTGATAAATTTTTCTTAAAATATTAGCTGAATTTTGAATCGTTTCTGGATAGCCCAATTCCTGAGCTAACTCCATAGCCTTTTCGCCGTTTTCAATTGCCTTTATATTTTTTTTCTTTCTCCAATATACATTTGCCAACCCGTTATAAATATTTGCTACCCACTCCTTTTCATTTAATCGACTAAATATTTCGAAACTTTGCATAAACAGACTTTCTGAAATATTAATAATGGAATCGAATTTCGCTGGATTATTTTTAAAGAAACAATCTGCCTGAAGCATGTAATAATCGCCAATATTAAACAAGGCTAAAGCCATGCCATGTTTATCGTTTTCTTCCTCATAATAAGCATAACCTTTTTGAAAATACTCAAGAGATTTTTTGAATAATGAATCGGGAATATTGTCTTTACCTTTGAAATTAATTTCGATCAAATGCGTATAGGTAGATCCTATGTTATTATAAGCTAAAGCAACTCCACGTGCATCTTTGATTTCCTTTCTGATCTTTAAACTTTCAAAATGATACTTTACGCAATTTATTAAATCGTTTTGATGATTATACAATACAGCAATATTATTGTATGATTGGGCCAAACTTGCCTTGTTATTAAGCTTCTCTCTTATTTTTATTGAAGCAAAATAAAATTCAAGTGCTTTATAAATATCACCTTTGCTATCATAAATGGTACCTAAATTACTTAATGAGTATGCTTCTCCTTGCTGATCATTAATTTCGCGTTGAATAGCCAAACTTTTATTAAAGAAAATAATTGCCTTATAAGGAATTCCCTTTTCCGAAAAATAAAACCCTTTATTGTTTAACGAAGCAGCTAAATGTTTTTTAGCGCATAGCTGAATTTCAGGGATCGTTGATTTTTGAAGTCTGGCTGCCAGTTTTCCCAATTCATTATTATACATTGGCCAAATATCATCACCGGCATTTTCTGAAATGATATTGAGAAGGTTTAATTTATTGGTGTCGTCTTTAGATTTACTTGCTTCTATAATTAACGAATCGATATAAAAATCTGATTGTGCGGGTACTAAAAAATAGAACGCCACAAAAAAAGATAATAAACTATATTTTTTATACACTTTCAAATGTTTTACAAGTTAGAATTTTATTCCAATAAGACACACATCATCTACCTGCTCTAAATTCCCTCTCCAATTCTCAAAATTTTGATCCAATATATTCCATTGATCTGACATGGATTTTTCGGAAATATTAACCAGTAACTCATTTAATGGTTTATACTTAAATTTTTTACCTTTTGGCCCGCCAAACTGATCTGCATAGCCATCAGTGTACAAATAGAGCGTATCGCCTTTTTTAACATCCATTACATGCAAATCAAACTTACTCGTTAACTCTCCTTGCCCCACCGGCATTCTATTTGAGTTCATTTCAACAATTTTACCATCAACTACTAAAATTGGACTATTATTAGCTGCGGCGTATGTAATATTTTGGTTGGTTTTATTAATACAAATCAAAACGCCATCAAAACCATCTTGTTGTCCGTCTTTACTGATACTATTTATCAAACGATCACGAACATAATTTAAAATTTCATTAGGCTCAACAATATTCTTTTCATTAATTGCTTCACTTAAAAACCCAATATTCAATAAGCTCATAAAAGCTCCCGGAACTCCATGACCTGTACTATCACAAACAGCTAAATAAAATCGGTCGCCTTTCACAGAAGCCCAATAAAAATCGCCACTTACAATGTCTTTTGGTTTAAACAACACAAAATTATCAGGTATATGCTCATTAACAAAATCTTTATGGGCCAATAATGTATTTTGAATTCGTTTCGCATAGTGTATAGAATCTAATATTTCTTTTTGCTTTTCTTCTATCAATTCCTTTTGGTTCCCTATTTCAATTTTTTGTTTTTCAACTTCTGTTTTTTGTTTACTAATGAGTAGATGCGCTTTCTTTTTTTGACTCAAACTTCTAAATACTAAAAGCACAAGCCCTCCCAACAATATACACCCCCCTGAAGCATAATAAATACCTAACTGTTTTTTTTCATTAGAAAGAAGTAATAATACATTTTCTTGTTCCTTTTTTTCAGTGCCATATTTAGTATTTAATTCGGCCACCTGTTGGCTAACTTCTTTATCAATATAAAGTTTATTAATGGAGTCGAACATTAACCGGAAACGATAAGCTTTATCGAATTTCTTTTGCGCGGCAAACATATCAGCAATTTCCTGAGTAGCTACCGTTAATCCAAAAACATCATTAGTACGTAGCGAGTACGACAAATAATAATTGTAATATGTCTCTGCCTTAGTAAAATTTTTAGTTTTAGTGTTAAGGGCTCCCAATAAGCCATATATAAAATAAACACCGGAAGAATCGCCATCATGAAAATGAAAAGTAAGAGCTGTATCGGCATACTGTTCTACTTTTTTAAAGTAAGACGGATCACCGGTGTCAATTGCTTTAGTATAATAATAATTTGCAATATTATCAAGGATAATCGCCTCTTTATCTCTCACATGATATTTTCTGGCCACTGCTAAGCCTTTTTGCAATTCTAAAAAGGCAGAGTCTATATCTCCAACAGTATTATAATAATCGTAAAGATTTACTATACAACTCAAATACGATCCATAGTTTTCTTCCTCTAAAGACGTTTTCTCTTGTAACTTAAAATATTTATAAGCTTCTTTTTTTCTGTTAAGTCGAAGATAGATATAACCAATTTGTCCAAGCGTTCCCGATACATCCGTACATTTGGTTGTTTCGATGATATCACGTGCTTTTAAGTAATTAGTTAACGCTTTATTAAATTCGTATAATCTGGCGTAAGCAACTCCCAAATAGGTATAAGCTTTAGATTGATAAATATCTGATTTCGATTCAATAGCCAGTTTTAATTGAATGGTAGCATATTTCAATAATGAATCAGAACTCTCGTACTCATACTTTCCACACAGGTCATTATAATATCGTAAAACGGAAGTGTCTTGTTGAGATTGACCAATTGCCAAACTAAAATCGCCCGAGAGAACCCAGATTGAAATAAAAATAAATATTTTATAATTTTTAATCTTCACAAATTAAATTTTCACTCCTACTACCAAAACATCATCTACTTGTTCTAAATTCCCTCTCCATTCGTTAAACCTTTCAAACAACCTTTCTGATTGTTCATTTAAAGGTAGAGATGTATTAGCTAATAAAAAATCATGCAACGCTTTATATTTAAATTTCTTCCCTTTAGGCCCCCCAAATTGATCCGCGTAACCATCAGTATACAAATACAATGTATCGCCTTTTTTCAAGTGAATCGAATGTAATTTAAACGTATCTTTTCGTTCGCCAATACCAACAGGCATTTTATCTTTTTCCAATTCACTAATTTCATTGTCACAAACTAGTAAAGGTGCGTTATGAGCCGCAGCGTATGATATCACATCTGTGTTTTTATCTATGCATAGCAAGATACCATCAAAGCCGTCTTTTTGACCATCTTTACTCACGCTGTCAATCAATCTTTGTCTTACATGTTCAAAAATTTTATGTGGCTCTAAAATATTTTTTTCATTAATAGCTTCGTTCAAAAATCCAATATTTAACAAACTCATAAACGCACCCGGAACTCCGTGTCCTGTACTATCACAAACTGCCAAATAAAATTTATTACCATGTTTAGTAGCCCAATAAAAATCACCACTCACAATATCCTTCGGTTTAAACAACACAAAATTATCAGGAAGGTTTTCGTCTAAAAAATCTTTATGTGCCAATAGCGTATTTTGAATGCGTTTGGCGTAATGAATCGAATCCAATATTTCTTTTTGGTGTTCTTCTACTAAATGCTTTTGTGCAGTTATGATGGCATTTGCTTTTCGTTGAAATTTCAATCCTCTGAAAATAAAGAACGCCAGTCCGGAAACCAATACTAATCCTATCACTATGAAGTAAGTAACCATTTGCTGTTCTTTAATGGTTTTTTCAGAGACTTGGTTTTTCACTTGCAATAACTCATTTTCTTTATCTTTTTTATCAGATTCATACTTTGCTGATAAATTCAAGAGTTCTTTATTTGTGCTTGCTTTGTTAACAGAATCCGTTAATGTTTTATATTTTTTATGATATAGCAATGCTTCTTTCCAATTTCCTTCGTCTTCATAAATTTGAGTTAATGATTCATAACAATCAAGCAATGTATAATTATGCTCTGATTTTTCCACTATTTCTACGGCTTTAAAAAGATAGTTTTTTGCTTTTGAGAATTGATGAATTCGATGATAGTAATCTCCCAATTGCATATATGCTACAGCAATAGTATTATAAGCAGAGATTGTTTTAAGATCTTCTATTGCCTGTAAAATAACAACCTCTCCTTTATCATACTCTTTAAGATCCATTAAAAAATCAGCATAATTAATTTTAACCTCAGCTAATCGTTTTTTGTTTTTGCTTTGTTCAGCAAACTTTAAAGCGATCAGATAATTAGCCTCAGCTTTATCTGTTTCCTTGAGTTCTCTGTATAGATGACCAATCATCTCATAAGAGATGCATGCATTATAAAAATCATTTTTTTGTTTATAGCGCTCAGCCAGTGGAAAAAATATTTTTAATGCTTCGTCATATTTTTCTATATAATAATAAACCTGACCAATATAGGTTTGAGTAATGTAAATCTGAGTAGAGTCGTTCAGTGATTTAAATATTTCAATTGCTTTAAAATAATTATTCAAAGCATCATTATAAAGTGTTTTTTCAACCTGAATGTAGCCGATATTTGACAAAGACATTCCCTCGTATATAGGGGCTTTTTCAGCTTTAGCACTGTTTAATGCGAAATTATAATAAGCTAAAGCTGAATCTGGATTACTCAGATGCCAATAAGAATCAGCGATAAAAGTATAAAACCTGTACTTTTCAGTTGCGTTTTTTTGTGCGATAATTTCTCTACATCGTTTGATTGACCCCTGGGGATTATCGTACTTGATCTTATTAATGCTATCTATAAGCGCTCTATTGTCAGAAAATATATTCAAACAATAACAGTGAATCAATATGATAAGTCCAAATCTAATCTTCATTCAGTATTGTAAAATGGAATATATAACAAAAAAACGGCGAAATGAGTAGTCACTTCCCTGTTTTCTTAATCTTGATTTCTTTTCTTTACCATCGTTAAAATAGTAGCAATACCAACAGTTTGTCCGGCTTGATCAACGGCATCATATTTTTCTAAAATATTCATTGAACTGGCATCATAAATATCTACCACCCATTTTACTATCCCTACTTTCACTTCTTCGCCATTTGCTGCTGTTAATGGTTTGTCGTTTTCTATTTTTTCTTTGCATGTAAATCTCACGCCAATGGTCATACCCGGATAAATTGGGCGCGTGAAACGACATTCATCAATTCCATAATTTAACAACACCGGTCCTTTTGCCGGATCCACAAATAAACCAGCGGCTTTCGATAAAATAAAATATCCGTGGGCCACCGTGCGTTTAAAGATCGTTCCTTCTAAAGCATCCGGTTGCAAATGCGCGTAAAATTTATCGCCGCTGATATTAGCAAAGTTTACAATGTCTTCTTCACTCACGGTATGCGTTGGCGTAATCGTTGTTTCACTAACTTCTAAATCTTCGTAATACTGACGGAACGGATGAACATCTTTAATAATTTGTTTCGCTCCCACCTGATAGCTATTTAAGATAGAGGTAATCATCGTTGGAGAACCTTGAATAGCAGTGCGCTGTAAGTAATGAAACACTCCGCGTTTTCCTCCCATCTCTTCTCCTCCACCTGCTCTACCCGGGCCACCATGTACCAGCATCGGCATTGGCGAGCCATGACCCGTACTTTCTTTAGCGCACTCATTATTTAACACTAAAATACGGCCATGCATGCAAGCCGCACCAATGGTATATTTACGGGCAATAGTTTCGTCTGCAGTTACAATAGAACTTACCAAAGAACCTTTACCCATTTTTGCTAGCTGAATAGCATCTTCAATGGTTTTGTATGGCATTAAAGTGCTTACGGGGCCAAAGGCTTCAATGTTATGACAATCTGTATTTTTAAAAGGATCATCGTTCAAGAAAATGATCGGTGGCATAAAAGCGCCTTTATGTTTATCAGCACCTTTCACTTCAAAATTTTCAAAATTACCAATAATGATTTTTTGTGTTTTAGAAAGTAACTCTACTTTTTCTTTAACTTCAATTAACTGAGATTGCCCTGCTAAAGAACCCATACGAACTCCTTCCACATTAGGATCGCCAATCACATTTTGCGCTAAACGTTTACCTAAAGCTATTTGTACATCTTCTACCATATTCTCCGGAACGATGATACGACGTACTGCTGTACATTTTTGTCCGGCTTTGGTAGTGATCTCTCTGGCAACTTCTTTAATAAAAATATCAAACTCAGGCATCGACGGAGTTACATCTGTACCTAATACACAGCAATTCAAAGAATCTGCTTCCATATTAAAATGAACTGCCTCTTGCAGTAAACGTGGGTGAGCTTTCAACATTTTTCCTGTTGAAGCAGAACCGGTAAACGTTACAACATCCTGGCTTTCCACGTGATCTAAAATTCCGTTAGCCGAACCACAAATTAATTGCAGAGCTCCTTCCGGTAATATTTTACTGGCAATAATTTCTTTTACAACGGCTTCGGTTAAAAAAGACGTTAGTGCTGCAGGTTTTACAATTGCAGGCACTCCGGCTAACCAGT
>Ga0207968_100696_pt1 | contig 11571 bp, 11 predicted proteins | sample LakWasMet21_HOW5_2_FD_183867 | JGI IMG/M metagenome (GOLD analysis project Ga0207968, IMG submission 183867) | Freshwater sediment methanotrophic microbial communities from Lake Washington under simulated oxygen tension - Sediment Metagenome... | ecosystem: Environmental > Aquatic > Freshwater >...
ACGCGCACGGCGCCTGGTCATGCACCATGATCGTTTGACCCAGGTATCTGAAGCCTGGGTTTGGCTTGCGGAAGCCAGAATGCTGGCCTGCCGGTTAGCCGGATGATTTATTTTGTCTACACCCTCTAAGGGTAGGTGAAAAAAATCAGGTGATGAAATTCTGCAAAACCGTATCCAGAAAATCCCAGCCTTTTTCGGAGCAAACATAGCGGCCGTCCTGAAGGATCAGCAGATTTTGCCGGCAATTGCTCGATAAACCGGGCTCCAGCGCGGCGGGCGCGAGACCCGTCGCCTCCGTAAACGCAGCCAGCGTGAAGCCTTGCTTCAGACGCAGATGGTTCATCACGAATTCGAGCGGCAACTCCTGCGCCGCGATCGCCTGCGCGCCGCCCTGCCCGTGCGTGTCGGCCAGATATTGCTCGGGGCCTCTCGGCTTGCTGGTACGGACGATGTTTGCCGGCAGGGCCAGCGAAATCTTGCCGTGCGCGCCGGCGCCGATGCCCAGGTAATCGCCGAAGCGCCAATAATTCAGGTTATGCCGGCATTGCCTTCCGGGCCTACTGTAAGCCGAAATTTCATACTGCGCATAACCGTGCTCGGCCAATAGCGCCTGACAGGCTTTTTGGGTCGCGAAAATCAGCTCGTCATCCGGCAGCTTCGGCGGAAACTTATAAAAATAGGTATTCGGCTCCAGGGTCAGCTGGTAAAACGAGATATGCGTCGGATTCAGCCCGATCGCGGTGCGAATATCGCTGATCGCGCTATCCTTGCCGGCGCCCGGCAGGCCGAACATCAAATCCAGGTTCAGGTTGTCGAAGCCGGACTTTTGCGCGATGTCGACCGCGCGCAGCGCCTCGCGCGCCGAATGCACCCGGCCCAGCGCCTTAAGAAAGGTGTCGTCGAAACTCTGGATGCCGATCGACAGCCGGTTGATGCCGAGCGCGCGAAACTCGGCGAATTTCTGACTTTCGAAGGTGCCGGGATTGGCTTCGAGCGTGATCTCGATATCGTCATTCAGTCGCAACTGTTTCGCGATGCCGTCCAGCAAACGCGCGAAGGCTTCCGGCGAAAATAGGCTCGGCGTGCCGCCTCCGATGAAAATGCTATTGATCGGCCGATCGATTAGGTAGCGCCGGACATCCTCGGCCAGATCGCGCAGCAAGGCGTCGACATAGGCCGTCTCGGGCGCGCCGTCCTTGACCGCATGGGAATTGAAATCGCAATAGGGACATTTTTTGATGCACCAGGGAATGTGCACGTAAAGGCTGAGCGGAGGCAAGGACTCTCGGGAAAATGATTGACGAAAATGAGCAGTCTATCATGTTCACCGCCAGGAACGCGCCGGCAAATTCAACCGTCGACGCTTTGGTGCAATCATGATGGCCGCCGGCTCACTTCATCCAGCAGCTTGATGAAATTACGCTTGGGTTTGAAGCGGCTGCGCAATTCCGTCAGATAATTCGTAAATTCGCGCTTTCGCTCCGGGCCGTTCAGGATGCCTTCGACCCTGCGCACGAGTTTGACGGCCTCGGCATAGGCGGCATTGTTGGTCTGCTCGACAATGGCCGGAATGATCCGCCGATACAGGGCCAACGCATCGTCCGGACGAACCGTTTCCAGCTTGCCGGCCAACTCGATCAGCAAAGGCTGCTGGCAGGTTCCCGCATGCGCCGCCGTCCAGGCATCGTCCAGATTGTTCTCCCATAAGGCGATTTGCAGCCGGACCGAATAATCGGGAACACCGGGCTGCGTTTTCCAGAAGTTGACGGCGACGGCGCCTTCCGCGATGGCGTCGGCCAGTTTCGCCAGCGCATGTTCCCGCTGTTCGGGCCAGACGCCGAGCCGTTCGGCGACCGCGTGCAGCTTTTTATAATGGTCCAGGATTGGCCGCTCCTCAAACTGCACCCAGGTCAGTTGCAAGGCTTCTTCGTGGCGCTGGCTTTTGAGATAAGCGGCGACCAGAAAATCGCGCAAGCGATTGTCGGTAGCCGCAGGAAAAGCGTGCAGGCCGCGTTCGGCCCATTCGAGCGCCTTGTCATCCCGGCCGTTCGCGGCCCATAGCTCGGCGATGGCCAGATAACGGTACGCCGTGCTCAAATCGCGCGCCTTGATCGTCACCAGTTCTTCCACATTGCCGCTCGCTTCGGCCAGAAACTCCATGATGCACGTTATACGGTAGCGCTGGAAATCATAAGGGCTGTCGCCGTCACGAAAACCGATTTTGGCCCATTCCGCCTCGGCCAGCTCCCGGTAACGGCGGAGGCCCGTCTCGCCCAGAAGATCGCGATAGGCCATTGCATGGATATCGCCGTAATCATTGGCCGGCGAGATTTCCATCCGGAACAGCCGCTCCGCCAGCGCCTGCGGGTCCGGTTTCGCCAAGCGGCAAGCTTGAAGGTGCAGTTCGGTCAGCCTTCCCAACACGCCGCCGACCTCACCGTTGGAATCGTCAATATTGCCTAGTGACTCTGACACACGGCCGATCGCATATTCGGTCAAATCGATCAGCATGGGTGCATCCACCGGAGTCAATAAGGTCGCCATCGTATCCACAACCTGATCGAGCTCATCCGCAAAATCCCCCGTTTCCCCCCTGTCCATAAAACCGCGCACCTGGGTCGCCTTCTCGATGGCCGCGCGGTAAGCTTTCGCGGCATGGGCGCCGCCGGCGACAGACTCGGCCTTGAGCAATAGCGTCCGGTACAATCGATCATCCTGTTCCGCCGCGTCCATCAGCCACGCGATCAATGTGTCCGGCGACTGGATCTCCAGATAATCCCGGATCGCGCGCCACGGATCGGGGCACTGGCCGCTGCCGTCCTCATGTTCGGCAAGCCAGGCCAAGCCGACCGCCACGCCGTGTTTGCAGAAAAAACCGTCCGCCGCGTTCGGACAACTGCAATCGTGCCCAAGATATCCCCGGTCGTCCCGCAGTTCGACATGGTAGGTTTCGGAGCCTTCGACGCGCGCGCTGATTTTACCGCCCGTCTCGCGCAGAGGACCGACCCGGCCGTCCTCATAATACGCTTCGCCGCGCGTGAAAACGGCTGGGCCGGTCAGGTTTTTGAGGGCGTTGCGGGTAATAAGCTTTTCAAACATGGATAAATTATTTGGGGGATAAAATAAAATCACTGGCTAGCCGTAGGTCGCCAATAAACCATGGCGGTATTTTGCAATCGCTAAGGCGCCCTGCACGGGTCATCCATTTTATAGACGGCATCGCCATTGCGCCATAATTCATATTCGCTTTTCAACTGACACCGGCAAGACGCTCATTTCTTTTTTGGCACATTCCTTGGGTCGTTTTATGGACAAGATGTCGTTTTCATTGATATGGGAATGTGCTGAGTCGCATACCTCATGCCTTTATACATAAATGCCGTCATACCCGCCGGGAAGCGGGTATCCAGTGCCATGGATGGTCAGCTTAAAACATCCATGTAGTCTGGATTCCGGCAATCCACTTGTGCCCCAGAGGGTATGCCGGAATGACGAATTTGTGTATAAGGGGATGCGTATACCTGAGTTCGGTCTCAGCAAAATTCATTTTATTGCCTCCTTTTCAATCGTTAACCCTTGATTCCACACCCCGTCTATTTACACGCCTTTTTCTCCAGCCAACTCCAAAACCGTTGCAATCAGATTCGGGCTTAAATAAATATCCGATTGTTCGATTTGACGCAGCAACGGCGCAACTTTCGTAATCGAGCCTTTTTCTTTTGCGATAAGCAGGACGCCGAGCGAGCCGACCGTACTGATTCGATTGATCTTAGCGACTTTGCGCCCGCGCCGGTCATCAATCAGCAACTTATCGGCGTTCAGTTGTTTATAAAGCAGCATCGCCTCGGTTTCCCCCGCGTCGGCAAACGCATCCAAAAACACGTAAGATTGCAAATCGACAGGTCGCACTTTGCCTTGCAAAAAAGCTTTCAGTGCTTGGGCTTGTTTTTTATCGGGCCGGATCGCTTCGTTATAAACGGTTTCCGGTACAACAACGGAATCAAACAACCGTTCCAGCAAACTCAAACCATCGCAGACCGCCAACGCGATCAGCGCGGAACAATCCGCCACCAGAATCATAGCGCTCTCATGCCGACCAGCTCTTCCTGCAACTCCTCCTTGCTAATGTCGATCACCGCCACCTCGTTCTGTTTACAGGCGGCCATGAAATCGTAAATATCCAGCCCGGCCAGCTCGGCCGCTTTCGCCAGCGTCACCCGGCTGTTTTTGAACAACCACAGGGAATAGCTCAAGCGCATGTCTTTTTCGATGTCGGAAACGGATTGGAAAGCGACAAAATCATTCGGTAAATTGACGGCGATTTGCATGGTTTTTTCCTTAGTTTGTCATCATAAGAAATATTTGGATACCGTATCGGCCAAGTTGTTCGGCTGAAACGTCTTTTTCAGCCCATTCCTTGGGAAGCTTTACGGACAAGATGCCGTTTTCGTTGATGTGGGAAAGTGTTTTAAACGTGTGCATGGGGAATTTCTCGTGGTAAATTTAGCCCGATAGGTCTAGCACAAAAAGCGCGTCCGACCTACCAGGTTGAACTATTTTTTCTGCCAACTCATTGGCTATCATTTCGGCCTGTTTGAGCACGGTTTCCGTGGCGAGCAATGCATATCCGGCGGATAGCCATATTGCCGTAAAGTCCGTTTCACGATGACTTTCAGCTTGGCTCTGACGCTTTCTTTAATCGTCCAATCTATCGAAGCATTTTCCCTGACCCGTTGAGTCAACACGACCGCCAATTCCCGCAACTGATCGTGCTGCATCAGCTCTTTCGCACTGTCATTGCTGGCGACCGCCGTGTAAAAGGCGTACTCGAAATCGGTCAGCCCCAGGTTTTTTGCCTCGTTGTCGGAAGCGACAATTTCCTTGCTGATTTTAATCAACTCTTCCATGACCTCTGCGGCGGTCAGGATTTTGTTCTGGTATTTTTTAATCGCCGTTTCCAGCATCTCCATCAGGGATTTGCTTTGCACCAGATTCTTTTTCGCGCGGACTTTCAGTTCGTCATTGAGCAGTTTTTTCAGCACTTCGAGAGCCAAATTTTTATGCTCCATCCCTTTCAATTCAAGCAAAAATTCCTCGGAGAGAATCGAAATATCCGGCTTTTTAATCCCTGCCGCATCGAATATGTCGATCACTTTTTCGGACACCAGCGCTTTATCAATGACCTGCCGGATCGTAGTTTCGATTTCCTCGTTTGTTCTGCCGGAGTCGGTGCCATCAAACTTGGCTAATCGTGCCTTGACCGCCTGAAAAAATGCGACTTCATCCTTGGCATCCAGGGCTTGTTCATGGGGAATCGCAATCGCAAAGGCTTGGGATAAAGCCGTGACTGAATGGATATAGCGTTTTTTGCCGTCCTCCAGGCCCAAGATATGCTCTTCGGCGGCGAGGATCAGCGACAGTTTTTGCGCGGTTTCGGCTTCAAAGTAATTCTCGTAAGGGAAGCCGTGATACATCGCTGCGATAACTTCGATTTTCTCCAGCATCAAATTGACCACTTGTTCTTGAGCCAGCGTCGGATCGCCTTTGCCGCCGGCATCGGAATAGAAGGACAGCGCCTCTTTCAAATCGGCGGCAATGCCGAGATAATCGACCACCAAGCCGCCCGGCTTATCCAAATAAACCCGATTGACCCGCGCAATCGCCTGCATCAGGTTATGCCCTTTCATCGGCTTGTCGATATAGAGCGTGTGCATACTCGGTGCATCAAAGCCGGTCAGCCACATATCGCGCACGATCACGAGTTTCAGTTCGTCATCGTTATCTTTCATGCGCTCGGCCAAGGCTTTGCGTTGCTGCTTGGTGGTGTGATGTTTAGACAGTTTTGCACCATCCGAGGACGCTGCCGTCATGACGACTTTGATCACACCTTTGTTCGGATCATCCGAATGCCATTCCGGTTTGAGTTTGATGATTTCCTCGTAGAGATCGGCGGCAATGCGCCGGGACATTGCCACGATCATGCCTTTGCCGGAAAAGACTTCCTGCCGCGCGTCAAAGTGGCTGACAACATCCTTGGCGATAGTCTGGATGCGTCTTTCACTGCCGACCAAGGCTTCGACCTGTGTCCATTTGGCTTTGGCTTTTTGGGTTTCGGTGAGTTCTTCTTGATCGAGTTCTTTATCGAGTTCGGCAATCAGTTTTTTGCCTTCATCGCTCAAACCCACTTTCGCCAAGCGGCTTTCATAGAAAATCCGCACCGTTGCCCCGTCTTCAACCGCCTGGGCGATGTCGTAAATATCGACATAATTGCCGAAAACCGCCGGCGTGTTCACGTCGGTTTTTTCAATCGGCGTACCGGTAAAACCTAAATAAGTGGCATTGGGTAAGGCATCGCGCAGATATTTTGCGAAACCATAGACCACCTTTTTGCCGACCACTTCGCCTTGATCGTCTTTTTCATCGACAGTCTTTGCTTGAAAGCCGTATTGGGTGCGGTGCGCTTCATCGACCACGACGATGATATTGCGGCGGTCGGAGAGCTGTTCGTAAACATTCCCCTCATCCGGCTGAAACTTCTGGATCGTCGAAAACACCACGCCGCCGGAGCCGACTTTTAATAGCTCTTTGAGTTGTTGCCGGTTGTCCGCCTGTTTGGGCTCTTGCCGAAGCAATTGCGAGTTTGCGGCAAAGGTATCGAACAATTGATCGTCGAGATCGTTGCGGTCGGTAATGACCAATACGGTCGGGTTATCCAACGCCAGCACGATCTTGCCGGTATAAAACACCATCGACAGCGATTTGCCGCTGCCTTGGGTGTGCCAGACGACACCGGCTTTTTTGTCGCCCCTCATTTGCTTTTCTACGCCGGGCAAGCCGTAACTGGACGGAGTTTCTTGTATCTGGGGCGAATATAATTCGCCCCTACAATCCGCCGCGCGCAACGTCGATGCGATAGCCGCGTTCACGGCGTAATACTGATGATACGCCGCCAGTTTTTTAACCGTGCTGATACTGATGATGCCGGTTTTTGGGTCTTCTTTTTTGGATTTTTCAAACACCACGAAATACCGGATCAAATCCAGCAGCGTGGCTTTGTTCAACATGCCATTGATCAGGGTTTCCAGTTGGCTGACCAGACGCGAGGCTTCGGTAAGGCCATCAGCCGATTTCCATGTCATGAACCGGCTGAAACTCGCCGACAAAGACCCTGCTTTGGCTTCCAGTCCATCGGAAACAACCAGAATCGCATTCGTGGTGAACAGGCTCGGAATTGTGTGTTTGTAGGTATCTATCTGCTGATAGGCGGATTTGATCGTGGCGTTTTCATCGGCGGGATTTTTCAGTTCGATGACCACGAGCGGCAGACCGTTGACGAACAGGACAAGATCGGGGCGCTTGTTCTGATGGTTCCCCCCATGCGGGGACGAGTCAATCACCGTAAACTGATTGGCAACGACAAATTCGTTGTTTTCCAGCTTGGCAAAATCGATCAGCCACACCAGATCGCCGCGCTCCTGGCCATCTTGTTGATAACTGACCTTCACGCCTTCGGTGAGCAGCCGATGAAAGGTTTCGTTGCCCGCCAGCAATTCCGGCGAATGGATGCGCTCGACGTCTTTTAACGCTTCTTGCAGGGCGTGTTGTGGAACGGACGGGTTGATGCGCTGCACGGCAGACCGCAGCCGGTCTTTCAGGATCACTTCGTCATAATGACGACGTTCCGGGTTGTCGCCGTCCGGAGCAATGTCAGGGGCGTAAACGTAGCTGTAGCCAAGCTGCTTAAACAGCTGGATCGCGAAATCTTCTATCGCGGATTCGGTAAGTTTGGTCATACCTCCTGCAAATCCTCCAGCGTAAGCTTTAATAAACCGGTCGGCGGTTGTAAGCGTTTGTCCTGGGTAATAAAAACATCGGCTTGATGATTCAAGGCCGTGGCAACATGAATGGCATCAGCTAAAGCGATTGTTTGCTGAGAACGTAACCGAGCAGCAGTGATTAAAACGTCCCTATCGACCGCATAAACCGTCATTTCAGCACGGTGGGTAAACAGTTCTTCATATAATGCCACTAACGCCGGATTGTTTTTGTAGGCGCCGACCAAGGCTTCCGCTAACGACAACTCACTGGTCATGGCAAGGATTTGCTCGGTAGCGGCAAGCTCAAACAGGCGAGTCACCGTGGCGAAGGCAAGCTGCATGTTTTCACTTGGCTCTACCGCGTAAATGAACACATTGACATCAAAATAAACCCGTTTACCCAGTAGCCTTTGCATCATTCAACGTCCCAATTTTCGCGATGCTCGGCAATGAAACGGTCAATTTCTTCGGCGGACGCAAAGCGGCCGGCCGTTTTACCCGCGCCTAAAAAATCAAGCAGGTTTTTAGGTTTTAGATTTAACTGTGGTTCCGTACCGCCTAAGCCGGCCAAACGTTGGGCGCTTTCAGCGGATTTGTCGGAGGGTTTGGCGACTTCATAAATCACCGCGATTTTAGCGCGCCCCGCCGGAATGTCATCGGGCAAGCGGATGTGCAATTGATGATTGGCGGGAATGTCGGTTTCGATTTCGTAATAAGCTTGCATAGTACCTTCTAGCGGCTTAGCCATTCTGGTCGTTGATTAAATTGATGATGACTTTAACAATGGTATCCTTTTCTTCCGGCTTACTTTCGGCGATTAACAACGTAAACGCAACTAGCGCATTATCGGCAATGCGTTTTTCGCCTCGGTCGTTGTACAAATAATCGTGCCGTTGCAAAAACCACGCGAAAATCGCCGCCGCGATGCGCTTGTTGCCGTCGCTGAACGAATGGTTTTTGACGATGAAATACAGGAGATTCGCCGCCTTTTCCTCAATGCTGGGGTAAAGTTCCGCACTGCCGAAAGTTTGGTAAATCGTCGCCAGCGAGCTTTTAAACGAATCGTCTTTTTCGTTGCCGAACAAATCGCTTAGGTTTTCCTGCTGCCGCCAAAGCCTTATTTGCGCGATGGCTTCTTCATAGCCAATCGGCGCATGTTTGGTTTCTTGCGTGCCGGTGATTTGCAGACGCTGGTGGTCGTAGTCGTCAAGCACGCCCAGGGCATGGCTGTATTTTTCCAAGATCGCCAAAATGCCTTGCGACTCGCTCAGCGACAAATCCTTGTTGTGCGCCAAACGCGACGACAACGCAATCGCTCGTTTTAAATCCGCCAGTTTCTCTTGGCTGGAGCGCAGCTTTTGCTCGTTCAGCGCGTAGCCTTGGATGAGGTATTGCTTAAGGATGTTGTTGGACCAGATACGGAATTGGGTGCCGCGTTGGGATTTAACGCGATAGCCGACCGATATAACCACGTCTAAGTTATAGTGGTTCACCTCGTAGGATTTGCCGTCGGCGGCAGTTGTCCGGAAATTCCGGACAACTGACTGCTCTTTTAATTCGCCTTCCTTAAAAATATTGCGGATATGCTCCGAAACCGTGCGTTTGTTTTTATCGAACAACACGCACAGTTGCGCCTGATTAAGCCAGACGGTGTCCTGCTCCAATCGAACGTCAATATGGATGTCGCCGTCTTCGCTTTGGTAGATGGCGATTTGCTGTTGCTGTCCGTTTTGAAGTGTCATTGATTTTCATCCAGTTTTATTCGCACTTCGCCGCTCATCAGTTTGGGGAGCAGGGTGTCGCGGAGGTTTTCTAGGGTGCGGATTTGCAAAAAATTCGAGTGCAATTTTGGAACGATTGATTCTGCAAATGAGTTGAATTCATTTATTACTGTCCCTGATGGAATCCTGACTCCATAACTCTTTAGATGCGCTACATCCACACGCTGTCTCCCACTGGAACCTTCCAAACAGCCTTCTGCATAGTCCCTGAAATCATCATTTCTTGCCAGAGCATAGGCAAAAAACGGATGTAGATTTTCTTTCGGACGCATGACGATATACTCAGTTGATCCCCATGCGACTTGTTCATCTTCCAAGAAAGTGATGTAGGCGGTCTTACCATTTTCCAAGCACGGCGTAATACGAGCCAACAAGGTATCGCCATTAATAAACTTTGTGCCAGATGAAAACTCCCTGTAGCACCACTCGTCAGGATTGAATGTGGTAGTGCTAAGAGCTGCCATTTCCAGATAGGGAGCATTAGTAGCCTTTGCCAGTTTTCGGGGGGGATTGAATTCTATCAGGTCAGCAATAGTTCCGTCCTCCCAATCCTCCTGCGCTTCCTCAATAAACCACTGCCGGAACAGCGTTTCAGCCATGGCTTCGAGGGTTTGGTTCTGGCGATGCAGCAGGTCGATTTTGTCATCCAGGCTGGACAGAACGGCGGCAATGGCTTTTTGTTCATGGGTTGGTGGGAGAATTAATGGTAACCGCTGCAAAATTGATGAGTTCAAGTTAGGCATTGTTGTGCCTACTGCATTGCCGCTCACCCAGCCTTTAATATCGTCGGTTGATAAGTAATATGCGCAAAATTTTGGAAGCAGTTCAGTTGAAATAAATCTGACTCTCAGACACCCCGTACCACAAAGCCAGCCAGCTTGTTTATGTGTAATGAAGGCGCATTTCTCAACATCACCCCGACGGCTATATACGATGTCGTTTTCCTTAACCAAATATTTTTCTAGCCGCTGGGCATCAGTCTCTTTAATGCAAGCGATAGTGTCTGTTCGCACCTCAAGGCGACTGCCAATATTGGTGGGCATAATTGATGGAATTCCAATATCAACATAATCTGCCGCATGAAGCTGGCTACCAAATGGTCCGGTCTGAATCTCTGCAAAATCACCTAGCTTGCATTCACGCCACTCACTCATGCAATCACCTTCGCCAGATTTTCAGCAATGGTTTTATTTAACGCCTCACTCATCACCATCACCTCCACGCCGAAATTCCAGCCGTGCTTTGGCTTCAATCATGGCCTTATGCAGCCTGGCCTGTAAAACTTCCTTGGGCGGCAGTTTCAGCCAGTATTCGGCAACATGGATGTTGTCCGGCTAAGTCCATCAACTCCACCACTTCTGTGTCCTTGCCGCCGCACAGGATAATCGCGATGGGCGATTGCTCGTCCGCTTGTTGTTCGTATTTGGCAAGCCATTTGAGGTACAGCTCCACTTGGCCTTTGTATTCGGCTTTAAATTCGCCCAGTTTAAGTTCTATCAATACCAGCCGCCGCAGCTTGCGATGGTAGAACAGCAGGTCGATGTAGTAGTCGTTGCCGCCAATCTGGATGCGTCTTTGCCGGTTCATGAAGGCAAAGTCGCTGCCCAGTTCCAGGATAAAGCGCTCCAACTCGCCGAGAATGGCGTTTTCCAAATCTTTTTCCGTAAAGTTGTCTTTCAGATCAAGAAAGTCCAGCAAATACGGGTCTTTAAGAAAAATCTGCGGGGTGGCCGGCGCGGCTAATTCTTGGGCAATCACCGCATCGGCTTGTTTGGATAGGGCCATGCGCTCATAGAGCATACTGTCCATGCGTTCGCGCAGAGTGCGTACCGGCCAATGCGCATCGCTGCACAGTCGGACGTAAAAGCTGCGCTTGAGTTCGTCTTCAATCTTAATGAGTTCGACGAAGTGCGACCAGCTCAATTGTTGCGACAGTGTCGCAACAATTGCTTGTTCCGGTAGATAGGCATAAA
>Ga0207968_100698_pt1 | contig 11551 bp, 9 predicted proteins | sample LakWasMet21_HOW5_2_FD_183867 | JGI IMG/M metagenome (GOLD analysis project Ga0207968, IMG submission 183867) | Freshwater sediment methanotrophic microbial communities from Lake Washington under simulated oxygen tension - Sediment Metagenome... | ecosystem: Environmental > Aquatic > Freshwater >...
AGTCCAGTAATAACACCAGTACCCATGTCGGTAACTTGTGGAGTTGCGACAACTCTTCATGCAGCACCGGCACTAACTTGGCCTCGGTCACCTTTAGTGCAGAAACCGCTTCCGGGTGGCAGCAAATGAGCTTCAGCAACCCCGTGGCCATTACCGCCGGTACTGTATATGTGGCCTCTTATCATACCAACGTCGGTCACTATAGCGTTGGTCTAAATTATTTTGCGACCGCCGGCGTTGACAATCCTCCACTTCATGCCTTAGCTAACGGAATTTCGGGCGGCGATGGAGTGTACGTCTATGGCTCTACCAGTGCTTTCCCCGTCAACACCTATAAAAGTTCTAACTATTGGGTGGATGTTGTTTTTACAACGCCTTGATTAAAATTTCGATGGCGGATTTCAGTAGCTTCAACATTTAATAAGTTGGAGCGGCGTTACTCTGTATACGACAAAAAACCTAAACCATTGATTTGCAAGAAGGCCAAATAAGGAGCTTGAAAGTCCATCGCTAATCGGTTTCACTCTCTTGCGACCAAACAGGAGGCGAAATGGAATTGAGCGATGGACTGAGAGTGATTCTAAAAGGACATTTAGATTGGGGCAAATGCCGGTTGGATTGTTTTGTTGGGATGCTATTGGCCTTAGTGCGGCTGAAACGCATGAACCTGACGCAACTGGCCTTGGCCTTTGCCAGTCAGGCGAAGCCGAAATCGCGCTATCGGCGGTTGCAGCGATTTTTTCAGGAAGCCGTCTTTGATTATGATGCGATTGCGCGCTTGATCATGCAGTTGTTTGATTTTTATGAGAAATCGTACTACCTCACGTTGGATCGGACGAACTGGAAATGGGGTGAAAAGAATCTCAATATTCTGACGCTAGGCATCGTCTACAAAGGTGCGGCGATTCCCGTATATTGGCTGGTATTGAATAAACAGGGCAACTCCAACCAGCGCGAGCGCATCGCCTTGTTGCAAAGATTTATAGCTCGCTTTGGTCGGCAAGGTATTTTGGGCGTCCTGGGCGATAGGGAGTTTATTGGCGATCGATGGTGGCAATGGTTAAGCGATCAGGACATTCCTTATCTGATCCGGATGAAGGAAAACCAGTTGCTGACGGCTTGCCCAGGTCAGGAACGTCCTGTCCGCTCGCTGTTCGCCGACCTGGACGTGGGCAAAAGCCGCGCGCTGAGAAAAAAGCGCCGCATCGGCCAACAGTGGGTATGGCTCAGCGGCATGAAGCTGGACAGCGGTGAACTGTTGATCCTGGCGGGTAACCAACGTTTTCCGCAGCCGGTGGAAGTCTATGGTTTGCGTTGGGAAATAGAGAATCTGTTCCAATGCCTGAAAGGCCGGGGCTTTCATCTGGAAGAGATGCGCCTGATCCGTTATTTTCGGATCAAAAAGGTGATGGCATTATTGGCCATTGCCTTTTGTTGGGCGCATAAGACGGGCGAATGGAAACATCAGGTCAGGCCCTTAAAAACGAAAAAGCATGGACGTCCGGAGCAGAGTTTATTTCGTTATGGGCTGGATTATCTGACAGACAGCCTTTTGCATGGCCTCCAAAAAATTGAGGACAGATTCAGGCTATGGGTGTTGTTTTTATGTCCGCCCGACATGATCGTAGTTGACGGACAGAATCCCGAAATAATAGCTCTCCAAACATGAGTGAGAGCCTGTGGATAAATTTTTTGTCGTGTACAGAGGTCCAGACTAATACAGATTAACAGTCATGATGGTATTTAACAGGCTGTTGATTTTCTCTGATTTTTGACGTCACCGATCAATATACAGATATATTTAAGAAAATACACGCTATATATTGTGATATATTAACACGAATAGTCAGTTTTTCAACAACCTGTTAAGCATGAGCATTTGAACAAATTCTCATGCTACTCCTTCATACATCAATGGCAGGGCTACTCGTCGTTCTTACTTCTTTCTACTGTCCTGAGTCCGCCCATTTTTGCTCGCTGAGCGGGGGTTAATAGATCATGCAATATTGCAATCTCGCTACTTAATTGGCGATTTTGCTTTTGCAGTCTTGTTACCCTATCAATCAATTCCTCATTTTCCTGCCGCAATTTATGCACTTCCAATGCTTGTTTATTGATATCATCAAGTAAATGCGATGCAAAAAAAGCTTCCACAATGGCTCGCAGCTCTGCTTCCGAATTCGACTTTTCCCGTCGTTTTAATATTCCGACTTCCCGCTCCAGCTCACGTTTCGTAAGTTGCTTTGATTTGTTGGGTTTTCCTTTGTGTAAATCAGTGAGTTTTTCTAATTCCTCATTCAGTCGATCGATGTAATCGCAAAGCTCCGGCTGGCGACGCACATTAATAAGACTGCGATCTCGACCGGCAATTTTAGCGATATTAGCCAGAACGAGTTTTCGATCTTTGGGATTCGCTGCATTACCAGATTTGATTATTTCAGACAAGCGGTTATATTCTAGATTAACCGCTTGATACAGTGCTTTTGTTGATGGAGTCCCTTCAACTACCCAAAGGGGGTCATGCTTTGTTTCCGCCTTGGGGGGAGACTTTTTGGGTAGTCTGTCTCGGATGCTCATTCAATATTTGCCAATGGCTTCAGTTCGGGAAAAAGTTGGGTGGCATTTTTGATCGCCTCGCGACTGGCACGTTTCAGACTAGGCAGTTGAAATGTCTGCTGCTCGATGAAATCGACATGACTGATCAAAATTTGAGTCTGTTTAGTCAAGTGGGAATTGCGTGAAGCAGTAAAATTTACACAACCTTCACATTTTTCCCAAGACGTGCCTTTAGGGTTAGGGGTGCCAGAAGAATCCTTGCATTGGGCTGCATGTTCAAAAGATTTATGTAACAGACACCAGCCATATTCATGGGCCGTCACCTGCTCAATTTGATCGCAAAATGCCTCGATGTGGATCTCCGCTTCCTCAGGGCTCACCACTGTTATCTGCTCGCCTAAAGTCTTCTTGATAAACAGCGCCATTGCACCGACAAAATCAGGATCGATAACACTGTCGTGTAATACGCGTGGCACCAGTTCCCTGATGTATGCTCGGTTTATGCGCGTAATTTCATCTGCGTCCAGCTTGTCAAATGTGTATCGCTTGGTCCACCAATGATTGTAAGAATGCAGTGCGTGTTGGCGAAATAGTTCTTCAACATTTCCGTCGAATTTTCTTAACGCAAACTCAGCGAATGCATGTCGGAATTGGTGGCTAGCGATGCGCTCATGAAGGTCTAGGAAATCACCTTCGACTTTTGCCTCCACACGGGCGCAAAAAGCGGCGTAGTATTTTTTTAAATTCTTACCCGCTGTCTCTACTGAAATTAGCCGAGGTTCTAACCGGGCTTTAGCTTTCGGTGGAAGCACAGAGAACAAAGGTAGCTTTGTGCTGGTTTTATCGTAATATGACAAGTGAAGAATAGCACTGAACGCTTCGTCAATATAGTTGGTCACACCTTGTTCGATTCTCAGCCCCTTGTGCGTTTTCAAAATCGAAGGGCGCATTGTGGCGTCTTGACCGGTTAACGAGTTTGATGGGGTAATATCTATTCCTCGAAGCGTTCGTATTTCAGAAGGCCCCCTTTTTCCCATAACCGACAAAAAGATAATGTAAATTGCTGTTCCAAGTTGTCTATAGTCGCGAACAAGATCATTATAAAACTTCCATGGAAATTGAAATGGTTGATCCGCTGCCAGCCTGATCTGCTCTTCCGTATGAAGCTTTAGCAACTCGTTATGTAAAGGCAATGCAAACTCTATTTTACAACGGTTAGCTTGAGAGCCCCTTGAATTTCCCGATGGGGAGTTTGACAAGCAGTTAATGTTGCTTGTGTTCCGATACATAAAACAATGCGTTTTAGACTTGGATCCCCAGAATGCAGAGTGTAGGTTGATAATATCGCTCTCACGGGCTACCTTGAAGTATAATAGAAGTTGCTTTGTGCGGTATGAGCGCAGAGTTGCTATTGCATCTGCGAGGAGAAGATGAGCTGTTACAAACGGGATACTCCCATATGAACCGCCTGTTTTCCAGTCAGAAAAATCGATGCCTCTAGCTTCCAATTCTTTGCCTAGCACTTTATAAGTCATTGCTCTGGTTGCTAAAAATTCAGGACCATCACTGACGGCTCCTTCTTGGTAAGCCTTATAAAAAAAACGAAGAACTGTAGTCGCTCGTTCTACGACGTGTTTACCATTCGGTTCAGCTAGCTTAATAAGTCGGCGTTGGCTACTAGATTCTTCACACCAGCCATAAAACACCATGGCTGTTAGTAGATTAGCCCAGTCAGATTTATCCAGTTCGCAAAGAGCTCTCCCTTTGTACTTTTGTTCAATCAAAGCCAACAATCGCATAAGGATGTCTGCTTTTCTGAAATCATTTCCTTGTATCGTTGCTTTTTCTTCGACAATCCTCGGCGACCACCATAACAATAACAGGCGTTGGGCAAGTAATATTCGCTCAGTATTCAACGGATAATCCGCAAAATCAATTCTAGAGTGGACAATTTCCCCATGGAAGATGTTCAAGATAGTCCATTGTGCCTTCGGCCCTATGCTTAAATTTAATGACTCCAGATTTGCTTGTTGTATTGCGGTGAGTGTTTTGCTCAAAGTATGTTCCCTTATTAGGCTCAGGATAGCGATGGAAAAGGAAAATCAATTTCGGCAGCTATGCGACGCCCAGACTGCTTTAATTTATCGTCGAAGCTTTCAAAAACCTGGTGATAGTGAATAAGTTGTGCTAGATAGCGCGTGCAAATATCTTCGCGGTCACTGGCCAGCAGAGATGGCAGTTGACCTTCAAGGTGTTGGATGTATCCCCACATCATCCCTGCAGTCATATCAGTTTCGATGATAAGGGTTTCATTTCCATTGAGAATTTCTCCGGCAATGGTCAACTTCTCTTGTTCGTCTAGCCTTGACAACAGTGTTGTCTGATCGATCCTGGAAGAATGAATTCCGCAAAGTTTTTCGAGTTCTTCAATGCTCACTTTGCGGTTAGATTCGGCAAGCCTCTCCGCTATCTGTTCAGCTAGCTCTATTTTGGCGTCACCCACTTTTCGAGCGAATGCTCTGACAGGTTCTATGATTTCAGTTATACCTATTCGAGCATATCCATCCTTATAAGTGTTCCGCCCCGTTGCTTCACTATGACCAGCGACTTCAGCCGCTACGCCCATGATGCCATCGATCTTGACACTTCTGTTACTCTCAGCTTCTATTTCAACTACTAAGGACTCGCCTATAGGGCCTACAGGCAGCTGGATGTGTTTATCTGGATTATTCCTTTTAAGGGCAACTCGATTCTGTAGAATTGCTATGAAAGCCTGAGCTTCGCGGGAGGCCTCGATACCAGCATCGGATAGAAATGTGTCGTGCCATACAGTCCCTGGTACGCTGATCAATTCCAGCGGAAGGTAAGTGTTGGTAATTTGGGAATGTGTTGCTTGGCAAATCATACCCGCTATCAGCCCTTCAACATAGCGCCCTTTTGGATTGTGATTTTTCAGTTGTACCTGAGCTTGTTTCTTTAGATTTAGCCAATTGCTGTAAATTTCGAAAGGTGGTGTTCGACGCTTATAGATCGCCGACTCCACGTCAGTGTGACGACGCTTAGCGTGCGCGTTTTTGGAACGGCGCATTTTTAAAGTGGAGATTTGTAAACTTGAACTGTTTTCAGTTTTATGAACACTATCGATTGTCAGGCTTTTGATCCCGCTTTTTTGAGCGCGTTCAGAAGCGAGCATCCACTGCATAGCGAGCTCTTCAAGAAGAGTTGGTACAATCCACTCAATTCCCCAAATACAGGGCTGTTTTATTTTTACGCCACGCCCAGCCGGCCCAAGATATGGTTTTAGGGGGAACCACTCTTTATCACCTGGCCCATAGCCCTTCGCATTAAATCGAATGCTACCGTCTGCTCTAACAAAACGATTAAGTAAGAGTTGATGTTGCTTTTGAGAAAAAGGAGTTACATCGCCAAACTCGTTTGGGGCCAGTGCCGGTCGGAGTTTTTTTAAACAATAAAACTGCCATTCAGCGAGTAAAGGGTCGTCTTGTATGCACTTCCAAGCTGCTGGAAAAACCTTGCGCACTACATTGAGGTTAATATGAGGGGCTTTGGAGTTATAGAGACAGCTATTCCAATTTTCAAATTTCTTTCGAGCTTCGTTTAAAGTGCAGCCTTTCGTTTGCTCTAGCGCTTCTGAAATGACAGCTTCACTAAGCATAGCTTGCCGAAACTTGTGAAAGTGTTGCATTAGCCAGATCACACCGTAACGTAGGCCCATTTGTAACTCTTGATTGGAGAATAGAGATTCTGGAATTCCAAGGAAGCGCCCAAGAGGTGGTTTTTTGGTACTCTGAGGTTGTCTAGGAATAGACTCTCTCAAAATTATGCTCGCATCTTTTAGTAAGCCCGGCCAAGTAGACACTTTGCCGAAACGATGAACAAGCGCCGTTTCCAGCATTTTGGTCATTACTAGAATAAAGAGGTAGGTTTTATTCGGAGTCTCGTGATTTTTGAGATGTTTGAACCAGTCACTAAAAATGAGTGACGGTAAGAGGTAAATCAGGTCATCACCATCTTGGGTGTTGTTTTTCAAATAGCTTCGCTGATTTTCTTTGAGAAATTTTAAGAATGACTTAACTGCATTGTTTCTAAGTCTTTTGGGTCCGATATTTAACCTAATGGCATAATCAGGCAACGTGAAGTAATAAAGAACCAGATCGAGGAGAGCATCATCTTCGTAGCCAGCTGGCAAAGTCAACACGTCAAAGCGGCTTTTATTGGGTACCTCAATAATAACTTGAAACTGAGACAAGCGACGACTTGGTAGATCCTTCGGGTCTAGGTGCTGCTCAGCAATCATTCTTAGTATGTCTTCTCTACTATAGGCTATGGTCATCCAATCTTCCTAGTCTGAATAGAGTGGTATTTGTTGGCCATCATATCAAGTTCAGAGAGAACATGGTTACGACCATGCAGCAGGGCGTCAAATTGAATGTATCTTTTTGTGGTTTCGATATCATTGTGGCCGAGCCGCCGCGGCACTATAACCCAGGGATCTCGACCAGTTTTATAACATTCGTCTACGAGATGAGTGCCAAAGCTCTTGCGAAGCCTGTGATACCCCTGGCGGACATTTCGACACAAAGCAGCAGTCTTATAAGCATCTGAAAAAACACTACTTGCGTATTGATCATTTTTTATTGGGTAACCGTCCTTGCGGCATAACAATGGACCTTGGCCACCGTTGATCCTGATTCTCCATCGCTTCATGTAATCCATGATCGATTCACACAAGTCTGGTGGTAGATAGAGATCACGGTTTTTACCCCCCTTGCCTTTAATTTTTATTTTTGCAGTACCCCAAAGCCCTTTGTTTCTGTCTTTCGCCTCGTTTATTTTTTGCCTCACATCATTGGCATTCAGTTTCAATACTTCGAAACCTCGAGTACCGCATTCGTATCCGAGTCGTAGAGCTATACGGTCTCGTGCCCGAATAAATGGGTCTCGCCCGACGACTCCGGCCTTTAATTTGTCGAAAGTTTCTCTATCGATATACAAAGAGTGAAAACTGTGCTGGCTTGCCACGTACACGGTATTTTCAGGAGCCTCTTTATCGTAAAGGTGACGGTAACTCCAATGGAAATCAGGCATCGCATCAAGGTAACCTTTTTGTACTTGCCACTCATAAAAGCTTTTTAATGTGGTTATGTGGTGTGCCATGGTTTCAGGCGAATAACTCCTGGCCTGAAAAAGTTCTCCATGAAGATATCCTGTCATTTGACGAGGCGTGATCTCCCTCCAATCTCCGATACTTCTAATGACTTTCAAAAATGAGAGCAGATCAGCAGCATAGGCCCTGCATGAATTTAACGAATGCCCAATGGCAAGATCAGCAAGAAATAGATTAACGTGCCATAACAGTTGCCCAGTTTCATCGACGATGACGTACATATCGCAAGTCAGTGGCTTGCCAGATACAATGCTCTCCGCGTATTTACAATTTCTAACCAGTTTCGACACCATAAATATTGTTATATTGTTAGCTTATGTTGACATTTTATTTTAACCAAGTTAACCAGCTTACATTCAACTCATTAAGTGCAATCGATTTTTAAAGAATTAGAGCGGTCAGATGGTGTAAAGTTCTGGCTTTCCAATCCGACCAAAGACGAGAGAGCTTATTGAAATGGTTTAATGAACCCGGACACCTCTCAAGGCAGACTGTATACTGTCAATAGAGGTTACCATGACGAACGACATAAAACACAAGCGTCCCAAATACAGCCTGGCGTTCAAGCAAGATGCCGCCAAGCTGGTTCTTGAAAAAGGCTATAACCAACAGCAGGCCGCCGATCACTTGGGCATATCCTTAAGTGCCTTGGGGCGTTGGGTTCGAGCCGAACGTAAGCCTTCGGCCAATGAATCGGTAATGAAAAAGCCAAGCTTGAGTCTGACGGATCAAGATGAATTGATCCGTTTACGCAAGGAAAATGAACAGTTGCGGATGGAGCGCGAGATATTAAAAAAGGCCGCAGTCTTCTTTACGAAAGAAGCCGAATAAAGTACGGGTTTATTCAGGCGCAACAGAAGACGTATCCAGTCACCGTACTTTGTCGAGTGATGGAGGTTAGCACCAGTGCTTATTATGTCTGGTGTAATGCCGCGGCAGTTGGCGATAAAACACAACAGGATCAGGCGCTGGTGGATAAACTCCGGCAGATTTTTACCGACAATAAACACTGCTTTGGTTCCCGTCGGCTATCGGATCGACTGAAAAAACAAGGCTTTGCCGCCGGACGTTTTAAAACGCGGCGAATCATGCGGGAGTTAAACCTGCAGGTTCGCTACCCCAAGCGGTTTAAAGTCACTACCGACAGTAACCATAACGAGACCCTGTCGCCCAATCGTTTGGATCGGCAATTTCAAGTCGCTAAGCCCAATCAGGTGTGGACGACCGATATTACCTATGTTTGGACGCTACAAGGCTGGCTGTATGTCGCCGTGGTGATCGATCTGTTTTCCCGCCAAGTCGTGGGCTGGGCGATTGACGACCACATGCGGACCTCGCTCTGTGTCAAGGCCTTGCAAATGGCCTTCTGGCGCCGAAAGCCACCGCCGGGCCTGTTGCATCACTCGGATCGCGGCAGCCAGTATGCGAGTCGGGAATATCGCCAACATCTGGCGGTGATGCGTATGGAGCAAAGCATGAGCCGCAAAGGCAATTGCTGGGACAATTCGCCGACCGAACGATTTTTTCGCAGTTTGAAACATGAACAGCTCAACTACGAAAAATTCAAAACCCAAGAAGCGGCCAAACTGAGTGTGATTGATTATTTGGCTTTTTATAACGGTCGTCGATCGCACTCGGCATTGGGCTATCAATCCCCGATCGAATTCGAACGGGAATTTTATAGAAGCGCTGCCTAAATAGGTGTCCGGTTTTTGTTGACCATTACATATGAAGAGATACAGCCACCTGACCGAAGGGTAACGATAGCAGAGTGCGGCGCTCAAGGCAGCAGAAAAAGATCAGACGAGCATTGCCCGTGTGGTAGGCGTTTCTGAGTCCACGCTCAGCCGCGAACTCAAGCGCAATAGCGGACAGCGCGGTTACCGGCCGAAGCAAGCGCAGATCAAGAGCGCTAAGCGCCGCCGTGAAGCGGGCAAAGCGATCAAAATGACCGCCGAGGTGATCCGCATGATAAAGGCGCAGATTCAAGAGGATTGGAGCCCCGAGTAAGCCTCCGGATGGTTGAAAGCCTTTTAATCAGCCATGAACGCATTTATTAGCATATCTGGGCAGACAAACGTGTAGGCGGTGAACTCTTTAAGCACCTTATACAGAGTCAAAAGCAGCGGAAAAAGCGCTACGGATCAAAGGATAAGCGCGCGCAGATCAAAAACCGGATCCGCATTGACGAGCGCCCCGCGATTGTCGAACAGAAGGCCCGTATTGGGGATTGGGCGATCGATACGGTGATTGGCCAAAACCATCAGGGAGCGTTGGTCACCGTGGTTGATCGCGTCTCCAAACTCACCCTGATCAAGAATGTTGACAGCAAGCACGCCGATGTCGTCACCGAGGCGACTGATCTCCACCACGAGTAGTGGACGCTTTAAAAAGCGAGTATTCTCAACCGAAGAGAGGTACTTGCATGAGCACGAAATCGACTGGTTAGAAAGCCAGCTACACACGGCATAACGCCGAATACAAACAAGAAAGCCTAAAGCTGGCGGCTCAGATTGGTGTCGCCAAGGCCGCCAAGCAACTGGGTTTACATGAATCCCAGCTCTACGCCTGGCGTAAACACTTGGAACACGCCCAGACCGTTAAAGAGCGAGAAGCGTGCTTGGCGGCAGAAAATGCTCGATTAAAACGCCAACTGGCCCAACAGGCTGAGGAGTTGTCGCTATTACTTGTGCCCTGTGGGTAAAAAATGCGGCAACGTACTTTACTCAACAGCTCAAGCGAGGTACGAATACATGAAAAATCATCAAGCTGATTATTCCCTGGCTTTTATGTGTCAGTGTTTTAAGGTATCGCGAAGTGGCTATTACGCTTGGCTGCGCCGAAAGCCCTGTGCACGGCATCAACAGCGGATATTACTTGACCAGCAAGTGAAAACCCTATTCCACAAGCACAAGCAGCATTATGGCGCTGAACGACTGCAGCGAAAATTGCATAAAGAAGATGGTCGATCCTACAACCCAAAAACGATCGCCGCCAGCCTGAAACGCCAAGGCTTAGTAGCCAAGGCTGCTCGCAAGTTTAAGGCAACGACCAACAGCAAACACAATTTGCCGGTATTCGATAATCTGTTGCAATAAGACTTTTCAGTCACGGACCCAAATCAGAAATGGGCGGGCGATATCACGTATTTGTGGACGGACGAAGGTTGGCTCTATCTGGCTGTCATCATTGACCTGTTTTCTCGGCAAGTCGTTGGTTGGTCCATGGCCGAACGCATGACGACGGATTTGGTATGCAATGCGCTGAAAATGGCTATTTTTCGGCGTAAACGTCCCAAGGGCGTTATTATCCACTCGGATCAAGGCAGCCAATATTGTTCGCACGCCTACCGGCAATTGCTACGGCAACATGACATGTTGGGTAGCATGAGCGCCAAAGACAATTGTTATGATAATGCCTGTGCCGAGAGCTTTTTCCATTCGCTCAAGGTCGAAGCCATTCATGGTGAACAATTTCGCTCTCGCGAAGCCATCCGGCAAACCGTGTTTGAATATATCGAAACAGATTACAATCCTGTTAGGTTACATTCTGCCAATAGCTTTCAAAGTCCATTAGAATTTGAGGCCAATTTTAATCATTCACTCGCTTCTTGATCTGCCCAATTTTGACGGTGGGGAACATTGTCAACAGAAGTACTAAATACAGACTTACCTTTGACAAATAACCATCCCTCCGGCATCGCCGAACCCAGCCAGGCGGACCGACAGATCACCGATAAATTGAAACAGGCATTGTCTCTATTCGATATTCGGGTGCTCGATCATTTCATCATCGGCGACGGCATGC
>Ga0207968_100700_pt1 | contig 11545 bp, 5 predicted proteins | sample LakWasMet21_HOW5_2_FD_183867 | JGI IMG/M metagenome (GOLD analysis project Ga0207968, IMG submission 183867) | Freshwater sediment methanotrophic microbial communities from Lake Washington under simulated oxygen tension - Sediment Metagenome... | ecosystem: Environmental > Aquatic > Freshwater >...
AGCCTGCGCGCAGGGTAATGTAAGCTTGGCTAAAAATCTTGCAAATGAATGGCAGCAATTATTCCCAGAGCGTTTTTATCTAGAAGTGCAGCGCATCGCGACTGATGCAGGCAAAGCAGGGGAAGAGCAGTATATCCAGCACGCCCGCCGTATTGCGCATGAGTTAAGCCTGCCTATTGTTGCTACGCACCCGATACAGTTTACCTCTCCGGATGATTACCGCGCACACGAAGCTAGGACCTGTATTGCCGAAGGCTACGTGCTGGCAGATAAAAGGCGCCCGCAGAACTTTACTACCGAGCAGTATTTTAAAACTCAGGCAGATATCGCCACGCTGTTTGCCGACATGCCGGAAGCGTTGACCAATAGTGTAGAAATCGCGAAGCGCTGCAACTTAAACCTGACGCTGGGCAAAAACTATTTACCGCAGTTTCCCACCCCTAACAATGAAAGCCTGAATGATTATTTAATTTCAGAGGCGCGCTTAGGGTTAGCCAAACGTCTGGATGTGCTATTCCCAGACGAGCAGGTGCGTAGTAGCAAGCAAGATGCCTATGCCGCACGCTTGGACTTCGAAACCAATGTGATTAACCAGATGGGCTTTGCCGGTTATTTCTTAATCGTGGCAGACTTCATTAACTGGGCAAAAAATAATGGCGTGCCAGTCGGGCCCGGGCGGGGTTCTGGTGCTGGTTCTGTAGTGGCTTATAGCCTAGGCATTACGGATCTGGATCCGCTGGAATATAACCTGCTGTTCGAGCGCTTCTTAAACCCAGACCGGGTTTCCATGCCTGACTTTGATATTGACTTCTGTCAGGAAGGGCGCGACCGCGTCATCGATTATGTAAAACAAAAATACGGGATTGATGCTGTTTCACAGATCGCCACCTTCGGTACCATGGCGGCAAAGGCCGTGATTCGAGACGTTGGGCGCGTGCTGGATTTGCCATTTAACTTTGTGGATGGTATTGCAAAACTTATTCCGCTAGAGTTGGGCATTACCTTATCTGATGCGTTAGAAAAAGAGCCGCAGCTGGCCGAGCGCCGCGAAAATGAAGAAGAAGTAAAAGAGCTACTGGAGCTTGCGCTACGCTTGGAAGGCTTGGTACGAAATGTCGGTATGCATGCGGGCGGCGTGTTGATTTCACCTAGTAAAATTGCTGACTTTTCACCCGTATATTGCCAGCCGGACGGCGCGAGTTTGGTGAGCCAGTATGATAAAGACGATGTTGAAGCAGTAGGGTTGGTTAAGTTCGACTTTTTGGGCTTACGTACGCTAACGATTTTGGACATGGCGTTGGAAAATGCGAATAAGCAACGTGCTGAGCGTGAGTTAGCGCCACTGTCTTTTGAAACTCTACCGATTGATGATAAGCCCACTTTTCAGCTACTAAAAACAGCCAATACCACGGCGGTGTTCCAGCTAGAGTCGCGTGGTATGAAGGATATGCTTAAACAGGCGATGCCGGATTGCTTTGAGGATATTATTGCGCTGGTGGCTTTGTACCGCCCGGGCCCAATGGATTTGATTCCGGATTATTGCCGCCGTAAGCATGGCAAGCAGCGCGTTGAGTATCCACATCCACTCACGGAGCCAATCTTAAAAGAAACTTACGGGATTGCCGTTTACCAAGAGCAGGTAATGCAGATTGCTCAGGTGGTGGCAGGCTATAGCCTAGGCGGCGCTGACTTGCTACGCCGCGCGATGGGTAAAAAGAAAAAAGAAGAGATGGATGCCCAGCGTAAGATATTTACCGAGGGTGCGACCAAAAACAACATGACTGAGCAGCAAGCCAGTGATTTGTTTGACTTGCTGGAAAAGTTTGCAGGCTATGGTTTTAATAAATCTCACGCGGCAGCTTATGCGCTGGTTGCTTACCATACCGCTTATCTTAAAACGCATTATCCAGCGGCATTCTTGGCTGCGACCATGTCTGCTGATATGAACAACACGGACAGTGTGCATATCTTTTATGATGATTGCGCACCGAATCAGGTTGAAGTGCTGCCACCTGATGTGAATGAAAGTGAGTTTAAGTTCAAGCCCGTGAGCAAGAATCAAGTCTTGTATGGCTTGGGTGCGGTTAAGGGGACGGGTTCAGCCGCGATTGATGTGATTTTGCAAGCGCGTGCCAAAGCTGGCCCATTTACTAGCTTGTTTGATTTTTGTAGCCGTTTAGATTTACGTAAAGTGAATAGACGCGTCATTGAGTCGCTGATTAGAGCTGGTGCATTTGATAAGCTGGAAGCTAACCGCCATGCTTTATTAGCAGGCGTTGCCTTGGCGATTAGTGCTGCTGAGCAAGCAAACGCTAATAGCAACCAGAATAGCTTGTTTGGTGAGGCGTCAGATCAATCTGTGCATGTACTGCCTAGCGTTGCACCATGGCCAGAGCAGCAACGTCTGCAAGAAGAAAAAATTGCATTGGGCTTTTATTTTAGCGGCCACCCATATTGGTCTTATCAAAAAGATTTAAGCCAGTTTATTAGCACCACGTTGGCCAATCTAGCACCTAAAGATCAGCCGCAGCTGCTGGCTGGCATTGTTTCTGGCGTGCGTAACCGTATGACTGCGCGTGGGAAAATGGCAATTGTTGGCCTAGATGATGGCACTACCAGAATTGAAGTGGTGGTTGGTAATGATTTGTTAAATCAATCGCAGCAACTGCTAAAAGATGACCAGTTAGTGATTGTAGAAGGGCGCGTGAGCCATGATGAATTTTCTGGCGGGGTGCGCGTGAATGCACGCAAACTGTATGACCTTTCTGCATTAAGAAATACCCGCGCCAGCTTTTTAAAAATCATGTGTAATGGTCAGTCTGACGCCGCTAAGCTAAAGACATTATTAAAACCATACTGTGTGAATGTCTCTGAAGAAGTGCGCGGCTGCCCGATTAAAATTGAGTACCATAATCAAACCAGCAAAGTGGAGCTCATGCTAGGGAATGATTGGCGCGTGGATTTGCATGATGAGCTGATTGCGAGTTTAAGCGAATGGTTGAGTAAGAATAATGTAAAAATCCTATATAATTAGCGCATTGTGGATAAGCTATATAAGTGGTCACACCGCTAATAATGACGGATTTATGCAAACTTAACGTTTCTTTAATAGGCTTGTGTTCAGTGCAAGTAAGCAGCTAGCAGTAAATTTATGCATTAAAGAATCAGATTATTTGAGACAAAACATAACGATATGAAAATTACTTATTTAGATTTTGAACAGCCAATCGCTCAATTAGAAGCGAAAATCGAGAGCCTGCGCTCATCACATGATGACCACGATAATCTGGATATCTCAAAAGAATTGGCAGCATTAGAAAAGAAAAGCAAAAAGCTGTCTGAAGATACCTATGGCAATTTAACTGCCTGGCAGATTTCCCAAGTGGCGCGCCATCCACAGCGCCCTTATACCCTTGATTATATTCAGGCTTTATTTACAGATTTTGAAGAGTTGCACGGTGACCGTGCATTTTCGGACGACCCTGCAATTGTAGGCGGTATCGCTAGGTTTGAAGGCCAGCCAGTGATGGTGATTGGCCACCAAAAGGGACGTGATATCAAAGAGCGTCAGTATCGTAATTTCGGCATGCCACGCCCTGAAGGCTACCGTAAAGCGCTACGTTTATTCCGCTTGGCTGAAAAGTTTAATATACCAATCGTGACCTTTATTGATACTCCAGGTGCATATCCTGGGATTGGTGCTGAAGAGCGTGGTCAATCTGAGGCGATTGCACGTAACTTATATGTGATGGCTGAGTTGAAAACACCTATCATCGGTGTGATTATCGGTGAAGGTGGTTCTGGCGGTGCGTTGGCATTAGGCGTTGTAGATCAGCTACTGATGTTGCAATACGGTACTTACTCAGTGATTTCACCAGAAGGCTGTGCTTCTATTTTATATAAGAGCGCGGATAAAGCTTCTGTTGCTGCCGAAGCATTAGGCATTACAGCGGACAAGCTTAAAACGCTAGGTTTAATCGATAAAATCATTCCAGAGCCTATGGGCGGCGCACACCGTGCCCCTGATGAAATGATGGCGTCATTAAAAACTGCGTTGAAAGAAGAACTGACTCGCTTTAAATCTAAATCAATTAAAACTTTATTAGTGAGCCGTTATGAGCGCTTAATGAGCTATGGCAAATTCAAAGAAGTTGCTGAAAAGTAAGGCTTCTATCAAACGGGCTGGTAAGCAAGCTTTAGCAAGCCAGCCTGATTCTAATGCACTTCATCCAGTATTATCTGAACTACATTCTTTTTTAAGCCAGCACATAACTTTAGATGCGCAGTCATCATTAACAGCAACGCCCAAACTGTTGCTCGCATTAAGTGGCGGTTTAGATTCCTCCGTATTACTACATCTATTGGCTGCACTTAAGCCATTGCTTGGGTTTGAACTGTATGCATTGCATGTACACCATGGCTTGAGCCCTCATGCCGATGCTTGGGCCGCCTTGTGTGAGCAGCAGTGCCAGTTACTTGATGTGCCTATCACTATTACCCGCGTGAATGTGGACCAAACCAGTAAATCAGGGGTTGAAGCAGCTGCGCGTTTGTTGCGTTATCAAGCCTTGTTTGATGAGCAGCGAGCGATTCAGGCGGACTTTGTTGTCACCGCGCATCATCAGGATGATCAAGCGGAAACCTTGCTCCTACAGCTATTAAGGGGCGCCGGGGTGAAAGGTCTTAGCAGTATGGCGGCGGTGGATCAAAATCGTAGCCTAATGCGGCCGTTGCTAGGCGTGCCGCGGCGGATACTGTTTGATTATGCGGTACAGCATAACCTTGCATGGTGTGATGACGAAAGTAATGACAACACCAAATATGAACGTAATTTTATACGCCATGAAGTAATGCCTATTTTGCAAGAGCGTTACCCTAGTGTGCAGTCCGTTATTGCCAGAACAGCTTCACATTTAGCAGAGGCGAGTTCATTACTAGAGGTGTTAGCTGAAATGGATGCACAAGATATAGTTGTTAATAGCAGTATTTGTTTGCAGGGTCTGGCGCAGTTGGGCATGGTACGTGCCAAGAACTTATTAAGATGGTGGTTTGCACAGCATAAGCTTGCAATGCCCACATCAGATCATCTTGCCGAGATGTTAGAGCAACTGCTGAATGCCAAGCCAGATGCAGAGTTGAGCATCAATATTCAGCATTACACGCTAAGGCGTTACCAGCAACGGGCTTATCTTTGCATAGCGCAAGTGAGCGAGCCATTTGATATGGTGTGGAATGGCGAAGCAACATTGACCGTACCCAATGGTGGTTTGCTAACATTTAAACAAGTGCAAGGCGCGGGCCTAGCGCTTAAATTTGGTATGACTAGGCTCAGAATTACTAACCGCAGTGGTGGCGAGCGTTTTAAACCAGATGTTACCAGGCCAACGCGAACACTAAAGCATCTGCTGCAAGCTGCTAATATTCCACCTTGGCAGCGCGACCATGTGCCATTGATATATTGGCAGGATAGTCTAGCCTGCGTGCCAGGGATTGGTATTGCGCATGAGCTAAAAGCCGCTGAGGGCGAGCCAGGACTGGAGGTTGCTTGGCAGCCTGCTGCATTTGAGGCGCATCAGTCACAGGCTTAGTGCCATTCATTTAATTGGTGCCGGGCTTACAGGCCACGATTATTTTTTAAGTAATTGCTTTAGGTGCGGCCAAATATTATCTAAAACCAATGGTTGGGCAATAGCGTTAGGGTGTAGCCCATCATCCTGAATAAGGTTCGCTTTGGCCGCGATGTTTTCTAGCATAAAGGGAACCAGCGGAATGTTGTGCTCCTGACTAAGTTTTACGTAACTTTGGCTAAAGCGCTTGGTGTATTGTGGCCCGTAATTGGGTGGAATTCTCATCCCTACCAATAGTATTTTTGCGCCAGATTTTTTGCTTTGCTCAATGATAGTGTTGAGGTTGGCAGTCATTTCCTGAACAGGCAAACCACGCAGGCCGTCATTTGCCCCAAGCTCCAGAATAATAATATTGGGTTTGGTCTGCTCTAGTGCGTGTTGAATGCGGCTGACCCCGCCACTGGTAGTTTCACCGCTGATGCTGGTATTCACGACCTTATATTGATAGCGTTCTGCATCTAACTTTTTTTGCAGTAATGATGCCCAGCCTTGTTGCTGTGGGATGCCATATGCGGCAGATAAGCTATCTCCGTACACCATGATTTTGGCGTTTTCTGCAAAAACTGGGGCGGACCATGCAACGAAATTCAAAAACAACAAACTAAGCAATACGGTTTTCAATACGAACTTAAAGACTAACAATAAACGGAACAACATGAATGCAACAGCCTCCTTTGATTCAAGCGCAAGATCTACATTACGAAATTACTAACCATGATAACCAAATTCGCATACTCAGTGGCTTAAATCTGAGCGTTACACAGGGTGACCAAATTGCCATCATCGGTAGCTCAGGCTCAGGTAAATCAACACTGCTCAGCATGCTTGCAGGGTTGGATATCCCAACCAATGGAAGCGTTCAAATTAGAGGTGGCGCATTTAGTGCTTTAAGTGAAGATAGCCGCGCGGCAGTACGCGCTACCGATATGGGGTTTGTGTTCCAGTCATTCCAATTACTGCCGGCACTGACCGCGCTAGAAAACGTAATGCTGCCACTGCAATTAAAAAGTCATGCAGCAGCGGAAAAGTTAAGCTTGGAGGCTTTGGATAAAGTAGGCCTTAGCCACCGTGTACAGCATTACCCTAAGCAGTTATCAGGCGGTGAGCAGCAACGTGTGGCAATAGCGCGTGCGTTTGCCACGCAGCCAAGTATTTTGTTTGCAGATGAACCTACCGGTAATTTAGATAGTACCACTGGGCAAATGATTATCGAGTTGCTGTTTAATATGAACCACGAGGCTGGCACTACTTTGGTGTTGGTGACCCATGACATACAGCTGGCAAATCGCTGTAAGCGCCTGTTTAAGCTAGATGCTGGCGTTTTACGTGAAGTGACGCAATCATGATGCTGGCTACTAAATTGGCATGGTCACAGACCCTGAGTTTGTGGCGAGCTGGCGCTTTAAGGGTGCTGGTGTTTGCGCTAGTGTTGGCGGTTGCGGCCATCACTGCGGTGAGCTTTTTTACACAGCGCATTGAGTCTGCGCTTAATCAGCAGGGTAGTTTGCTAATAGGCGGTGACTTAGCCGTCATTGCGGACCATCCCATCCCGCAGGCACTGATTGAGCCTGCAGTTACACAGAAAATTGCAACAACGCGCACCTACGAGTTTCCTAGTATGGTGATGCATGGCGAATCTAGTCAGTTAGTTGAAATTAAGGCGATTGAAGCTAACTTTCCGTTGCGTGGCCATTTAACCATTGGCAAGCATGCTGGCGATATAGGGCAGTCTGTACAGTCTGCACCGCAATCAGGTGAGGTTTGGATAGAGCCACGCTTAGCCACGCTGTTAGATGTTAAGGTGGGTGATCAGCTGGAAGTTGGCGAGCGTAGCTTGGTTGTGGCCGCGCTGTTGCTGCGCGAACCCTCACGTGGCGGCAATATGTTTAGCTTTGCACCACGTCTGATGATGAACGCTTCGGATTTGGCCAGCACCAAGCTGATTCAATACGGCAGTCGTGTGAAGTACCAGTTATTGCTGGCATCTACGCCTGAAAAGATTAATGACTATTCTGCACAGGCTAAACCTAAACTGAATCGGGGTGAGCGCATAGATGATGTGCGTAATGCACGCCCTGAAATTAAAACGGCATTGGATAAAGCGCAGCAGTTCTTGGGTTTATCTGCCATGGTGAGCGTGGTGCTGGCGATGGTGGCCATGTTGCTGTCCAGCCTGCCGTATATCAAGCAAAGCCTAAATACGTTTGCGCTGATGCGCTGTTTTGGCGCCCAGCAGGCTACCGTGCTGCAAATACTGACCATTCAAACCCTAATCATAGCCTTACTCAGTGCGTTGCTTGGTGCCTTGCTAGGCTTTGTCGCACAGATGGGTTTGGCACAATTGGCTGGCAGTCTATTTGTTGAAACGCTGCCGCCTACCTCTGTAGCACCGGTGTTGATTGGTATTTGCGCCAGTATCGGCATGATGGTTGCAGTAGTGTTGCCGCATGCCTGGCAAATGAGAAACCTGTCCGCAATGAATATACTGAGGCTGGACACGCTGATGCAGCCACTGTCAGCACAAGCCAAGTTTTTGCCTGCGGCGTTGATGATGGTGCTGATGATTTTCTGGCAGGCGCATGATGTAAACATTGCGCTATATACCATTGTGGCAATGCTGGCATTGAGCGTGGTAGTGTTGGGCTTTGTTTATGCCCTAACGTTTTTGGTGCAGCGCTTTTTGATGGCTACACCTAAAACCAAACTACTGGCTTCAGTGAGCCTTGGTATACAAGGTTTAAAACGGCGCTTAGGCTTATCTACCGTGCAAATGATAGGCTTTTGCATGGGCTTGATGGTGATTATGCTGCTCACATTGATACGTGGTGATCTGATCCGTAATTGGCAAGCGTCTTTGCCTGAAGACGCACCTAATCGATTTGTCATTAACATTCAGCCAGACCAGATTGACAAGGTAAGTCAATTTTTTACTGCACAGCACATTAATGACGCAGCTATATTCCCGATGGTGCGGGCGCGCTTAGTCAGCAAAAATAAAGAGCTGATTAAAACGGTAGAGTGGCAAGATGAACGCGCCAAAAGGCTTGCTGAGCGTGAGTTTAATTTATCCTGGGCGGCAGAAATGCAAAGTGATAATAAGCTGATAGCTGGGCGTTGGTGGCCGAGCCAGGATTATGGCAAGCCATTGATATCATTAGAGGAGGGTTTGGCAAAAAGCCTAAACATCAAACTTGGCGATGAACTGCAGTTCGATGTAGCTGGAAGTCCGCTAACCTTGACTGTAAGCAGCCTCAGAAAAGTAGAGTGGGACACCATGCGCGCTAACTTCTTTGCGGTGACGCCGCCGGGTGTGTTGGATCAGTTTACTGCCAGCCATATTAGTAGTTTTCATTTGCCGATAGGTGCAGAGAGCTCTCTCAATCAACTAATTAAACAGTACCCTAATTTAACAGTGATTGATATTGCTGCCCTAATGCAGCAAGTGCGCAGCATTATGCAAAGAATGAGTCAGGCGGTTGAGTACGTATTTGCTTTTAGCCTGTTGGTAGGAGTTGCCGTGCTGTATGCTGCTCTAGTGGCAACCCGAGAAGAGCGGGTTAGAGAGGCAACGTTGATGCGTGTGTTTGGCGCATCACGGCAGCAAGTGAGTATTGCTTATATTGCTGAGTTTGCCTGTATTGGTTTTATTTCTGCATTAGTAGCTTCTATTGCGGCAAACTTTCTAGCCTATTACATTAGCGTACGTGTGCTTGATATTCCGTTTCAATTTAATTTGAGCGTGATGCTTATAGGCACACTGATTGCTGCAGTTGTCATCCCAACGGCCGCATGGTTGGGCTTACGTGGTTTTCTGAATATACCACCAAGGCAGTTGCTCAATAGTATTTAGCGGGTAGGGCGTTGTGTTAATTGGTAGCGACTAACGCAAACCGATATAAAAAAAGGGTTACAGCGCGCTGTAACCCCTTTTGCTAAGCGGTCACTCGTTAAAATGACCTAGCTTGTTTTTACTGCTGTTTATTTACTTGCAGATGTTTTTGGGCCGCCAAATTCATAGCGAGCACCAATCCAAGCTGCACGTGGTGCACCAGGCAGCAAACCAAGTTGTTTTGATTCTGTGCCATATGTGCCATCGGCCGCAAACATCGTTTCAGCTAAACGGCCACTCACATTGTATTCACGGTCAAAAATGTTGGTGGCTTTAGCAAATGCTTTCCAGCCATTACCAATGTTGTACTGTGTATCTAAGTTAACAATGAAATAGCCGCTTACTTTACCGTTACCAGTTGCACACTCTTGGTTATCTGCTACACAAGTTGCGCTATTGGCTTGGTGTTGGTTATTTTCATTACCCCAAACATATGCATTGGAGAAGCCAACCACGCTGCTGCCAACCGTCCATGATGGTGTTACCGTATATTGACCGCGCAGTTTTAACTGATGCGCAGGAATAGACGGAATACGGTCACCCGGTTTTGCATAAATCATAGAGTTGCTATCTTCTGATGAGTTTGAACCGCTAACGAACGACACGTCAGAGTCGTAAGTGGCACGTACATAGCTGTATGAAGCACTCCATTTGAATTTATCTGCATCACCAGATAGACCCATATCTAAGCCTTGGCGTTTAGTGCGGCCTACGTTTTTGTAGTAGCCAGCACCATTTGATGAGCCTGCAGCAGTAAATTGAATATCATCGTGGTTAACGGCTTGATATACGCCTGCATTCCAGCGAACATTCTCAGTGAGTAAACCACGTGCGCCAAACTCATAGGTTTTTGCAACCACTTGGTTTAGAGGAGGATCATCCGCCATTGCTGAAGGCAGTAAGCATGGCGCTGCTGGGTTAGAACAGCCAAGCTCAATGGCTGTTGGCGCACGGCTAGACTCGCTATAAGAGGTAAAGAACGTTAAGTTGTCATTAGGCGTATGAGTCAGGCCGATACTTGGGTTTAAACGTGTATAGCTATCTCTTGCCGTCAAGCTGTTGGGGTTGGTTGGCGAGTAACCGCCTCTTAAAGTGTCTACGTTATCAACACGGGTAAAGTTCCAGCTTGCGCCACCGGTTAAGTGCCACTTGTCGTTAAGTGATAATGTGTCTGTGGCAAATAAGCGAGCTGTGTATTGCTTGCCAGTTAGGCCTGTGGTTTGTCTTTGTGGGAGCAATCCATCGCCAGCCATGATAGGTGCTCTGCTACTATCAAATACAGAGTCACTCAGTCCCGGTAGGCCACTAGTACCTTCGTCTCCTTCACTAAAACTAGAGACATTAACGTGTTCAGATTGCTTGAAGCGCATCAGTGTGTAGTCGTAGCCAGCGCCAACCACAAATTGATTTTTCTTGCCCATCCAGTCTTGGTCAAACGTCACTTGACCTGTCATACCGTAGGTGTCTTGTCTCGTTTTTGATGTGTGCATGACTGAACCTACATACTCTTCATCATCCTCTAAACCATATGCATTTGCACCTTCAAGTTCCCATAGGTCGCCATTTTTGGTATGACGGTTAGATTTTCTGTAATAAACGTTACCTGAGAACATGGTGTCTTCATTCAACCAATGAGAGCCGTTCAGCGCCAGGAAATGAGAGTAGTTGTTAGTAAGGTCTGGACGCGTATGGATTTGATCACGATCGCCGCTCAACAGGTTTTGAGGTGCGAAACCATTACCAATCAGATTATTATCTGTGCCGATGTAGGTAAGGTCTAATTTCGTGGTTTCGTTCTGCCAGCCAAATTTACCAAATAACTGATTCAGGTGAGAAGGTGAGCTTTTTCTCCAGCCATCTTCTGTTGTGTGTTGATAGCCTAGCATGTAGTCAACTGAACCATCTTTTGATACGCCACCAGCTTCGATTAAAGCGCGTTGGCGTCCCCATGAGCCAGCCTCGTACTCTAAAGCCATGCCTTGATTGTCACGTCCGCTTTTTGTGTGGACTACAATTGCACCACCTAATG
>Ga0207968_100711_pt1 | contig 11474 bp, 12 predicted proteins | sample LakWasMet21_HOW5_2_FD_183867 | JGI IMG/M metagenome (GOLD analysis project Ga0207968, IMG submission 183867) | Freshwater sediment methanotrophic microbial communities from Lake Washington under simulated oxygen tension - Sediment Metagenome... | ecosystem: Environmental > Aquatic > Freshwater >...
AAGCCTTGATTATGACCGGACTGGGGCTAGCCGTCGCCATTCCAGCGGTACTGGCTTACAACGATTGTTCCCGCTCTAACCGGCTGGTGCTGGCAAAGCTTGATGCCTTTGCCCACGACTTATTCGCCTTCCTGACCACCGGCGCCACCGTGCCGCTTAACTCCGGAGGTGCGTAATGGCATTCGGCGGTTTTGATCAAAGCAAAAACACCCACCCGGTTGCGGAAATCAACATGGTGCCGCTGATCGATGTGATGCTGGTACTGCTGATCATTTTCATGATCACCGCGCCGATGATGACGCACACGGTAAAAATCGACCTACCGAAAGCCGGTAGTCAGGCACAGCCGGAGAAAACCGAACATATTGCCCTATCTATAAAACTTGACGAGCAGTTGTTCTGGAATGAAACGCCGGTATCGCGTGACGAGCTGCAACAACGCCTGCAACAAATCGCCGGACAAACGCCGCAGCCGGAATTGCATATCAGGGCTGATCAGGCCGCGCAGTACCGGCTTATCGCCGAAACCCTGGCTGATGCCGCTAAAGCAGGCGTTACCCGTATCGGTTTTGTCTCGGAACCGGAAACTGCCGGAAAACAATAAACCGTCTTAGCGAATTAACCGGCCCGAGCCGGTTAATTCGCTAATCAAAATAATAAATGAACCAGCCACCTAGCTACTCCTTGCCAGGCAGCCATCAATTTGAACTCAAATCTGATAGGCGGAGTAGCAATAATGCTAGTCAAATTCAATCGCTTTGGAACGGCAATAGTCGTCGTGTTGCTGGAACTCAATCCGGCAACATTGGCGCACGCGGCCGATACCAACATCGGTGCCTCTGAGGCAGAAATCCCGCCACCGGATTCTGAACTTGACGAAATAGAACTTAAAACGGTAACCGTAAAGGCTAAAGCCAACAAACCGACAGTTAGAGAATTACCGGGCACCAGCTCGACTATCGGGTCGGAAACCATAGAAAAACAGTTGGTTCGCAATATCAAGGATTTGATTCGCTACGAACCCGGCGTCAATGTCGGCAACGACCCCCAGCGCTTCGGTGCCTCAGGATTTACTATCCGCGGCCTTGGCGGCAATCGTGTGTTGATGCAAATTGACGGTGTCCGTATGCCCGATGCGTTTTCCGTAGGCTCGTTTGCCAGCGCCACCCGCAACGCTATCGACATGGATGCATTGAAATCAGTTGAGATCGTGCGGGGCTCCGGCTCGGCAGCATACGGCGGGGATGCGCTGGGTGGTACGGTCAGCTTTGTCACCAAGGACCCTCGCGACTATCTGAATATTTTCCATAAGAATTACTATACCGGCCTTAAACTCGGCTACAACACGACAGATAACAGCTTTATGCAGACGGCAACACTGGCCGGGGCTTTCCGCGGTTGGGAGAGTATGCTGTTGTTTACCCATTCAAAAAGCGAGGAAACCGACAACAAAGGTGACAATAAAAGCGCTGACGGCAGCCGCACCGCACCCAGTCCGCAAGATAACCAAAACTTCAATCTACTCGGAAAACTGCTTTATCGATTTAACGAAGACAACGTGCTGCGCGTGACCGGCGAATGGCTGCAAAGCCAGTCCGATTTGGATGCCCTGCACGCCCGTGGCCGGGATTTTTCATTCCGATTTGTTAATAGCCTGATTTCCGATGACAGCCAATCCCGCTGGCGGCTATCGCTGGATCAAACTTTAAAAAATATCGACTTGCCGGTATTTGACAGCCTGATGTGGAAGGTATACGCCCAGCAGTCGGATACTCGCCAGCTCACTAGTCAGAATCGTTTCTCAAATTTTGAAAAGCAAACTTTGATTAAGCGGATATTTGAATACGAAAATGATGACATCGGCGGTGAATTGCAGCTGGACAAGACTTTCAAACTGAGCTTTTCGGATCACGTAGTGCAAGTCGGAGGCCAGATCACTCAAAACTCGATTACCCAGCAACGCGACGGTAACATAACCTACATCGACGGCAACTTTGGCCACCCTAGGGGCAGCGTCAGCAATTTTGTAAACCCTGATACCTTTCCGGTGCGAGATTTCCCCCTCAGCACCATCACCAAGGCAGGCATCTATGCCCAGGACACTATCGCTATTTGGGATAAGCAGATCGAACTGGTACCCGGCGGTCGCTGGGAATATTACCGGCTGTCGCCAAAGTCCGATTATTTATTCGAAAAAGCCGCCGAAGACGGCGATCCGATTCTCGCAGCTGAAATTGAAGCCTCTAAGTTTCTGCCCAAATTCGGCACGCTACTGCATCTAAACGACATCTTTACGGTGCATGGCCAATATACGCACGGATTTCGCGGCCCCAATTTTTCTGACGCCAATACCGGGTTTACCAATATTTCCGCTGGTTACAGCAGCATTCCTAATCCCGCCTTACAACCTGAAACCAGTACCGGCGCCGAAATCGGCCTGCGTGGCAAAGGCAATGCAGGCAATTTCGACGTGACGTTGTTCCGTAACGATTACGATAATTTCATCTTCGATACGGTTATCTGCAACCCAGCCACCAGCACGAACTGCCTGCTCGGCTTCTTAACTTATCAGACCCTCAACAGCCCGGATCCAATCCGTTTTCAGGGGATCGAACTAAAAAGCCGACTCTATCTGGACTGGCTAACACCATCCCTACAGGGCACCAGTATGCTGATCAGCGGTTCGTACACCGAAGGTTTGAATCTGGGGACACAAAGCAGTCACGATGACGCAGTTCGCGCTATCAGTCCGATGAAAGGCGTTATCGGTCTGCGTTACGACAGGCCCAACGGAGATTGGGGCACAGAAATCATTATGACATTGGTAGGCCGTAAACAAGCCAACACCGCTCCCGTCGACGCCCCTTACTTAACCGATAGCTACGGCGTTATCGACTTCAACGGTTATTACAATTTTGACAAACACGTAGCGTTTAACTTTGGGGTTTTCAATGTGTTGGATAAAAAATATATCGATTGGGAGGACGTCAATACCCGGGCCGGCGATCCTCATGCCACGCTCGGCCCCTTTGCGAACGCCGATATTTGGGATCGCTATTCGCGCCCGGGCCGTAATCTCGGCATCACTGTAAAAATTGCTTATTAGAGGTAGCGTCATGACGACTGGAAAGGGGCAGCATAAAGAAGCCCAAAAAAAACTCGAATCACTATTTGACGAACTGCTCCGTCACGATGGTTTCGGCGATTTGCGGCTGGAAATGCGCCTATTAAAACGCGGACAAAAAGAAGTGATTATTTATTGCGGTAAACAATATCGCTATGTCGTGGACTTTCAGCATACCGATAAACCACCGGTATCTGAGCGGAGCGAAGTTAACAACGCCGGGATTTGACTGGGTATTTTTCGGCAACCATTCCACCGAAACTATTCCAACTATCAAGGCTGCATTACAACTTTTTTAAAATTTTCAACACGTGACACCGCCACGGCGGATCGCCGGCTTGGGGCCGAAATGTCGGGATCTATTTATAAAAACCGGGCGGGTTGTCTTCGCGGAGAAGAGACACGTTTAATTAAATACTTAACTAAAGGAAAAAACATTATGAAAACGATTCAACAATTGACTCTGGCTGCCGGTTTATTAACCGTTTCCGGACTGGTTGCGGCGGACATCGTCAACGGACCAAACCCCTACGGGTCAGGCTTTGGTTTTGACAAACCCAATGAGGCAAGCTGGGGTGAGTGGACCCGTGGCGACGCCGGTACTTTATATGCGGAGTGGGACAGTTTCGTTGACGCATCTTACCCCGGTGTACGTACCGCAGCGCCTGACGTAGGCAGCGCCGGCATCACTGGTGCTTATCTCGGCTGGAATGCCGGTACCTTCGCAGCCGGATCTGGCAATTTATACAGCTTCAGTGTGCCGGAACAGTTTAGCGCCTCGCTCACCGGCAGCGTTGCTCCCGGTCCGGTGCGCGCGGTATTGCAGTTCGAGACCTGGGGAATAGAGGCTGACTATTCGACCATCACCCTCAATGGCATAGCGCCGACTTTTAGCGATGACTCTTATTTCCAAGCAAATTATGCAAGCTCTTTTGGGCCTGTCGACTTGGTGCAACGTCTAGCCTACTGGGATCTGGATGCGCCTGTTGCGAGTTATGTATTCAGCTTCGGCAGCACCGAGCCGAGCTTGAGTCTGGCTCAAGTTGCCTTGGATGTAGGCTCGATCACTGCAGTGCCGGTACCTGCCGCTGTATGGATGTTTATGGCCGGCTTGATGAGCATGCTGGGCTTAAACCGTCGTAAACACTCGAATATATCGATGGCAATTTAACGTGCTGGCTTGCCTTGTATTTCAGGCCAACCGGCCTGGATGCAAGGCTCCCGAACAGCGAGCGACCATAGTTCAAGGTCCTAACATTTAGCCTCAATAATGGAGTTTATCGTGATGCAACAACTTATTTTCGAAAAAGATAAACAATTGCCTAAACCTATGCCGGAAACACTAAAACAAGCATGGCAGGAGATGCGCACTAGCAATCCCCAGGTGAGAATCAGGGAGGCAGCGGCAATTCTCGGTGTCAGCGAGGCCGAACTATTGGCAACCGATTGCGGCAGCAGCGTGACTCGGCTGATGGGCAATTGGAGCAATCTGCTCGGCGAGCTGCGCGCATTGGGTCCGCTAATGGCGCTGACGCGTAACGATTACGCCGTACATGAAAAGACCGGACTTTATACGACGCTTCATAAGGTGGGCGACCGGCTATTGATTTCAGGAGACAACATTGACTTATGCCTGTTGTTAAACCATTGGTATCTGGGTTTCGCAGTGACGGAAGATACCCATGTAGGACGCCGTTATAGCTTCCAGTTTTTTGACCACAACGGTCAGGCTGTGCATAAAATCTATCTGACCGACCACGGTCTATTGCCGGTTTACCTCAAACTCGTCAATGCATTCCGCTCTGCCTATCAGTCCCAAGCGCAGGGCTTATCAAGATCATTACCAGTCAGTGAGCCCGATTCGGCAGACGGCGATTTACCCGAGCTGTGGCAACGCATCTTGCACTGCTGTAAGTATTCCGCAAGCGAGCGGCTGACAAGACCCGTCACAGAAATTGACCGGCTATGGTTTCAGGATTTAATGCATCAATTAGCGCAACTGACATTGCCGCTACATCTCGTTGTAAAAAATCATGGCGCAATTCAGTTACATCATGGTGCCATTCATAACCTGAAAGTCACCGGCCCTTGGTTTAACGTGCTGGACGATGGATTCAACCTGCACTTAAACGAAACGGCGATGGTTAAATTGTCGGCGGTTAGCATGCCATACCGGGACGGATACCTTACCGGACTGGAGCTCCATGACAATCGGCAGCAAACCATTGTTGCCATTTTCGGCGGCTACGACGAGTTGTACGGCGAAGACCCGTTGTGGCGAGACTTGGTCGAATCGCTTCCTGCCGAACAATTGGCAATAAGTAGCCGACGTGCTTGATGTCGGCAAAAGCGAGCCGGACCTGGCGCCACCCCCTAATAAACTAATTTTTTTTAAGGAACCCACGATGAACAAATCCATAGATATTAATCAAGTCAGAGATGCCTATTCAGCATTACAGCAAACATTCAACTCGCTGCTGATGTCCACCGTCAGCCCCGATGGCATGCCGGAGCCCAGTTATGCCGCCTATGTAAAACACCAAGGCAATTATTACGTTTATATCAGCGAACTGGCAGCACATACACGCAACCTGCAAGACAACAACCGCGTCAGTATCTTATTCATCGAAGACGAAGATAAAGCGGCCCACCTGTTTGCACGGCAACGGGTCACTTATCACTGTACGGCTTACGAAATCGGGCGGGAGAGCGATACTGATAGCTTTAACTACATTTTGGGTTTGTTCGAGGAAAAGTTCGGTGCCTTTATCAACCAGTTAAAGAAAATGGGCGATTTCCACCTGTATTGCCTGCACCCCTACAAGGGCAGTTTTATTCAGGGTTTTGCGCGTGCTTTCACGATAGAAGGCGATGAACTGGAACATATCCACCACGTTAACGATACCGGTCATAAGCAGAACAAAGCCGCCGCTACCCCTGACGTAACGGCCTAAGCAATTGAGTTTTCATCCTGCACATGTTGGCCGATTGCCACAGGCCAACATGCACAGCAATCCATACGGACGCCAGGCATGCACACCCACATGAAACAAAATCATTTTTCTAAAGCCAGACTGGTTGTTGCGGCAGTGACGCTGCTGCAGATGGCCTTTGTTCCCTCGGTTATGTCAGCCGCCGCCGGTCAAGCGCAACCAATGTCCGGCCCGGCAAAAATAATCTCTGTGGGCGGAGCAATCACCGAAATTATTTATGCCCTGGATAGTCAGGACAATCTGGCAGGCGTCGACACCACCAGCCTGTGGCCAGATACCGCCAAAACCCTGCCGCAAGTCGGCTATATGCGTAACTTGTCGGCAGAAGGCATCCTCTCTCTATCGCCGACGCTGTTGTTAATCAGCGCTCACGCCGGACCGCCTAAAGTTATCGAGCAGATACGCGAAGCCGGTATACCGGTCAAAACCATCGCCGAGAACTATTCCTCCGAAGGCGTACGAACTAAGGTTCTGGAAATCGCCGAACTATTGGGACGCCGCGAGCAAGGCCAACAGTTGGCGGCCAAAATTCAGGAGGATTTTCACCAGCTGGAACAATTCCGCACCCAACATCCCGCACAGCCGCGGGTGATGTTCTTTATGGCTATGTCGCAAGGCACGCCGCTAGTATCAGGATTGGATACCTCGGCAGACGCCATGATAAAGCTGGCGGGCGGCAATAATGCGATCACTACTTATCAAGGCAATAAGCCGCTCGGCAGCGAATCGATTATTGCGGCGGCACCCGATGTAATTTTAGTGACCGAGCTGACCTTAAATGCGGTCGGCGGGCTCGATAAATTTTATGAATTACCGGGCATCCGTTTTACGCCAGCCGGTAAAAATCGTCGGATTATCGTAATGGATACCCTGCTTTTGCTTGGATTCGGTCCGCGTAGCGGCCAAGCTGCACTGGATTTGGCCAGGCAACTGCATGCCCAGTCCAAAATCGCCGACTCCACCCGCTAAGCTCATGTCAACAAAAATCCCATACCGGCAACGGCTATTTGCCGGGCTACGCGGCAAGGCCATCGGCAGCTCCGGAATATTGCTGACATTGAGCGCCCTACTCTGCCTGAGTTGCCTAGTTTCATTGGGCAGCGGCGCAGTCAGCATTACTCCGCAACAGGTCGCCGCCATTCTCGGCGCACTGATCAGCATCGAATTGCCCTGGTCATTCAGCCTCGAACAGCAAGCCGTGTTGGTATCAATCCGGGCACCGCGACTGGTGCTGGCACTGCTGGTCGGCAGTTCTTTGGCAATATCCGGCACCGCCATGCAAGGCTTATTTCGCAATCCCTTGGCTGATCCGGCGTTAATCGGCATTTCCAGCGGTGCAGCGCTGGCCGCCGTCGCGGTAATTGTGCTGCATGCGGGCGTATTGGCAAGCCTCAGCGATGTGCTTGGAGCTTATCTGTTGCCTGTCGCCGCGTTTTGCGGCGGCTTTGGGGTCAGCTGGCTGGTTTACCGAATGGCTAGCGCCGGTGATCGTATCGATATAAGTTCGCTGCTGCTGGCCGGCATCGCCATAAACGCACTGGCAGGCTCCGCGACCGGCTTGCTGGTTTACATCGCCAACGACGAGCAGTTACGCTCTCTGACCTTCTGGAGCATGGGCAGCCTAGCCGGGGCCAGCTGGTCGCAAGTGGCGCTAGGCGCGCCGTTTTTTCTGCTGAATTTGCTGTTGCTGCCGCTGCTGGCCGACGCCCTCAATGCGCTGTTGTTGGGCGAAGCGGAAGCAAGCCATCTTGGCTTTCCGGTAGAGCGCATCAAAACTGCGATCATCGTGCTGGTGGCTCTGGGTGTCGGCACATCGGTGGCGCTGGCCGGAGTCATCGGCTTTATCGGTTTGGTGGTGCCGCATTTATTACGCCTCAGCCTGGGGCCTGACCATCGCGGCATACTGCCCGGTTCGGCATTGTTAGGCGCATTACTATTACTATGCTCCGATTACCTGGCGCGCAATCTGGCAGCGCCTGCCGAAGTGCCGATCGGCATCATCACGGGGGTGTTAGGTAGCCCGTTTTTTTTATGGCTGCTGTTCCGGCAAAAAATCATGGCGCACTGATATGTTGACTGCCACAAACATCTCCGTGCGCGTCGGCGCAAAAATCTTGCTGAACGAACTGAGTCTTAAACTGCATCCCGGCGAAGTCGTCGCGGTAGTCGGCCCCAACGGTGCCGGTAAATCGACCTTGCTCAGAACACTAAGCGGCGAACTGATACCGAACAGCGGCGCAGTGCTGATGAACGGCAGGCCCTTGGTAGATTGGGATGCCCGGCAAGCGGCAAGAATGCGCGGGGTATTGCCGCAAAGCTCGGCCTTGGCGTTTCGTTTCAGCGTACTGGAAGTGGTGTTGATGGGCCGCAGCCCGCACCGCAAGACCCACTGCCACACCGACAACGAAGTCATCGCCAGGCAGGCGCTAAAACTTACCGATACCGCGGCGTTGACCGAGCGTATTTACACGACGCTGTCCGGCGGCGAACGTCAACGGGTGCAGCTTGCCAGAGTGCTGGCCCAAATATGGGAACCCTGCGAGGGGCAACACCGGTATTTACTCCTGGACGAACCGACCTCGGCGCTGGATCTGGGACATCAACACGCAGTGTTGTCTATTGCCCGGCATTTCGCCGATACCAATGCCGCCGGGGTATTGGCGATATTACACGACCTGAACTTGGCCGCGCTGTATGCAGACCGTATTGCCGTGCTGCATCGCGGCCAACTGATCGCCGTCGGCACACCCGGCCAAGTTTTGAACAGCGAACTAATTCAGCGCATTTTCGACTATCCGGTGATGATAGGCAGCCATCCGTTGTACCCGAATTGCCCGCTGCTGATTCCGCATATCAAGCAATAACCTGATTAGCTAGATGCTTCAGCCAAGCCAAAAGTATGGGCGTAGACTGTCAGCAAACCTTCAAAAGAGAGGTGTGCCATGTCAATCAATCGTATTCAGTTCCAAACAGGCCTATCGATGCCTGAGTTTCTCGAACAATTCGGCACCGAAGCGCAATGTGAAGCTGCGCTAGAGCAATCACGCTGGCCGCAAGGTTTTGTCTGCCCGTGCTGTAGCGAAACCGGCTGTAGCGTGTTTATCGTCGGGGCGCACAAAATGTTTCAGTGCAAGGCGTGTCGCCACCAAACCTCACTCACCGCTGGCACACTTTTTCAGAGTACCAAACTACCACTGGCCACTTGGTTTTTAGCGATCTACCTCGTCAGCCAAGCCAAGACGGGCTTGTCGGCATTGGCATTGAAGAGGTATCTAGGTGTCAGATACCCCACGGCATGGCTGATCCAGCATAAGCTGATGCAATCCATGTGCGAGCGCGAAACGAAATATACCCTCAGCGGCCAAGTCCAGGTTGACGATGCCTATCTCGGCGGCGAACGCAGCGGCGGCAAAGCTGGCCGTGGCTCCGAAAACAAGGTGCCTTTTGTCGCGGCAGTGTCGCTGGACGGCAACGGCCACCCCTTGCGTATCCAGCTGACCCAGGTCACTAGGTTCACCCTCAGAGCCATTTCAAGCTGGGCCAAAGCCAACTTTGCGGCGAACTGCTCCGTCAGTTCTGACGGCCTGGCTTGTTTCTCCGCGGTGTCCGATGCGGTTGCCAACACCATCCCTTGGTGGTCGGTGGGCGCAAACCCAAAGAGCTACCAGAATTCCATTGGATCAACACTATCTTGGGCAATCTCAAGACCAGCTTGGGCGGTTCGTATCATGCCTTTGATTTTGCTAAATATGCCCCACGTTACTTGGCTAGTTTTTGCATATCGATTTAACCGGCGCTTCCAACTCGATACACTTCCCATGCGCTTGCTGGTGGCTACCGTCAGCATAGGGCCTCGCCCAGCTGACTGGCTTCGGTTAGCTGAAGTATCTAGCTAATCAATAGCAATAATCAATAGCAATAATGAACTAATAAATAAATAAACCAGCCAGGCAGCCATCAATTTGAATTCAATTCTACTCAACAACCACCGGCTGAAGCCGGTGGGTTCGTATTGCGGACTGAAAGTCCGGATACGCGTCGACTAAACGACGCGTCTAATCTGGCTCCATCTTAAAATTATCGTTAGGACTTGGCTCAAAATGGTGTTCCAAATACTGCTGAATCATTTCTTCAGTCATCTGACCAACTGTGGCACAAAAATAACCTCGCGCCCAAAAATGCTGTCCCCAATAACGCTTTTTCAAATGTGGAAACTCTTCAAACAGGTAACTGGCTGTTCTTCCTTTGATTCGCCTCATGATTTCACTGGCCGCAATATTAGGTGGCGCACTCACCAAAATATGGACATGATCCTTGCTCACAACACCACTGACTATCCGAATCTCAAACGACTCACAAGTCTGCCTGACTAATTCCCTAACACGCTCACATCACCTTTCAAAACTTTATAGCGATACTTGGCGACCCAAACAAAATGGTACTCAATTTGATAGACCGTATGGCTTCCATATCTGTAATCCATATATCACCTCCTTGGCTATCATTATCGCAGCTAAAGCTGACCGGCTGAAGCCGGTGGTTTAAACCTTATGATGGAAAGTGAACAACCACCGGCTAAAAGCCGGTGGCTTCGGGTTACGGCTAAAAGCCGGATTTTATCGACCCAACGGGTCGATTACTCGCCTAGCCTGAAATCATCGCCATGTTCATTCGGCAGCCCCCAACACTGAAATCCCCGGCAGCATTTTGTCCGGGTGATTGCCCTTCAGAAAGAGGGCTTGCAAATCTATCATGTGCGACTTCCGGGATTCCAATCCCCCATCCCAATCTTGCCCGATTAACCCTGTCGCCTAAAGGCGAGGGATTTACTGATCCCCTATCGGGGACTTTAAAATTGGCAATCGTCGCTGCGTTGCTGGAACTCAGTCCGGAATCTTTCATGCATGCGGCCGACACGCCAACCGATGTCTCTGAAGCTGAACTGGTAAAAGCCAGCTCTGTTACCAAAACCAATGGCGGTAACGGCTACGTTACTAGGGCGTCAGCGACACCCAGGTGGGTTACGAGGACAACCGTTATTTCGTGGCCACAAGTTTTACTTGGAAGCCCGGCGATGAGACTACGCTAACTTTTTTGAGTCATTACCAAAAAGACGAAACCAGCAATACCATGCAATTATTGCCCTATGAAGGCACGGTATTGAGCAATCCGAATGGAAAAATCCCAACCAATACTTTTTTTCAAGCGAGTCGCTAAGTTTTGAAGGGTAATTTCCTTGCTCCTGCGTGAAATCATCAAAACTTAGCGACGGTTAGATTGCTACGCAAGCCCCGGCTGTCCTGCTCCAATATCGTTTATCCACGACAAGGTGGCTAAACATCGCAGCAATGACGTTA
>Ga0207968_100716_pt1 | contig 11383 bp, 9 predicted proteins | sample LakWasMet21_HOW5_2_FD_183867 | JGI IMG/M metagenome (GOLD analysis project Ga0207968, IMG submission 183867) | Freshwater sediment methanotrophic microbial communities from Lake Washington under simulated oxygen tension - Sediment Metagenome... | ecosystem: Environmental > Aquatic > Freshwater >...
TGACGCAAACCCAGCAATTACTGGCTGACTACAAAAGGCTGTACACACTACAACAAGACAATACCAATCGCATGCAGCACTTATTTGCTGGTGGCGAGATTGACAGACTAGAACTCACCATGGCGAAACTGGAAGACTTAATGTCTGAGAAAAGTGTAGCGCTCGCCAACTACCAACTGCATACATCCATTAACAATCTGGAAAACACATTACAGCACCCTTTGAATGAACGCGGTATCCAACCTAATGCTTTAAATGCTGTACGTACCGATTGATTGGCTTTGTTAGTTAAAACTTAGTCGCAAGATGGAGACAAACTGAATGAATCGTAAACTTGCCATTATTATTGGCTTACAAGCTTTTTTAATTGTCATGCTGTTTTGGCTATTAGTCTTTTATGGAAAAGATGAGTTTGAGGCCATTTCAGAACAAACAGAAGAGGAGATTGAAACCATTAATCGTGTTGCCACTAAAGACGGGCTTGCAGTAGTCAGCATTAGCCCTGCCGCACAAAAGCAAAGCGATATTTTCACTGCACCACTCAAAGCCAGCTTGCACCAGGCTAGCATCAGCACTTATGGCAATGTAGTGAGCATTGATACCCTCATTGAACTACGCAATCGCTACTTGGCAGTAAAATCTGAAATTGATGTTTTAAAATCGTCGTTTAATCATAATAAAAGTGAATTAGAGCGCTTCAAAACACTGAATCTAGATAACAAAAACGTATCAGACAAAGTCGTAGCCAACGCCGCAGCTACTGCCAAGGCTGATGAAACTAGAATCGCGGCGGCAGAATCCAATGCCAGAAACATTGTAGACAGCATGCGCCAGCAATGGGGCGATACGCTTGCACAGCATGCGACCAACCCTAAAACCAGTGATTTACTGCAAGCGCTGATCTCAAATAAAAAAGTGCTGATTCAAACTACACTGCCGTTTGATGCGGCTGAACCGCAGTTAAATAGCAGCATCACCATTGCACCAACCGCTGCGCCATCGCACACCATGCGTGCTGATTACATCTCTCCTGCCCCTATCACCAACAGCACCATACAAGGCAAAACCTATTTTTACCACGCGGTTAATAATGAGTTACGTACTGGCATGCAGATCAATGCCATTACCGCTACCTCCAGTAAAAAAAGTAGCGGCGTCGTTATCCCAAACAACGCCATCGTCTGGTATGCGGGAAAACCATGGGTTTACCAAAAAACCGAGGATGATGCGTTTAGACGTAAACCAATCCATACCGATATTGAGGTGGAAAACGGCTGGTTCTATCAAGGCGACTTAAAAGCCAATGATGAGGTTGTTGTCAGCGGTGCGCAGCTATTGCTGTCTGAAGAGTTTAAATCACAAATCATGAACGAAAATGATGATTAAACAGCCGCTTTAACCTGCATTTAGATAAAAAATAATACAGCGCAGCCAGCCATGACGCTGAAAAAAACAAGGGACTAGCCATGCGAACAATTACTTCAGTTCATCGCTTCCATCATCATTTAGATTGCATCCGGACATGCGCTGAGGCTTACTCACTATGATGCAGGCCTTAGTTCGCTTCTCAATCCGCTTTAGTGGCGTTATTATTGGTTTAGCCTCGCTGATTATTGTGTATGGCTTATTTAGCCTGACGCGCAGCAATCTTGATGTGTTCCCTGAGTTTGCACCAACCCAGATTATTATTCAAACCGAGTCACCTGGCCTATCGGCAGAGCTGGTAGAAAGCCTAGTCACTCAGCCTATCGAAATCAGCGCCGCAGGCACGGTTGGCATTAAAAGCATGCGCTCGCAGTCGATTCCGGGCTTGTCTATCGTCACCATTATCTTTGATGAAACAACCGATGTTTACCGTAATCGCCAAGTGATTGCAGAGCGCCTTGCAACGCTAGCTAATAAACTACCGCAAGGCATCACACCTAACATCACCCCGCTCACCTCCTCTGCAAGCACCGTGCTGGGGTTCGGCCTAACATCCAAAACGCGCACACTTACAGAAATCCGGACCGTAGTGGATTGGACCATCGTGCCGCATTTGCTTGCCATTCCTGGGGTTGCCGATGTGAACGTATTTGGCGGCAAGGTCAAACAGTTGCAAGTACAGGTTGACCCTGAAAAAATGATCCGTTACGGCATCTCACTACTACAAGTAGAAGAAGCGGTTAAAAAGGCCACGGGAGTGCGCGGCAGTGGCTATATTGAGAATAAGAACCAGCGCATCGTCATTAACACCGAGGGGCAATCCACTACCCCGGAAAAACTGGCACTGGTCACATTGCTGCATAAAAATGGGCAAACCATCAGGTTGGGAGATATTGGCAAGGTAGTGAATGGCGCGGCACCATCGATCAGTGCGGCTGCCATCAATGAAGAAAGCGGTGTTTACCTTTCAGTACAAGGCCAGCTTGGCGCCAATACACACGGCGTAACGCTGGCGGTAGAGCGTGCACTAAAGGAGCTTGAACCTAACCTGACCGCTGAACACATCAAACTGCATCAAGGCTTATTCAGGCCAGCTAACTTTATTGAAGTAGCCATCAGCGGTGTGCGTGCAGATATTTTAATTGGCTCAGTGCTGGTGATTACCATTCTGTTCTTATTTTTGTTTAACGTACGTACCGCTTTTATCTCTGCAACAGCTATTCCATTATCACTGCTCACGGCGATTGTGATCATGAGCTACTTTAATATTGGTTTAAATATTATGGTACTGGGCGGCCTTGCCATTGCGCTAGGTGAAGTGGTGGACGATGCGATTATTGACACCGAAAACATTTTTAGGCGGCTGCGTGAAAACCGCTTGCTTGAACAACCCTTGCCTACCTATCAAGTGGTGTTTAACGCATCAATGGAGGTGCGTACCTCTGTGGTCTATGCAACATTTATTGTGGCATTAGTATTTTTACCCTTACTCACCTTAGGTGGCGTTGCCGGAAAACTATTTGCACCACTTGGCCTGGCTTATATTGCGGCCATTATGGCCTCACTATTTGTTGCGCTCACGCTGACCCCGGCACTGTGCTACCTCATGCTAGGCAATGCCGAGCTAGATGAAAAAGACCCGCCACTCATACATATGTTCAAAAGCGTCTATGTAAAAGTGCTGATGAAAGTGGATGCGCATTACAAAGTGGTGATTGCGACCAGTTTCATTTTAATCGCCATAGGCCTAGGCACTTTACCGCTATTTAAAAGCCAGTTTATACCTGCACTGCATGAAGGCCATTACATTATGCATATGACAGCGGTACCAGGCACCTCTGAGCAAGAGTCGCTGCGTATTGGTAAAAAAGTCTCTGAGACCATACGTAAGATTGAGGGCGTAAAGTCAGTCACCCAATGGGTGGGTCGTGCGCCTAATGCCGCAGATACTTTTGGTACGCACTATAGCGAGTTTGAAATTGAAATCGGTGCAATCTCGGGCCATGAGCAGCGCCGCATCCTGACGGATATTAGAGAAGAGCTTTCTGGCGAAGATATTGACCATGATGGCGACGGCGTGGCCGAAACTGGCTTTGTAGGGGTCAATTTTGCGATTAATACGTTTTTAACGGAGCGTATTGAAGAAACCATCTCCGGTTACGCCGCCAGCACCGTGATTAACATTTACGGACAAAATCTGGATGCATTAGATAGCGACGCAAATAACATAGCTAGAATTTTAAATGATATTAAAGGCGCGGCAGATGTCACCGTGCAGTCACCTCCCGGCACCCCGCAACTGGTTGTGCGCTTACGCCCAGAAAAAATGGCACAGTTGGGTTTGTATCCAACAGACGTACTGGATAATATTCGCGCCGCTTATGAAGGCGTACCTGTCACACAGGTTTACGAAGGTAACCGCGTGATTGGCGTTAGCGTTGTCTTGGATTTAGAAGCGAGAGATGACGTACAAGAGGCCGGCAACCTGCCGCTATTCAATGCTGAAGGTAAATTGTTTAGATTACGAGATGTTGCAGATATCGTACAAGAAAACGGCCGCTCCAAAATATTACACGCCGGCGCTAAGCGCATTCAAACTGTCACGGCCAATGTCTCTGGCCGCGATATTGACTCATTTACCAGCGAACTAAAAACCCGCTTAAACTCAGAACTGACACTGACCCCAGGTAGTTATTTAGAGTTTACTGGTGCTGCAGAGGCCAATGCAAAATCCAGAGAGAAACTCATTCTACAATCGGCACTAGCCGGCGTGAGTGTATTTTTAATGCTGTATGTCGCATTTGGGCGCTTACGCAACCTGCTACTCACCTTTGCCAACCTGCCCTTTGCCCTGATTGGCGGCGTGCTTGCAGTTATGATGACAGGAGGCTGGATTTCATTAGGCTCATTGGTGGGCTTTGTTACGCTGTTCGGCATTACCCTGCGTAACTCGATTATGATGGCATCACACTTTCAACATTTGGTCGATGAGGAAAATTGCGTATGGGGTCTAGAAACATGTATCCGCGGCGCATCTGAACGCCTGCCATCCATTTTGATGACCGCGCTAGTAACTGCCTTGGGCTTATTGCCACTAGCAGTTGGTAGCGGCGAGCCAGGCCGTGAGATTGAAGGGCCGATGGCCACGATTATCGTCGGCGGCTTGGTCACCTCAACGATACTTAATCTACTGATACTGCCAACGATTATGCTGCACTTTGGTAAGTTTGAGCGTAGCGCTAAGTTCTAATACAACTTCTAATACGACGGTAAACCTGAGCACCGCAATGCGGTTTAATACTATTTATCGTCGTATTTAATATATTTAAAGCGCACATCATCGTTTGGCGTACCAGTTAAGGCGCCACCCTCTTTCGCTGGCTGCCAAGCGATTACAGACTCAATCTTCTTTGCCAACTCAAAGTCTTTTTCAGTAATGCCTTTTGCGTCATGCGTACATAATTTCACGATAACAAACGCATAAGAGACCGTTAAGTCAGGGTGATGCCATGCCGCCTCCGCCAGATGCCCTACGGTATTCACTACCATGAGAGTGGCTTTCCAACCGCTGGTTTTATACTTGCGGCGTATCCAGCCGTTTTCTAGATACCAGTGCGGAAGTTCCGCAGCTAATCTTGCTTCGACTTCTTGCTCAGAAAATACAGGGGTTGTAGACATAATAAAACTTTCTTTTAACAAGCCAATTTAATAATTAACAAGTAGCACATGGTCTGTAGCTACGCTGGCATCATCCACCCGGCGCTTACTCAATATAGGCTCAACCGCGGCATAATTGGTTTTATGCACCACATAGGTTTGGAAACGCTGCTCAAGGCAATAATCACTAAATGCACTATCCACCAACTCATCCTGCACCAAGGTTTGCAGCAACACCGATGTGGAGTTTGCGTAATCACTCAGAGGTTTGGATTTCACCAGCAGCAAACGTTCAGCGCCAATTTTATGGGCTAACCATGCACTTAAACTATCAGAAGTCACTTGCCAGTTTTTAGCAATGGCATCGTCAGCCAAGACCATTTTACTCGGCAACCACACAATCGCTCTATGCTGCCAGCCACGCTCAGCAAGCTCCAACTCGCTACTCGCCGTGACCAAACCGGGGTTAATCCCTGTGAGCAGCAAGCCAAACTGGTCCATAGCAAGTAGCGCCAAGTGATGTGCCATGGCATCGCTCACCCCAGTCCGCTGTTGTGCTAGACGCACGGCATCGGCAAACACGCTGCCGCCCGGGACGATAATCACTTTGCCATCGCTGATTTTAACCAGCATTTCTAGCCAACGCGGCAGTTCTGGCGAACCCAGTAAACTACCCCCTAATTTTACTACCCACATAGGCGCCCCCTTGATTTGAACTTAGGGTCTAAAGTTAATCAGCCTTACGGCTGAAACACTCCACTACTTTTAACATACTGGAGGCTTTATCCCAAGTTTCCACGTACTCTTTTTCAACATCTGAATCTGCAACAATACCACCACCAGCATAAAAGCTGATTTCGCCTTCGCCATTTTGTTTTTCTACATATACTGCCGTACGTATCGCAATATTCGTATCCATATTGCCATCAAATCCGATATAGCCAATCGCGCCACAGTACACACTGCGTCGGTGTGGCTCTAACTCTTCAATAATCTGCATAGCGCGTAATTTCGGCGCGCCGGTAATTGAACCACCAGGGAAACAGCCACGCAATAAGTCGATTGCGGTTTTATGCGCCAGCAGCTCACCCGTTACTATACTCACCAAGTGATGCACATTGGCAAAACTTTGTAGTTGAAATAACTTATCAGCCTTAACCGAACCCGTCGTACAGTTCTTGCCAATATCGTTGCGTAGCAAGTCCACAATCATCAGATTCTCGGCCCTGTCCTTCAGGCTTTCGAGCAGCTCTTTTGCATATATTGCATCCTGCTCTGCATCTGCAGCGCGCGGCCTAGTGCCTTTAATTGGCCGCGTCTCGACATACCCATCTACCACTTGCAAAAACCGCTCTGGCGAGCCGGAAACCACCTGCATATGCCCAAAATTCATATAAGCCATAAACGGTGCTGGGCTGATTTCTCTTAATTTCCGGTAAAAAGTCCAAGCATCACCGCGTGCCGTAGCCGCAAACCGCTGTGCCAGATTAACCTGGTAACAGTCACCTTCATGAATATAAGTTTTAATCGCATTAAAAGCTGCTGTATAAGCCGCCTTATCCATGTTGGAGCGCACCGCAGACCTAACTTCAAAGTCAGCCTGCTGCATAACCTCACTTGCTCCTACCCCATCAAACAGTGCACATAACGACTGCCAATCATCATGGGTTTGGGCATCAAAGCCATTAGAAACCAGATGCGCTGTTTTAGCACGGTGATCCACGATGACAGCCCAGTCATAAATACCAACTTGCATCTGTGGAGTTAAGCCATCATCTGCCGCAGTATTTTCTAACTTTTCTAACCGCCTGGCTAAATCATAACCAAAATAACCAACTGCCCCACCGGTAAACGGCCATGCTGATTGATTAGCACTTAGCGGCGTTAAGGCATCATTCACCAACTTGAATGGATCCTCAAGCGATATGTGCTTGTTATCTTTGCTCACCACTTCAGTGTGCTCACCATTACTGGTAAACGTGATAAACGGCTTAGCCACTAAAATATCGTAATGGCCATATTGACTACCGGCCTTCCCTGTTACATGGTCCGGTAATTGCCCACTATCTAAAAACATAGCCCAAGGCATATGTGCGATGCGCGCAAAATAATGCGCACTATCCGCAAGATAATGCAATTGATGCGTTAAAAAACTCATCTGGACAGCCCCAGCGAAGCGACTGCAAAAGCTGGAAAACAAACCTTCGCCATATTTTTGATCAAACCACTTTCTGCACTAATAAAATCACTGACTGAGCGATAGGGAACGCCTAATTGCTGTGCAAGTGATGCAGTTAAAAACTCACCAGCACCTGCGCCTATCAATTGTAAAGTAGCCTCAGTATTCTGTTGAGAGGATAGCTTAGTTAATACCGCCTGTCGCACTAGATTAAGCTGCGCATGTTTAAATGCATGGGCTAATCCTATCCAAGCGCTCAAGGGGGCATCATGTGCATCACACCCCACCATTCTGGCAATGCGCCGCGCGCTGGATGCTACACTTTTATCTGCGCCATCGGCTGTATCTGCCATATTATCCTCTGGTGCTAATTCACCAGTTAAGGTGTAAACATCGGCTGTTGTCGCAAAATGCTCGGCAGCAACATTTACCAATTGCCCCGCAAACGGGATTTTTTGCGCTAAAGCCATTAATGGCGTGCGAACCACCCCAGTATAAACCAACTCATCAAACTGCATACGCGCTGCATCGGTAAACCCTAACACATGCGGCTTACCATCACTTAATAATGCAATATCTGTAGTGGTACTGCCAATATCAATGAATATCGCTTGATGTGACTTTTGTGCCAAATATTGCATGCTGGCTAGCCAGTTCATTGAGGCAATATCACCGGTCACCTGTGCAACAGCATCCAGCGCCACAAAGCCTTTTTTACCTGCAAAAAACTTAAGCTGCACCTCATTGTTAACTGTACTGTTAACTGCACCGAGTTTGCGCTGCATAGTCTGCGCAATTGCCAACACACCACTGTGGCGGTCTGGAAATATATCGGCTAACTCGCCTGTCATGGTCACAGCGTGCGATTCAGCCTGCATTTCAAGCAGAATGGCATCGATTGCTGACTCTAACTCGTTTAGCCCACGCCATAAAGGACAATAGACCTGCTTGGCATCTAACACATGACCTTGCGTGTTGATTAACACCGCTTTCAGGTGCGCCCCGCCAACATCCCAACCAATGATGCGCTGCTGATTCATCGTTGCTTGCTCACTCATAGGGGAATGACAACCTGTTTTCTGGCTAGATTCGGCATAGAGAATTTATCGTTTAATACGCAATCCATGATTAATTTAGCAGGATTATAATCTAAGGCCTGCTCCAGCCCTACGTAGCTTGTAGTCAAACGCGGGTTAATTTCTATCACATAAATCTTATTATCGTGCTCGGTATCAATAATCACATCCACACCAACATAGCCCAGTGCGTCCGGCAGCATTTTGGCAATTTTTCTGGCGATGGTTTCAAAGCGTTGCCAGTAGGCAGACATCCCATTGACCGTGATTCCTGATAATTTAAAATGATGATCATCGCGGGTTATATGCTGCTCATTACAGCTTAATAGCCAAGCTTTGCCATTACGGCATAACATAGAAAAACTGGCAGCCACACCAGCCTGATAAGGCTGTGCTAAATAGGTCAAATAGCGTTCGTCTTGTTTAATCCAATGCGTTAAGTCATCAATGGAATCAAATAAGCGAATACCATCGCAACCGGCACCGTCCTCGGGTTTAGCGACCCAAGTATTGATATTTTCCGCACTTAGTTGCTCATGCTTGCCCGCGATTAGGTCTTCCCCTGCATACACAGGCAAGGTATGGATCTTGGCTTCGCGCAAAGCCTCAAAGCATAAAGTCTTACTGGTGCCAATCAAAGTAGCATCAAAGCCACAGCCTAAAAACAAAGCCCCTTTATCATGGTGCGCATAACATAGCTCACTTAACTCCAGCAAAACACCATTGGTTTCAGGTGCAATCAGCCATACCAGCGCTACGCTGGGCAGCGCCTCCGCAAACACATGATTAAACTGCCCAGGCGCAACGGCAATACTATGGCTCGCCAATGGTGACGGCGTAAGTCTGGCATCATGCAAGGTTACAATTTCAAATTGATTCATCTCAGCCAGATTACGCAGCAGAGCATCCCGCATGAGCGTACCCTCACTCACCAAAGAATCAGGTAACGCTTCTGCACTAAAACCGCCGCCGGTAATGTACTCACAGACTAATATTTTTTTTAATGCTTCGATGATGAATACTCCTCTTTAATTACATGATTCGGCATATTGCGCAAACACCGCCTACATACCGCCCAACCGGTCTTGATTAGAAACATGCCAAAGCGCACAGAAGCTGGGATAATATGCCAGGAATCATCGGTATCTATACCCATTGAAAGTGTAGGCCAAGATACCGATTAAACAAAGCAACTAGCGCTAAAAAACACACATACAAATGCCACAACCATTACGTTTCTTGAGATATTAATGCAAATAATTCCAGTGATTGATCTATTAAACGGTACTGTCGTTCACGCAAAAAAAGGTGAGCGCCACAACTACCAAGCAATCGCATCGGCACTTACACCTTCAAGCCAGCCTTTGGATATCGTTGCCGCATTACTTGCGCTTTACCCTTTTGAGCAACTATATATTGCAGATTTAAATGCGATACAAAAACTCAGCAACACGCAAGATCGCACGCAAACTAACAACTTGAGCGTGGTTGCCTCTATCGCACAGCGCTACCCAGACCTAACGCTTTGGGTAGATGCCGGCATTAGCAATCTGGCAGAGCTTGATTTGTGGTCACAACTGAACATAAAGCTCATTCTTGGCAGCGAAAACTTTTCTAGCATGGAGCAATACTTGGCTATCTACCGTGCCAGCGAAAAAACCATACTCTCACTTGATTTCATGCCAACGGGCTACCAAGGTCCGCAAGCACTATTAGAAAGCACCGAGCACTGGCCGCATGACGTTATTGTCATGTCACTAGCCCATGTAGGCGCCAATCAAGGTGTTAATCAACAGCTACTTTCACACATCAAAGCCAAGGCTGGCGATTTTAACTTATATGCTGCCGGTGGCGTTAGAGATATAGCAGATTTAAATACGCTAAAGTCATTAGGCGCACATGGTGCGCTAGTGGCCACTGCCTTGCATACAAAACAGCTATCACACCAACAACTAACATCTCTCAAGCAATAAAAAAGCCCGACACAGTCGGGCTTTTTTAGCAGGTAAAACAACTATAGCTATACTGCTATAGTGGCTTACGACTATTCCAGCAATTACTCAAGGTTTGCATGGATAGCGCGCATACCTTCTTCAGTTAAGCCTTTTGCAAAAATCAAATCTGCAATTGTAGCTTCTAAGAAAAGTAGCGTTGAAAGCTCAAATTGTGAGCCCATTGGCATACCGTTAGTCAATGGGAAGCTGCTGTCATTACCAATTTGAATTGTTAAGTCAGCTGCGTCAGCCATTGGTGAAGCTTTTTTCATAGAAATCACTACCAATTTAGCGCCAACTGATTTTGCTTTTTTCACGAATGGCAATAATGTTTCTGTACCGCCTGAACCTGAAACCAAAATCAACAAATCGCCTGTTTTAATCGCTGGTGTTACCACTTCACCGATCATGCTTACGTTGTAACCAGCGTGTACTAAACGCATAGCAAAGAAACGTGATACAAGTAAAGAACGGCCAGCGCCACCGATAAATGTACGGCCAGCGCCTTCAACCAGTTTCAATAGCTCAGCTGATTTAGAATTGTCTGTTTCAGCTAGGATACTTGTTAACTTGTCTAAAATTAATTTTTGACTACTACTCATGATATTTCCTTATCGAATCAATGATTTTAGAGAATACTTAAAATGCCAAAAAAAATCCCGACCCATTACTGAGTCAGGATTCTTTAATCGTTCATTTCAATAAAAAACTTATTGAAAAGGGCTTAAATTAAGCGTGAACGATAGCTGTGATTTCAGCAGCAGCAGCAGCTGGGTCAGCAGCGCCGTAGATTGCAGCACCAGCAACGATGATTGTTGCGCCAGCATCTTTAACTTGTTTAGCTGTAGCAGCTTTAACGCCACCAGCAACTGAGATTTCAACGCCTAGGTTCAAAGCAGCAACCAATGCTAAGTCAGCAAATGGAGTTTGACCAGCAGCTTGTTGGTCTAAACCAGTGTGCACGCCAATGATGTGTGCGCCAGCAGCAGCAGCAGCTTTAGTAACAGCAGCTTTGTCAGCAACGTTGATCAAGTCGATTTGTGCTTTTTTGC
>Ga0207968_100718_pt1 | contig 11285 bp, 12 predicted proteins | sample LakWasMet21_HOW5_2_FD_183867 | JGI IMG/M metagenome (GOLD analysis project Ga0207968, IMG submission 183867) | Freshwater sediment methanotrophic microbial communities from Lake Washington under simulated oxygen tension - Sediment Metagenome... | ecosystem: Environmental > Aquatic > Freshwater >...
GCGGCGTTAACGCGGAGGGTGCGGACAAAATGCGCGTGGCCGGCGGAGTATCCTTGGGGCTGTGGGAAAAGGTCGTGCTGTTGCAGGTGGGCAGGAAACAGCTGGTTTTGGGGGTGACGCCGGGCAGGATTCAAACCTTGCATGTGCTGGAAGGCGATGACTGTTTGAATACGACCGACAGGATTCAAGGCACTGATCACGAAAACTCTGGATTAACCGCAGCCAATCATCCGGTGCTGCACGTGCCGACTGATTGGGCCGCCCACGTTGCCGAGCAACAAACGGTCAATCAGACGCCATCAGCCGGCGGGGAATTGCCTTCACGCTCGTCTTCGTCGGAGGATTACGAAAAATACCTCGAACAGGTGCAGAGTCTGGTGGATCAAGATCCGAAATTAGCCGCACAAACCCTGAAAGCCTGGATCAGAGATGAATAGCTCCATGGAAAAATTTAACGGAGTCGAACGCGCTTCCTTAGTGCTTTTGGCGTTGGGGCAGCAAAGGGCCTCCGAAGTGTTGAAACATCTGGAATTGAATGACGTGGAGCTACTCGGTTCCCATATGGCGTCGATGAAGGCGGTTTCACTGGCGATGGTGGAAGGGGTATTGGATCAATTCATGACTTCCCGGCAAAAACAGGCGGCCATAGGCGGCGATGCGGAAAACTATGTTCGCAGCGTGATGGCGGATGCCCTCGGCCCCGAAAAAGCCGAAGCGATGATTGACAGGGTATTGCTCGGCGGCAGAAATGAAGGCATCCAGCGCTTGCAGCGGATGGATGCCCGGACGCTAGCCGATTGGCTTCGCTCGGAGCATCCGCAGGTCGCCGCCAATCTGTTGTCCTTGCTCGACGGCCAGCGCGCGGCGGAGGTGATCACGGCCTTACCCGAGGAAATGCGCCCGAATCTCGTGATGCGGATCGCCTCGCTGGAGGGGGTGTCGCCGGAAGCCTTGCGGGAACTGGATGAAGTGATAAGAGAACAATGGGCCGGCAAGCAACAAGACAAATCCTCGCTTGTCCGTGGCATCAATGTCGCCGCGAATATTTTGAATTATTTGGATAACCCTATCGGCAGCCAGGTGCTGGACGCTATTTCCGGCAGCCATTTCGAATTGGCGCAGAAAATTCAGGACAAGCTGTTTGTCTTCGAAGAACTGATCAATCTGAATGATCGGGGCATGCAAAGCTTGCTGCGCGAAGTGGCGACGGATCGGCTGTTACTGGCGCTGCAGGGTGCGAGCGAGGGTCTTAAGCAGAAAATCTTCAGCAATATGTCAAGGCGCACCGCGGAAATGCTGCGCGATGACTTGGAAGCCGCGCCGCTTGCCCGGCCTGGCGAAGTCGCGGCGGCGCAAAAAGAGATTTTGCTGATCGTCAGAAGCCTGGCCGATTCGGGGGCGGTCGTATTCGGAAGCGGTGATGATCCGGCGAACTAGATTATCAGCCGTTGTGGTATGCGAATAATGCGTAAACTCAATGATGTGCGAAAACCTAAACGTTATCGCTCCCCAACAATCCTTCCTTGAACGCCTTGATTTCCCCGGCCGGCCCCATCACCACCAGCACATCGCCGGCATTCAGCCTATGCTCCTTGTCGCCGACCGCGAAATGTAACTGCTCGCCGATTTCCTTATCGACGACGCCGAGCAGGATCAGGTTATGACGCTCGTTTAATTTCAGCGCGCTGGTTTTGCGGTTTTCGAGCCAAGAGCCTGCCGGGATTTCGATTTCGGCGATATTCAGATCGTGCCGCCGGTGCACGGTCTGATCCAGGATGTGGGTGATTTCCGGTTTGGTCAGAATTTCATAGGTTTTGCGTCCGCTGATTTCGTAGGGATCGATGATTTTGCTCGCGCCGGCGGCCAATAATTTCTCGGAGGCGTCCGGCGCATCGATGGTCGCGATGATGTTCAGGTTCTTGTCGAGCGCACGTGCCGACAGCGTCAAAAACACATTGTCCGAGTCGGCCGCGAAAAAACAGAATAAATAATCGATGTCGACGCCGATACCGAGCGTATGCAGCGCGCTGTCATCGCGAAAATCGATCACTTCGGCGGCGAAACCCTGGTCAGCGATGAACTCCGCATCGTGACGATTTTGCGCGGCGTAAATCACAGAGCTGGTTTCCTTGTCGAATCGGGACAGCGCTTCCAGCGCCATGCGGGGATCGCCGAATACCGCAATTTTTTTCATTTTTTCCTGCCCAGTTTGAAGCGGCTTTTTTCGATCTGATAGCGAAAATACTCGATGCCGATCTGTTTGCCTAAAACGACCAGCAAATCGCCTTCCTGCACCTCGAAAGTGTGTTTCGGGTTGAAATAAAAATGCCGGTCCTGCATCGGATAACGCTCATGTTGTTTGAGATGTGCGGGATGGGCGCTGATCACGCCGATCAGCATCAGCTTGCTGTGACCGAAATCGATGTCGGTAATTTTTTTGCCGATGATCGAAGAGCCCGGATGTGCGCCCACGGTGTCGAGAACGAACTCTTTTTCCTCGTGCATGATGCCGACGATCGCTTCAAAAGCGACCGGTTGCCCGACATATTCTGCGGCGGCCATGCCGGCGATTTCGAACGGTTCGATCACATGATTCGCGCCGGCCTGATACAGTTTACGGACATTGTCATGCAGGTAGGCGCGCGAAATGATCCGAATCGCGGGATTCAACTGGCGGCTGGTCAGCGTGATGTAAACATTGCTGACATCGTCGCCGGTCGTGCATAAAATCGCCGAGGCGTTGCGGTTGATGCCGGCCAGGGTCAGTACGTCGTTCTTGCTCGCATCGCCCTGGATGGACAGATAGCCGAGGCGTCTGGCGTCTTCTATATGATGATCCAATTTATCGATGATCACGAAAGGCTGTTGATGCTCGGCAAGCTGCCGCGCGATATGCATGCCGACCCGGCCGAAGCCGCAAATGATCACAACCCCTTCGAGCTGGTGCAATTCCGCATACACCTGATTCTCCCTGAGGTCATTCACTTTATCGTTAAAGGCCGAGACGATGATCGAGGTGAAGAATGACAACACGCCGAGTCCGGTAAAAATCAGCCCCATCACGACCAGGCGCCCTCCCGGGGTTTCTGGGGCGATGTCGCCGTAGCCGACCGTCGACATGGTCACGACGGCCAGATAGAAGGCGTCGAACAAGTCGTTGACGTGACCGCCGTTTTCCGGGTTCTCAAACAAAAAAATGGCGGTGCTGCCGATAAAAAGCAGCAGCCCCAAAAATACCGCCAGGGTGTAAAGCTCAAAGCGTTTGTTAAAAAGGATCTGCGTGAACAGCTTGATGCTGTTGATGTAGCGGAACAGCTTGAACAGGCGGAAAATCAGAAACACTCGCAAAACGCGCAAAGGCCGGTAGCTGGGCAGGATGGCCAGCAAATCGATCAGCGCCAGCGGGCTGAACGCATAGTCGATTTTTCTCGCCGCGATCGCGCTCAACACCTTGTGCAGCTTGAACGGAATGTCCAGGTATTCCGAGCGCTCGTAATGATCCAGGATGATCTGATGGCTGTCGTTATGAATCCAGGCGCGCAACAGATATTCGAGGATGAACAGCGTGACGATGCAATCTTCAAAGACAATATGCCAGTGCGGCGGCTGATGGCTGACTTTGTCGATCTGCAGGAACACACTGATGATCACCAGCACGATCATGAAAACATCGAAATAAGCTTTCGGCCGGCTCTGCGGAATCACCAGCAGGCGCCGGAAAAAATGTTTGGTGTTTTGATACCGTGCCGAGGTTTTCAGGAAGTAGGCGAGATAGACCAGCAGTCGCGTCAGCATGTCGGCAGGGAGGATTTGAGATTAACCGTTGACTGGCCGCGGCCAAGGTTCACCTGGAGCGAAAGGCATTTGCGGCAAGCGTTGCGGTGATCTTCCGGGCCAGGCTTTCGACTCCTTTCAGGGTCAACTTCTTGTCGCCGCCTTTGACCTCGGAAACATAATCGCCGACCAGTTTGCCCTGCCGTACATCGACCAGATGCGCCATCAAATAGGCGAACAGGTAGCTGGGCTTGTGCAGCCTGCCGACCACGACATAGTCGGCGTCAACCGACCTGGCCAGTTCGGCGGCCAGGTCGTGGTGATCGAACAGGTAGCCGGGGCCGGCGGCGGCCTCGGCGATGTCGCGGCGATCGATCTGGACGATCGGGTAGCCTGCTTTTGCAAGCTCCTGTTCCAGCAGCGGTTTGATGCTGGCCGTGCGGACGATTTCTGCCGGAATATAGGGCGCGGGTGTCAGGTCCTTCAGTTCAAAATCGAGCACCGCGATGCGGGGTGCCGCGCTGCAATACAGTGCGGACAACAGCAAAAACGCAGACAGGCTGCCTGATGCCAGTTTATGACGGCACATGGCTGCAAACTGCGTTGGAGTGCCGGCGTTTGGCGTCGTCCGACAGCAGTTTCAAGCGGATCGACGCATAAACCGATTCCAGGTAGGGGCAGGGCTCGTTCGCGCGTTCGGCCGCGCGTATCGCATTGCCGAGAATCGCCTCGGTTTCCAAAGGCCGGCCTTGTTCGTAGTCGAGCAGCATGCTGGTCTTATAGGGCGGCATCCGGTAGGTCTTTTGGATATTTTGCTCCACCGCATCTTCAGGCAAAGGGTGCCCAAGGGCTTCGGCAATCCGGCAGACGTCCTGCATGATATGGCGCACGAAAGGCTCTTCGGTGTGCAGGATTTCGGCCGTGCTGAGTCCGCCGGATAGCACCGACAACGGATTGAACGGCGCATTCCAGACGCATTTGAGCCAGCGTTCGGCGACGATTGCATCGCTCGCATTACAGTCGATGCCGGACTCCCGAAACAAGCGGCACAATTCCAGGGTTTTAGCGCTGACCGAGCCCGGCAGGTTGCCCAGCGCCAGACGGCCGTAGGCCAGATGCGCGATCTCTCCCGGCCCGATCCGGTTGCAGCAGATGAACGCCAGGCCGCTGACGACTTCGTTATCGGGGAAGGCCGCGAGCATTTCCTGTTCGATATCGACGCCGTTCTGGATGAATACGATCGACGTTTGCGGCGCGACCACGGGGCGCAGCAGCGCGGCCCGATCGGCGCCGGGCAGTATCTTGGTGCAGAGCAGCACATAGTCCGCAGGCCCTTGAAAGTCCGCGGCGTCCTTGAGCACTGCTTTCGGCATGAAGCGATAAGTGCCGAGATCGGCGCTGTCGATCGTGAAGCCGGATTGTTTGACCGCGTCATAATCGGAGCGGCAGACCACCGACACTTCCGCGCCGGCCTTCGCGAGCAGCGATCCGTAAAAGGCGCCGATGGCGCCGGCGCCGACGATCAGTACTTTGCTAGCTGGGGTTTTCATCCAAAATCTGTTTCAAAAAAGGGATGGTCAATTTGCGTTTGGCGGACAGGGAGGCCTGGTCGAGGCTGTCGAGCAGACGCCATAAGGACGCCATCTCGCGGTCGGCGCGGCTCAACAGGAAGCGCCCGGCCTGCGGCGAAATCTCCAGGCCCATGCGCCGGGCTTTATATACCAGCGCGGCAATACGGCCTTCATCGTCCGGCGTTTGTATGTTCAAACCGAGCCCCCAATTCAGGCGCGTTTTCAAGTCGGGCAATGCAATCGCCAAGGCTTTGGGGCTGACGCCCGAGGAGATGATCAGCCTATGCCCGAGGTCCCGGTGCCGATTGAAAAAATTGAATAAAGCCAACTCCCAGTCGGCAAGGCCTGCCACCGCTTCGACATTGTCGAGACAGACGAGTTCACAGGCTTCGAGGCCGTTCAGTAATTCGGCGGAAGACTCGGCGGCTTGATGCAGGTCGAAATAAAAGCTCGCAAGGCCCAGCTTTTGCGCCTCGTGGCAGCAAGCCTGGAGCAGGTGGCTCTTGCCGAGGCCGGCTTGTCCCCAGAGAAAAATGAAGGTTTCGCCGCTGCCGTCGACGCAGTGTTGCAGATGATTTACGACGGCCGAATTTACGCCCGGAAAAAAATCCTGGAACGTTTGATTGGCCCTGAATACGAACTGCAACGGCAGTTGTTTTGCCATGATTCAGCGGGCTTTCCCGCGAGAACGGAGCGCCAGCGCCGAACCGAAAAACAGCAGCAGGCTGAACAGGATTTCAGACCCCGCCAGCCAGCGGGCGCCGGCATTCGCGTAAATTTCGACCGCGCCGTGCGCGAAATACAAGAGACTGATGAAGCCGGCCCAGGCATAGCTTTTCGGATTGAACGCCAGCAAGCCGCGCACCAACAGCAACAGCGGCGTCACCGTGACGATCAGCACCAGTGCGATCGGTATTTGCGGTGCAGCCGCCAGTACGGTAGGCCACAGCATCATCAGCGCGAACAGCCCGAAATAACCGGTGAGCGTCAGGTAACGAAAGGTCTGCGCCATCTTGTTCAATCCGGCATTCCCGCCTTCAGCGCTTTGGCGGTGAGCGCGAGGCGTTTGCCGAGCGCCCGGCACAACGTCTTTTCGGGGTCGCTGAGCCGCGAATTCTTCTCTTCCAGATGGCTCGGGCCATACGGCGTGCCGCCCGATGTGGTCTCGCGCAGCGCCGCCTCGGTGTAGGGCAGGCCCACCAGCAACATGCCGTGATGCAGCAGCGGCAGCATCATCGACAACAGCGTACTCTCCTGGCCGCCGTGCAGGCTGCCGGTCGAAGTGAACACGCCGGCCGGTTTGCCCGCCAGCGCGCCCGAAAACCAGATCGGGGTCGTGCTGTCGAGGAAATATTTCAACGGCGCGGCCATGTTGCCGAAATGGGTCGGACTGCCCAGCGCCAGGCCGTCGCAGTTTTTCAGATCGTCCAGCGTCGCATACACCGGGCCCTGCGCGGGAATCCGTTCGGCGGTTTTTTCGCACACCGCGGACACGTCGGGCACGGTCCTGACCATAGCTTCCGCGCCGTCGACCGTTTCGACGCCGCGCGCGATCTGCATCGCCATGTCGGCGGTCGCGCCGTTCCGGGAGAAATAAAGCACCAGGATTTTGGTCATCGTTACAGGATCGCGAGGATGTTTTCCGGCGGCCGGCCGATCGCGGCCTTATCCCCGATCACCACGACCGGGCGTTCGATCAGAATCGGGTTCTCGACCATCGCGCGGATCAGCGTCTGCCGGTCCAGCGATTTGTCGAACAGGTCCAATTCATCGTAAGGCTTCTCTTTTTGGCGCATCAGGTCGCGCGGTTCAATCCCGAGTTTTTGCAGTATCTCGTCGAGTTCTTCCGCGCTCGGCGGATTTTTCAGATATTCGACAATCTCCGGTTCAATACCCTTGTCCCGCAACAGTTGCAGCGTTTCCCGGGATTTGCTGCAACGCGGATTATGATAAATTTTAACTTTCATAACGGCTGCCTTTGGCGCTTCGGCGCTCTTTCAAATAAAAAAGTTATAATAACATTTCTCGCACAAACTCTCGCTGAAAAAGGGGTTATCTTGACAACACGCATTGCGGATCGCATCGCCGATCGCACCAAACAATACTGGCTGCTCGCCCGTTTCGACCGGCCCATCGGCACGCTGATTCTATTATGGCCGACGCTGTGGGCGCTCTGGATCGCGGGGCGCGGCAAGCCGGATGCGCTGGTGTTCACGGTGTTTTTCCTGGGCGTGGTGCTGATGCGGGCCGCCGGCTGCGTGATCAACGATTATGCCGACCGCGATTTCGACCCGCATGTCGAACGCACCAAACAGCGCCCGATCGCGGCCGGCCGCGTCCAGCCGAAGGAAGCGTTGATCCTGTTTGCGGTGCTGACTTTAGTGTCGTTCGGCCTAGTGCTGCTGATGAATCCGCTCACGATAGGGCTGTCGTTCATCGGCGCCTTTCTCGCGGCCAGCTATCCGTTCATGAAACGCTTCACGCATCTGCCGCAGGCCTACCTCGGCATGGCGTTCGGCTGGGCGGTGCCGATGGCGTTCGCCGCGCAGACGAACACGATTCCTCTGGTCGGCTGGCTATTGTATCTGGCCGTGCTGCTCTGGGCGCTGGTTTACGACACGATGTACGCGATGGTCGACAAGGACGATGATCTGAAGATCGGCGTCAAATCGACCGCAATCCTGTTCGGCGACTATGACCGTCATATCATGGGCGCCTTGCAGATCGTGATGCTGGGTCTCTTGGTGATCGTCGGGCGTATAGAAGGGCTGGGATTCTTTTATTACGCAGGGCTTCTGGCAGCGGCGGGACTTGCGGTTTACCAGCAGAAACTGATTTTCCACCGCGAAAAAGCGCTCTGTTTCAAGGCGTTTTTGAATAACAACTGGTTCGGTCTGGCGGTTTTTATCGGGTTGGTGCTGGATTATCTGTTTGTTTAGACGGATGGGTGAGAAGGCCTCATGAACTCGTTACATAAAATTCCTTCTCGGTGTAAAACTCTGGGCTTGAACTGAAGGCTTAAAAAATTGGCTTTAACTTAAATTCGACATCAAGAGGCAGGCTTCGACCCATTACAGGATATCGCAAGATTTTTACCAATAACCGCAAACGGGTTTATTGCTGATAGATAGTAGGATGGGTAGAGCAAAGCGAAACCCATCAAAAAAGCCTACGCATTGCCTTATTTTCTAGCATATCAAGGGAACAATACACGCTAACATTCAGCTGTCCACTATGCTCTCGAATAACTCTTACCACTGAGAATTCTACAAACTCTATCATACCCAATTTTTGTGTATTCATTAATCTCTTTGCGAGATAATCCATTCTCAAAAAACCAACGAATCTCTTGAACTTGTTCAGGAGAATTAAGGGTGTTGCGTCTTTTAAAAATGGTTTCAATATAGAAGTTATCATCTGCCCACCTAGTGAAAGCAGGGTTAAGAGATGCAAATTTCTCTAGGGCTATGTCTCGTTCATACTCTGATAAAGTTTGTTTTGAAGTTATACCTAATTTATGAAGCATTCTTAGTCCCTTAAATCCACCAGGAATCATGTTAAGGATTATAGCTTCTTCATTCTGCAATAAACCATCAACCGCATGCTCTTCCCAATCCATCGCTTGCTCAAAAGTTAAATCAATATCAATCAACTCAAAGCAGATCGCAAACTTTTTTGAGCCACCGATTTCCTTGAAGAATTTGCTATAGAACTTCTTTTTGCTTATATCACCTTGCCTGATTCCAAGAATATGCTCATTTAATCTCACCGCCCAATTTCTTCCTGTAATACCATAGTAACCAAACATTTTCTTATCATTACATGAGATTCTGTGACAATATGTTTGAAACTTATTTGTTACTTGTGGAAAATCCTTCAGTATAAAAGCAAGGGGAATTGATAAAACAACTTTTTTTCCATCTGTAAATACCCAGTGACAATAAACTCGGTCCAGTTCCCCCGCTTTGTTACTATAATCTATTTGGTAACCATTTATAGGTGCTCCACAACCACACCAACATGTCTGGCGTAGGGAGCCAGTTTTTATATCGAGAAACAAATTAACTGAAAATCTAACATCCCCTTCTTTTGAAGGTTGTAGCCATTGTTTATTCGAGTTGAGAGTTTTGACCTCTTCAAATAATCTTAACCAATGAGGGCTCTGAGCATTTGACATAGATATCAAAACTGCGTCTATGCCTGCCGCAGACGCTATAGTCGGTATTAATTTTTGATTAGGCATTAGCGCCAAATATTTCGAGAGGGAAATAAATGATCCCGCATCTTTATATGTTTTCTTCTCTGTTTGAAATCGGCGAAATTTTCTATTTCCAGAATATACTGGAGCAAGCAATTTGCTGATTTGATCTTTGGAGTCTTTTTCTGTACTACTCATTGTTATCATCGATGCAGTTAAAGCGCATAATGGATCCTAAGTGAAATGCAAATTAGTAGGCTACGTTTCTTACCCATAATTTCATTGTCTACCAGCATGGTATACGCGTTCGATTGATCGGTTTCACCGCGCCCAGAAATTAGGCTGTTCCCAGTTGAATTTAATAACTTTCGTGTTAGCATTTTCACTTTCTAAGATAATTTGGTGAGGCCTATATTCAAAATCAGCTATTGTGCCACGTGAGCTAACTATTTTAATTGGTTCATCAGGTTTAACTGGGTTTGTATTTATAATAAAAACAAAGGCCACAGATTGATAATTGCATGCCTATTATATTATTATTGTCGCTCTTATTCATTATAGCTTTCCATGTCACAGAATCACCCATCCATTCTGAATAAATATAACAATCAACAGAATATATACCAACACCTTGGTCAATTTCTGAATCACAATAAATGTAACGCACCAAGCTCTCACTTGGTTCAATCTTTGTAAAAGTATGTTGATCAAGCGCACCTAAAATACCGAGATTAAAATATGTTTTAAAAGCCCATTTTTCTAAAAATTTGCCATTAATTTCTATCTCGTTATTTTCTAGTGGGTGGTCTCTAATGTTTTTTCTCAAAAATTGAGACAACTGAGAAGCTACATCATCAAATTTGCTCAAACTATTGTTATGTTCTTTACAAAGAATATTAGATACAGCGGATGATAATCCTATTTCTTGTTTATCTTTGCACCAATCAAACCCACTTACCAAAACGGATTTTCCTTCAAATATCCCATCTGAAATATAATGCTCTCTTGTAACTTTGCTACTACAATTGCCAAGACATGATGCCCAACATTTCATTCTCTACCCCCCAATATCTAAAAAATGTATGTTTTAGTTTATTTCTAGGAAGCCGTAAACCATTTTCATAAGTCTGACGATTAAATTGAATATGGTAACTGACCGCTTTTGGCCGGTCTGCGACCGTGAGTTCATGGTCGCTTAACTGCTTATGGCAAGTGTTACCCACCGATCTAAGGGGACATTCTAAGCCTCTTTATCTTTTTCCATTAATGAGCTTTGTCTTATTGAATGTCGAATTGCAGGCTGGCGAGCTTAGCGTACAGCCCGCTCTGTTTGCGTAAATCCTCCGGAGCGCCGGTTTCGACGATACGTCCCTGGTTCATGACGATGATACGGCCGACCTTCTTCACCGTGGCCAACCGGTGGGCAATGATCAGGGTGGTACGCCCCTGCATGGCCGTGTGCAAGCCTTCCTGCACCAGGATTTCGGATTCCGCATCCAGGGCGCTGGTGGCTTCGTCGAGCAGCAAAAGCGGCGCATTTCTCAAAATCGCCCGAGCGATGGCGATACGCTGGCGTTGTCCGCCGGACAGGCGGGTACCGCGTTCCCCCAGAAAGGTCTGATAGCCTTCCGGCAGGCGGCTGATGAATTCTTCCACTTGCGCCGATTTTGCGGCGGCGATGACTTCATCATCGCTGGCATCAGGGCGGCCGTAACGAATATTTTCCAGGGCATTGGCCGAGA
>Ga0207968_100723_pt1 | contig 11225 bp, 8 predicted proteins | sample LakWasMet21_HOW5_2_FD_183867 | JGI IMG/M metagenome (GOLD analysis project Ga0207968, IMG submission 183867) | Freshwater sediment methanotrophic microbial communities from Lake Washington under simulated oxygen tension - Sediment Metagenome... | ecosystem: Environmental > Aquatic > Freshwater >...
TTTGGCGTTGTCAGATTGGCTGCCAACGCCATCCAGTTCATCTCGCAATGAGAAAAACGCCTGTTCGACTTGTTTTGCTCGATTCCTGGCTTCGCTGTAAGGCATGTCTTGCGGGGTTTTTAAGTAAACCAAAAAACTGTCTTTCACCACATCGGCCTGGACTGACAGGCGAATCCGTCCGCTACTTACCCAGGCGGCACTCAGTAATATCATCACGGCAAACCCGGCAAGCGTCAGGTAACGCCAGTCCAAGGCGCGTTGCAGAAAGGGGCGGTAAAAGCGGGCGACAAAGTTTTCTAAGCTTTGATTAAGACTTGAGCGCACTCGATCTAATCCGGAAACACGTAGGGTGGGCAGTTTTTTTTGCCCGCCGTTTTCAGCGTTAATGGTGGGCAAAAAAGCGTTGCCCACCCTACGTTTATTAGGCGTAGCAAGATGCGACGGTAAAATCAGCAAGGCTTCAATTAACGAGAACACCAGCGTCAGAATCATCACCAAGCAAATAGGCTTCATCATTTGCCCGGCCCAACCGGGTAAAAACAGCCCCGGCAGAAAGGCGACCAGTGCGACCAATACCGACAAAATCACTGGTAAAGCCACCGCCTGTACACCACTGATAGCGGCAGCCAAGCTTGATTGCGCGTCTTCCGCCCCGTCTTCTTGTTGATGCGCATAGACGCTTTCCCCGATGATGATGGCATCGTCCACCAGAATGCCCATCGCCAGTAGAAAGCCGAACAGCGACATCATGTTCAGGGAAAGATCCAGTGCCGGCATCAGAAAAAACGCGCCGAGCACGGAAGTAAAAATCCCAACGCCTGCCCAAATCGCCACGCGCAACCGCAAAAATAAAGTCAAGACCAGGCACACCAGCACAAAGCCGCCGAGGCCGTCTTCAACCAGTGTGCGCACACGTTCTTCATATGCCTGGGAGTCATCCCACCAAGTGGTGATTTCCAGACCTTGGGGCAGATGCAATTGTTGTTCGACAACATATTCTTTGACCCGGCGCGCCACTTCAACGGCGCTGTATTTGGTGTGAATTTCCCAGCCTTGGGTCGGTTGGCCGTTGTAATGCCATTCTGACAAGCGCTCTTCCAAGCCGTCTTTAATGACGGCAACATCACTCAGGTGCAAGCGCTTTCCGTCCGCGGAAGTGCGCAATATCAAATTGCCGATGCTGGCGGCATCCTGCGCTCTGGCTTTCACGCGCAGTTGTAATTCACCGGCCGGGGTTTTCACCAAGCCATTGGATTGATCCAGCGACGCGCGCTGCATCGCTTCGGTGACATCATGTAAAGACAGTTGATATTGCTGGAGTTTGGCCGCTGAGACCTCAATCGAGATTTCATAAGGGGTTTCATAATAGTTACGCACCAGTGAAATACCGGGAATGCGTTCCAGATCGGCACGAATATGTTCGCCATAACGTTGCAGCGACAAGGCATCAGTTGGGCCGTGTAACGCGACCCAAATAACGCCGTCATCGTTGTCTTGCAAGGCCTGGACGACTTCAATTTTTTCCAGGTTTTTAGGCAGACGCGGAATGCTTTGCACGCGCCCCTGTAAGGTATTTAGTACTTGTTCAGGGTCATAATCGGGTAATACGAACACTTTAAGCGTACATACGCTTTGGGCAATTTCGGCAACCAAGCGTTTGATGCCGGGGACATTGGTAATGGCTTCTTCAATGGGAATGCATACCGATGACTCGATTTCCAACGGCCCAGCCCCCGGGTATTGGGTAACGATGTTAATTTGGTGCGGATTAAACCGAGGAAAAACTTCTTTATCGATGAGCTTATAACCCACCACGCCGCCGATCATAATCAGCAGCATTAATAAATTGGCTGCTACCGGATTGGAGGCAAACCAGGCGAGCAGACCTTTGGGCTGATAACTTTGTGGGGAATTCATTGCGCTGCAGTTGGCGAGTTTGCACCGGTTTTATCGGCAGCGATTTTGACTGTCATGCCCTCCACCGGCACATCAACGCCTGACGTGACCAGTTGGTCGCCAGCATTAAGTCCGGCTTTGACCAAAATTCTGTCATCCTCATTACGCAGAACTTCTACGCGGCGAATGTGCAGTTTTTGTTGGTTATCTACCAACAGCACTTCTTGTGAAGCATTCATAGCGACCAGCGGCAACGCAAAGATATTGTCGACGGCTTTACCGGCAATATCTGCCTGTACAAATAAATTGGCAAGCAGCGGCGGGCGGTTGTTTTTTTGCCGGTACGGCTCCTGCACTTCGGCAACAGCATAGAGCACACCGGTACTTTCATCTAACGAACCTTCGGTGCGCACAATTCGGCCTTCCCAAGTATGCAATGTACCGGCGAACTGTGCAGACAGGCTGACAGACGGACCTTTATACGCAGCGCCTAACGGTAAATCCAAAAAGTTCAGCTGAGCGGTACTGAGCGGCAGCCTGATTTCGGCAACATCAGTAGAAAAAATGCGCGCGATTTTGTCACCCGGTTGAATAAACTGCCCCAAGCCGATAGTTTTACTTTGCAGGCGCCCGGTAAACGGCGCGCGCAGTTCGCAGCGACTGCGTTTGACTTTGGTAAGCGCCAAATTGGCTTCTGCAGATTTAAGTTTGGCCCGCGCTTCGGCTAATTGCGGCTCACGCATCGCCAGCGCGGAAGGCTCGCCATCGCCTAATGCTTGCCATTCATTATGGGCTTGATCGGCTTGGGCTTCTTCCATTGCCACCAAGCGTTTGGCTTCAGCGATTTGCGCCTGTACTTCGGCAATGGCAACATCATAATCACGCGGATCGATGGTCACTAAAAGCTCGTCACGCTTAAAAAATCCACCGGCAACAAAATCAGCATGCAGGTAAATCACTTTACCGGCCACTTCCGGGACCAAATCGATTTCGTTACGTGGCGTAACTATGCCTTGGGAATGGACACTCAACGTGATGGTTTGCGGCTCAACTTGAATGACCGACACTTCGGGCACGTCTGCCTTGGGCGTTTGTGTGGCGACTTGCGGGCGCAATGCGATGATAGCCCCCGCACCACCGATGCCTAGTAACAGCAGGAGCAGTGCGGAGCCAATTTTTAGTCGGTTTTCTGTCATCATCAAACACCGCCACCCAGGGCCAGATAAAGATCAATTCGATTAGTAAGTAGTTGCCGCTGCACGACCAGATGCGCGCTTTGTGCATTCAGGGTGCTGCGATAACTGTCCAGTAGGGTGAGAATTTCAATCAAGCCTTGCTGATAAGAAGTCACCGCCAGCTTACGGCTGGCCTCGGTTTGCACTACCGCCTCCTGGAGTGCCTGTTCTTGCGCTCGAAGCCATTGTTCGGCCGCCAATGCTTGTTCAACTTCACGAAAGGCATTCAATGCCGTGCTTTGATATTGATTAAGGGTTTCTTGCGTCAGAGCCTCGTTCAAGCGTATTTCACTTTTCAGACGGCCGCCGGTGAAGATTGGCTGCATTAAACCCATGGCTAAATTCCAGGCGGCCGCGCGCGGGTCTATTAAATCGGTTAATGCCGGACTGCTGGTGCCGCCGCTGGCCGTTAAAGTTATTCTTGGCAATAAGGCTTTTTGGGCGCTTTCCACCCGTAAATCCATGGCTTGCAGTCTTGACAAAGCAGCAGTCAGATCCGGTCGACGCTGCAATAGTTCGGACGGCAAACCGGCAGATAACGTGGCTGGCGGCTGAGGTAAGGTCTTCGCAATCGGATTGGCGTCATTTGCCACCGATGGATAACGCCCAAGCAATACGTCTAAACGACGGCTAATAAGTTGCACTTGATTACGCGCGTCAGCCAGTTGTGCCTCGGCATTGGCCAGGTCGGTCAGCGCTAAACGCAAATCCAAGCCGCGCGTTAAACCACGGCTAAAGCGTCCGCGCACCAGATCGACAATGGTGCGGCGGTCTTTGATTGATTGTTCGGCGACGTCCGCCTGTAGTCTGGCTTCGATCAAGGCAAAATAACTTTGCGCGGTGCGTGCCGCTAGCGACAACCGAGCCGCATGATAATCCGCAGCGATGGCGTCGGCATCTTGCTGTTCGGCTTGTTGCGAGGCCTTGATGCGTCCCCAGACATCAATCTCCCAACTTAGCGAAAATAAGGCCTCAAAAGCGCCGTATTCGTTGCCTTTAGCACCAGTGTCTAAACGTTGATAACCCGGCGTAAACGCCAGTTGCGGCCACCGCGCGGCACCGGCAATGACCGCTTGTTCGCGCGCGGCATCTACTCGCGCAGCCGCAGCTTTCAGCTGGAAGTTATTCGATAAGGCGTGGGTTACTAATGTTGTTAATGCGGAATCAGCAAAGACGTGTACCCACTCAGCCGTAATCTGCTGAGTTGCAGATTCAGTAACCGACCATTGAGCGGGTACCACGCCATAGGTATCGACAGCATTGCGTTCCGGGGCGGTGGTGCAGCCGGTGGCAATGCATAGCATTGAGCAAGCTAATAATTTCGGGGTTTTCAACATCTGCAATTAAATTAACGGTAGGAGCGATTAAGTACCAATAAACCCCAAGCAATCAACCTACTGCTCCACTGTCACAAAGGCTATTTTGGTAATACCCGCATGTTGCACAGTGGCCATTACTTCTGCCAATTTGGAATAAATCACGCTCTGGTCTGCGTATAAGTGCAAGCCAATTTCCGGGTTTTGGGTTTTTTCATTAGTTAATGCGATTTCCAAGGCGGCAAGATCGGCAATCGGCAATTTGTTAAGAGTGATAATGCCTTGCGCGTCGACACCTAATTGCAGTGGTTGCTCTTTGACATCGGCAGTGGTTTCAACGGTTTTTGGCAAGGTGACATGCACGGACTGCGTTAATAACGGTGCGGTTACTAATAAGATGATTACCAGCACCAACATCACGTCGACCAGCGGCGTCACGTTGATGTCGCTCATTGCTTCTTCATTGTCTGATTGCGGTTTAAAAGCCATGGCGCGTCCTATTTTTGATTATCGCTAGTGAAAGTCGTGTGGATAAAACCAGCGACAAAGTTTTCCAGATCGGTGCGTTGTTGCTTAACATGACGGAGCAGAAAGTTATAAGCCAATACCGCGGGTACCGCGACGGCGATACCAATGGCAGTCGCTACCAGCGCATCGCCGATAGGTCCGGCAACCACATCCAGACTGGTTGAACCGCTTTGGGTAATTTCGTGCATGGCATGCATGATGCCCAATACCGTACCGAACAAGCCGACAAACGGCGCGGTACTGCCGATACTGGCAAGCATGGTCAGGCCGGTTTCAGTTAGTCTGGTTTCTTTCTGCATCTGCACCAGTAAGGTTTGCTCCAGTAACTGCTCCGGTTCACCGCGATATTTCAGATGCTTGCCGGCAGCTTGCTGAATGCCGTCCAGCCAGGCGAAACCTTTGTTTGCAATGCGTGCTTGTGGGCCTCTGACGATGGTGTTCGGTAAGGCTTTGGCGCTTGTTAAATCAGCGGCATCCCAAAACGCTTCGCTAAAACGTCGGTTATAAACATTGTTTTTACTGAACTGCCAAACCTTGAACAAAATAAGCGTCCAGGTCAGCACTGAAAAAATCAGCAAGGTATATAGCGTGCCGTCGATAATCAGTTGTGGCGCAATATGGTCGGGCATTAAGGTGACTCCTTTTAGTTATTTAAAGTAAAAATTATCGGTACGATCACCGAACTGGACACTGCTGTGCTGCCTCGTTTAGCGGGAACAAACTCCCATTTCTCAACAGCTGCAACAGCCGATTCATCCAGCACGTCATGACCACAGCTACGGAATATCTCCACCGATTCGCTTAAGCCTTCAGCAGAAACACTGACCCGTAGCAACACTTTGCCTTGCCAGCCACGGCTGCGGGCAATCGCCGGATATTTGGGTTTAGGATTGGTGCCGTAATTGGCATTAAAACTGGCTTCACTAAAGGGATCAGCATTGCCTTGAGTGCCGCTTGATGCAGTCGGAGCACTATTGGCTGCGCTGGTATTTTGTGCAGTTGATGCGGGTGCCGAGTCGGTGAGTGAAGGTGCTGGCGCCAACTCTTGGGCAACGTCTGTTTTAGGCAATTCCAGTTGCTTGTGTTGCACGGGCTTTTTTTTCTGCACCGGCTTTTTTACCGGTGGTTGTTTCGGTTGCACCGGTGGTGTGGGTGCAACCGGCTTGGGCGGTGCAGGTGGTTCGGCAGTAGGCTGTTTGCCGGGTACTGAAAGCATCGACACTTCCATCATCAACGGTTGTGCTTGGGTAATCGGTTCAGCCGGTTGTACCAACCAAAGCGCGCCTAACAAATGTACCAGCAACACCAAAATAAATAACAAGCTACCGATAGAATCGGGGTTTTCTTCCCCGGTTAACGCTTCCCACAGAGTTTGTTTTTTATGCATAGTTGAAGTTGTATTGCCACCCAACAACAGCAAGTTTTGTTTACTAAAGCCGTCTTTGAGATTATTAAAGAAAAACATAGATGATGTGGCCTTCCAGTTATTAATTTTTATTATTTGGCAGGAGCGGGCCATGCCCGCGAATCTTTAGAATACAAGCGTGTGGTCCGCATCTACCTTGGTTGTTGTGCTATCAGTTGTTCTAGCTTATTTTCCATACTGGCAAGTTTTTGGGTGAGCTGATTAATCTGTGCCTTTAGCTCTTGAGTATTGTCATGGATGTATTCAAAGTGCATTTGGAAATACCTGGGCAATGGCAATGAGTCGATTAAAACGTCAGCTTTGCGTAGCTGTTTTTTTTGGGATTTGGCTTGTACGGATTTTCGCTTAGTAGTTTGTAGCGATAATTTTGCGTTCATACATCCTCCTGTTTTTTATTGTTCAGTCATTCGTTTAAATGCGTGTTGATAAACGTGCCGCGCGGCGTTTTCTCAGCCAAATAATAACGCCGGTCACACTCAGCATAATGATTGCCAAACCCAGCACACAAACAAAAATCCGATACGGCATGCCAAACACATTGGCCATATGCAACGCTATCAGCCAGCTGGTGATCGTGTTGCCGTTATATTGCCCACTGGGTAACAGCTGCAAACGCTGTTCGCCGGTGTTGGCGTCAAAAAATATCCGGGTATTGCCTTGTTTATCCTGAATGTCCCGGCTGCTGCGGACATTGTAGACATAAACACCTTGCTCACGATTCAGCCAGATAGCGATGGGTTGTTCGATGCTAAAGCCTTGTTTGGCGGCAGTCTTGGCCATCAATGCTTCGGCAATGTTTAACGCTTGCGGCCAGCCGATAGCAGGTTGTTCAAGCGGTTTATCCAGTTTCGGTAGATCAGTCCAGGGTGCATGAAAGTCAAATACCAACTGGGTAGTTTTGGTATAAACCGTATCCCACAAATTCATCGACACACTTGACCAGGCAAAAATCAGCAGCATTATCCATAGCCATAAACCACCGGCACGATGTAGATCAAAGTTGATGCGATGTTTAGAGCCCCGCCATTTAATCAACCAAGCCGGTTGCCAGCGTTGCCAAAAGGTAGGGGTCGCATTGCGTACCATTAATGATTCGGTACGCAATGCGACCCCTACCTTTTGCTTTTTTCGCTTAACCGGCAAAGTCAAATAAAAGCCGACGAAACAATCCAGTGTCCACACCAGCGCGGTTATTCCCAGCGCCCACATGCCTACTTCACCCAACGCCAGATTGAAATGCAGCTTGTAAACAAACGGCATCAGATTGATCATGCCTTCAGAAATTGCTCCCCACGTTCGCCTGCCTAATTCCTGGCCGGTATAGGGGTTAAGTATCAATTGATCAAAACCCAATTCGTAAGCTTTACCCGTAGCTGCATCAATGCGTGGAGACATAGAAGCTAACACCGACTCTGCGTCCCCCAACGATAAATAATTCACCTCCGCTGTCGGTACCAACGCCTCCGCACGAGCAATCAGCGCCGCCGCTGCTAATCTTGCACCACCGGTATCAACTGCATACAGCTGTGGCGTGATGGCATGCTCTAACTCCGAATTGAATGCCAGCAGGCTACCGGTTAAGCCAACAATAATTAGAAAACCAGCCATCGCCAGACCGGTATAACGGTGCAGTAACACCCAGAAATGGCGTGTCATCACGCGCTCCTTAGTAAATAGATATTTCGCATTGATAAAAACCGCCGCTTGCTTTTAAACATTTTATTAATAAGTTGGACGATATAATTTTGCCCAACTTACTAATAAGACGTTTGTGCAGTAAAAAATCCCACATTGAACATAAAAAATCCAAGTATCAAAATGACTGGTTGTAGGTCATGCGACATGAGTGGCTTAGGAATGTCAGGGAACGCATACCCTGACCTATATCACGCCGCCTTACTTGTTAAACAATTAGATCAATAAAGCGAAATAAGCCGTCAAATGTAGGGTGGGCAAGCAGTTTTGCCCACCGTTTAAATCACAACTTAGTCAATTCGTGGACACGAACAGCACGTGCCCAATCTACAAGACTAATACTCCAATCGTATTGATCCCATTACAGAAAGCGGATTGCCTGTATTAATGGAATTACGACCATAACCAGCACCTGTGTAATAACCTTTATCCAACAGATTATTTAGATTCACTTGGGTAGTCAGGCGTGTTTTGCCAACGGGTATTGTATAAGCCCCCATTGCATCCATTGTTACGTATCCTGGTAATTCAACGGGGTTAAAGTTATCGCCTAGACGTTGTCCTACCAATACACCGCCTAGCCCGGCTTTAAATTGTGGAGTTAATTGATAAGTTCCCCATAGAGTGGCTTGGTGTTCAGGGACATTAATAGGTCGTTGTCCTAACAAACTTATACCATTTTGGTTTGGGTAAGCTTCGGTATAACGAATATCAGTAAACGCATATGTCGTAACCAAGTTTAGCTTTTCAGTGACTTGCCCTTTAATATCCACCTCTATCCCACGGCTTCTAGCTTTGCCGGCGGCAATTTGAAATCCAGGGTTATTAGGGTCATTAGTTGTCGTATTAGTTTTTTCTAAGTGATAAAAAGACACGGTGGTAGCCAGTTTTTTATCAAAGAATTCGGTTTTAATGCCAGCCTCGTATTGCTCTGCTTCTTCAGGTTTAAAATTTTGCCCGGTATATGAGAGGCTGCCGTTCGCTGAGCCTAAAGATTCTGTATAGCTACCGTATAAAGATAACCACTGCATAGGTTGATACAGTATGCCTACACGCGGGCTGAATTTTTGGTCTTCCAGATTACGGAAATTAGCTTTTGCTACTTGAATCGAACCGCCATCATTAAAGTCAGCGCCTGTGCCATAACTGACCCAATCGTAACGCCCTCCACCCAGAATATGTAATTTATCAAATAAGGTGATTTGATCTTGAAAGTACACCCCGTATCTGTTTTCTTTACGGATATAGTTCCAGTTGAAAGGTTGAGCATTCACCGTTGCTTGGTTAATCACGTTGTAGACGGGATTAAAAATATCAATCGGTGGTAAGTCAAAAGAACGATCAGGGCCGTAGTTGCCATAACGGTTATTCGATGCCTCATATTTGTTGTGGAAATAATCGCCACCTAATAAGACATCGTGTTTTGTGCCAACAACATTAAATTGACCAGTTAAATCCAGATTAGTGGAGTATGTTTCGGTATTTGCGGGGCCTGTGATAATAAAACGATTCAAGGTGCGGTTATCCGCATCTAAGTAATCATTCCCGGTATCGTAATATTGAATATCCTGGTTATCCCATAAAAAGCGATTTTTTAGTTTCCAGTCATCATTTAACTTAAATCCCCAATCGTATGCCACCAACGTACTTTCCAGAGAGGTTGGCTTTTTATCGCTGTCTTGATAACTGCGACTTAACGGCACGGGGGCAGGACGCTTGCCTATAGATGGAACGCCCCAGTCGTTTATTTTGTCCTCGTGTTTATATTCCACTTCGACGTTAGCTTCAAAACGATCATTCGGATGCCAGCTCAACGTAGGTGCAACAAAATAACGTTCATTATTGATAAATTGTTTAAACGAACCGATGTCTTGATAAGAAAAATTGACTCGGTAACGAACTTTGCCATCTTTATCAATAGGCCCTGTCGCATCGGCAGATGTGCGATATTGGTCATAAGAACCGAATTGTTGCTGAACAGAATAGTAAGGTGTATCCAAGCCTTTCTTTGTTACATAGTTGACTAAACCGCCTGGTTGCGCGCGCCCATACAGCATAGAAGCAGGACCTTTGACAACTTCAATTTGCTCCATGTTGGCAGGGTCATGGGTGCCAAAATTTCTTAGTAACCCATTGCGATAGGTATCCGCATTAGTTTGAAATCCACGAATAATAAAGTTTTCGTAAATATCGCCTGAGCCATGATCAGCTTGAACACCACTCACGTTTTTGGTGATTGCATCAACAATGTTAATGTTTTGTTGGTCATTCATGATTGCCTTTGGCACCACCTGAATGTTCATCGGAGTTTCCATAATCGATGCATTGGTTTTTGTAGCGGAGCTGGCATTAGTGATTGCGTAATCTTTGTTATACGGATCGCTTGGATCTTGAATCGTATCCCCCTCCACCGTCATCGCCTTCAACGTTGTTTCCGATGTTTTGGGCGTGCCTTCCACGGTTATCAGCGTTTTATCAACTACTTTGGAGTTGAGGCCGGTGTTACCCAAGGCAATATTCAAGGCTTGTTGAGCGGTGTAGTTACCCTTAACCGGTGCAGCACTTAAGCCTTTGACCGTTTCATCTGAATATATCAGCTTGGTGTGAGCAGCTTGAGCGACTCCGTCCAGTGTTGCCGATAACGGCTGTGCAGGCAGATCAAAACGATAAGTTTCATTGTTGGCTGCATGGGCGTTACCCATCAATAGTGGCGTGATCAACAGCCCATGCTTGATCAATTTATACGGTTCAATTTTGTTCCAAGGGCGCTCAGTATTACGTGCCATGTGATTTCCAAGGTTTGGTTATTACTCAAGGTTTCAACGTTTTTAACGTCTTATAAGTAATAACAAAGCAAACCGGTCCAACTGGACATTTTTTTGAAAAAAATTTGGCGGTAGCCTAATTGTCAGGGAAAGTCTCGTAGATACTCTGTTCAAAATCAACCTAAAGTTGTCGATTTTTCCCTATTCGACCGCCCTTGGAATCACATAAAACCGAGTGTTATCGAAAGGCTGATCATGTTTCAACATGCCGTGAATTGCATGCAGTAATTTACGCATCACGGCACAGACTGCTTGTAATGGTTTTTTGCCGTTATCAACAAGATGTTGAAAATAGGCCCTGACA
>Ga0207968_100724_pt1 | contig 11213 bp, 11 predicted proteins | sample LakWasMet21_HOW5_2_FD_183867 | JGI IMG/M metagenome (GOLD analysis project Ga0207968, IMG submission 183867) | Freshwater sediment methanotrophic microbial communities from Lake Washington under simulated oxygen tension - Sediment Metagenome... | ecosystem: Environmental > Aquatic > Freshwater >...
GAGCAACCTTTTAACTCAGTAGACAATTGATTTATTTTCCCATAATCAGCCAAATCTACTCGTGCTCATTTTTGCAATAGGCTAATACAGATTGGAAATAACCGCGTAACAAATAGATCCATTCACCATTTATGACCGGTTTGCTAGCCCGCGTTAGGCAAGCAACTTGTCATATTCGGCATGAGTGCCAATCCAAACCCAAAGAAAACCGCTTTCAATGGGGGCGGCAAGAGCTCGGTAATGTGAGCCAACACGACCAGACCAGACCAGACTTTGCCGACTTTCTTGAACTGTAAAGACGGATGGGAAGGGTCTGTTTTGAGCAGATTGAAGTTCTTGTCTGCAAGCCCACGAATATCCAGCGGAAGTTTTTCGTAACATATCCAGAAGCTGGAAGCCGCTTTATGTTTCAAAGTTCTTTCGTTTTTCCGGCTTGATGCTCAACTAACGCAGGGTTAATAAGAAAATCGAGCTTTCCGGCATTTGAATCAGCTTCAATTTGCTTGTCCCACCGAGATTTATCGAATTCAACAAACCAATCACGCAGCTTGGAAAATGAAGCATTATCTAATTCCGCGATTTGCTCTTCTATTGTTTCTACACTCATCATAAGGCGCACTCACAAAAATTGACTATGTTGAAAATTATAACTCCCTATTGAGTATTATGATTTTTCATACGGCGCAGATCCGATTTGCACAGTGTAAGCCCCAATGCTTTTCGTCACTGTGTACCTAACGCAAAGCTAACCGTGCGCGGCCCGGAAAGCTGAAAAACAAAGCCGCATTATAACCGCGCTCCGGTTGAGCGCCATGTTAGGCCGGGTGCGTGATTGCAAGACCTGACCCCTTTGACGCGCTAATCGGACCTACGCGGGCTCTCGACCGCCATGTTAGGGCTCTTCTTCGTATTCATAGATGATCCCACAATTCAAACAACGATCAGTTCCGTAGTTCTCGTTGTAATGAAGTCCGCAGCTGCATCCGCATTTTGGACAAAACTCTGAATCATCAACGTCCCCCCACTTCCATGGGCCGTAGTATTCGGACACTCCGTCTTTGTCGTGGGACATGATCTCAAACGTATTTTCTTCTGTAGCGATGTACGAGCAAATGCCGTGTGACTTTAACTCGTTAAGTACGTCCTCTGGCTGGAGATAGAACCATTCTCGGTGGATACGTTGATCGGAGTATCGCTCGTGAAGTCTCAGCTCTAACTGTTTATCGTCATCGCTCTCAATCCAGCCCATTAGCTTGAGGTCATAAGGGCTACCTGTTTGCAAGGTGCGTAACCGAACCTGAATATCGCTGCTGCGCCCAATTTTTACGCGCAATGAGTTGTGGTCGTCGTTTTCATTTTCGGCAATGAAATAAACGGGCATGTCGAATTTCCTGGGAACCCTAGCGTTACGGGTATCCGGCCTGTCGTAGGCAGGTTCGGTTGCCCCACGGGTTAGGCCGCACTGAGACTACTATTGATTTGGCTTCCATCACAAGACCATTGTTGTTCCATGTCATTTAACTTTTCTGAATTCGTCGCAGAATTGAAGATATGAATTTGGATGTGCTTCTTTGTAGTTAATTGACGACAAGTAGTGATCAACATATCCCGGTCGTTCCGAGCTGCCCGGGATTGTAGTTTTGAATTCGCCTTCAATCAACTGAACAGTAATCATTAGTTCAGGCTGGCCCTGTTGAGGTTTACGCAGTTTTGGAAGTTCAAGCACTCTCCATTTTGTCGCATACAAGCTTGGTTGTTGCCAACTATTCCATTTTTGCTCTTCGTGGTTCCAGTGTCTGTACTGTTCGACAACATCACCTATATCAAATTCTTTACAAGTCGAGTAATTGGGCGCGGCGTGCGATGAAGAAATAAAGGACGTGGCAAAACTACTTGTTATAAGCAGAATTAGTATGTGCCTCATAAACCTACCCTCTTGATGATTGTCGTTGTACTGCTTTCGGTTGACCTGCGGGCTACGCCGCACTATTGAACTGCTTATTAATATGAGTTTTTTCATTTTGTTCTCCTTGATAGTGTTTGTGAAAGACGCTCGGCACTGTAGGTTGTTTTTTGACCTGGCGCAAAGCTCAGCGGCGGACAGTTCGCGGAGTCCGCTGGAGCATTGAGTTAGGCTTATTTTGTTAAATAACTGGTGTTTTGTTGGGCTTCATACCCTCAGCCCAACCTGCGGACCTACGCGGGCTTATTGCGATACGCAGCGATTACCCTCGGCATTCCAGCGACGTACGATTCCTTCCTTGTCTATGGTGAAGTTGACCGTGCAAGACAAGTTGATTGGAGTGGACGGATCCTGTTGTTGCACATAGGTTGTTGATGTCTGGTTATACGCGCCGGTCGTTGTTCTCAATCCTTGGTTGAGAGTCATATTGCCGTATGTGTTTGTCGTGACGGGTTGATATGTCGTTGCGCCAGGCATGACCATTGTACTACCTCGTGTGTACTGAATCACCTTGTTCCCATCGGTCAACACATAGCTGTTTTGCGGTGGTCCGTAGGTTCCAACCACAGAGGCTTCGGGTTGACCGACGAAGTTGTTCATCTTTGATTGGAACTTGGCTTGTGTTGCGCAGCCTGTTAGCAAGGCGATGGCAGTTGCAAATAAAATTCTTCGCATAGTCTTGATCCTATCAAAGTGATGCTCGTTCGAAAAAAGCCTAGCGTTTAAGATGAGCGCCAAGCCGGTAGAGGTAAGGGTTAGGCGTCACGTTGCAGCCGCCAGGACTAGGACTATGTCTTCGCCTTCTGTCGTGCCGAAGTCAACCAGCCAGGCGGATTCCGGGCCATTCGCCACTGTCGGGTTGTTGGGGTCCGACCAGCTAAGTTGGACAACGGCATGCTGCCATAGCAGCTTTCGTAGGAACTCGAGTGCGTGACGGGCCTCGGCTGGCGCTGCCTCGTACTTGGCTCGTTCATGTTCTATGTATGCTGCATAGTCTGCGACTAAGGGATTCTTCGCGTGCATGTAACCACCGCACTCCTTGTAGAGCTCGATGAGCCGTCCGTGGTTGACGGAAAGCTTTTGGCGCTCAAAGTGCATTTGCCCAGTTGCGAGTTGAGTCCCTTTGGTAACTGGGATAGGCAGTACGTGTGGACTTAGGCTGACAAGGCGCTTCAGGATCTCGGCGGCTTGCCAGTCTTTGGCAGGATTGCCGTGGTCTCGCTGGTCCGACTGCCGGTCTTGCTCACGGAGCTTGCTATAGCGGCCCTCCTCGCGCTTGATTGCCGAGAAGGTGATCAGCTCAATGACCTTGCGTATCTGCAAAAAGCAAAACTCAGAATCAAGTGCTGCTAGACCGGTGAGCGGGGTGTTTGACTTCAAGACGCGCTCCGCCGCCAGGAGTCGGAGCTTTGCCTCCGACATATGGGTGCGGTAAACGACATGGGCGTCGACTGCGCGGATGTTCATTTGTGACGCCTAACGTGGAGCTAAGGGGCTGCGCGATTTTGCGCAGTCCCGCTTGAGAGTAGGGTTAGAGCGCCTTTTCATAGCATCAAACCGACCAAATCTCCATAACCCCATATTAGCGTTCCAATGGACATTAACCATGCGCCAATGAAGCCCGCAGCTTTATCGAGGTCGTGTTGCGTAAATTGCTCTTCAGTTTTAGCATCATATGTGACTTTCATTTTTTGGACGGGGCCTGAGCTATCGGTAGAAACTACTGTGCCCGTGGCGAAAAATACTGGCGCTCCCCCAACCCCACTTTTCCCAAGTCGGACGATACTTCGATAGCTGAGTATCGCCCCAAAAAAGACAACAACTGCGCCAGAGCGCTGAAACCATAACCATGACTTGCTTCCAAAGTCTGAGTAAATGGATGTGACCACTATCGCAAGTGCTAACAAAAATAGGAAGGATGTGCGCGGCATAAGCTCTAACGTAAAGTAGACACCCTAAAAAATGCCGTGAAAAGCACCTTTGAGGGGTATGTTTTGAAAAGGGACTGTAGCTCATTGTTTTAATTGAGTGTAAAAAAACAGCACACCCTGATTTTTCAGGTAAAAACGGCATGGCTCAATCTCCCAAGTTGCTTGATCAAGTGCGTGATAAGTTGCGTGTGAAGCATTACGCTATTCGCACCGAGCAAAGTTATGTGGACTGGATTAAACGTTATATTTACTTTCATGACAAGACCCACCCGAAAGATTTAGGAGCGCAGGATATCGAGGCCTTTCTGACGCATCTTGCTGCCGCTGGCAAAGTCGCTGCCTCCACCCAAAATCAAGCAAAATCGGCGTTGTTGTTTCTCTACCGAGAAGTGCTGGAAGTTCAATTGCCATGGCTGGATAACGCTAGCCATAGCGGATTCAATACTCGGATAGATCGACAGTCTTTCAGTTGATCTTAAATATGATTGCTAGCCCCAATTGGGATCATAATAGAAAGCGATCAATCTGGAGACGCCGTGAAAAAAATGAATTTGCCAAGCCTACTTCTTACGCTGCTTGTCGTTTGTGCCAGCCCATTAAGCCAAGCGGATGTGTCGTCGCAAAACCAACCGAAAACACTCGCTCCCGGCTATGGCGCGCTTGAATTTACCACCCCCGAACCCGGCACTTATCAGCTGCCGGCACTAGGCAATGCCGCCAACGGCAACCTGCTGGACACAAAAAATAACGCCATTTCTTTGCACAGTTTGCTGGGCGACAAAGTGGTGTTGCTCAGTTTTATTTACTCCAGCTGCAGCGATGTCAACGGTTGCCCGTTGGCGACGGCGGTTTTGCATAAAATTAAAACCCGGCTAAAAAAGGAGCCCGAATTAGTCGGCAAGCTGCGCATGTTGACGATCAGCTTTAACCCCGAGCACGATACGCCGGAAGTCATGCAGCAGTACGCCCAAAGCTTTCAAAGCGATGGCATCGACTGGCAATTTCTTACCACTAAATCCGAACAGGATTTACAGCCGCTGCTCGCCAATTACAAACAAAATATCCAGAAGATTTTTGACGCTGAGGGAAAATTTACCGGCACCTTTTCGCATCTGCTGCGGGTTTATTTGATCGACCGTAACAAACAGATTCGCAATATCTACAGCGTCGATTTTTTACACCCGGACACGCTGATTAACGATGTTAAAACCTTATTGAAAAGCCCCGCTGACACAGCAAGTCCTCAACGCGAGCCGACCGCGGCCTTATATTCCGCTGGCGATAACAAATCAGGCTACGAACAAGATAATTACCAAACCCATTCGATTGCCTTAGCCGAGCGTAAAGGCAATGCAACCGACCTGACTAAGACGTACCGCAAGCCACCTTTAGGTCTGGGTGCAGTGCCCGTACCGGTCGACAATCCCAGCAGTAAAGCCAAAATCAGCTTAGGCAGGCAGCTGTTTTACGATCGCAGGCTGTCGCTTAACAACACTTTTTCTTGCGCCATGTGCCACATCCCGGAACAGGGCTTTACCAATAATGAAATGGCGACTGCAGTGGGAATCGAAGGCCGTACCGTCCGGCGTAACAGTCCGACGCTTTACAATATCGCCTACGCCAAAACGCTGTTTCACGATAGTCGGGAAAATAGTCTGGAGCAGCAAGTCTGGGGGCCATTGCTGGCACATAACGAAATGGGTAATCCGTCCATCGGCGTTGTTATCGAAAAAATAAAAGGGATTGCCGATTACAACCGCCAGTTTGAGCGCATCTTCGGCAAAGGGCCGAGCATGGAAACTATCGGCATGGCGATTGCCAGCTACGAGCGCAGTTTGAACTCCGCCAATTCGGCGTTTGATCGCTGGTACTTCGGGCACGACAAAAGCGCTATCGATGAGCAGGCACAACGCGGCTTTAAGCTGTTTACCGGCAAAGCTAACTGTGCCGGGTGCCACACTATCGCCAAAAACCAGGCGCTGTTTACCGATCATGACAATCACAATACCGGCATCGGCTATCGCGAGGCGATGAGCAAAGCCAGCGACACGCAACCGCTACAAGTTGCCCCCGGCGTTTATGTCAATGTCGCCAACAGTCTGATTGCCGCTGTCTCCGCCGCCAAGACAAATGATCTGGGTCGATATGAAATCACCCAAGACCCGCAAGATCGCTGGAAGTATAAAACCCCCTCGTTGCGTAACATCAGCCTGACCGCGCCCTATATGCACAACGGTAGCTTGACGACTTTGCGTGAGGTGGTTGAATTTTACAATCGCGGCGGCGTTGCTAACGAAAACCTTGATCCGCTGATTAAGCCATTGCAATTGACCGGCGATGAAGTCGACGACTTAACGGCTTTTTTAAACGCCTTGACCGGTAACAACGTAAAAGAGTTGGTTGCGGACGCATTTGCGGCGCCGGTGGGGGAGAGTCGATAAATTACAGGGGTATCAGAAAACATTGGAACTATCAGTTTGTCGTCATATCGGGCCAATAAAATATTTGTTTAGCCCGATATGACAACGTTTTATTACTAATGCTGCATTTTATGATTCTTCATCATTTTCATTTTGTGCATCATCTGCTCTTCCATCAATTTCAATTGTTGGTCTTTTAATTCTTGTTGTTTCTTTGGGTCAGTTTCGGCAAGAATTTTGTTCGATAAATCATGCATTTTAAGTTGATGCTCTTGTTCCATCTTCATATGTTCCATCATTTTAGAGTGATCCATTTGACCGTCACCCATGCCTTGATCCATTTTCATCGCTGGTTTTGCAGTAGATTGCTCTTCGGCAATTGAAACTTGATTGAACGACACTAACGCTAATATCGCAAATAAGCTGAATAGATTTTTCATGTTGTACTCCTCGGCGGTTGGTAAGAGCGTCAGACCATAGCATGGCATCCTGAACAAAACATTAACCTTTATTAAGCGTCTCTAAATTTATTTATCCATTAGAGCAATTTGAATTTATTAGCATGCGGTACATATAACCGCGATGGAATCTGTTCCGAACTTTCGCCGCGCAATACCGCGATGATGTCGTTACCGACGTTGTCATTTTCCACATGATACGAATGTTCGCTTACCCCTTTCACCACGTCGCTGGCATCGACAATAACCACTTTCGCCGGTATTTGATGCGGTTGGCTCGGGCCGTCATGCCCCAAACGATCCGGATTGCCCTTGGTGTAATCGCTGGTTTTAAGCGCTAAATCACCGTTATTGAAGTAAACCGTAATGCGCTGGGCCAGATCAGGTAGTCGTGCCAATTTATGATCATGCTCAAAAGCATCATTATCTTCATCGGCGGCAGTCAAAATAATATTGTCGAAAATACGTGATAACGATGCACCGTTGCTAATCTTTTTAGCCTGTTGCAAGGCATGCCGCAACACATAATTGCCCATGCTGTGCGCAATCAGGTTGATCTTTTGTTGGCAGGCTGCTTCTTTGTCAGCAGATTTTAAGAACGTAGACAGCTTCATCAAGCCGCGTGCGAACGCATAACCAGAGCTTTCCGCATCGTGGCGATCGTTAAAATAGCTGGTCACTTGTCCATCCGACGGCCAGGAAAAGACAAAAATATTCGGTTGGTAGTTGTTATTGGAGAGTTTGGCGTAACGCTCGCCGATTTTGGCAGCCGATTCGACAGCGGCTTTAAACGACACATTAAAACCATGGATAAAAATCAAAGAATCCAGCGACTGGGTTTTCATGGTTTGGCGCAAGTCATTAAATAGCGCTTCCGAGCCTTGGCTGGGTTTATCCGGCAAGACCTTGATCGACTTAGCAGCCAATTTACCCTTGTTGACTTCTGCCTGACCAAAACGCAGGTCGCCCAGGTCAGTAGTGGAAAAACCACTGCCAAAATCGGTTGGGGTCTGGGCATTATTGGGATTACGGTTGGTCGCAAAATAAATGGTAGCCATAACAATCTCCTTTAAGGTGATAATAATTGTCGTAGCGCACCACCAATGAATTATGCGCCGCGAGTTATTATCATAAGTGCATAGCGGCAAATTCGATTACAATTTTTCTTTGGAAGCTGTGTTTTTTGACTAGAGCTTTATTTAAGCCATAAATTTGCAATGGATCATCATGTTGTTTAGCCGCTTCTTGTTCACGTTGATAAGTCAGCCTTTGTAATCACACTATGCAAGCACTTACCCAGTCGCTCGATTCTGCCGATAATGCCTTGTTTTGGACGGAATCGCTTGCCGAAGATTTACGAACCGTTTCTAACGGCGCGGGTGAAGTGTGCAGAAACTGCCGCTGACTTAACGCATGAAACTTACCTGCGTTTGTATCAAGCGGCCCAAGAAAATCCCCCCGATAATGCACGTGCCCTGGCTTTTCATATTGCCGTGCAATTGGCGATTGATTATCACCGCAAAAACACCGTCAGAAATCGTCATCATGCCGCGGATGTTGAATTCGATAATTGTATCGACAGTATCCCAAGTGCCGCCGCCGGACCTGAGCAAACAGTCATTGCACGCCAACGCTTAGGTGCATTACAGGCGGCGTTGGCTGAATTGCCGGTCGATTGTCGCACTGCTTTTTTATTTCATGGTGTTGACGGCTTGTCATACTCCGAAATAGCCGAACGCATGGGCATTTCAAAATCTATGGTGGGCAAGCATTTGGTGCGGGCATTGGCGCATTGCGCCCAGAGAGTGGGGAATTAAGCCGATGCGTTCCCGGCATTTTTTGGTGGTCATATTGATTAGTCGCACGGCTTATAGTGTAAGAACACTCAGTTACCCTGGAATCGGTTAATGGCACTTTCTTCCCAAGAAGCATCTGCGCTGTTGTTGCAACAGCAAGCCATCAACTGGCTGGTGCGACTGCGTGCCGATGATTTTAGCGAGACTGAAATGGTCGCGTTTGCAGAATGGCTGGCCCAAGACCATGCCCACTCTGAAGCCTTTTCGGCAGCGGAAAGCTTATTTAGCGAGGTGGTGCTGGCGGCAAAAAGTCCGGCGTCTGATATATCAGCCCGGATTGAAGTTCAAGACAATGCGCCAATAGTCAAGCTACCTCCGCAGCGTTCAGCTGCCAAACCTTACCGTCGCTGGCTTGTTGCGACACTGGCAATGGCAGCGGTATGGCTCTTCGTTGTCATGCTGGTAATGCCCAAACAGGCACACTGGCTGGATAATTATTTGAGCGACTATCACACCGAAACCGGTGAATTGCGCGCTGTCCAACTGGCTGACGGCAGTCAGTTACTGCTTAATACCAACAGTGCGGTGTCAGTCGATTTTAACGCGTCGGTGCGGCAGATTACCTTGCATTACGGGCAGGCGCGTTTTACCGTTGCCAAAGATATTCAGCGTCCGTTTCAAGTGCGGTCAGATAATCTTATCGTCAAGGCATTAGGTACTGTCTTTGAAGTTTATCAACACCCTGGCGAAGTTAGTGTCACCGTCCAGGAACACGCTGTCTTGGCGAGTGTGCAAGCTGAGGGCAGTGTCCCAGTGCAACAAGGACAGCAGCTGAATTATCGCTCGGGAGGCCCACTGACCAAGCCCGAAACAGTTGAACTAAATCAAACCAGCGCTTGGCAGCAACAGCGCTTGTTTATTAACGATCGCCCATTAGGTGAGTTGCTCGATGAACTCGGCCGTTATCGAGTCGGACGTGTATTCCTGTCCGATGAAAAGCTCAAAAATCTTCGTGTTACCGGTGTTTTCTCTCTTGATAAGCCTGAGGAAGTGCTTAGCTCAGTTGTTAACGCTTTAAACCTGCAAGAAACCCGCTTAGGGCCTTGGTGGGTGTTGCTGCATCGTTGATGGGCGCCAATGCTGATTTTTTTAGCGACATCAACGACTTTCAGCAAACCATCGAAAATGCTTCTACCTAAACAATTTACCGGCGATAAAACAGCATTTAACCCCCTGCAAATTTGCGCAGGCATGACCTGTCCCCGCTAATATCTATGACGTTCTCGCGTTACATGATGAGCTCCCCTAAATACAAAACATAACGCACTGAAATTAAACGGCTAAGTTTTATTGCTGGGTTTTTTAGTGGCAATCAAAAAAATATTTTCACTTTTTGGTGTTCGATTTCCGATGTCGAACGGCTTACCTATTAAGAAGTGATTTTTTCAAAGACTAGGAAATATTTTGAAGAAATTAAAGGCCAATCACACAGGGCATTTCGCAATATGGGTACTGACTTCAACAATTCTGGGCGGGGCATTAATGAGTGAAAACGCTTTAGCTAGTGGCGCGACTCAGCACTTCAACATTGCTGCGCAATCATTAAACAATGCCCTAATGCGTTTTGCTGCCGATGCTGATTTGGAGCTGATATTTAATGCTGACATGGTGCGCGGCTGCAATGCCAAGTCGTTAATAGGCAATATGACGCCTGCGCAGGCGTTAACACAATTGCTGCAAGACTGCGGCGTGACTTATCGATTTGTTGACGAACATACTGTGACGCTAGAACGGATTAGCACCCCTGATGCAACGCTGAAACCCGCTCGGGAAGATAAGAACAACGTGTCGGGAAATAACACTAAACCTGTTCCAGCCGTCGCACCGGTCACTTTGCAAACCATGACGGTGACGGGTGAAGAAGGGGATGACTCAACATCTTACCAAGTAGTTAATGCAATTACGGCTACCAAAACAGACACGCCGATCAAGGAAATTCCCCAATCCATTCAGGTCATCCCGCGCGCCCTGATGAACGATCAGCAAAACATTACTGTTAGTGAAATGCTCACTAATGTCAGCGGTGTAGTACCGCGTAATGTGTTGTATACGCCAGTTATCGAAGGCACCCTGATTCGCGGTTTTAGAGCCGAACAAACGACTGACGGCTTTAATCAATATTACAATCCAGGTGACCGGGAAAGCATTGTTAATATCGATAAAATCGAAGTGCTGAAAGGGTCCAATGCAATACTTTACAGTGGCGGCTCCGGTTCGCCGGTCGGCGGTATGGTCAATGTGCTTTCTAAATTGCCGAAGCTCAATGCGTTTGGCGAAGCCGGCATCAAAATCGGCAGTTATGATTTTTACCAACCTTATTTCGACTGGAATCAACCGCTTAGCGATACGGTGCTGTTCCGCGTTACTGGCGAATACACCAATTCGCAAAGTCATGTCGATGTGATAGAAACCGAGCGCTTTAATATCAATCCGGCGCTGACATTAACCAATAACGATGCGACTATCTTGACGTTGCAAGGCAAAGTCTCACGCTGGCAACAGCCCGATTATCAGGGCTTACCCGCAACCGGAACTATAGCTGGCGATTTTCGCATTCGCCCTAAAACCTTTATTGATCCTATCGG
>Ga0207968_100725_pt1 | contig 11209 bp, 10 predicted proteins | sample LakWasMet21_HOW5_2_FD_183867 | JGI IMG/M metagenome (GOLD analysis project Ga0207968, IMG submission 183867) | Freshwater sediment methanotrophic microbial communities from Lake Washington under simulated oxygen tension - Sediment Metagenome... | ecosystem: Environmental > Aquatic > Freshwater >...
AGTTTGGTGGAAACCAAAATGCGTTGTTTCAAACTCTTGGGAGAACGCGTCAAGGCACGTCTTTTCAGTAGCCAGGTCGCCGAATTGCAAATTCGTGCGGCGCTATTAAATCGGTTTACCCAGTTGGGCACGCCGATTACCGTTGCCATACCCCAAATCCGCCGTGCTGGTTGGGGTAAGAGGAAATTTGCTCGCTTCGCGACTTATGCAACAAAGCCATGTTAAGTGCTCAATTCGATTCGCAAATGCTCAAAGTCTTGTCCACTACTGCGGATTCCACGCCGGCACAATGCAGCACACTGTGAAAAATATTATCGTGACTTATCTTGTCGTGCAAATTGGAATGAATTGCGCGTATTTTATTTGGGTAATATTTGATAAATATATCGGAAACCCACAAAATCATTGGCACATGCCGTAGCTCAGCATCTTCGGTTTCTTGCCCGTGTAAAAATTTACCGTGCTCACCCAAATACTCCCCGTGATCAGAGACATAAATCATCATTGCATTTTTATCTTTTAAGGCATCGATCACTCTCGTTAAAAAATAATCGGTAAAAATAATTGTATTGTCGTAGGCATTAATTAAAGAATCGAGAGGACAGTTTAATAGATTTGTATCCTGACAATAGGGTGAAAAATAGCTAAATTCAATGGGATACATCCAAAAATATGGAAAATGACTACCCATCATATGATACACTGCGACATTTTCGTTCGTAAAATTGTGAATATAGTTTATAAAATAATCTTTAAATTCGAATAGCTTAAGTTTCGGAGTGTTATCCTGAAAAACAGTTTTTTCTGATTCATTCGCAATAGTGGATATAATTGTATTGACTCTGTCAAATTTTGCTTGTTCTGAAACCCATATAGTTTTGAATCCAAGCTTTTTAAATAGACTGATAAAACTGGTTTCATTGGTTGATTGTTCCAGGCTTTTTTGAGTAGCCCGTGTCATCATACATGGTACCGATATCGTAGTTGTTGTTCCACAGGAGTTGACATCCGTAAAGAGAAAAATATTTTCCTCTTTTTGCAAGCGGGGAGTGGTATTTCGTTTATAACCATAAAGTCAAAAATGATCTGCCCTTGCGGCTTCTCCAATGATCAGTACAATTTGTAATGGAGGTTCTCCCTTTGCATTTTGTCGCATCACAGGGAGGGATGCTACATCATATTTATTTCCATGGCTTGATATGTCAATGCTTTTTTTTATAAAGTTTATTGTATAGTCAAAATAGTCAAAGGGATGCTGCCAATGAAAAACATTCAATTCTTGAAGTTCATGCCCATAAATAGATCGAGTCTTGCCAGCGCAAATCAAATACACAACAATAAATCCTGTTGTGATGGTAAACTTGATAGGTAATGGATGTTTAAAATTTGCAAGAACAAAATGCCATATACATAACACAGAAAGAAGTACAGCGCCGCACACCCATACCACAAAATCGCTGCCGATTAATCCCAGCATTTCCTGCCAATTCGACTGAAAGGCGGAGGCAACCACATCTCTGGAAACGGGCGCTTTTATTAGCCATTCGCCATAAGCTACCATGCTGCTGGTGACAAATGTCAGTGGAATGACGGTAAAGAAAAAAGTGCTACTGTAGGTGACTGCTAAAAACAATAAAAAAACCCAGCCAGCTCCTAAAACCAAATCTAATGTAATGGTTTCTGAAAAGGAAGCTCTGATTAGATTGAAAGCAAAGGTGTAAACGACTGTCCATATCGAAGCAAAAACCAATTGATTTTTAACGGTCATACGGTTATTCAGCAAATGAACTTTTGAATAAACGGCTTTCAATTTTTAACAAAGCCAGCGCTACGACTACTGAAACAAGTAAGAATAGTAAGCAGAGAATTATAGTCAAAAACCAATGATTATAGCCGATAGCCCAGGAGATATATGGTTGTCTTAGGAAGCCATTAACTAAAAACAACGGTAGTGATATTTTGCCAAAAAATATAAAAACCTTCTTGGCTGTATTAGCATCTTTAATTTTTATAATAAAGTAATTGAAAATTGCCAAGAGAACGATAAGGAAGCTTATGTGGTTGACGTGCCAAAATGTTTTATATATATTGCCAAGAATGAATATTGTAAGTGCTGATAATATTATGATGGCGGGGATTTTCATGCCGGCATGGTCTTTTTTCGAAAGGTATATTCCAAGGCAGAGCTCGGGTAAGTGTCCTAGCAAAGTGAAGTAAATATTTACATTGCCAATTTTCCCTTGAGATATTATCGAAAAAATAATACTTAATACCGCTATTAAAAATAGCAACCAACTTCCAAATCGGCAATATAGGGTCAACAATATAGGGAAGGTAAAATAGAACTGAAATATAAAGGGGATGAACCACCAAGGGCCTACAGGGGAAAGGCTTTTATCTGGGATGAAATTTGAGAGTAATGTCAGTTTTAATATTAAATCATCACTATTCATGTAAAGTACTTTTAATGGGCCTGATAAACCAGAGTGGCATCCGGTAATGATGGCCCATGCCAATATGGATAGAATGAAATTAGGATAAATTTTTAATATTCTTCCCCCTATAAAATGCAAATATTTTGGATGGTAATGGGAATATTTTTTAGTTAAGCCATATGCGCTCAAAAATATAAATATTTGAACGCCAAAGTGACCAAAAAATGAAAGAGATACGCGAACTAAATTTTCTGGCTCATGCCGCAATAAAGTAAGCAAACTCAAGAATGTGTTTTGTGAAAATGAAAAAGCATTTTCTGTCGGTGCGGGAAACAGGTGCATAAAGTTGTGTGTTGCTATCATTATGATAGCTATTCCTTTATAAAGGCCTGTATCAATTTTATCAAGTGGGTTCCAACGCATAAATGATATTACTCATATTATTCGGATGAAAACAGGCAGATAATAAAATAAGAGTTATTTCATCTCGCAGGTTTATTGGTGTCAAGCTCATAGCATTGCTTACACGAATAGCCAAATGACAGTTTAGATCCCTTATGCAATCAGACACTAGCTAAAGAAATATTGGGGTATTTTTAGAAGTGCCATTATAATTTTTTTGCAAGGCAAAATGCAGTTAATCCTGCCATTCTGTTAAAGTAAAAAACAGTTTTTAGTTCAATAGAATGGATATGTATAAGAAGTTTATTGACAAATGTATGACATTTCTTTAAATTGCTTTTTGCGGATAACTTTCCGGATTTCAGCAGCATCTGATTAGCTGTGCGTATGATCGCAATCATCGGGAACAATAATCCAAAGAAATAACGGCCCCGTATGACTTCCAGTCCGGATTTATTGGCTAAAGCCTCAAGTTCTGAAAGGGTATATCGGCGTTTATGTCCTAAAAAAATGTCATGGCCTGACCAAAGAAATTGGAAGGCAGGAACTGACATAAGCAGATAGCTTCCATTCGGCATCAGATCGACATAGTGCTTTAAAAAGTTTAGGTCATCATCTATGTGTTCTAATACATCAATCATTAAAATCACTGTTTCGTCAATGTTTTCAACTGACTTTACAAATTTAATATTCTTGTCATTGTGTGTTTCCAATTTATCGTCAAACTGGTACGCCGTGTCTACACAACGAACCGATGCTGCTAGATCGGTTTCAAGCAAAAATTTGGAGAATACACCGGAGCCGGCTCCGATATCGAGGACGTTTCCCACTGCCAGTGGTTTCAAAAGCATTTGAATTGCTTTGTTCTTTGAGACATAGTACCAGTGTTTGTAGACTGACGTTCCTAGTATTTGCTCTTCTTTGATATCCATAATTTAATTGCTCTGTTTTTGTTGTTTATTCCTGGGCGACATGGCGGCGTATTACACCTGTTCGGTTATTACAAAGTTAAATCATAGCTCTTGACGTATAATGTATATTGGTCTTTTTTTGGTTTCGATGTATATGCGCCCCAAATATTCGCCCAGCACGCCTATCCCGATCAATTGCAACCCGCCCAAAAAGAGTATGATCACGATCATCGAGGCATAGCCGGGAATATCGATACCTTGCGTCAACGTGCGGATAATAATGATGCTGCCGTAGGTAAAAGCAGCGATTGAAATCAAAAAACCGAGATAACTCCATATTCTCAGCGGAACCGTGCTAAAGCTGGTAATGCCGTCCAGCGCAAAATTCCAAAGCTTGAACATGGGAAACTTGGTTTCACCGGCTTTTCTGTGCTTGCGCGTAAATTCAATCTGCGCCGTCTTGAATCCGACCCAGTTGAACAAGCCTTTCATGAAGCGTTCCCGTTCCGGCAGTTTTTTTAGGGCTTCGACGGCTGTACGGTCCAGCAGTCTGAAATCGCCCACATTTTCCGGAATCGGCGGGTTGGAAATTGAATTGTGCAAGCGATAAAACCATTCCGCAGTTTTTCTTTTCAGCCAGGTGTCGGAAGAGCGGTCGCAACGCTTGGCCAGGACCACTTCATAGCCTTCGCGCCATTTGTCGACCAAGGCGCCGATCAGTTCCGGCGGGTCCTGAAGGTCGGTGTCGATCGGGATCACGGCGTCGCCCTGGGCGCGCTCGATGCCGGCGGTGAGGGCGGCTTCCTTGCCGAAATTGCGCGATAAATCGATGATGCGGAAGACAAGATCCGTAGGCACTGATCTTTTTTGTTCGATTAGTTTTTGCAAGGTTCGGTCGGTACTGCCGTCGTTGATGCAGATGATTTCGATGTCATCCTCTAGGGTGGCAACGGTTTTCATCAGCTCGCTAAAAAAAAGCGAAACCATGTTTTCTTCGTTGTAAAATGGGCAGATGATCGAGATCATAATTTAAATAAGGGTAGTTTATTTGAAGTATGGCATGGTCTGATAAATCTGTGTGCCGTCAGGTGATTTTCCGGGCTTTCCAGGTCAGCAGCGAGGAAAAATAATAATTCCAGAGCGAACCGGCCAGGGCGCCGGCCATGGCCGCGATGATCCAGTTGTTTTGCCGCGCCTGGTAGACCCAATAGGACGATGCCAGGCTGATCACGGCGCCAATCGAGCAGACCAGGTAAAAGCTGAACAAACCGGGTAAGAGCTGATAGCCCTTGATGCGTTTGTCCTTGAAAGTCAGGTTGTTATTGATAAAGTAGTTGCCCGTCATCGCAACAAAGATCGCGATGGCTTGTGCGGACATGAATTGCAGGTTCACCAAGAGGTGAAATAACGATAATGTCAGCAGATGAATGCCGCTGCCTATCAAGCCAACGCTAGCAAATAAAATGAATCGCAGCGGGAGCCATTTTGCGGGAAATTTAAGGAGGTTAGACATAGGGCAATGATTTTGTTTATGCTTAACTTGATTCTAGCCATGTTTTTTTTGAATTCCAAGTGTAGATGATGCGTTTATCCGCTAACGCCGAGGCAATCTGGGATCTGGCAGAGGCCTTGTTTGCGCCATTGACTTTGTTTCTGGCAATGAATGACCGGCTCTATTGGTTCTATCTACTGACCGCGTTCACGATAGCTTTTTTTCTTTATATCGTCCGTAAGCAGGATTATGAAAGGGCTGGGATCGGTACTCTGGATTTTATTTTTCCGAAGGCCATCGTTTTTCACCGTTCCGCGCTCAACGACTATGCGTTTTTTTACGCGAATATGCTGTTGCAGGCGGTCTTCATTGGGGCGCTGTTTTCCTCGCTGACCGTTGTCGTCTCGAATCGGGTCGAAGCCGGCCTGACTGCATGGCTGGCCGATTTGAAGGGCGGCTGGCATGGATCGGGCGGAGGCTGGCCGGCGACCCTATTCTTGGCGGTGGTTGCTGATTTCGCCTTGTTTTTGAGTCATTATCTGCAACATAAGATCCCGTGGCTGTGGGAATTTCATAAAGTGCATCATTCGGCCGAGGTGATGACGCCGATCACGGTCTACCGCATGCATCCGGTCGATAACCTGCTCGCCTTCGGGCTGGGCGGATTGTTGTCCGGCGCGGCGTTGGGATGCATCACCTTCTTCAGCGCGGGCGATGTGGTTTTGTACAATGTCGGCGGCACCGACGCGGTCGTGATCCTGTTTTATCTGTTGGGTTACAATCTGCGCCATTCGCATGTCTGGTGGAGTTGGGGGCCGGTGTTGAGCCGTATTTTCATCAGCCCGGCGCAGCATCAGATTCATCACAGTGCCGCGCCGCGGCATTTCGATAAGAACATGGGCTTTACGTTTGCGTTTTGGGACGCGCTGTTCGGCACCTTGTATGTGCCGAAGGCAAAGGAAACGCTGACCTTTGGTTTGGGAGCGAAAGAAAATGAAAAATTCTCCACGTTTTGGAGCCTGTATCTGATGCCCTTCATCAACCTGGCGCGCAATTTCCGTCCCGGCATGCTGCTGCAGCCGAAACGTTATTTGTCGGTGTTGGTTTTTCTCGGCGTGGTGGCGCCGGCTGTGTACTGGGATCACGACGGTAAACAGACCGCCGAGGCGCCCGGCGGCGTTTATCTCGAAGCAATGACCTGGCAGGAGGTTCGGGATGCGGTCAAGGCCGGCTCGACGACCGCGATCGTGCCGACCGGGGGCACCGAGCAAAACGGACCGCATGTGATACTCGGCAAGCACAATGCCATCGTACACTATACGGCCGGAAAAATAGCCGAAAAATTGGGCCATACGCTGGTCGCGCCGGTGGTCGCCTATGTGCCGGAAGGGACGATTTCGCCGCCGGACGGCCATATGCAATTTTCGGGCACGCTGTCGGTCGCCGAGGCGACGTTCGAGGCGGTGCTGGAGGCCACCGCGGAGAGCCTGAAGCAGCACGGGTTTAAAGTGATTGCGCTGGTGGGCGACAGCGGCGGCAATCAGGCGGCGCAACAGCGCGTGGCCGAGCGTTTGAGTCGCTTGTGGCGGGATGCGGGCGTGCGCGTGATTCAGGTCGATGACTATTATCAGCAGAATGGACAGCTTCGGTATTTGGCGGCGCAGGGTTTTTCCGCCGCGCAGATCGGCAGTCATGCCGGCATCCGGGACACGTCCGAATTGATGTTCGTGCTGCCGGCGGGGGTTCGAAGCCGGTTCCAGGAGGATCATGGCGGCGTCGATTTTGCCCTGGTCGGCGCGAATGGCGATGCCAGCAAGGCGAGCCCGGCTTTGGGGCGTATTCTGCTGGATTTGAAGATCGATGCGGCGGTCAGGCAGATACGGAGTATACTGGATGCAGGCAACTGAATCGGTGCTTGAAACGGCTAGTAAAGTTGATTCGTTTCGGTCAAATCCTAAATATGGCTTGGAGTTGATACATGGCGGGCATGTCCGATTTCTCGTTAACGACGCGCTGGCTGATCCCGGCGCCCATCGATCAGGTCTGGGATTGCCTGATGGCGACCGAGCACTGGTCGTCGTGGTGGCGCTATGTCGCGAGGGTCGATAACGCGGCGGACGATGATGCATTGGGCGTTGACAGCGTCAGGCGCTATCTTTGGCGCACCTGTCTGCCCTACAGTCTGGCGCTGGATTTACGCGTGACGAAGATAACGCCTGGCCGGTCTTTTACCGTCGAAGTCACTGGCGACCTGATCGGCAGCGGCAGTTGTGCGCTGGCCTATCAGGAAAACGAGGCGGCGACCGAGCTGTTATTTGTCTGGAATGTCTCGCTCGCCAAGGCGTGGATGAAGCGGTGGACAGGCATCGCGCGTCCGCTGTTCGTCTGGAACCACCGGCGCGTGATGAAAAGCGGAGAGGAGGGTTTGACCCGCCATCTGGCCGGGCGCTGAATGTGATGCCGGTCCATGGCGCGAACGTGTTTGGGCGGCAGCTAAACGGATCTTTATTTAAGGAATAAGATTTTAGTTGCCAAAACCTTAAAAGTCTTTATAATATGCAAAATCAATCGCGGGGTGGAGCAGCTTGGTAGCTCGTCGGGCTCATAACCCGAAGGTCGTAGGTTCAAATCCTGCCCCCGCTACCACTTACACGGAAGCCCCTTTATGGGGTTTTTTATTTTCTAGGCTCCGGTAATTGGTTGCAGCATTTGCTTGTTGATGTGAAGAGCCTTGGGCTCTTTTTTTTTGTGCGGTGAAAAGCGAGGAAGAATGAAGCAGGCTCCCGAACATTTGGTTGCCTTGATCGAACCGGTCGTGGAGGGCTTGGGCTATGAATGCGTCGGCATTGAATATCACCCGCACCCACGTCATGGTTTGTTGAGAATCTATATCGACAGCGACAACGGCATTCTGGTCGACGACTGTTCAAAGGTCAGCCATCAGGTCAGCGGCGTGCTCGATGTCGAAGATCCGATTCCGGATAATTATCAATTGGAAGTCTCCTCGCCGGGAGCGGACCGGCCGTTTTTCAAGATCAGCCAGTTTGAACGCTTCCAGGGCAGTACCGTGCAGGTGAACCTGTTCAAGGCGATCGGTGGTCGTAAACGGATTACCGGTCTGATCGAAAAGGTCGAAGGAGATATCATCACGTTGACCGAAAACGGCCAAAGTTTCGAGGTGCCGTTTTCGGCGATCAGTAAGGCGCATTTGGTGCCGGACTATTTAATCGAAAAAGGAGTGCGCAGTGGCAAATAAAGAAATTTTGTTGGTCGTGGATGTCTTTTCCAACGAGAAAGCGATCGAAAAGGAAGTCGTCTTCCAGGCGATCGAATCGGCGCTGGAAATGGCGACGGTCAAGCGCTATGCGAATCCGATCAAAGCCCGTGTCGAGATCGATAGAAAGACCGGCGATTACAAGACTTACCGGCTCTGGGACGTGGTGGCGCCGAACAGCGAAATCAACGGCGATGTCGAGTTTCCGAGCACGCAGATCCTGCTCGATGTGGCGAGGCTGGACAATCCGGCCGCCGAGGTCGGCGATGTGGCCGAGGAAGAGATCGAATCGGTTGATTTTGGCCGTATCGCGGCGCAAACGGCGAAGCAGGTGATCATTCATAAGGTTCGCGAAGCGGAACGCAAAAAAATCGTCGATGCCTATAAGCCCAGGGTCGGCGAATTGGTGACCGGCGTCGTCAAGCGCATCGAGAAAGGCATGGAGAAGGGCGTCGAAAAAGGCAGCGTCTTTCTGGACCTTGGCGGTCATGTCGAGGCGTATATTTCGCGCGATGACATGATTCCGCGCGAAGCCGTGCGCGTCGGCGACCGCATCCGCGGCTATCTGAAGGATGTGCGCTCGGAGCCGCGCGGCCCGCAGCTGTTTGTCAGCCGCACCGCGCCGGAGTTGCTGATAGCGCTGTTCCGCCTGGAAGTCCCCGAAGTCAGTGAAGGCTTGATCTCACTGATGGGCGCGGCGCGCGATCCGGGGGCGCGCGCGAAAATCGCGGTCAAGAGCAACGATCCGCGCCTCGACCCAGTTGGCGCCTGCGTCGGCATGCGCGGTTCGCGCGTGCAGTCGGTGTCGAATGAACTGGCCGGCGAGCGCGTCGATATCATTCTCTGGAATCCGAACGAAGCACAATATGTGATCAATGCGATGTCGCCGGCCGAAATTCAGTCGATCGTCGTCGATGAAGACAAGCATGCGATGGATCTGGCGGTCGGCACCGACAATCTGTCGCAGGCGATCGGCCGCGGCGGCCAGAACGTGCGCCTGGCGAGTCAATTGACTGGCTGGGAACTGAATGTGATCGATGCGTCGAAGGCCGAAGCGAACAGCGAAGCGGAAGCGATCAAGATCAAGGATATGTTCGTGAAGGAACTCGATGTCGATGACGACATCGCGATGACCCTGGTCGAAGTCGGCTTCAATACGATCGAGGAAATCGCGTATGTGCCGGTCAGCGAAATGCTCGAAATCGAAGGCTTTGACGAAGAATTGGTCAACGAGTTACGCAGCCGCGCGAAAAACGCCTTGTTGATCAGTGCGATCAGGGCCGAGGAAACGATAGAAACCAACGAACCCGCCCAGGATCTTCTGGAGATGGAGGGTATGGACGATGAACTGGCTTATGAATTGGCAAGCCGGGGTATAATCACGATGGATGATCTGGCGGAGCAGTCAATCGATGACTTGTTGAACTTGCCGGAGATGGACGAAGAGCGAGCGGCAAAGTTGATTATGAAGGCGCGAGAGCCTTGGTTTTCTGAAGAAAAAGGCGAGTAAGGCAGGAGTAGGCGATGAGCGATCAAACAGTACGGCAATTGGCCGAGGTAGTCAAAATACCTCTGGAAAAATTATTGGAGCAGTTGAAGGAAGCGGGTTTATCGGCCACTACGCCGGACGACGTGATCAGCGAAGACGAGAAAATGCAACTGCTGACGCATTTGCGCAAACGCCACGGCAAGGATGAGGGCGAATCGAAAACCGCGCCCCGCCGGGTGACCTTGGAGCGGCGCAAGGTGATCGAAATGAAACAGGCGAGCGTGCCGGGCACGGCGACCAAGACGATCAGCGTCGAAGTTCGCAAAAAGAAAACCTATATCAACAAGCGCGAGCTTACCGAAACGGCTGAAACCAAGATCACGCCGGCGGTGCGCGAAGCGCGTCCGGCCGCCGAAGCGCTGGAGCCGGCGCTTGCGATTGAGCCACGGGAAAAGCCGGTCGAAACGGTCAAGGTGGTCGAGACGGTGGCGGAAGCGGCTGTGCCGGTGGCGGCCAAAAAGGCGCCGGCGGCCGAACCGGTGGTTGAGGCGCCGGAAGAATATGAGGAAGAGGTCGTAGCCGTTCGGGCGGAGCCCGAAGAAGAGCTTGCACTGGAGCCGGTAGCCCGGTTTGAGGCGGCCAAGGTGAAGGAAGCCAAAAAAATCAAAACCGAAAAAGCCGGCAAAGCAAAGGAGCCCGACGAGGTCAAAAAGAAACTGACCGAAAAGGAGATCCGGGTCGAGGAATCGATCAAGCGCACCGCCGAAAAAGTCCGCCAGCAGGCCCAGCAGAAGCAGGAAACACTGCATCGCAAAAAACAGCGCGACGACGGTGTGTTGACCGAAGGCCGGGACGCGCCGCGTCGGCCGAAGAAAAAGGGCGGCAAGGCGCCGCAGCAGCAGCGTACCAGTGCGCCGCATGAAGGCAAGCACCAATTCGAGATGCCGTCCGCGCCGATCGTGAAGGACGTCACGATCCCAGAAACGATTCTGGTGTCCGATCTCGCGAACAAGATGAGCGTGAAGGTGGCGCTGGTGATCAAGCAATTGATGAAGCTGGGCATCATGGCGACCATCAACCAGAGCATCGACCAGGAAACCGCGGTGATTTTGGTCGAGGAAATGGGCCATAAAGCGGTCATGCAGAGCGACGACGATCTTGAAAAAGAAATGCTCGCCGAGGCACAAGTGGAAGAAACCTTCCCCG
>Ga0207968_100727_pt1 | contig 11183 bp, 14 predicted proteins | sample LakWasMet21_HOW5_2_FD_183867 | JGI IMG/M metagenome (GOLD analysis project Ga0207968, IMG submission 183867) | Freshwater sediment methanotrophic microbial communities from Lake Washington under simulated oxygen tension - Sediment Metagenome... | ecosystem: Environmental > Aquatic > Freshwater >...
TAGGGTTGGATATAAAAAATTATTGGTATTGACGATCGTAAACCAAAGTAAACCATTAGTAAGATAGTTTGATCTTTTAAACAGACCTATCATTGATAAAACCGCTATCAATAAAATAAAAAATATACCAAAGTCAACGGTATAATGGTTTGTTAAAACAAAAGCCAGGTCATTTTTTAAACCGGCATGTTGGGAGTGATGAAAAACAAGTCGTTGGGCCGAAAACAGTGTTTTAAAATTTAAAACATAAACTGCGGCCCTGTATATTAAAAATAAATACAAGGCATTTCTAAACCAGGTAATCTCTTTAGTTTGATTTTTAGCTTGAAATAAATATGTTAGTAGTTTATTAATGTAATGACAAGTTTTTATAGTACTGTATAGTTTTTAGTTGATCTTCTTTCACGAAAATAATTTCAAATTTTGTTGCTTTATGCATGCATTTATAATTGACAATGTATTGCTTTACTGCATGTTTTAATATTTTAAAATTTACATCATTGGGTTCAAGCTCATACACATAATGTGGTTCCTTTAATGAGCCACTGAGGTAATTCATAGCAGTTGAAAACAATAACACTTTAAATTCGGTTCCTTTAACGGGATTGTTGCTGCGTTTATTGATTTGAGTTTGAAAAACATCCTGCCAATCATACCATTTTTCTTTTCCGTAATACCTCACATAAAGATGATATTTTGCTTGAGGAGCGGGCACAAACAAATTCCAGGTTTGATGAAAAAACGGATAGGTGTAATAATTACTGATGAATTTTAATTTTTCGGATCTGACTTTTATTGGCGAGATGTAGATAAAAATCAAAATAAAATGACAGCATAATCCACCTAATAATAGCAACGATAAAAAACGCTTGGCAAAAACTGACATGACTTAGTTTTTTATAATGGATTTATCAAAAGTCGCAATTTTGTTCATAAGCTGTGTAAATATAAACATAAAAAAAATGTAAAAAATAAGGTTACCTCCATCTTCAAAAGGTATTAATCAATACATTTGTCAAAAACCAATTTAAATCTATATGAAAACTATAAAACTGATCATAGTTGCTGCCGTAATTTCCGCAACATGTTTATTTACACCATCTTGTGGCGGTGGCGAAAAAGAAGCGAATCCTTTAGCCGACAGCTTATCTAACGTTGCCGGTGAATTGAGTGGTCAATTATCAGAAAAAGAAGCCGCTTTACAAGAGTTTGTAACCTCTTTTAATGAGATCCAGGATAATTTAAATGCTATTAAAGAAAAAGAAAAAATTGTTACAGCTTCTTCTAAAAGCGGTGATGTAAAAAGTAAAGAAGAGCAAATTAAGGAAGATATTCAAGCGATCTACGACTTAATGGCTAAAAACAAAAACCGTATTGGCTCTTTATCTAAAAAATTAAAAGACTCTAATTCTAAAATTAAAGGTTTAGAGGAAATGATCGCTAATTTACAATCTCAGATTGATTCTAAAGACGGAGAAATTGCTGAATTAAAATCAGCTTTAGAATCTAAAAACATTGAGTTAAGCAACATTCAAATGAATTTAGAAACTGTAGAAGCAGAAAGCACAAATAAAACAGAAAAATTAAACACAGCTTATTATGCTTTTGGTACTTCTAAAGAATTAAAAGAAAAAGGTGTGATCACTAAAGAAGGTGGATTCATTGGTCTTGGTAAATCAACTAAAGTAAAAGATGATCTCAATAAAGATTATTTTACTAAGGTAGATGTTTCTAAAACTACTTCTATTAACATCGGTGCTAAAAAAGCAAAAGTCGTATCCTCTCATCCATCAAGTTCTTATAAATTAATTGGAGAAAAAACAATTGAGAAAATTGAAATTTTAAATACAGATGAATTCTGGTCCAATTCAAAATACTTAGTTATTATTATTGAATAATAGTTTATTCAAAAAAAAGATGGTCATCTGATTAATAACAGATGACCATCTTTTTTTTTTGCCCATATCAAACCTGTTTTTTTCTCTAAACCGACTAAGTTTCTCTTGAATAAAGCATTCTACAATCTTACTACAAATTGTATCTAACTGAGGAATTCGCATAAACTATGCGTGCATAAATTATTTTGTAAAACATAGATTTACCAAAAACTAAAACTATGAAAAAACAGCTCTTACTTATTTTCTCCACTCTCTCTCTATCCATGCTGTCGCAAACATTTCCGATTGGACACATGAGTATTAATTTTAAAGACATCAGCAGAACCGGAGGCTATGCCATTTCCGGAGGCATTACCACTAACACCGCATCAGGCAGAGACATAGGCACAGAAGTATATTATCCTGCTACAATTACCGGAAACAATCAACCCGTGGCAGCTGGGCAATTTCCAGTGGTTGTTATTGGTCATGGTTTTGTAATGAGCTGGGATTCGTACGATAACATCTACAATCAACTTGCCGCTAAAGGTTATATCGTTTTATTACCAAGAACAGAAGGTGGCTTTTCGCCTACACATGCTGAATTTGGAGAAGACTTAAAATATTTAGCTAATGCCGGGATGAATTTGAACACCGTTTCAACACCATCTGTATTGCTTACTTTTAATGGAAAAGTGGCTCAAAAATCTGCTATTGGCGGACATTCCATGGGAGCCGGCAGTTCTTATTTAGCATCAGCCGGAAATACATCCATCACTTGTCTATTTAATTTTGCCGCAGCTACAACCAACCCTTCTTCTATTTCATCAGCCTCATTAGTTACCGTTCCAACATTAGTCATATCAGGTGCCAGAGATTGTGTGGCCGACACCACGGTGCAAAATGGTCATTACAATGCTTTAGCTTCATCTAAAAAATTTCATGTGATCTTAAAACAATTAACGCATTGCGATTTTGGAAATGGAACAAATGGTAATTGTACTTTAGGCCAAGGCACTTCCGGCTGCGGCAATCAAGTATCCAATACTTTAGCGTTTCCGAGATATATGAATTATTTACAAAACTTTTTAGATAATCAATTGAAAAATGATTGCCCGGCAGGGCAACGTTTTATGGATTCGGTAAACACTACCTCCACTTTGCGTGCCGGCTTAAAAAAGTTAGGAAGTATTATCTGTTTATCAACAGGAATTAAAGAATCTCAAAATGCGTTTTATTCTGTTTTTCCAAATCCAACACAAAACACAGTGAATATTAATTTTAATAACGAATCACTTTCCAATTTAAAATTAGAGATCATTACTACCACAGGTCAGATCGTTTATAACAGTACTATTAACGAACGTAGTAAGGAAATCACACTTAATATCGAAACCCTTGATAGCGGAATTTATTTTTTAGTGGTTTACGATCATGAAAAAAAACACATTCAAAAACTTGTGAAGCATTAAACTGATCCAGTCAATTTAAAAGGTTCTCAGTTTTGAGAACCTTTTTTATTTGTATAAATTTACATAAGAAGCATTATGAAAATATATATTAGCCTTATATCCGTTGTTTTAATTTTCACTAAGACTATTGCCCAAACAGATAGCAAACTGATTCCATTTGAAGACAAACAGTACAAACTCAATCATCATGGCATGATCGTTCTTTCATCCTGGGGAGGAGCAAATTTGGTAAGTGGTGCCATAGGTTATGGAATTTCAACTAATTTTGAAGATCAGCAATTTCATTTAATGAATGCCGCCTGGGGAGCTGTCAATTTAGGAATTGCTTTACCAAGTCTGTTCAATAAACAAAAAAGAGCCGCTTCTCTTTTTGATCTGCAAAAGAAACAAACCACATTTGAGAAATTATTTTTAGCTAATGCATTGTTGGATGTTGTTTATATAAGTGGTGGCGCCTATTTAACGCAGGTTTCAAAAAATCAAACCGATATTAAAACCAACCAACGATTAAACGCTTACGGGAATTCCGTTATGATACAAGGCGCAGGCTTGTTAATATTTGATACATTCATGACCATTCTTCACAACAGAAACAGAAAACGAAATCTGGATCCTTTGTTGAAAAATGCCACGTTTACATTTACCGGAAATTCGGTGAGGCTTGGGTATAATTTTAATTAAATCTATGTACAGAAAATTTTTAACCACATAGGAACATAGAAAAAAACTGGTAGTTAAAAGATGAAAGATAGAAAACAAGTTTTACACATAGTTTGCTATGTATGAAGCGTAGCTGAATCTATAAAGCCTTTAACGGCTACAAAATCCCCTATGTATCTATGTGGTAAAAAAAAGAGTTTGCTACATGCACATGACATTAAACCACTAATCACATCTAAATACCAATAAAATAATTCCCTTTTCACATTTTATAAAAAGAGTATCTTTACATTATGACACCCATTATTGAACTCAACAATATTAAAAAAGAATATAAAATTGGCAGCGAAGAAATTCATGCCTTAAGCGGTGTTTCTTTAAACATTTTCAAAAATGAATATGTTGCCTTAATGGGTCCAAGCGGAAGCGGCAAATCAACCTTAATGAATATGCTGGGCTGTTTAGATTCGCCCAGCTCCGGCGAATATATTTTAAACAGCTTATCAGTAGCTCAAATGAGTGATAATGAATTAGCCGAAGTACGTAACAAACAAATTGGTTTTGTGTTTCAAACTTTTAATTTATTGCCTCGTTCTTCTACTTTAGAAAACGTGATGTTGCCATTAGTTTACTCCGGTATTGAAAAAACAAAACGAGAGGAAATGGCAAAAAAAGTGTTGGAACAAGTTGGTTTAGGAAACCGAATGTCGCACAAACCAAACGAGCTATCTGGCGGGCAACGCCAGCGTGTAGCCATTGCCAGAGCTTTGGTAAACAATCCCGCCATTATTTTAGCCGATGAACCTACCGGAAACTTAGACAGTAAAACCTCAGTAGAAATTATGGGTTTGTTTGAAGAGATTCATAAAAATGGCAACACCATTATTTTAGTAACACACGAAGAAGATATTGCCTTACACGCCCATCGTATTGTGCGATTAAAAGATGGTTTGGTAGAATCAGACCAACCTAACCCAAATGTGATCACGTTTAAAAAACGGATGGAAAACATTGGTTAATTCTGTCCCCCTCTGGAGGGGGTTAGGGGGAGGATCGCTCCATTCAAACTATTATAAAATCCAACAAAAAATTCAATATATTTGATCAACACAATCAAATTGATTCATCACATCCTATGAAAGATTTTATCAAGCTATCATTACTCACTATTCTGATGATAGCCGTCATCAGTTTATTTTTCGAATATTGCATCAACCGACCCCTTAATGTGTATATACAATACACCTTATCAGCTGTGATGCTCATTGTTACCGTGGCCTTTTTAGTGTACTTAGTTAAACAAATTATTAAACATTTAAACTCTTAAACTTATGATCTCATTGTACATTTTTATTGCCTTTACCGTTTTTGCGATTGGTCTTTTATACGCTACCAGACATAAATTCAATTTACAAGTTGAACGCATGAAATGGTTAACCCGACCAATTCTTATTTTTATTTTAGGCCTTATCATCAGTGCCATCAATCCTTTTTCGTTGGAGCGCGTGGATGCAGGACACATTGGTTTAAAAGTAAACTTAACCGGCGATGAGCGCGGCGTATCTGATTACACCTACAAAACAGGTTGGGTAGTATTTAATAACTGGACAGAAAAATTATATGAATTCCCAACCTACCAACAGCATATTGACTACAATGTGCAAACCGTTATTACCAAAGGTGGATTTAATGCAGATATTAGACCATCGTTTAACTACGCCCTAGTATCAACTACAGTAGGAGATATGTTCCAAAATTTACGTTTACCAATTAAAGAAGTTGAACAAGGTTGGTTAAAAACAGCCATTGTTGGTTCCGTTAATGACGTGGCCAACAAATGGGCAGTGGATAGTATTTTTAATCACCGTGAGCAATTTGAATCGGCAATTGTAGTGGAGTGTAACAAACGTATCTCAAAATGGTTTACGGTAAGCCAATTAAGAACCAACATTACACCACCGCCGGCCTTACAATCGGCTATTGAAGCTAAAACAAAAGCATTGCAGGATGTGCAAGTAGCCGAAAACCAAAAACAAGTAGCTATTGCAGATGCCTTACGTAAAATGGCCATTGCGCGAGGCGACTCGGCACAAATGGTAATTGAAGCATCGGGCGAAGCAGAAGCCATGCGCAAAAAACAATTAACCCTAACTCCTCTATACATTGAGTATTTAAAAATACAACAATGGGATGGTAAAAACCCCACAACTGTTTTAGGTAATGGAGCGAGTACAATTATTTCGGTGAAATAATGATAAAATCATCCTTATCTGCACACAAAGCGTAGATAAGGATGAAAAAAGTAGTCCTATAAGTAAGTTATGTGCAAGGCTATGAGAGAAAAACAACATCAAATGAATAAGAATTAATGAGTACAAAAACAAGACAACTCCGTAAGTACTATATATGGTTTTCACTAATCATTGTTGCGTTTGTTAGCCTCATCATTTACAGCGACCAAGATACATTTTGGAAAAATAATGCAAATTTAGCAACGATAATAGGCTCTGCAATTTCAATTATTGGACTAGGCATTACTGCTGCTGAAATATTCGCTATTTCAGACATTGCACTATTAACACAAACTATAGTAAATGACACGAAAAATAAAATAAAAACACGAGACGATGTGGCTGAAATTAGCGGAATTGTTCAGACAATAAATGGTTCACTCGAAGATATAAATCAATTAAGGTTTGTGAGTGCTACACTTAAACTTAGAGAAGTTAAAAAATCTCTAGTTACAATTTATGACGTGGAAAAATTAGAGTTAACAGATTCTATTGAAAGAGTTCACTATGACTTCGTTGATCAAACCATTAATTCTATAGGACATTTAAGAGACAACTCGACGTTTACTTTACAAAAGAAAGAAGCCATACACATTCAACTGAATCAAGTTTCTAATAAACTTTTACTACTTAACAAAAAAATTAAACAGACAATAATATGATACCTTCAACATACACAAGTTTTATTGACGAGGTAATTTACCTTACTAATAATGGCAAAATGAAATGGTCAAAAACCATAGAAGACGATATGTTTATTTATAAATCCGTAGACGTAACTTTGACAGTTAGCTATTATACTGACATTGATGCAGAAACTTCATATTATTCCTTCATATACACTTCTCCTCGTAACAATGTAAAGGACGGCTTTAGGGTTTCACATTTCGACTCCGATTATTCTAAAATGGAACAGCTATTTGGCGCCACATCTCGTTCAGCTCAAGGCATAGACAACAAACTAACAAACTTGTTGACACAAATAAAAACGGAAACCATTCTTAGTAAAATTAGAGAAGGCGAAGCAAGAACTGCAATCTTAACTGACAACCAAAGAATAAACGTAGGTTGGATAAGAATTGACGGTGACGAAGTTGTTTATTATACAGGGAAAGGACTAAGAGAAATTTTCAAACCAAATATGACGGACGATGAAAAGAAAAAATCAGCCGAACTAAAAAAATTGAGTGAAGCCGAATTAATTAAGGACGACTATATTCACAAAAAGAAAATATCTGAAATTAAAGATGTTATATAACTCAAACCTCCAGCTTGACAGAAAAGAAGCCCAGCACATAACAGCACCTTTGCCTAATGCGGGCGAACAACAAAGCATTTGCAAAAGCGGTCGCTTCGCGGGGACAATTATTTTCGCTTTGCAAATGGCAACAAACATAGTATCTTTGTCAGTAATATTTCGGTAAGAAAATGTTTCAAACCGCACTAGGCAAAGCTCCAAAACGTTACCAGTAATACCCCCCAGAAATCTCCGTAGAAAATTATTCGGTTGACAACAATGCTTTTTTCATAACACTTTAAGACACAGAACAGGGTTTCATAGAAACAGTTTAGGGAAATAGAAACGGTTTTAGTTTTTTATTTTCCTCCGCTTTTTGCGGGTTTGAAAAACCCGTATTGGCTATCCCTAATTTAGCACATTTGTTTTTTGCAAAAGGCAGGCAAAAAACCAAATAAGCTAAATTCCTGCCCTCAATAAATAGGTGTGCTTCTCACTTTTTGCGCATCTCGCATCCGCTCAGTCAAAAGCGCTTTGCCACAGGCGTGCGGCATGGTATTTTGTTATTCAATTTATACTATATTTGATAATACTTAACTGAAAAATCGTACTTACAAAAAATTTAACTATAATGCAAAAAGAGAAAAAAGATGAGTTATTAATATTCAGCACTCAAATTGAAAACAATAATTGTAATACTAAATACTCCAATAATGAAATTTATGTCGCATCTCAAACTGCAAAGAAAGTAATTTCTTCAATAAATTTTAATGATAAGCTACAAAGTAACGAACTCATTTTAGAGTTAGATAAAACATTGGAAAAATTATCGAAAAAGATATTAGATGATCCAGATATGTCAACTATTAATTTTAGAAATAGCATCTCTTTAATTTTATATAAACTATCAGAATTGGAATAATAACTTGAATATTCTGAATTTAAATGAACGAAATTGAAAAGAACCATCAACTTATATATCTAGATGTAAGAAATGCTATGGGATTATCCATGGGGCTAATGATATTTGGGTATAAACAATTTATATCGACAAAGAGATTCGAGAAATTGGAAATAATAAAAAAATTATCGGAAGAATTTAACCCAAATCAACCCCCAAATATCAATCTTATTTCAGATTTAGCTTTTGAAACCCTCCTAGACTCAATAAAAATTACAATTTGTTTTGAGAACTTTATTAAAGCACTCTTAATCTCAAATGGATTTGTAATTCATAAGTTAGACAAGACAATATTTGCAGATTTGTCCAAAAAACAGTTTACAGAACCAATATCAGTTAAACAAGTATTACTTGTTAGAGATTGGGAAATAAGTCCCAATATAGATGTTCCTCAAGAATGGATGAAAATGCAAATCAAAGGCATTGGCAAAAACACAATTGGAATGAAAGAAATGCTATCAGAAGGGTATTTAAAGCCTCTGGGCATTCCAGATAAAACAATTAAACTATGTACCCCTTACTTTCAATATCGTAACAATCTGCATTTGTATTCAGGGGAGTTTCTTTCATTTACAAAATCTGACTATAAAGATTTCGTTGAAATTATTGAATTTATAAATCGTGACTTAGTTCGTATTCAAAATATAATTGTCGACGAATTAAAAAAAGGAGAACAATATAAATTACCAATAATTAAATACAAATAAGAATGAATAAAATTGAAAGAGTAGAAAACTACTTACATGACTTCTTTTCCAACAGATTTGAAGATTTTAATTGTTTTTATAACGTAACGTATCGAGATCGTACTTATGGCATTTATAAATTGGAACACGGTCCTAAGCTAATGGATTTATTGCATAGTATTCATGGTATTATTGAAGATAATTTTTACTTTAAAAAATTAGTGCCGCACAAATTTGCGACACCCGATATGCTATTTGTAGCCTTAAATGGCTTTAAAAAAACGCTATTAGATAATCAAAAATTTATAACTCCAAACTTAAAAGGAGAAGACACAGATTATATAATTAGCGAGATTTCACAAATCAAAGATGACTTAATTAATGCAATTGAATATTCGAAACAATTATACGATTATGCTGATGCGATTATACCATACCAAGAACTTCGGTATCATTTGATAAAAAGAGATATTAACAAATTCATCAAAACATTAAAAAGTATATTTTCATCAGTTTCATATTCTATAACTAAAGACAAAGAAGGATACTATCACTCTAATATATTTCTAATTCTTAAGCTACTAGGTTTTGAGATTCTTGCAGAAGAAGAAACTAATACTGGTCGAATTGATGCAGTCATTAGGTTTATTGATACAATATACATATTAGAATTTAAATTTCACAACACCACGGATTTAAGCCAAACAGCCTTAAAACAAATAAAAACTTTTAAATATGCTGATAAATATTACGTAGAAAAAAAAGTGATTTATCTGATAGGAATCAGTTTTAGCAAAAAGGAAAAAAACATTAATGGTTTTAAATCAGAAAAATTGCGCAGTAAATAAAATCTATAAAGTCAGACAAACAAATAATATTGCAATTAGCCCCGTTAGCGCGGACTTGTAGTCCGTGCAGAAGATGAATAAAAATATGGTCACGGATTACAAATCCGCAACAGCTATCAACAAATCAGTAAATTAAATGGATAATTCTGAAAAGCAAAGTACAAGTAACCAAGAGCAAAAAGACATTTTTGATAAAATGCGTGCCGGCGAAACCATTCGATTGGATGATCACCAATACCCGAAAATTCATGCTGTAATTAAACGCACCATCAAACTGAATGCAAAACTCAATACATCAGAAGATGTTAAGATGATAAGAAAACATCTGGGCGAAATCATCGGTTCAGAAATAGATGCCTCAACGATCATCTTCGTTCCTTTCTACACCAATTTCGGTCAGTTCATCACACTTGGCAAAAATGTATTCATCAACCACGCTTGTTCTTTTCTTGATATGGGCGGGATTACTATTGAAGACCATGTATTAATAGGTCCTAAAGTAAATCTCGTCACCGAAAATCATCCCATAGATCCCAATGACAGGAAATCTTTGATCTGCAAACCGATCGTGATAAAGCGCAATGCCTGGATTGGTGCAGCCGCAACGATATTGCCCGGAGTAACTGTAGGCGAAAATTCTATTGTGGCAGCCGGTGCTGTTGTTAATGCTGATGTTCCTGCAAATACGATCGTGGGTGGTGTTCCTGCAAAATTCATCAAAAACATTTAACCCTTAGCGCAAACGTGTAATCATTAGTATTCGAAACACAAGTACAAATCCGTGACGAATAAGGTATTTATTTAGCCTCCACAATGGCGTAGCAAGTTTTGCAAATATCCGCAAACATTGTATCTTTAAGTAAGCATTTGGGAGATACTACTTTCAAATTACTCTTCCATCAGCAGCCAAACGTTATAAATAATTGTATATTTTTTTTAAGTATTCCGAACAAAATTTGTTTTCAAAAAAAGTACCAGTATAGGCAAACAAAAATCGAATAGACTTTCATTTTTATATCTAAACAAAAATTATGAAACTTTTAGAGCCAGAAGTAACTTTACAATTCCAAAATCGTCTAAAACAATTTTCCTTTTATCTATCTTGTAGCGTCTGTGTGATAGGTATAATGGTATTGTTCGGGTGGCAATTC